>ERZ1292629.302-Hain-H43-01um-R1-302-length-52662-cov-6_pt2 | contig 35962 bp, 31 predicted proteins | sample MGYA00564399_ERZ1292629 | MGnify/ENA primary metagenome ERZ1292629 (study PRJEB36523, sample SAMEA6512636) | groundwater metagenome | collected 2019-01-08 | study: AquaDiva: Metagenomics assemblies of 32 groundwater samples
GCGGTAGCACGTGGTGCAACTGGGATAGCAACGGCTGTCCAACGGGTTGTCAGACTAGCACCACAACCGGTTACTGCGGCGACAAGACCTGCGTTACACCGGAAACCGCTGCCTCGTGTCCTTCGGATTGCGGCACGAGTACCGGTGGCACGTGTACCGGTAACATTTACAGCGGCAACACCACAGCAACATGGTCGTGTGACTGGACGTACTGCAAGAATGGGTGTGACTTTAATTCCAGCGGGTGTGCAAGCACATGCAAGCCAGCCTCAACAACCGCAGCTTGCGGCAACTACGTCTGTGAGAGCGGTGAGACTTCTACCTCGTGCCCTTCAGATTGCGGCACGGGCGGTGGCACGAGCGGCGCTTGTACTCCCAACATCTACAACGCCAACACGAGTGTGTCAGGCTCCTGTGACTGGACGTATTGTACGAGCGGATGTATGTGGAGCGGCAGTTGCGCGACCAGTTGTCAGACGAGCTCATCGCCCGCATCATGCGGCAACCATGTTTGCGACAGCGGCGAGACCACCAGTTCGTGTCCGGCAGATTGCAGTAGCGTGTCTACGACATGCCCATCAACGACGGCAAATGGCAACACCACATCCTACACTTGCAGTTACACCGCCTGTCCAAGCGGATGCACATGGGACAGTCAAGGATGTCCGAATGGCTGCTACACGGCACCGGCGTCCTCTTGCAACAGCAACGGCGTGTGTGATGGGAGCGAAACAGCATCATCCTGTCCCGCCGATTGCTCCACTCCCACTCCCACCTGTCCCAGCAATGGGTATAATAGCGGTACGGGGAGTTACAGTTGCAACTACACCACCTGTCCGGCTGGATGCACCTGGGATAGTGCAGGATGCCCATCAGGCTGTCAGCCGAATCTCTGCAGCGACAATACGTTTAACGTGCCCGGCACCACGCAGTGCAATTTCACCACCTGTCCGAGCGGATGCACGTGGGGCGCCAATGCATGTCCGACCGGTTGCTACACGGCGCCGCCAACGGCAAGCGGTTTCTTCCGCCGCCTCGGGAGCATTCTCTACGCGCTGATTACGCTTCCTGCGCGCGCGTTCGGCCTGTAGCCATCAAGCGCGACAAAACCAAAAACAGCCGGGTGTCATCCCCGGCTGTTTTGGTGTATAATGAAGCTGTTGATTTTATGAAGCAGTATATTTTAGGCACACTCGGTTTGTTGTTGGGAATTGCGATGGTGCTCAAAACTGATGTGTTTCTCCGCAGTTTCGGCCGGATTGACTGGTTTGAAGAACATCTGGCGACATCGGGCGGGTCGCGGGCGGGATATAAAATCATCGGGGTTGTCTTTATCCTCATGGCGCTTCTGGCGCTCACCGGACAGTTCGGCGCTCTTGCCGGCGGCGCGCTGAAAAAGATATTTGTGCGGTAATATGTACGACATACATACGGCATTGCATCCGCGGACGTTGAGCGAGGCGGCGAATCTTGCGCTCGGCATGCGCGTTGCGGATGTCGGCTGCGGCGCGCACGGCGGTTTGGTGTACCATCTGGCGCGCACGGTGGGGCCTGACGGGCGCGTGTACGCGGTGGATGTGCAGCCGCACGTTTTGAATATCGTTGAGCGCGGGAATATTTTTGACGTTCCATCCGCGCCCATTGAAACCGTGTGGTCGGATATTGAACATTATGGCGGCGCCGCCATTCCCCACGGCTCACTTGACCGTATCTTTCTCGTTAATGTAGTATCGGAACTGCGCGACATTCTTGCGGCGCTCCGCGAGTGCGACCGGCTGCTTGCGGAGGAGGGAGCGATGCTCGTGGTGGATTGGGGAAGTGAAGCCCATCCGCTCGCGCCGGCGGCCGTGGTGCCGCCGGAGGTGATAGCGAATGCCGCGGCGGAACTCGGCACACTGCGGCTCGCGGCGTTGCAGCCGTTTGGTGAGCATCATTATGGAATGGTGTTTGAGAAGTAACGTATGTCTTTAGGCAACATCTTGACCGCATCCTATTGGTTTCAATCACCGCTTTCTCCGACTCCGCGCGCGCTTTGGATTATGGGCGTCGTGTGGGGGTTGTTTATTGTTTTTGCCGTGGTCGCCTCCGTACGGTTGCGTACGGCGCGCGACGGCGTTGCGCGCGGCGTGTGGCGCCGGTTTGCGGCATGGGCGTGGACGATGGGTATTCTCGGATGGCTGTTATTTTTCGCACGGTTTGAGCGAGTGCTCATTTTTAATCGGCGCTACTGGTGGATTGTCTGGCTGATTCCCGCCGTCATTTGGTTTTTGTTGGTGCGGCGCCATGCCCGCGAGCGCGCGCCGGCGCTGTCCGCGGCCGCTCGAGACGCAGCCTATCGTGAACGATATTTACCAAAATCAAAGAAATAAAACCGGCCAATGGGGCGAACGCGTGGCGGTGAAGTACGCGCTTGCTCACGGGTATCGGATTGTGGCGACGCATGTGTGGTATCGCGACGGTGAGGTGGATGTGGTGGCGGTGAAGGGAGGAGTTTTGTTTTTTATGGAGGTGAAGACGCGCGCAAACGAGCGGTACGGTACGGTTGAGGCGGTCACGCGCGGCAAACGCGCCCGTCTGATGAGGGCGGCCCAGCGATTTTGCATGAGCCGCGGCCTCGCCGGAGCGCCCTGCCAGTTTGATTGCCTCGTGGTGCTCGGCCGAGCGGGTGATTCTGCCGTCACAGTGCGGCACTATCGCAACATTTGACAACTCTGTACGTCGTTGCTATACTAGGTAAAACCAGCCTAGAACGCTGGCTTTTTTCATAAAAATGCTATGTCATCGGAAATAACCAAAGCAATCCAGTATATCTGCGAAGACAAAGGCCTCGCTCCCGAGGCCGTGTTAGAGACGATTGAGGTCGCGCTCGCGGCGGCCTTTCGCAAGGATTTTGGAAATAAATTGCAGAATATCAAGGTGAAGTTTGACCCGGAAACCGGCGATATGAAGGTGTGGGATGAGAAGGTGGTGGTGGAGGATGCCGACGTTGAGGCGCAGGAGGCGGCGTTTGCCGCGTATATTGAACGAAAAACGGCGGCGGAGTCGCAGCATGAAGAGCTTGTTGAGGAAGAGCCGCTTCGGTTTAATCCAAAGAATGAAATCATGCTGAAGGATGCGGTTGTCGTGAAAGCGGATGCCGCGGTTGGCGACGTTATGGTGACGCCGCTTGATGTGCCGGCGGCGTTTGGGCGCATGGCGGCGCAAACCGCGAAACAGGTCATCATTCAGAAATTGCGCGAAGCGGAACGCGAAACTATTTTTGGCGATTTCAAAGATAAAGAAGGCGCCATTTTGACGGGAACGGTGCAGCGGCGCGAGATGCGCGGAGTGCTGGTTGATTTCGGAAAAATTTCCGGTATCATTCCGCCGGAAGAACAAATGCGCGGCGAGCAGTACATTCCGGGTCGTCGTATCAAGGTGTATGTGGTGTCGGTTGCGATGGGGAGCCGCGGGCCGGAAATCATTTTGTCGCGCAGCCACACCGGCATGGTTCAGCGTATTTTTGAAAAAGAAATTCCGGAAATTGCGGCTGGGGTCGTGGTTATTCGCGGCATTGCCCGCGATGCGGGCGTGCGGAGCAAAGTTGCGGTTGCCACGGAGGATGAGGGCATTGACCCCATTGGTTCGTGTATCGGCCAGCGCGGCAGCCGCATTCAAGTGGTGATTGACGAACTGGGCGGCGAAAAAATTGACATCATCGCGTACGATGAGGACCCGCAGACGTACATCGCGCATGCGCTCTCGCCGGCAAAGGTGGGGAAGGTTGAGCTGAACGAAGCCGGGAAGACCGCGGTGGTTTCAGTGTCGGCTGACCAATTCTCGCTTGCCATCGGCCGCGGCGGACAGAACGTGCGCTTGGCGGCGCAACTGACGGGCTGGAAGATTAATGTGGCGCAGGAAGGCGGCGAAGGGGAACAACAGTATTCAAGCGAGGAGAACCCTGAAGCCGAAGGCGAAACAGCGCCATAATATGTCATCACTTTTTCAAACGATTCTCTACCAGCCGCTTTTTAACGCGCTTGTTGGATTATACAACCTCATCCCCGGCACCGACATCGGCCTCGCCATTATTGCGCTGACCGTTTTCATTAAGGTGTTGCTGTACCCCTTGATGAACGCGTCCATCAAGGTGCAGAAATCACTGCAGGATTTACAGCCGAAATTGCAGGAATTGAAACAGCGCTACGGGAACAACAAAGAGGAGATGACGAAGCGGACGCTTGAATTGTACAAGACGCACAAAGTGAATCCGCTTTCTTCATGTTTGCCGATTCTCGTTCAAATTCCCATTTTGCTTGCATTGTATTGGGTGTTGCGTGACGGGCTGGCAACAACCGATTTCTCGCGTTTGTATTCATTTGTCACGAATCCGGGCGCGCTTGACCCTGTGATGTTTGGATTTGTGAATTTGGCGAAGCCGAATATTGTTCTGGCGATTTTGGCGGGCGCGGCGCAGTTTTGGCAGTCAAAGATGCTCATCGCAAAGCGGCCGCCTGCCGCTGCGGCGGCTGCGGGGGGCAAGGATGAGGATTTTGCCGCAATCATGAACAAACAGATGACGTACTTCATGCCGATTGTCACTGTGCTCGTGGGATTCCAGCTTCCGGGCGGACTGACGCTGTATTGGCTTGCGAGCACGGTGCTCACGGCGTTGCAGCAGTTGGTGGTGTTTCGGAAGGTCGCCTAGCTTGCGAATATATTTCGGGCTCGGGAGCGGATTTTTCTCGGCTTCAGAAACTCGCCTTCCCCGATGCGGAGCATCGGGGAACCGGCCTCGGCCGCCTCGCAGCGACCGCAATACACCATCTGTCGGCGGCCTCGGCCTGGCTCAAACACTTCGCCTGCGAAAAATTCGCATCCCTCCGCCCTAATCGGATTAATTATTGACAAAACACATACCTTTCGATAGTGTGTGAGGAACGTACAGAAAGGAGACACGTGATTACGTATCTCGGTTTGCTCGCCGCGGCGATTACCTCGGCTGGGCCGTTCTTGCAGATGGTGAAAACCATGCGGACGCGCGAGACCGACCATCTGTCGTGGGGCATGTGGATTTCCTTTTGCATCGGGATTACGCTCTGGATTATCTACGGCATCGTGCGGCGCGATGTTCCGGTAATCGTTGCGAACGTGGTGACGCTTCTCTTTTCGGCGGTCATCGTGGGCGTGATGGTGCAGAACCGTCGCGCGCGCGTCACTCGCAAACCGAGCGGGCGCTTTTAGGCGCCGCCGCATCATGAACAACCGCGCCGATGTGTACTGGCGCGGTTTTTTTATACCGTACCGTATGGTAGAGTAGAGAGGTATGTTGCGCACGCTCGCTTTTTTTGACGTTTTTGACCACCCGCTCTCGTTGTATGAGTGGTACGCATGGTCGTTGCGCGATGCGTGGCGTTCATGGGGCGCATTTCGCGACGCAGTGGATGCCCTTGAATGCGAGGGCCGCATTCGCGTGATTGACGGAATGGCGGCGCTGGCGGGACGGGAGCGGTTGATTGAGGCGCGTCGCGCGCGACAGGCGGTGATTGCACGCAACATGAAACGCGCCATGGGCGTGGCGCGGCTGCTTCAATGGGTGCCGTTCGTGGAGTTCGCGGCGGTGTGCAACCGATTGTCTGTTGGGCATCCTCACGAGGAGAGCGATATTGACGTGGTGATTATGATTCGCGATGGGCGGCTGTGGTTCGGACGATTGCTCGTGACGGCGTTTCTTCATCTCGCCGGTTTGCGGCGCCACGGGAACCGCATCGCGCGGCGCGTGTGTTTGAGTTTTTATCTGACACCGCGCGCCGCGGATTTGCAAACGATTGCGCTTCGCGATTGCGATGATGTCTATCTGCGATATTGGGTCGCGCATATTATTCCGCTTTTTGCGCGCGCGGGAGCGTTGGAAGATTTTTGGCGCGCGAACGAATGGGCGCATCATGCGTTGCATCAGGCGCCGCGGCCGGCGCCGCTGTTGCGCCGCCGTGCGCCGATTGCGGTTTTTGTGGCGGAGTGGCTGTTGGGCGGATGGGTGGGCAACGTGTGCGAGCGCGCGAGCCGCGCAGTGCAGTTGCGGCGCATGGGCAACGCGGCGGCGGGTCGCGGCACGGCCGTGGTGATTTCAGATGCCATGCTGAAGTTTCATGAAAATGACCGGAGACAATGGTACGCTGAACAATGGGAAGAGCGCGTTCGCGCCGTGGGCGCATAGGGCGCGTTTCGCGCTTACCGCGCTTTTTTTTGTGGCGCTCCCGTGGCAGACACGGTGGATTTATCGCACATCTCCGATTCACCCTGATGCGGAATGGGGGCGTTTATCATGGTATGCGAGCGAGATGCTCCTTGGCGTGTTGCTCCTGTGGGCTATTGCGCATGCAATATGGTTGTGGCGCACGGGACGGTTCGCACGCCAGCCGTTTACACGCGAACGATGGTGGCTTGTCGGCGCGCTGGCAGTTCTGGCGTACGGTGTTTTGCGTTCCGTTTTAAACGATGCTCCGGCTGCCGGTCTTCAGCATTCATGGTGGCTTCTTGAGGCGGTTTTGACGATTGTTTTTTTACAAAGCGGCTGGTTTCCGTGGCGCGCGGCAGTATATGGATTTTTAATAGGCATGACGATAGCCGCGTTGCTTGGAATAGGGCAGGTTGTTTTTCAATACGCGCCTGCGCAAAAATGGCTGGGGCTTGCCGAGCACATTCCCGCGCAAGGCGGCGCTTCGGTTGTTGAGTATGGCAGCACGCGATTTCTTCGCGCGTATGGCCCTTTTCCGCATCCCAATATATTTGGCGGTTATTTGGTGGCGGCGTTTTTATTTGTCATCCTGAGGCCCCGACAAATCGGGGCCGAAGGATCACGTACGAATGATGGTAACCCACCGGGATTCTTCAACTCCTACGCCGGGCTTCGGAGTTTCAGAATGACTCATCGGGTACTTACCATTCTTTTTACAGTCGCGCTCGCCCTCACCTTTTCGCGCGGCGCGTGGATTGCGTGGATTGCCGTGCTGTTGGCAGCGCTGTTTGTGCAAAAAAATCGCGCGTTCTCATCGGTGGCGTTATCTGTGCTCACCATGGGTGTCGTGCTCGGTGCTCTGTGGCCGGTGACTATCACGCGGTTTGACCGGACCGCGCGATTGGAAGCGCGTGCCATTGAGGAGCGGACAACGAGTGTCGCCGATGGCATCGCGTTATGGAAGCGCACGCCATGGTTCGGCGTCGGGCCGTCGCAATATGTGAACACGTTTTTTGTTCAACATCCTCCGTCAGAGGCGGATTTCGCGTGGTGGCAGCTCGCGCCGCCGCACCATACCGGTGTTGCGTTGCTCGTTGAGTATGGCGCGGTGGGCGCAACACTCGTCATACTCACGGCGTTGTTATTCCTCCGGTCTCTCATAAAAGGGGGAGAGTATCGCCCGTTGTTGTGGTTTTTGCCGCTCGTCGCACTCATGCAATTTGACCATTATCCATGGTCGCTGTATAGCGGTGTCATGCTTGTTGCTTTGTTTGCTGGATTTCGTACACATTCCATCCACACCATTTCCACCGTTGATACACAAATACGCTCTTGACAGGTTTCGTTCCTCGTGAAACGATACTAATAGAGATACAAGGCCCATCCGAGCCATGCAGAGGGACGGGCAGTTGTTCAGAAAGAGGAGAGCGCAAAAAGGCCTCGAGTGGGCTTCGCCCGTTGACAAGCACGGTCGTAGTTTCCTTGAGGCTTTTTTGATCCCATACTTAAACGGACGTAACGGTCCACAGGGTATCAAAAAAGCCAGAAGGAGGTTATAACCACTCACCGCTTAATTCATAACATACCTATGAGTGCGTTATCCTCCAATTATTCGGAGCGGTGTCCCCTCGGTGTGCGCGTGCGTTACCCCCTTACTGCACCCACCCATTTGGGAACTACCGAGAACGGCGACTGATAGTCACGAATTGCGCAAGAACCGGCTGCTGGCGAACGATGAGAAGCGCTGCGTGTCCGCAAGGCCGCATCTTCCGCTTGCGTACTATCGAACCGTTGGCCGCTGGGACGCCTTCTTCCGAGCGTGTTAAATAAATGAGAGGAGAGGCCCTATGGTGATATATGATACACGGCTCGGCACATCACCATCTATGGGACGCTGGCTCACCGTGCATGGATTTAGAACGCGACGGATTGACCGGCAGAGTGACCAGATGATTCGGTTGTCGCTGTTGACACATCAGGAGGCGCATGGGCGTTACGAGGGATTGGGAGCGAGCTAGCAGGCAGTAAGGGGCGATAACGCAGCGCAACCGCGCTGCGTTTGGTTTTTATTTCTCGTACCGCTCAATCATTACCGACCCCATGCCGTCAAAGTTTTTTGTTTCCTCATAGTTCCACCCATGCTCCTCAAGCCACTCGCGGACGCCAAGCACGTACGGGTCGCTCTGTACAACGAGAAGTTCGCCGTTTTTTGGGACAAGCGCCGCGAGTTGTTCGCGGAGATAGTCTGGTTTCAGCTCCCAGCGCCAGTTGTGAGCGAGGAGCGTTTGAATTGACGTATCGGCGGTGCCGGGCGCAGGGATAACGAGCGCTGGTACGGCGTCGCGATAGTAATGGCGAAATGGTAGCGCATTGACAGTCCACGGTATGAGTGTAATGGCGTCTTGTTGCGTTTCCGCAAATGCCGCAGCGCGGTCCCAACTGAAACGGAAGGTGCGCGTGAGTTGTGCGGTGCTCACTATGGCTATAACTATCAAAAATGCGGCCATCGCGGCGCGCCAGCGCGCGGTTACGGCGCCAATGATAATGGCGATGACCGGAAGCAAAAACAAAAAGTACTTGATTTTCGGCGGGCCGACGAGCAGAGCCACTATAAATCCGAGACCGAGAACGGTTATAGGAAGGAGCAGTGCGGTTTGTTTGGCGCGGATGCCGCGATAGAGGGCATATGCAACAAAGCCGAGCATCGCAGTAAACACGAGCCAATAGACATACCATGGCACAGTGCCAGCCACCATCGTGAGCGAACTCAACATACTGAACGGCCAGCCGCGGCGCGCTTCCGCGTGCGCGAACCAGCTGTTTGACGCAATGGCTCCCACTTTCGGCAAAAATGACCATGCAAACCAGAGGCCCCAAACGGTGATGAGTACAAAATGTGTACAGTGCCACCGTCGCCTATTTTGTTTTTCATGCGTCAGCGCGCCCCACAAATAATAGGCGAACGCAGGGATGATGGCATACAAATGGCTGGCGAGCAGCAAGGGCAAACTTACATAATACGCGCGATGGCGATGCGTGATGAGAAAAAAGCAGGTGAGCAGTGTCAAAAACACAAACAGCGCATACATACGCGCTTCGGTGGAGAAATAGATAAGGGTGGGCGAGACCGCAACGAGCGCGGCGGCGATGAGGCCAGCAGCAGGATTGGCGAGTTTTTTTCCAATCAATCCAACCAATGGAATGGCTGCAACGCCAAGCGCAAGAGCCGGCAACCGCACAATCCATTCGGCGTGCGGCAGCAGATGCGCCCATGGCCACATGATGATGGTCCAGAGTGGCGGGTTGGTGTCTTGGCTCGCAAGGCGCAGCATCTCAAGAAACGGCAGTTTCGCGAGTTCCAGCGTGAACAGTTCGTCAAACCAAAAACTTCCGCGCGTGATGAGAAAAACGCCGCGCGGAATCGCGCCGAGGATGGTTATGATAAATAGCCAACGAGAGAAATGTGACATACTAATTAGATTGCTTCGTCGCTCGCTACGTTCGCTCCTCGCAATGACATCAACTTCGTGCCGCTTTTCTCAACTCCGCAATCATGCCGTCCAAATCTCCGTCTAAAATACTCGCGATGTTGCTCCAGCTTTCTTTAATGCGGTGGTCGGTGATGCGGTCTTGGGGGAAATTATACGTGCGGATTTTTTCGCTGCGCTCGCCAGTGCCGATTTGTTTTCGGCGTTCGGACACTTCGGTGGAATGGCGCCTTTCTTCTTCAATGTCCATGAGCCGCGCGCGCAAAATGGCCATCGCCTGTTCGCGATTTTGGTTCTGGTAGCGTTCATTTTGGCACTGCACTACGATGCCGGACGGGATATGCGTGATGCGCACTGCGGTTTCCACTTTATTTACATTCTGGCCGCCCTTGCCGCCGGAGCGATAGGTGTCCAGTCTCAAATCTTTGGGGTCAATGCGGATTTCGGTTTCTTCAATCTTCGGCAATACTGCCACCGTTGCGGTTGAGGTGTGAATGCGCCCTTGTTTCTCCGTTTCCGGCACGCGCTGAACGCGGTGCACGCCCTGTTCATACTTGAGCGCGCGGTACACATGGTCTCCGGTGATTTCCGCGGTAATTTCTTTATAGCCGCCGATGCCGATGCGATTTTCATCCAGCACGCGCACGCGCCAGCCTTTGCGTTCCGCAAAGCGTGAATACATGCGATACAAATCCGCGGCAAACAGCGCGGATTCATCGCCGCCGGTTCCAGCGCGGATTTCAACGATGACGTCTTTTGCGTCGCGCTGGTCCTTGGGCGAGAGCGCTTCCTCAAGTTGCGCTTCAATCTCTCCGCGCTCTTTGGCCAGTCCGGCCAATTCAAAATCCGCCAGCTCTTTCATTTCATGGTTTTCTTCCGTACCCGCAAGCAGTTCCGTCTCTTTTATTTTCGCCTGTACACCCTCAAGGCGCGTGATAAGGTCCGCGGTCTTTTTGAGGTCGCTGTATTCCTTTGACAGTTTCGCGAGTTTTTTTGGGTCGCTCGCGGCGTGTTGGAGCTCCGTTTCTATCTCTGCAAGGCGGGTTTTGATGGTTTGGTAGTTAGTGGGCATAGACGTAGTATATAACAAAACAGACTGAACGTCTGTTTTGTTGAGCAACTATTTTTTGTCTGTTTTTGCTTTCCGCGTGGCCCGCGCCGTTGTGCGTTTCACGGTCTTGCCGCGCTTGCCTTTGGCCGCCGCTTCGCGCTTCGCGGTGCGCTCCTGGAATTTCTCCACGCGCCGCGCGGTGTCCACGAACTTCTGTTTGCCGGTGTAAAACGGATGGCACTTGTTGCACAATTCAACCTCTATTTGTTCAAGGGTGGAACCCACGGTGAACGTGTGTCCGCAGGCGCATTTCACGGCCGCTTCTTTATAATAGGTGGGGTGGATGTCAGTTTTCATGTGGATAGTGTAGCAGTGGGCTGTTTGCCCGTCAAGCCCTTGACGCCTTTCGGCTGTTCCGCTATACTCTACCCATCTTACCAGCCGCGCTTTTCATTCTCCCCAATGGGGTCGCGCGGTGAAGCTAAAAGAATACCTATGGTAACCATTCCAACACTGGAGGACATGCTCAAGGCTGGGGTGCATTTTGGGCACAAAGTCAGCAACTGGCATCCCAGCATGGAACCCTACATTTTTACGGAGCGAAGCGGGGTTCACATTATCAATCTTGAGCTCACGCGGAAGAAACTGGAAGAAGCGCTTGAGGCCGCGCGCCGGATGGCGGCGGAAGGCAAAACGATTGTTTTCGTAGGCACGAAAAAACAGGCGCAGGACATCGTGCGGCAGTATGCGGAACAATGCGGCATGCCGTACGCCAACGAACGCTGGATCGGCGGGCTCATCACGAATTTCGGTGAAATCCACAAGCTCATCAAAAAGTATCTGACGCTGAAAGAACAAAAAGTGAACGGCGAACTTGAAAAGTACACAAAAAAAGAACAACTGGAGTTTGAGCGCGAGATTGAACGTTTGAGTCACATGGTGGGCGGTATTGCTACGCTTGAACGGCTGCCGGACGCGCTGTTCGTGCTTGACATGCGCGGCGAGAAAACCGCGCTCACGGAAGCGACGCGAAAAAATGTGACGGTGTTCGGCCTCTGCGACACCAACGCCAATCCGGCACGCGCCACGTACGTGATTCCGGCCAACGATGATGCCGTGAATTCCATCACGATGGTTGCATCGCTCATGGCCGAGGCCATCGCCGAGGGCCGTGCGGAATGGAAAGAAAAGCAGGCGACGCTGGCGGTGAAAAAAGACGAAAAAGTGGGACGCGTATTCACCAAGGAACAATCGGAGTAGCAATGTGTCATCCTGGAGGCCTTGCGAAGCGAGGCCGATAGGATCCAGACCTTATTATGACGATAGACATAACCATCATTCAAACGCTCCGCGCCAAGACGGGCGCAGGAGTTGCGGATTGCAAAATCGTGCTTGAAGAAACGAACGGCGACCTTGTTGCTGCGGAAAAATTGCTCCGCGAGCGCGGCGCCATCAAAGCGTCCAAGCGCACGGATAAGGAAACCAATGAAGGTGTGATTACTTCCTACATTCACCCGGGTGGAAGAGTGGGAGTACTTTTGATGCTCACCTGCGAAACGGATTTTGTGGCGCGGAACGAAAAGTTTCAACAGCTGGCGCGTGAACTGGCCATGCAAGTGGCGGCGGCAGACCCGCTCTATATTCGCGCGGAAGATATCCCGGCCGCGGATTTGGAGCGCGAGAAAGACATCATGCGCACGCAATTGGCGAACGAAGGCAAGCCAGCCGCGATGATTGATAAAATCATTGAGGGCAAACTCAACGCATGGTACGAGGAAGTGTGCTTCTTGAATCAAAAGTATCTGAAAAACGAGGAAATCACGGTGGGCGAACTCATTAACCAGGAAATTGCATCGCTCGGCGAACGAATTGCAGTGAAACGGTTTGTGAAGTTTGGGCTGACCGGCGGCAACCGCGGTTGCGGGCTCTAACATAAAACCACCCTAGGGTGGTTTTATGATTGTGTGATATACTATATGTCATTGCGAGGAGGGCCGATAGCCATCGGCCCGACGAAGCAATCTAATTAGATTGCTTCGCTCCGCTCGCAATGACCCATGAACACCATTCGTCTCGCTATCAACGGATTCGGACGCATTGGACGCAATGCGTTTAAGGTTGCGTTTGAACGCAAGGATGTTGTTGTAGTTGCGTTGAACGATTTAACGGATACGCGCACGCTCGCGCATTTGTTGAAATACGATACGATGTACGGCATCTACGGAAGGGAAGTTGGGTATGATGAGGAGCATCTGATAGTTGATGGTAAAAAGATTCCCGTGTATGCAAGCCCGGAGCCGGCAAAACTGCCGTGGAAGGAATTGCAGATTGATGTGGTGGTTGAATCCACCGGACGATTTACGTCCGAGGAGGGCGCGCGGCAGCATTTGAAGGCCGGCGCGCGGCGGGTGGTTATTTCCGCGCCCGCAAAAGGCGGCAATGTGCCAACATTTGTGCGCGGCGTGAATGACGCATCGTACGCGGGGCAGGAGATTGTGAATAACGCATCGTGCACCACGAATTGCATTTCGCCCGTGATGGCGATTATGGACGCGCGGTTCGGCGTGGAAAAAGCGTTTATGACCACGGCGCACGGCTATACCGCGGACCAGAATCTGCAGGACGGGCCGCATCGCGATTTGCGCCGTGCGCGGGCGGCGGCGTTGAATATCGTACCCACCACTACCGGCGCCGCGATTGCCACTACGGAAACTCTGCCGCAACTGAAAGGGAAATTTGACGGCATCGCGCTTCGGATTCCGGTTGCGGTTGGTTCGCTGTCGGATTTTTCCATTCTTATCAAAAGAGCAACCAGCGTGGAGGAAGTGAAAAAAGTGTTTCGCGCGGCGGCAAAAAATCCGTTGTACAAAGATGTGCTGCAAGTGACGGAGGACCCGATTGTATCCAGCGACATCATCGGCAATCCCGCAAGCGCCATTGTGGATTTGGAATTGGTGAAAGTGCTTGACGGCAATTTTGTCAAAATTCTCGCGTGGTACGACAATGAGTACGGCTACTCGCACCGGCTGGTGGAGATGGCGGTGATGGTGGGACGGGGATAATAGGTATTGACAAGTCATTATAAATACAATACACTGACAGTACAGGTATTATTGTACGTCTATGTCTCGCTATCAAAGTTACATTCAAGTGCGTATTGAAGAGCGCACGAAGAAGCAAGCCCAAAAAGTATTGGAAGATTTGGGGCTTGATTTAACGACGGCGGTCAAAATGCTCTGCAAACAAATTGTCCACACGGGCGCACTACCGCTTGAGTTGCGTGATGCCAATGGTTTTACGGCCCAAAAGGCGGCCGAGTTGCGTTTGGCGCAATATGAGGCCATGGCGTCTGCCAAAACATTTAAATCAGCCAAACATCTGCTGGATGACGCGCTCGCTTAACGTATGCTTCAACTGAAGTACAGCGGCACGTTTAAGAAGGATTTAAAGAAAGTCAGCGGATTGCCGCAGTTTAATCGCTCACACGTTGAGCGCATACTTGCGCGACTTGCTGGGGGAGAACGGTTGGAACCACGTTATCGGAATCATGTGTTGAAGGGACGGTTTCAAGGATGCTTTGAGTGTCATTTACGGCCTGATTTACTGTTGATTTATCAAATAGACCGTCAAGCGCATTTGCTTCTTTTGCTTCGGATAGGTTCACATTCAGAATTGTTTGGGTAAATTTTCATAGAAAAAAAGAAGCCGCGCAAAAAATCGCTATAAATAAGCGATTTTTTGGTCTCTTGACACACTTCGGCGGTTTTGTTACCATTTGTTTCCGAGCCGTTTAGCACTCTTTTTAGGTGAGTGCTAATCCCGTGTCATTCCGAGCGAGCGAAGCGAGCCGAGGAATCTAATCGTGAGATTTCTCCATTCACTCACGAGGCGTTCGTTCAGTCGAAATGACCAGCTGAAAACTATTTAATCACCTATATCTATGACCATCCGACCACTCGGAAACAGGGCGCTTGTGCGTCCGCTTGAGGAGGAGAAAGTGACTGCATCAGGCATCGTAATGCCGGACACGGTTGACCGCGAAAAGAAAATTGAGGCCGAGGTTGTCGCGCTCGGCGATGGCGAAAAACTCGCGAAATTGAATTTAAAAGTCGGCGACCGCGTCATTGTTGAAAAATGGGGCGGGGAAGAAGTGAAACTGAATGAAAAAGAGCACAAAATCGTCAGTTTTCTGAAAATTTTAGCGGTTATTGAATAGTTCGACAGGGCTCACTATATATTTATACCTATGGCAAAACAAATCACATTTACCGAGGAGGCACGGGGGGCGCTTAAGCGCGGTGTTGACGCGCTTGCAAACGTGGTGAAGATAACGCTCGGCCCGAAGGGGCGGAACGTTGTGTTGGATCGCGGCTACGGCGCGCCAACCGTCACGAAAGACGGTGTGACCGTGGCGAAAGAAATTGATTTGGAGGACAAGAACGAAAAACTCGGCGCTGAATTGGTAAAAGAAGTGGCAACCAAAACCAATGATGATGTTGGCGATGGCACCACAACCGCAACGCTTTTGGCGCAGGCCATTGTGACCGAGGGCTTGAAAAATGTCACCGCTGGCGCCAATCCGATAGCCATCAAACGCGGTATTGATAAGGCAACGGATGCGATTGTTGAGGAAATTCGCGCTAAGATTGCAAAACCAGTACAGAATGATGAGATTACGCAAGTCGCCGCGATTTCAGCAAACGACAAAGAAATCGGTGAAAGTATCGCGCGCGCTATCGGTGAAGTAGGAAAAGATGGTGTGATTACGGTTGAAGAAGGGCAGACATTCGGCATTGAAATCGAAACCGTGAAAGGTATGCGTTTTGATAAGGGCTATGTTTCTCCGTACATGATTACGAATCCGGAGCGCATGGAAGCGGAATACGCTGATGTCGCCCTCTTGATTACCGACAAAAAGGTTTCTTCAGTGCAGGACATTCTGCCGGTGTTGGAAAAGGTGGCGCAGAGCGGCCGTAAAGAAATTATCGTGATTGCCGATGATGTGGATGGTGAGGCGCTCGCGACGTTTATCGTGAACAAAATTCGTGGTACATTCAGCGTGCTTGCCGTGAAAGCGCCTGGTTTTGGCGATCGCCGCAAGGATATGTTGAAGGATATCGCGGTGTTGACCGGCGGAAAAGTGATTTCTGAAGAAGTTGGTTTGAAATTAGACAGTGCCACGCTTGATGATTTGGGTCATGCGGATAAAGTGATTGCCACCAAAGAACACACTACTATTGTGGGTGGCCGCGGCGACAAAGTCGCGATTGACGCGCGCGTTGCTGAAATCCGCCGCATGATTGAACTTGCGGATTCTGACTTTGACCGCGAGAAATTGCAGGAGCGCTTGGCGAAACTCGCCGGCGGTGTGGCTGTGATTAAAGTAGGTGCGGCAACGGAAACGGAAATGAAAGAGAAGAAACATCGTATTGAAGACGCGGTAGCCGCGACGAAGGCCGCCATTGAAGAAGGCATTGTTGCTGGTGGCGGCGTGGCGCTTCTTCGCGCAAGCGTTGCGCTTGATTCGCTTCGCGTTGATGATGAGGAGTTGGTGGGCGTGAAGATTTTGCGCCGCGCGCTTGAGGAGCCGGTTCGTCAGATTGCGGAGAATGCCGGTAAAGACGGCGCGGTGGTTGTCGCGGAAGTAAAAAAGGGTTCTGGCAACTTTGGATACAACGCCGCGACAGACACCTATGAGGATCTCGTGGTGAGCGGCATTATTGATCCTGCCAAGGTTACGCGTTCTGCGCTCCAGAATGCGGCTTCTATTGCCGGATTGATTTTGACGACCGAAGCGGTGGTCGCCGAAATACCAAAGAAAGAATCTCATTCTGCCATGCCGGACATGGGCGGGATGATGTAAGATGTGTGTAACGTGCAACAGGCCCCACCCGGGGCCTGTTGTTTTTGAGGATTGATTTACCGGCTCGGGGCACGCCTTTCTCCCGCGCTATTGACAAACACCGGGCTTTTGTTTTAATAGTAAGTCCAAGCCCAGTCTGGTTTGGATGGTGCTTTGCACCGTTATCAACCTACACAAGGAGAGCCAGTCATGGCAGACGTGAAGTTCGCTGATAGTGGACATGTGGAGTCCTTGGAAAGATTCGGGTACTGCGCCTTTCGACTGACAAAGGAAGAGCGCGAATGCTTTCATCCAGAGATCGGGCGGGTCATCCATCTTCTGCTCGACGACTCGACGCGCGGACGACGTGTCGCAGTCCGACTGGTCGCAGACCAGGAGGAGCAGGATGGTGGGTGTACATCCATCTACGCGGCCGCGGTTTCCGTCTTCAAGTACAACGAGTAGTGGGGCGAACAACCGCCACAGTTCATCATGCGCCATTCGAGATTTCTCGGATGGCGCGTTTTTTGTCCCGATACATGACAAATCACGCGAGTTCGTGTAGTGTAGTAGGGGGCTGTCGCCGAATGCCATTTCAACTGCAATCGCATAATTTCGGCCATAATTGCCTCAAAACTTTTCGGCTTATCGCCTATAAGCCTCAAAATTTATTCGGCAATTCTGTCTCGAAATTCTGCGATTTCGTTATGAAAGCGCATTCGGCGACAGCCCCCTGTATGACTCCCAAAGAACTGACAACCGAACTTGAGGCGTTGCAAAAAGCGGTTCGCGAGAACCGCGCTTTGGTGCGTCCGGATGAAAAGGAGCGCGAGATAGCGGAACTGGAGCGTGAGATGCAGAAACCGGATTTTTGGAAACATAATGAGCAGGCGCAGAGCGTATCACAGCGTCATGCGCATCTTCGCGCGGAACTGTCGCTCTGGGAAACGCTTGAGAAAGAAGTGGGCGACCTTTTGGCGCTCGCCATAGAAGCGGGCGATGATGCCGCGCTTGCATCAGATATTGAAAAACAAACCGCGGAACTCCGCGCGCGTTTTGAGCGCATGTCCGTAACACTGCTTTTGAACGGCCCGCACGATGAGCGGAACGCCATTATCGCGATTCACGCTGGCGCGGGCGGCACGGAAGCGCAGGATTGGGTGGGTATGCTGTATCGCATGCTGATGCGATACGCCGAACGCCGCGGATGGAAAACCACGGTAGTGGATGAGCACGAGGGCGCGGAGGCGGGATATAAATCCGTGGTGTTTGAGGTGCAGGGCGCGTCTGCGTACGGGTATTTGAAATCCGAAAACGGTGTACATCGGCTGGTGCGCATTTCGCCGTTTGACGCGGAAAAAATGCGGCATACGTCGTTTGCGATGGTGGAGGTTTTGCCGGAATTGGATGACGCGGCGGAGGTGAAGATTGACGAGAAGGATTTACAGGTTGATACGTTCCGTTCCGGCGGCAAAGGCGGGCAGAATGTAAACAAAGTGGAGACCGCAGTGCGCATTACGCATGCGCCGAGCGGCATTGTTGTGTCATGCCAGACCCAGCGTTCGCAGTTGCAGAACCGTGAAAGCGCTATGAAAGTTTTGCGCGCGAAATTATACGCGGCGGAACAGGAGAAAAAGGCAAAAGAAAAAGCGGATGTGCGCGGCGAGTTTCAGAGCGCGGAATGGGGAAGCCAGATTCGTTCCTACGTGCTCCATCCGTACCAGATGGTAAAAGACCATCGCACCGAGCACGAAACGCAGGACACCGCGGGCGTGCTGGACGGGGATTTAGACGCATTTACCGAGGCGTATTTGCGGTGGAGGAGAGGATAAGGGAGTAGATTTGACGTCCAAAATAGGGTGTGCTATAAATACCCCCTTGCTCTTTATATTGAAGTAAGGGGAAGAAAGCGCGTCAACGAGCGTGTTTTCTCCCCCTTACTTCACCAACAGTTCGTCACTGCCAGAGGGGGCGCGGGTAGGGACGAAGGGGAGGGCACATGCCCGCCATCTACCAGCCGCTCAAGCCCCCCAAGCTCTTGGGGCGCTTGGGCTACGTCTGTGGCCGGGTCATTCTGGAGAATGGCCATGCCTTCGTCGCCTACACGTTGGACTGGATCGAGAGCGAACTTCGGAAGGCGATGGAGAAGAAGGACGAGGACAGTGAGCCGCTCGGGAGCCACGCCGAAGCCAAGGATGTGCTGGCGGCGGCGTGTAGCGCCGGTATGGCGGCGTCCATCGCCGTGATCCGGGAACGGGTTTCCCGGCTCGCGACGGACCTGCCACCGCATGTGGATATGGATGATTGGGGTTTTGAGATGTGCAAGGATTCAGGGTGCCGTCTTCCGGTTTTGCACGGCAGGTTTCTGAAGGGGGAGAAGATCCAGCCGATGGCAACCTTTGGGGAGGCGTTTGCCTTCTGCTGGCAGGTCACGGAGGATGGGTTGATGACCACGGATCAGGCCGTGCGTCTGCTCAACCAGGCCGGCGAGTTGCCGCTGGACAGGGCGGATCTCGCGCAGCGGTGGGATGCCCTGCCAGAGGAGGATTTCAAGCGGATCGTGCGTGAGCGGACGGCGCAGTTTGCGGAGCGGCTCGGTGGCATGGTCCTCCTGGATCGGGAGGATTCCAAGGGGCATCGTCTGACCGCGATCGGCCTCGGTCTGCCGCCCGAAGTCGCCCGTGTGCTCGGGGAGCTGGTTCGCGAGCCCAGTGACGACTAGCCCGCAACGAGGGTAAAAGTGTACGGAGTCATGACGCGATACAAACGCACCGTGACTCCGTTTTTTGTTTATGGTACTGTTGATAGTGCCTATGATTCTGGTTTCGCCTACAGAAATTCCACGCGCCATTTCACACCTGCAAAACGGCGGCGTGGTGGTGTACCCTACTGAAAGTTCCTACGGCATCGGATGCATGGCGAGCAATGTGGCGGCGGTGGCGCGGGTGTTTGCGTTGAAACAGCGTCCGTTTGAGAAAATTTTGCCGTTGATTATTGGTTCGGTTGATGAAGCGAAGCGTTTGATTGTGTGGTCGCCGGTTGCGGAGAAGCTGGCAACGGAATACTGGCCCGGGCCGCTCACGATTGTGGCGCCGGCAACCGCGGTTGGGAGAGGGCTTGCGCCGGGTATCCTGGCGCCGGACGGCACGATTGCGCTGCGCATTTCGCCGCATCCGGTGGCGCGCGCGCTGGTTGATGCCGTCGGGCCGATTATTTCAACGAGCGCAAATTTGAGCGGCGCGCCGGCGTGTTTTGATGTGTCGTCCGTGAAGTCATGGATTGGCAACGCCGAGGATGTCATGGCGATTGACGCCGGCGCATTGCCGCGCGATTTGCCGTCAACCATCGTGCGTATCACCGATACGGGTTATGAAATACTCCGAAAAGGTCAGGCAGTTGTGTAAGGATTATCGCGTGTATCCGGAAAAAACGCGCGGGCAGCATTTTTTGATTGACGACCAGTATGTGAAACGGATGGCGGACGCTTCAGGTATTACGAACAATGATGTGGTGGTTGAAGTGGGGCCTGGATGGGGCATCTTGACCGAGGAATTGGCAAAACGCGCGGGGAAGGTGATTGCGATTGAGATTGAGGAGAAGATGACATCGTATTTATACGATGTCATCCTGAGGGCCGCAGACCCGAAGGATCCCGCGTCGGTGCAGCGACCAGACGGGATTCTTCGCTTCGCTCAGAATGACCGTTTAGAACTCCGGCACGGGGATGTGCGGCGGTTTTGGGACCAGATGCCCACGGAGCCGTATCACGTCATTGCCAACATTCCGTACCACATTACATCACAGATTATTCGCGGTTTTTTGGAAAAAACGCCGCGAGCGCCGGAGCAAATGGTGCTCATGCTGCAAAACGAAGTGGCGGACAGAATTATCGCCAAGCCGGGCGACATGACCATGCTTTCGCTTTCGGTGCAGTGGTACGGCAAACCCAAAAAAATATTTCGCGTGCCGCGCGGCGCGTTTTGGCCGTCGCCGGAAGTGGATTCCGCGGTGATTCAGATTACGGATATCAAGCGGCCGCCACCTGAAGAAACGAAGGCGGTACTCGCGCTTGCCAAGCGCGCGTTCGCGCAAAAACGCAAACAGTTATCTTCTTCACTTGGTATTGCCTCCACTGCACGTCCGCAGGAATTGAGCATTGCGGATTGGCGCCGCCTTGCCGGCCGTGCTTGATTTTCTGCGTCGGTACCAGTACCATACGTACACTTTGCTATGCCTACCTCGGCACCCTTTGCCGCATACTATAAATCCGCGTTGCTGTGGCTCGCGCGCACCGCGGTTATTTTTTCGCTTACCACGCCGCTCATCGTGCTGTCGGATTCGGCCATTTTTCCTTTTGTGACGGGAAAGGCGTGGTTTTTTCAGAGCACGATGGTTGTTGCCGCCGTAGCGTGGGGCCTGCTGATGCTCGTTGATGCCGCGTATCGGCCGCGTAGGCATCCGCTGCATTTCGTTGTGCTCGCGTTTATGCTCGCGGCGCTCATCAGCACGGTTGCCGGCGTTGACGCGCATCGTTCATTTTGGGCGAACCACGAACGCATGATAGGTTCCTTTTTTGTGTTGAATCTCGGAGCGCTCTACTTTGTGGCGACGAGCGTGTTCGCCGCGAAAGAGTCGTGGCGACGTGTATGGAAATATTTTTTGGCCGCCGGCGCGCTCATTATCGCAAGCGCGATTATTCAGCACTGGCGTCCTGATTTTCTCTACGGCGGCGAGCGCGCCGCGAGCACGCTGGGCAATCCGCTGTACATGGGATTGCATGCGGTGTATGTGGCGGCGATTGCGGCGCTCGTGTGGCTGGAGTCGCGCGCGACGGTTGCATCGCGATGGAAGCGATGGGGTACCGTTGGCGTTGCGTTGCTCATTGCGTTGTCCTTGGTCGCGTTTATTTTCGCGGAAACGCGCGGCGTGGCGCTCGGATTGGCGGCGGCATTCGTGTGGGCGCTTGCGTGGATTGCGGCGGCGGGAGCGCGGCGATGGCAGCGCTGGAGCGCGCTTGGGATATTGATTGTCATTGCAGCCGGTATTGCGGCGGTGGTGTTGTTTAACACGCATCCGGCGCTCAATAACATTCCCATCGTGCGGCGGTTTGGCGGATTTACGCTTGGCGGCACGAACGCAAACCGTTTGTTTGCATGGAAGGTGGCGATACAGGCGTGGCAGGACCATCCGCTCTTTGGGTGGGGGCCGTTTAATTATGTGTACGCGTTTAACGAAAAATTGCAGGGAACGCAACTGGTGCACAATCAGTTTGGCGAAACGTGGTTTGACAACGCGCACAATTTTTTTCTGAATACGCTCGCCGAGCAGGGAATCGCGGGACTGCTTGCGTATGTGCTACTGCTTGTTACGCCGATTTTGCTGCTGGTGCGCGGGTGGTGGCGCGGCACGCTCGGATTTCCGCACATGGTGCTCATCACCGGATTGCTCGTCACGCACGCAGTGCAGAATATATTTGCGTTTGAACAGATTAGTTCATACGTCAGCTTGTTTGTCGTGCTGGGATACGTATCGGTATTGACCGCTCAACCGGCGGTGGCCGCAAACGGGCGGTCATTTTCGCGGTGGTCAATCGCGATGGTGTCGGTTTTGCTGGTGGCCGGCGGCGCGGTGGTGATGTATCGCGGGAGCATCGTTCCGTTTCGCGCGAACGTGCTGATGTTCAAGGGGCTTGAAGCGCTGGAGTATCAGAAAGACGCGAGTATTTGGTTTGTGACTGAACGACAGGCGATTGACCTCGGCGGCCCGTATTCGGACAACATCACGGAGGAATTGGCGCGGACGCTGTTGCGGATTCGGGTGCCGGATGAAAAATATCGCAATGATGTGGTTCAGATTTTTAAATACACGATTGCCCGCCTTGAGGACGCAACGCGCCGCCATCCGCGCGACCCGGTGTATCACATGCTTTTGGGCGAGGTGTGGTACGGCGCGTACGGGTTTTTTAAGGATGAGTTCCCGCACGGGCTGGAGCTCGGCGATAAGGCGTTTGAAGAATCAATCCGGCAATCGCCGGAGCGGCAGCAGCTCTACTTCATTTGGGCGCAGCATGCCGCGCAAGGCGGTAATCTGGTTAAAGGCCTTCAGTTGATGTTGAAAGCGCGCAGTTTTGCGCCGCATTCCGCGTTTGTGTTGCGCATGTACGCGGATTATTTGCAGAACGGGAATATCAATCAGCGCGATGCCGCATGGGCGCGGTTGCTCGCGATTAGATTATCGCCGGAGCTGTTTACGCCTTTTAACGATGAGGAAATTTCTTTCAACGCCATACGATGGGTGAGCGCGCAGTTGGGCGTTGAACGACTCCGCGGGCTCTTGGCTTGCATGGGCCACGCGACGGATGCATCCTGTCCGCCGTATCAGCTTGGTTCGTATGTGCCGAGCGATAAAATGTTTCAGGTGCTGGTCGGATATGCGAAAGAGCAGAAGGATGCGGCGCGTGTTGCGGAGTACCGCGCAATCGCGAAACAATATTATCCGGATAAAACATTTTAAATATGCTGGCATTCGGCCGTTATGAACAACCGATACTCCGCATAACGCAGGGGCTGCTCTTGCTCGCTCTGGCGACTCCGCTGGTTTACTCATGGGGTTTTGTTTTTCCGTTCGTCACGCCGCGCGTGTTTTTCTTTCGTTCGGTCATTCTGCTCGCGCTTGCCGGCTATGTTGCGCTGATTGCAATGGCGCCGGAGCGTTATCTGCCGCGCCGAAACGCGCTCATGCTGGTCACGGGCGCATGGTTTGCGTGGCTTATCGTGAGCGCGATACTGGGCGTTGATTCGTCGTTTTCTTGGTGGGGAAATTATGAACGGATGGGCGGATTGTTTACCCTCCTACACTACGGCGCATTGTTTGTAATGATGAGCGCCCTGTTTCGCGATGCGCGCTCATGGCGCGCCGTGTGGTGGGTAGTGGTCGGTGTTGGATTTTTTGTCGCCGCGGGCGCCGTCATTCAGCAGTTTAAACCGGATTTTTTGTTAGGCGGCGCGCGCGCGGCGAGTACGCTCGGAAACCCTATTTATCTTGCGGTGCATGCGGGTTATGTGATGGTAATCGGCGCGTATCTTTTGGGTACGATGCGCGAACCCGGCATCATAGTCCCGCGCGGATGGTGGATGCGCGTGGCGCAGCTGTTTATTGTGGTGACGGTGGTTGGCATGGCGCTGGCGCTCGTGTGGTCTGAAACGCGCGCGGCCTTGCTGGGCGTCGGCGCGGCATTCGTGTGGGTTGCCGCGTGGCTTGCGGTGGTTCATCAAAACCGGCGTGTGCGGATGGGCGCGCTTGGCGTGTTGGTGCTCATCCTCATTGGCGCTGCGGTGTTTACATGGGGCGGTTCCGTGTTGGAACGCGTGCCGGCGTTGCGTCGCGTGGCGCAGTTTTCGCTTGGCGATACGGTTGACACGCGTCTCCGGATTTGGCGCGTTGGGGTTGCGGCGTGGAAAGACAGGCCGGTTGCGGGATGGGGATGGATGAATTTCGCGCCGGCGTTTGACCGCCACTATGACCCGGCGCAACTCAAGCACGGCATGCAGGAAACGTGGATTGACCAAGCGCACAATGTGCTGGTTGATACGTTGACGACAACCGGCATCGTGGGGCTGCTGATATATCTGGCGTGGTGGGGGGTGTTGTGGCGGGCTCTTTGGGTCGCGCATCGGCGCGGACGCGTGAGCAACACGCAATGGTTGCTGGTGTCCGGATTGTTCGTGTTTCATTTCGTGCAGAACCTGTTTAGTTTTGACCAGCCCACATCGTACATCATGCTGTTTACGGTTGCGGCGTGGGTTGCTGCGCACGGCGGCGCTGAAGAGCCTTCGCTCGTGCGCATGACGGCGTCTTCGCCGCGCCGCGCGCTGGCCGTAGCGGGACTGGCGGCGGTAGTTGCGCTTGGCGCCGCGTATTATACGAATGTGATTCCTGCAAAGGCGAATCGTTTGCAGATAGAGGCGCAGCGAGCGCTCATGCGCGGCGATGTCGGGCTTTGGTTCGGGTTTTATGAGCAGGCGCTGTCGCTCCGCACGCCGCATAAGAGCGATATGAGGAATCAGATGACCGCTGAATTTTTGGCGCGTAAAAATGAGATTCTTCCGCTTGATAAACGGTCCGTTGACGCGGTCATTACGGCGATTGTCCGCTATGCGGAGGAAGACGTTAATGAACATCCAAATCGGATAGGGCGCTGGTTGACGTACGGAAAAATATTGTCGGTGCAGCACGAGACGTTCCGCGTGGAACATCCCGATGCGGGGCCGACGGCGGTGCGGGCGTACGAACGCGCGCTTTCATTGTCGCCGCGTCGTCAACAGGCGGCCATCCTCCTCGGGAGCGCCATTATGGCCGTAGAAGATTTCCAGCGCGCGCGGCAGGTATTACTTGCGGCGCGTTCGTGGTCGCCGAGCATTGCCGAGATTCACACGACGCTCGCCGCCATCTTTTTGCGCGCCAGCCAGTTTACAGACGCGCTTGCCAGTTACGAGGCGGGGATGAGCATCGTTTCGCCGCAATCGGCGCTTTTGGATTTGCGTGCATGGCAGGAGGTCGGGATTTTGCACATGGAACACGGCGACCCGCTTCGCGGCGCGTGGTTTTTGGACACCGTCATGTCGTGCGCAACGCGAAAGGTGTCGTGGCGCGCGTGCGTTGAAGACGGCGACCCTGACATGCTTTCTACGTTCCGTCCGTCGCGCAAGGCGTTTGGCATGCTCGTGGTGTATTATCGGAAGAAGGGCGACCTGGAAAAGAGCCGTTTTTACGATGCTCTCGCGCGGTCTTATTACGCTGATTTTCAGGTATTTGAAGGCGGTTTAAAAGTCACTCTGCCGCCAGCTTGACGCTCGGAAGGCGCCGTGATACGGTCCACCTTGTTCTATGACGCCTCGTTTTGTTATTGCGATTCCCTCATATAATCGTCCTGCTGCGTTGGGGACGTTGCTTGCGCAATTGGATGCGCAGACTGACGCGCCTCCGTTTGAGGCGTACGTTCTGAACGACGGAAACCATGCCGAGAGCGCGCGGTTTCTTGAGATGTTTGCGCCGCGCCGGTACCGGCTGCGGGCGCGTTCAACGGCGGCGCCGAGCGGCCTGCCGAGCGCGCGAAATCGCATTCTTGATTGGATTGCGGAAACGCCGATGGCCGGGCCGACGTTTGTGTGCTTTTTAGACGATGATTGCGAGGTGAACACATTTTTTGTTCAAGAGGTTGCGCGCGCGGCGCAGCGGTTTGATGCGTTCACGTTTCGGATTGAAACGATTGGACAGAGCGGCATCGTGAACACCCGCAATAACCGCGCGCTTTCGTGGCTGCTCCGGCCGTTGCGCGGGCGGGTATGGCTGTCGCTTGGCATCATCCGCGGCGGGTATTATGAGTGGACGCCGCGGCCGGTGCGCGTTGACCAGCTCCCGGGCGGCTGTTTAATATATCGGTTTGATAAGTATCCGCGATTGCGTTTTGACGAGGCGTTGAACGACGGCAACGCGATTCTTGAAGACACCGAATTCTCCTGCGCGCTCCGCGCGGCCGGTGCGCGGTTGTGGTATATCGGCTCTTACGGCATCGTCCATCGGCCCGGCAGCGTGGGCGGGGTGCGCGTGGCCGTCAGCGAAGAAAAATACGAGTGCTATTGGCGGCATAAATGTTTTTTGGTGCGCAAATGGCGCGGCCGGTGGGCGCTTTTTACCGCTTTTCCGTTTTCTTTTCTGGAGAGCGTGGCGCTTTCATTATTGCAACGGCGATGGCTCGCAGGCGTCTGTATGCGCGCGTGGTTCAGCGAGCAAACGCCGCGCGGCGCGCACCGCGGTTTGCGTATTGCAGCGCCGCAGTCGGGCATCAATCCCGCTTCAACGCTGGGAGGAGAAGTGTATGACGCGTCTGTTTTGAAAGAGATTGCCCGACAAGCGGATGTTGAGATTATTTTGCCGCGGAATAAACCGTTCAGCGACAATGGCGCGCGGTGGCGTGTGAGCGTCATGCCGGCCATCACGAACGCCATCGGCTATTACGTAGGCATCTATCGGGCGCTGTGCGCAAACTACCGCGCGCGCCCCTTTTCAATCGTGCGCGTCCATTCGCCGTACCTGACGGCGCTCCCCGTTTTGTTTTTTGCGCGCCGGCACAAAACCGTGAAAACGTTCGCCAGTTATTTGCACGCGGAAGAGGATACGGTGTCGCGCGCGATTTCTCGTCTGGTCGTCAAACGATGGGATGCCATCGGCGCAATCAGTGAGGCGTCAAAAAATGAGTTGGTTTCTTTATACGGCGCCGATGCGGCGAAGATTGTGGTGACGTATCCGGGCGTGGACGAAGCGTATTTTGCGCCGATGTCGCACGAGCGTTTGCAGGAGTTTAAAACGGCGCACGGGCTTGCGGGTAGATTTGTGATACTCCACCTCGGCAGTTTGATTGCGCGGAAAAATGTCTCGTTTCTCATTGACGTTATCGCGGCATTGCCTCCGCGCGCGGTGCTGGTGATTGCCGGCCAGGGGCCGGAGCGGAGCCGGTTAGAACGGCAGGCGGCGCAGGTTGGATGCGCCGACCGCGTGTGTTTTGCGGGAAGAGTATCGGAGGAGGAGAAGATGCTGTGGATGCATGCCACCGATGTTTTCGTGTTGGCATCGCACAAAGAAGGATTTGGCATGGGCGTGGCGCAAGCCGCCGCGTGCGGGACGCCTGGCATCGTATCGGACGTATATTCGTTGCCCGAGGTGGTGGCGGACGGTTACACAGGCGCGGTGCGGCCGCTGAATGTTGACGCGTGGCGCGCGACGTTGCAGACGTGGATGGACGACCCAACGCCGGTGCAGCGTCTGGGAGCGCAGGCGCGTGTGCGGGCGCGCGAACGTTTCAGTTGGAAAGAGGCGGCGGCCGCGCAGTTGCGGCATATGCGCGCCATGGCGCATGAGGACAATAACGCACGCACATGAACATACTGTTTCTCAATGAATACGCGCATCCATTTGTGGCCGGCGGCGCTGAAGAATCAACCATGCAGCTGGCGCGGGTTCTCGTAGCGCGAGGACACGCGGTAAGCATCCTGACTCCCAATTACGGCGCCGCGCCGGTGGAGATGATTGACGGAGTGCGTATTGAGCGCTACGCGTTTCCCAAACGCGGAAACAAAGAGCGAAAAACCATCGGCGGATGGTGGCACACCTCTCTTTTTTGGTGGTGTTACAGTTCGTTGCGTACCGTGATGGCCGTGCGCCGTCTCGCGCCGGACCTCATTCATATTCATGGAAAATTCAGCATTCCTGCCGGCGTGATTGCCGGACGCATGTTTGGCGTGCCAACCTTGTTCACGGCGCGGGATTATCGCGCGCTGTGCAATTATGGACGATGTATCAGTGAGCATCCGACCAGTCGGCGATGCACATTTAGGGAGTATTGGCGGTGGGAGTTTCCTGCGTATGTACGTGCGTATACGGACGGCGGCGCGAAGGCGTGGTTCGTGAATGCGCTGTACGCGCTGCGCGGCCGCGCGTGGGCGCGCGTGCTGTACGCCGCGCTCAAACGAGTGGATGTCGTGGTGTGCGTGAGCCGCGCCGTGGCGCGGATTTACGAGGCGAACGGCATTTGGCAGACCCAGCCGATTTATAATATCCAGCAGCCGCTTTCTGAACCGGCGCGTCCGATGAGCGATGCGGAGGCGCCGGAGGCGCTCTACATCGGCAAATTGTCGCCCGGCAAGGGCGCTGGGTTGCTTCCGGAGGTTATTGGACAAACGCTTAAAGGGCATCCAACGCTCGTGTGGACGATTTATACGAATGGCGGCGTGCTTGAACGAACGGTGCGCGCGGCATTGGATGCGCATCTGTACGCCGGACGCGTGCGGATTTTACCCTATGTGCCGCACGAAGAACTCATGGCGCGCATCGCAGGCGCTGCAGTGGTGTGCATTCCATCAGTGTGGCAGGAGCCGCTCACGCGGCTTGCGCTGGAGGCGCTTCAATCCGGCACGCCGGTGGTGATTACGGACCGCGGCGGTTCGCGGGAGATAGTGGAGGATATGGTAACGGGGCGATTGGTGCCGGCTGATGCGCTTTCCATTGCAGAGGCGGTGCTTGACGTGGTGAATAATGGAGCACACTATCGGGAACGCATCCGGGAAAAGCGGGAATCACTTACGAACACATTTTGTGTTCAACCCATTGCCGACCACGAACGGCTCTATGAACGATTGGCGCGCCGCGTTCTTTTTCAAACGCTCGGCGTCATTTTGCCGCCGGGCGGTTCGTTGACAGTGCTTGACCGTCATGGGCAGAAATCGCGGTATCTGACCTATCTGACGCGGTATGCGCAGGCGTTTGACCGTGTGTTGGTATTTACGTTTGCAGATGAAACAGAAGCAAGACTCCCCGCCAACGTGAAGCTGGTACCTCCATGCGCCCGTTCAAAACGGCTCTACACGTTTTTGCTGCCGTTCGCGCATCGGCGAGCGCTGCGCGCTTGCGGCGTACTCCGCGTCATGCAAATGGACGGATGCATTCCGGCGGTGCTTGCTCATTGGTTGTATGGCGTGCCGTTTGCCGTGACGTTCGGCTATAAATATGCCGAGTTCGCGCTGTTAAAGAACCGGCAGGCGTTTTCTAAAATCATGCGATGGATTGAGGCGCTGGGAGTGCGGACGGCAACCACGATTATTTTCACCACTGAAGAGCTGCGCGCGTATCTGCTCAAGCGATTCGGGCCGCGCATTGAGCAAAAATTGCTGTTGATTCCCAACGGCGTTGATACGCGGCAATTTTCGGAAGGCCGCGACCGCGACCCGCACACGCTGTTGTTCGTCGGGCGTTTGGAAGAACAGAAAAATTTGTTTGCGCTGCTTGAGGCCGTCGCTCAATTGCCGGAACGCGCAGCGTTGCGTTTGGTGTGGATAGGACGCGGCAATTTGGAAGGCGCGTTGCGTCAGCGCGCGCGTGAGTTGGGCGTGTCTCTTGAAATTATTCCGCGCGTTGATAACGCGGCGTTGCCGCCGTACTATCAAAAGGCCGGCGTGTTCACGCTCGTGTCCCTGATTGAGGGCATGCCGAAAGCGCTCATTGAGGCGATGAGCGCCGGTTGTCCGTGCGTGGTGTCGGATTGCGACGGCAATCGAGTGCTTGTTGAGGATGGCGTGACAGGCTATGTCACGGGAACGGACGCGCCGTCCATCGCGACTGGTCTGGCGCGTGCGCTGGGGGATGCGGAGTTCCGCAGTCGTGTGGGCAGCGCGGCGCGGGCAAAGGTCGTAGCGCAGTATGATTTACGTCAGTTGCTTGAAAAGGAAATAAAGCAGCTTCTGGTTGCAAAAAAAGCGGTTATCGGGTACGATATGACGTCCGTATCTCACATGGAACACCCCATTAAAAAAGCGCTCATAACAGGTATCGGCGGGCAGGACGGCTTTTATATGGCCGAGTTGCTGTTGGAAAAAGGTTATGAAGTGCACGGCATCATTAGACACGCGACCAGCACCGGCACGGACCGCATGGAACAGTTGCGCGCCGAGTTGCCGCACGGGTCAAGCAGCTTATTGCATTTGCATTACGCCGATTTGTCCGATTCCGGCAGTATCGGTATGCTGTTGGAACGCATCAAACCGGACGAGCTGTATAATTTTGCGGCGCACAGTCAGGTTCGCGTGAGTTTTGACATCCCCGAGTATACCTGCGATATTACCGGACTGGGGGCGGTGCGGGTTTTTGAGGCCGTCCGCCAGTCAGGTCTCCCGACGCGGGTGTATCAAGCGGGGTCGTCGGAGATGTTTGGCAAGGCGCGCGTCACGCCGCAAACGGAAGAAACGCCGTTTTATCCGCGTTCGCCCTACGCGTATGCCAAGGCCCTCGCGCATTTTGCGGCGGTGAATTATCGCGAAAGCTACGGCATGTTCATTTGCAACGGCATTTTGTACAACCACGAATCGCCGCGGCGCGGGGAAATGTTCGTCACGAGAAAAATCACCAAAACGCTGGCGCGCATTGCGGCCGGCGAAGACCTGGCGTTGTCTCTGGGGAACTTGGATGCGGAACGCGATTGGGGATACGCGCCGGATTATGTGGAGGCCGTTTGGCGCATGCTGCAGCAGGATGCGCCGGACGATTATCTGCTGGCCACCGGCGTGGCGCACCGCATACGGGATTTTGTTGAAGCGGCCGGCCGCGCGTTGCATTTTGATATACGGTGGGAGGGACACGGCGCCGAAGAGCGCGGCAGTGATGCCGGCACCGGCCGCGTGCTCGTGCGCGTTGACCCGAAGTTTTTCCGTCCGGTTGAACCGGAAAAGCTCACGGGCGACTCCCGTAAGGCGCGCGCGAAGCTGGGCTGGGAGCCGCGCACCTCGTTTGATGATTTGGTGAGAATGATGGTGGAAGCCGATGTGGCGAGATTGAAAAATTCTTTATGAAAAAAGCGCTCATCACGGGTATCACCGGCCAAGACGGGTCCTATCTCGCCGAATTTTTGCTGGCAAAAGGATACGAGGTGCACGGTTTGATGCGCCGTTCTTCCAGTTTCAACACCGAACGCATTGAGCACATTTATCAGGACCCGCACGAGGCGAATCGCCGGCTGTTTTTGCATTACGGCGATTTGTCGGACGCGAGCAACTTGAGTCGTCTCATAGAAAAAGTTGCGCCGGACGAGATTTACAATCTCGGAGCGCAGAGCCACGTGCGCGTGAGTTTTGACATGCCGGAATACACCGGCGACATCACCGGCCTCGGAACGCTGCGCCTCTTGGACACCATCCGCCTGTCCGGACTCAAAACGAAATTCTATCAGGCGAGTTCGTCTGAAATGTACGGCAAGGTGCGCGAGACGCCGCAATGCGAGACCACGCCGTTTTACCCGCGCTCGCCGTACGCTTGCGCAAAAGTGTTCGCTCATTTCACCGCCATCAACTATCGCGAGAGTTATGGCATGTTTATTTGCAACGGCATTTTGTTTAATCACGAGTCGCCGCGCCGCGGTGAGACGTTCGTGACCCGTAAAATTACGCGCGGACTGGCGCGCATCAAAGCCGGACTTGAGTCAACGCTGTTTTTGGGCAATCTGGACGCAAAACGCGACTGGGGCTACGCCAAAGAATATGTGGAGGCGATGTGGCTCATGCTGCAGCAGGAACAGCCGGACGATTACGTCATCGCAACCGGAGAAAATCACACCATCCGCGAATTTGTGGAACGCGCGGCCGGCATGATAGGATACGATATTGTGTGGGTGGGAACGGGAACCGAGGAGCGCGGCGTTGACCGCGCCACGGGCAACACGCTCATCAGGATTGAGCCGCGCTATTATCGGCCGGCGGAAGTGGATGCGTTGCAGGGCGATGCCGGCAAAGCAAAACGCGTACTTGGTTTTGAACCGAAAACATCGTTTGAGGAGCTGACGCGTCTAATGATGGCGCACGACCTTAAAAAGTACGGTTTGTCATTGTCGCCGCTTCCGGTTTCCTCTCAATTAGGCGCCGCGCAATCTGACGCCGCTTCCGTTCAGGGCGGCATGGCCAAAAACGCCAAAATCTACGTGGCGGGCCATCGCGGATTGGTGGGCTCCGCCATCGTGCGGAATTTGGAAAGCAGGGGCTACACCAACATCGTAAAACGCACGCACGACGAGCTCAATCTCCGCGATGAACGCGCCGTCGCAGCGTTTTTTGAGCAGGAAAAACCGGAGTACGTTTTTCTCGCGGCGGCGAAAGTGGGCGGCATCGTGGCGAACCAAGAGGCGAAGGCGGAAATGTTCTATGACAACACGGCGATTGAATTGAACGTCATTCATCACGCGTGGAAGAACGGTGTGAAGAAGCTGGTGTTCTTGGGGTCAAGCTGCATTTATCCGAAACTGGCGCCCCAGCCGATTAAGGAAGAGTATCTGATGACCGGCCATTTGGAAACCACGAACGACGCCTACGCGGTCGCAAAAATCGCCGGCATTCAGATGTGCCGCGCGTATCACGAACAGTACGGCTTCAAATTCGTCGCCGTTATGCCATGCAATTTGTTCGGGCCGGGCGACAATTTTGATTTGAAGACCTCGCACGTCCTTCCCGGACTGTTGCGCAAAGCGGTGGAGGCGAGAGAGCGCGGCGACCGGCAGATGGTTATGTGGGGAACCGGCACGCCGCGGCGCGAGTTTTTGTATGTTGATGATATGGCTGACGCGTGCGTGTTTTTGATGAACAGCGCGGCGGAAAACGAGATTTTTAACGTGGGAATGGGGGAGGATATCGCGATTAAAGACCTCGTGCGGTTGATTTGCGAGGTGGTGGGGTATCGTGGCGAAATTGTCAATGATACTGCGAAACCGGACGGCACGCCGCGCAAGCTACTTGACGTGAGTCGCCTTCATGCGCTTGGATGGAAGCATCGGGTGCCGCTCCGCGAGGGCATTGAGAAGACGTACTCGTGGTTTCTGGCGAATCGGCCGTCGTAACATTTTATATGCCAAACCAATTATCACCATTCATCCCGCCCACGAAAGTTTTCTTCCCTCCAGAAGACATTGTCGCCATCCAAGAGGGGGTTGCGAAGATTTTGGAAAGCGGACGGTTGACGCTCGGCGAGCACACGAAGGCGTTTGAAGATGACTTCGCCCGTCTCACCGGAACGGACCATGCGATTGCGGTTTCCAGCGGCACGTCAGCCATTGAAATGGCGTTGCGCGCGTTGCGCATCGGCGCCGGCGATTCGGTGATTGTGCCGACGAACACCTTTTTTGCGACCGCGGCGGCCGTGGTGCACGCGGGCGCGACACCGATTTTCGTTGATTGCGACGAGACGCTTTCGCTGGATATCGCGGCGGTCCGCGCGGCCGTTCGGCCGGACACCAAGGCGGTTATCGCGGTGCATATCGGCGGTTTTGTGTCTCCGCGCATGCATGAGCTTGTTTCATTCTGCCGCGAGCGCGACCTGTATCTCATTGAAGATGCGGCTCACGCGCAGGGGAGCATGTTCGCGGGCCGTCCGGCCGGCGCGTTCGGCCATGCGGCGACGTTTTCGTTTTATCCGACCAAAGTGATGACCTCGGGCGAAGGCGGAATGATTGTGACGAACGACGCCACGCTCGCCGAACGTTGCCGCATCTTCCGCGACCAGGGCAAGAAAGATTTTTCATCAAACATCCATGTGGAGCTCGGAGCAAACTGGCGCTTGAGTGAAATCCATGCGTTTATCGGCCGCGTTCAGTTCAAGCGGCTCCATGAATTTATTGCCGCTCGGCGGCAGGTGGCCGCGCAGTACGACGCGCAACTCGCGAATATGCAAGGTCTCGCGCCGCTCCGCGAGGCGCCGGGCGTGTTTTCAAATTATTATAAGTACATCGTGTTTCTGGACGAAGGCATTGACCGCGCGCTGCTCAAAAAAACCATGAAAGAGCAGTACGGCGTCGGCCTCGCCGGCGAAGTGTATGAGGTGCCGCTTCACAAACAGCCGGTGTTCGCGCCGTACACAATTGGTGTTCATCTGCCGGAGGCGGAGCGGCGCACCGCGCATCACATCTGTCTGCCGATGTCTGCGGTGCAGACGCGCGAGGAAACCGACAGGGTGATTTCTTCGCTGGATGAGGCGCTCCGCACGATGCGTCGCGCGCCGGTTGCGGCGGTAACGCCGACAGTATCGCCAACGCGCCAGGTGAATACGCCGCCGCTCAAGGTGGCGGTGGTCGGCGGCTCCGGATTCATCGGTTCGCACATCGTGGACGCTTTGGTGGAAGCCCGCCATAAAGTGACGGTGTTTGACCTCATGCCGCCGCGCCGCAGCGATGTGCGGTTTATCACGCTGGATATTCTGAATCAGTCCAGCGTCAATGTGATGTTGACTGGCGGATTTGACGCGGTGTACATGCTGGCAGCCATCGCGAACGTGAACGACGTATTCAATAATCCGGTTGAGACGTGCGACGTGAACATTCGCGCGGTGGTGAACGTGCTTGAGGCGGCGCGCAAAAATAAAATTCCACGCGTTTTGCTTTCAAGCACGGTTTGGTTGTATGAAATGGTGGGCGCGCAACATGCGGACGCCGTGACGGAGGATACGGCTCTGGAGCCGGCGCGCGTGAATCACGTGTACACGGCAACCAAACTGGCGGCCGAACAGTATTGTGTGGCGTATCAGAAATTGTATGGGCAGAACTACACTATACTGCGCTACGGTATTCCGTATGGGCCACAGGGGAGACTGGGCACCGTCATTTATAATTTCGTGAACAACGCGCTGGCCGGCAAGCCGATTGTGATACAGGGCGACGGTTCGCAGGCCCGCAATTTTGTCTATGTGAAGGACTTGGCGGAGGGGAATGTGGCGGCCCTGAATCCCGCGGCGGCAAACCAGACGTACAATCTGGATGGCATACGGCCGGTTTCCATTAAGGAAGTCGCCGAGATTGTGCAGTCATTTATTCTGGGCACGGAGATTCAGTACGTTGAGGCGCGCCCGGGGGATTTCAAGGGATTCGCCGCCTCATCGGAAAAAGCGTGGCGCGAACTCGGCTGGCGCGCGCATACGGATATCCGCGAGGGCATCCGGCAGTACATTGAATGGGCGCGCAATGAGGTCATTTTGCAGTAATTTGTCATTGCGAGCTCCGCCCCTGGCGGAGCGAAGCAATCTAATTAGATTGCTTCGTCGTGCTCCGCACTCCTCGCAATGACTGGTGGTATGATGAACCTAAAAAGTTTTTTCAAAATCTACCTTCGCAAACTCCTTCGTCTCAAACCGACGCGCAAACCGTTGTACGATTTTTTTTATTACGATGGCGTGCCGCACAAAAAACGCGCGCTTCTTGCGTATCGGGTGTTTGGCGTTTGGGCGCAGGCGCGCACAACGTGGAGCGCCATTGGCGATGTGCACGACGTACTCCGCGTTTTATCTGAAATGGGCTATCGCACGGATGTCATTGATTATGATGATACGACCTTTATCCCAAAGCGAAAATACGACCTCTATATCGGTCATTACGGAAGCAATTTTGAACATATTGCCCCATTGTTGCTGAAGGAAACCGTGACCGTTTTTTATCCCATGTACGCGTATTGGAAGTTCCAGAACACGGAGGAGGAGCAGCGTCTCGCGGAAATACGGCAACGTTACGGCGTCACGCTTGCCGCCGAGCGCACCATTCGCGCAAGCGATGATTACGCGCTTGCGCATGCGGACGGCGTGATTGTGATGAGTAACTTACGCGGCATGAAGACGTATCCGCGCGACACCGCGATATTCCGCATCAACAATGCGGGATACGGCGGTGAAAAATGCATGGACCTCGCAACCAAAGATTTTGCGGCTGCGCAAAGTTTTTTGTTTATTGCCGGTTCCGGCAACGCGCACAAACGGCTGGATGTGATTCTTGAAGCGTTTGCCGGCATGCCGGATAA
>ERZ1292629.312-Hain-H43-01um-R1-312-length-51652-cov-43_pt2 | contig 35925 bp, 58 predicted proteins | sample MGYA00564399_ERZ1292629 | MGnify/ENA primary metagenome ERZ1292629 (study PRJEB36523, sample SAMEA6512636) | groundwater metagenome | collected 2019-01-08 | study: AquaDiva: Metagenomics assemblies of 32 groundwater samples
GCGTGGGAGGCGGCGTGGGCGGCGAGGGCGGCGGCGGAGGCGGCGGAGGCGGCGGAGGCGGCGGAGGCGGCGAGGGAGGCGGAGGCGGCGTGGGAGGCGGCGTGGGCGGCGAGGGCGGCGGCGGAGGCGGCGGAGGCGGCGGCGGAGGCGGCGGACGTTGATCTTATCTCAATCGCACAAAAGGCGATTGGGGGATACAAATAAAACAATCATTCCAAGGCACAACGAAGGACTCTTTCGTTATTCGGCGACGGATGGGCTAACGACCCAGGGCAGAGAGTATTTGTCCATAGACCCATAACGGTGGGTAAAACACAGGGGTTTAGATTACCCCGATAGAGTCTTTCGCTATACCCCGATAGGAGGTCTGTATGTATATCATAAAATACATAATTCATCGGTTCATACGGGAATACCGTGCGATTGGCGAAATGGATGCATCGTCGTTTGAGTCGTCTGTCATTCGTGCTGGTGGTCGGATTGTCAGTATTGTCCCGCTGTTCTGCTAACCTTAGACATCGGGGTATACCGAAGGACTCTTTGAGACGTGTGAATCGTCGAGTATCCCGGATAAGGACGGTCAGTCCCCAGGATGCGAGTGGAAAGGATTAAATGGGTCGGTTCCTTCACCGGCCCATTATGTTCCCGTAGTGTAGTGGTTAGCATGTCGCCCCTTCAAGGCGAAGACAAAGGTTCAAATCCTTTCGGGAACACCAATTTTTTATCGTGGTCGGAAAGATACATAATCGCAGCGGCAAGGATTATTATTTGATCTCCAGACATATCGTTCTTGCATTTCATGCATCGCCCCATAGTGAACAACATACCACAACCGTTTTTCGTTGTCAACAAGGATGGGCCATGAAAACAACAATTTTCATCTGCATATGTCTTATGTTCTTCGTGGGTTGTCAACCGAAACACCATTACACCTGCATGACCGACAGGGAATGCGAGATCGAAGAGGAAGAAAGGATCGAACGGGAGGCCTATTATCAAGATTGGTATTTAGACCATCTGGAAGGAGAACAGAAATGAAGAGCACTGACAGCATTGTCTGTCAAGGATGCGGATGCAAGGACGAAGGTCGTCATGTCAACCGGGACTGCCCGGAAAACCACAAACGCGCGATCATCGCCCCGGCGTGGTATGCGATCGTACAGGTCTTTGGAGATGCACCAAAGACTGCGAACTTCGTGACGCATGAAGATGAGTCGGGAGACGTAAGGCTTTTCAGAACGCGAGGCGAGGCCTTTGACTATGCCGCAGAGTTCGTTAACGAGCCTTGGAAGATTGTGGAGTTGTAACATGAGTAAATTTCAGGACAAAACATCGTCGGTTTGCCTGACGTTGGTGGATGACGAAAAACTCACATGCGCCGATTGTGGCGAGAGCATCGGGGAAGAAGTCGGTTTATCGTTGGCCGTTATTGGATGGACGAGTGGAATTTCGACGGTTGAGCCGTTTTGTAATCGTTGCTCCCAAAAGGTCGACCAAGAGCCATACGAAGAGGATGAATAACATGGAAGTCGGAACAAGGGTAGTCTTATGTGAGAACGGAAACACAGTCGTGGATGGCTATCCAGCAACGGTCGTCTATTCAAGCCCAGGACACAGCGTAAGAAAATATCCATGCCCGACATATGCCCTGATACAGTACGACGAAAAAGGGCTCGGATGGTCTCCGTATAATGATCATGCTGCTGCCCTTATCCCCTCTGACGCACCCCACCTGAAGTTCCAAGCTGGTTTTTATTGGGTACAACCGCGATTTCTTGAGGTGTGCGAACGGTACGACGACGTCTTCGACGTGGAGTCGTAAAAATGTTATCAAAGGTATATAAAGTCTTTATCTTTGTAATGCTTGTCGTGATGGCCTACGCAATTGGGACTTTATCTGGTTATGCAGTGGGGTATAACGACAAATATTCAGAGACCGTTGTCATGTATAAGAAGAGATAAAGAGATACAATGAGGCGATTTAAAGTCGGCGATCGGGTTGTCAGTATTGGAAGAACGGTTAACTTCTCTCAATCTGGTGTTACGGGTAAAATCAGGGAAGTACAATCTGGGAACGGTTACGTCATGCACAGAGATGACCATGATGGTTGGGGTGAAGGAGGACACGGCTGGAATATCCGAGAGGAAGAGGTCGTGTTGGATAAAGAATACGAACTAAGGAATAAACTCGATAAACTGTACGACTTCGACTACGAGAAGGGGGTTATATGAAATTCTACAAAGGCGAGAGAGTCGTCACGATCAGAGAAGGAATCGATTACAAAAAGGGCTGGACTGGAACGGTTGAGAAGTCCAACCCCGCCACCCATAAACTCATTTTAGATAACGGGACCGGCGGAGAACTCGGATGGTATATTCTATCAAAAGACCTCGAGTTAATCGAACCACGAGAACCGTATGAGGTCGATGAATGATGTTCAAAATCGGAGACGTCTGTAAGACAAAAGACCCCCGCGCCTTTTACGGCGATTGGAGATTGCCTGGTCGTACGTGCGTCGTTGTTCAAGTGGACTATCCCGGACACGTGACGGTTGTGTTCGACGATATGGACGGGTGGGCTGACGGCTCTGGCCGTTGGGGTATGCCTGTATCTGGGTTGATATTAATAGAATCAACAGGGCATTATAACGACGTATTCGATCAGTACGACGTAGACGAATAAAGGGGGTCACATGATTCACGAAAGCAACAATCCGAAAGACTGGGGAACTGGAATCCAGCACCGTCAACTTATCGTACCAAAGAGGGTTGTGTCTTTTTGGGATAGACTCTCAGATGCATTAAGGGCACTGGAGGGGAAATAATGGATTGTACAAAAGAAGTGTTGGATATGCTTCGAGAACTATATGACGAGCGCGCTTCCCTCCGGCGTCGTGTCGCTGCGATGGAAACGGTGGTGGTGGCGGCGAAGGAGTTAATGGAATACGCGATGCCGAAAAATTGCGGGTGCGCTGCGTGCAAAAACATGAGGGCCGCCCTTTCGGAGGAGGGAAAATGAAACTCGTATTTGAGGTAGGGAATGTCTTCGATACGGACGAACCAAGAATCATAAAGGCAAGACTTCCGTTCAAGATGAACATCGCCGCAAGAGAAGGAACAGGGAACGTCCATCATGTCGTCCTTTGCTTCAACGTAAGACTTGCCAAGAAAATGATCGAGGACATCGAAAGAGAAATCAAAATGTGGGGTTAAATCCAATCCGGGGAGGCTGAGATGGAAAAACGAAGCGTTGAACCGAAAAAGGGAAAAAGAGCCGTTGTGTCTTTCACGTCCAAAGGAATTGTCGTTAAGAAAGACGTGCCGAAGTCTCGGGCTTATCTTATCGCGGCGGAATACAAGAAAAAGACAGGTAAAACTGTCTCTATCGTGCTGTCGTGAAAAAAGCCAGATTCGTTGCCGTATTCGCCCCGGACGACAAAGAACCAAGCGCTCTCTTTCTTTTGGAAGGCGATGCGAAGTCTTATCAGTTCATTCGATTCAACGATAAAGGCAAAGTCGGTGAAATAGACCTCCCGATTAAAACTGGTTTTGACTGCCTTGCCTTCAGAGAAGGCGTCGCGTTCAATCGAATCATGAGATACAGAAGTTCTGTTGTCGGGAGGCAAAGAAATGTACGAGATTAAATACAGGTTTGGTAAAAAGACCATCACGGCGTATCAGTCAGATGCGAATAAAGACCAATTCTTATTCGTTCTTAGGAAGTTCGACATCCCCGTTATCGGGATACAGTACGTCCTGGTGATGAAATGACGTTTCAAGTCGGGGATAGAGTCAGGCGTGTGGCTGGATATTCGAACGCCGGCATTTCAGCGCAGGTTATAGCAACCACATGGAACGGAAGACAAGACACAATTGTCGTCGACTTCGATGGCGGGCCACAGGGTTGGTCTGGCTATTCCAATAGGTTTGAACTTTTAGAAGCAGGAGACGACTTCGAGGTAGACGAATGATTGACACCGGCCATCGAATTACCTACGGAGGACAACAGTGGGCACTCGTACGAATACCGGGAGGACCAACATCGGCAAACCCCTCGTACATTCCGGCCCATCTTTCGCACCTCGAGAGCCTTTCCTTCATCTGCGAAACAGAGTGGGATAAATATCCGGAGTTAGAAGAACCAATGGATTTCGACGTCGATGGATGACTCAAGGTGATCGTCGAGGCGAAGATCGTCGGAATGGCCCGTGGGTCTATAAAAGATAAAAAGAGGTTCATCGGGACGACGTGCATATTAAACGCCCGAATCCCAAGTTTCGTTACGATAGAACCGGAGGAATTCTATGACTGCATCGTGTATACAGTTATAATAGACAGACCAAAATCCAGAGCAAGAAAGGATCACCTCTACAAACACCTACGCGGAGTTTCGTTGGAAGTCAAGGAAGGCTTGGATTATGAAACAGACGGTTAACATTCCACTAAAGGAGGATTGAGTGAGAAGTGTAGAATTCGAGGTCCCAGGGAAGGCTTCGTATACAAAGAAGGAAATGATCAAACACGTCACGCAAATCGCGTCAGATGAGTACGGAATCGAAATCGACGTATCAGGTCTTGACCTTCAGCAGTATTACCGATCCGACGGCGCGAAGATCACGAAAAGCCTTGCGTCTATCCTTAGGAGTAAAATCCCAAAAGAGACCGTGCAGACCAACTTCGGGAGTTTCGCCCGAAGAGTCTCGGAACTTTATACGGTCGGCCTTTCACTCCGGGCGGAATTCGGGAATAAGAAACTTCTCGGAGAAGGAATTTACGAGTCAGGCAAGACCTGCCTTCGTAAAGACGGAGAAAACGCAACGTCTAAGTTCTTCATCGTAAACAACAGACGTTGTGAAACCATCGTCTTGTACGAAAAGGGAAAGAAGGACGCCGGAGCAAGGTGCATCGCGTACTTCGCCGGAAACCGAAACATCTATCTCACGAATTTCTACTGGCGGAACTTGACGCAAAACAAACTCTATTTCATCACGGCAGTCAGACATCTGTTGGGAATTCGGAAGGTCATGTACCGACAGAATCCGAAGTTCTTCCTGCCGATCTTCAAAAACGGGGATTCCGTGCTTGTCTATGACGAACGAACAAGACCCGTCATCCCCACAAAGAAACTATCCTGTCCGCATTGTGGGGTCATGGTTCCTGAAGATAAGTTGTACACCGAGGAATTCGGTTCTTATAGACTCGTCGGGTGTACAAAGAAGTGTGCCCGTGGACACTCGAAAGTCTATGTCCAGTGTGACGGTTGCATGGAGCACGTCCAATCGGGGGGGGCAAGTCAGGTAAAAGACAAGCATTACTGCCAACGATGTGTTCGAATGTTCATGGTTACGTGTAGCGTCTGCGGAGGTACTTCCCGCAAGGATGATTGTAAAGCCATTGGAGGCGACATCCTTTGTAAGCGGTGCCAGAAGTTGTCGAAGTGTACCGTATGCAAAAAGGTAATTACCAATTCCGCAGACTCGAGATCAGTCGGAGACTTGGTATGTTGTATATCTTGTCTTCCGAAAAGTGGCCATCTTTGTCTTGTGTGTCATACGATCTACAACACCGAGATCACGTCGAAAATAATCAATGGAACGAGCTTTCCGATCTGCGATGACTGCGTAAATCCTCTTCCTGGGACTTTAATGGAGGCGCGGGGTAAAACCGCAGAAACACGATGAAAGGAAACCTCCCGACGTTACGAGACTTACTTCAGGCGAGGAAGGAAGACGTCACGAAATACCTCAGCCGGATCTGCAACAAGAAGTCAGAATCTTTTTGGTATAAGAAGTCGCCTGCCAAAAAAGCCGTTACGTTGGTCTGTCACGTCGATACGGCTATCGGAGACACCGACAGTTATTGGGATAACAAGACGTTCAAGCACGTAACTGTCAAGGTCAAACGGAGAATCTTCTTCGACAAACACGCGCAAGTCTTTTTAGGGCCTGATGGCTTGGGTGGAGACGACAGGGCGGGGGTCTTTGGGCTTTTAAGAGTTTATACGTCTCTTCCCGACGACTTAAAACCAAATCTTCTGTTCTGCGACGAAGAGGAGACCGGAGGAAAGGGGGCACGAGACGCAGCAAAGTCTTTAACGGAACTGAAAGACTCCCTTATGCTGATCGAACTCGACAGACGTGGAATCAAGGATTGCGTGTTCTATAACAATGAGCCAAAGGACTTCACCGAATATGTAGAGTCTTTCGGCTTCAAAAAGGAATTCGGGACCTTTTCTGATATAACCCATATCGGTAATGAAACAAGACTGTGTTCCACCAATCTTTCCGTCGGGTATTTCAACGAACACACCAGACACGAGACGCTGTATTGCGAAATCTTAAACGATACCATCAAAAAGACCATCGCATTGGTGTCGTCAGCGACAAGAGCGGGGAAGTCATGGACCCTTCCGGAGGAGGAAAAGGAGAAGACATCTTATTTTGATTCAGACTATTGGAAAGGATCACAAAGATCGCTATACGGCAAAAGGACCGCATACACAAAGGAGGAACTGGAAAGACATCCCTACTTGAAAGAGTGGCAGGACATGGGAGACGATGCATCGATATATGGGTATTCATGCTAACCTCCCGCAAGGGAGAATTCGGGTCAATGGCCCAACAAGGAGGACTACATGCAAGGTCTCATCAGTCGCAACAGAACCACCTACGTCCCGACACCCCCGCCGATGCCGCAGTTCCCGTTCACCCTGTCCTTAACGGTGAACAACTCCCAAGACCTGGCCTCGTTGTGGGCTCGGTTCAACATGTCCGGGCGGGTTCTCAGAGACGCCTCGGAAATCGCCGCACGGAGGGGGAAGAAAGGTCCGTTGTCCCCCGCGTTCTTGACGTCTATCGAGAGCGACCCGGCGGGCAAGAAGGAAGTCTGGCAACTGCTGAACGACGAGTTGAAGAAGGCCGGGATTCGCCGTCGGTAATCGACCGTGGTATCCTGCGCCGAGGGACTAAGTCGATAGACGGCGGTCTATCTAGCCACGGTCATTTTACTGGTGAATTATGGCGAAACTTTATACCAAAGTTAATTCAGATATCCGCGCAGGACTTGGTGTCCGAGGGAACAAAAACATGGATGCGAGTCTCCTGTTCAGTTACTCCGGAGGCAGGTCTGCGGATGGCGGTGTCCGTGTAATTGCGTCAGAGTCAAGGGGTGGGTACGCATATAAAATAATGCGGATCAACCAAGGCTCAGAGGAACTCTACGGTACATTAACATTTAACCGAGAAGGGAGATGATATGGTGATTACGTTCGGAGTAAGGGTATCCAAAGACTTCGTGACGCTTACATCGGTCCCGGAGGGCTATGGCAAGAAAGGATTCATGGGCCGACTTCCAAAGGTCATCGCAAAAAGACCTCTGGCGTTGGTCGAAAATTTCCTGGGGATTGAACCGAATCGCAAGGGTGGGACGCATGTAGTTGGAGAGGTCTCCTTCGGGCTTCGGAGCGGGAGGAAACACGACGGACCAGATGAGGTCGTCACCAAGACGAAGGTGCTCACCAATCGGAAGAACGGCATCGGGATCAGGATTTGCTTCCTGCCGGATGCTTGGGCTGGAAAGCGCGTAGATATCTTCTGAATTGACTTGACAATGGTTATACCCCCCGGTATAATGTACCCCAAAAACCGGGGGGAACACAATCGGTGAAGCCGTGTCCGAAATGTAAACGTGTTTTAGGGTTATCGGGGGTTACTGTGTGGTAACTGCAATAATGTTCTCGGGTTAGCAAAGGATAATGTCGGAAACCTACAACAAGCGATCCAATACATTAACGGAGCCAAGGATGTCTTAAAGGAGATTCCGGTGTATTCAGGCGCAAAAGAACTAACCATCCATGTACGGTTTAATGATGCTCTGTACGAAAAAGTTCTCAATGAAGCAAAGAGGCTTGGAATGTCCAGAACCGATGCCGTGAGGCATATTGTATTAATGTATTTTGAAATGAAGGACATCAAGAAAGATGAAGGGGGTGGTGCATAATTGGAAACAAGCCCAACGATTGCAGAGTTGGCAAAGGCGTTATGTAAAGCACAAGGCGAGATGGAGGCCGTTGAAAAGACTGAGGAAAATCCGTTCTTTGCCTCAAAGTACGCCGACTTAGCATCTGTCTTGGCGGCGTTAAAGAAACCGTTGACTGAAAACGGGCTGTCGCTTATCCAGGCACCCGAGACGATAGACGGGAAGGTCGGACTTACGACCACGTTACTCCATGTCTCGGGAGAATGGGTAAGGGCGAGCCTGTCAATGACACCAAAAGACCCATCCAATCCGCAAGTCATTGTCGCGATCATTACCTACCTGAGACGCTGTGCTGCATCTGCTTTTACAGGCATGGCGGCGAAAGATGAAGACGACGACGGAAACACAGCCTCGAAGGTCAAGGAGGATCCAAAGAAGGATGTCAAAAAGGAAGAGAAGAAGACTACTACGCCGGGAAAGATTTCTTCGGGCCAGATTAAGTATGTGCAAACTCTTTTCGGCAAGGCGGGTTACAAAGATGATCTCGATAAACACGCCTATGCTACTGGCGTTGCGAATCGGGAGATAAAGTCTATTACAGACCTTACCTTCAAGGAGGCCAGTGACGTTATAGAGGCCCTCTTGAAACTCACCAACCCCTCATATAAGTCACTACACGGGGGCATCTGATTCAAAACCAAAGGAGAACGATGAAGACATTGACATTGATAGACTGGAAATCCAGCAAGGCGTTCTATAACGAGATGGCCATCCAAGTATCTGCGTACAGTCGGGCGTATAACATAAAGGCGATGAAGGAAGGGACTCCAATCGTCGAGAAACTTGGAGTTCTTCGACTGGACAAGGAGTCCGGGCTTCCACACTACCACGATTGTTCTGATGGAGAACAGGCAAGATGGAATGGGTTTTGTGGGCTTGTTGATTATTACCACAATGTCGTTGAACCTCATTTGACAGTAGGTTCTAAAGCAAGGTTTTACGACTTCGATGGGAAGAAGGTTCCATCCGTTACGACCATCCTTGGTTGTATTGACAAACCTGCGCTTGTTCAATGGAGCGCGAACACGTCAGTGGAATACATTAAATCCAACATGGAGGAAATAAGAAACCCGGAGACAACGCCCGAACGGCTTGACCAGTTACTGAAGAAGGCAAAGACTGCACATCGAACCGAATCTAAAAAGGCGACCGACATAGGTGGACTCGTGCACGACGCCATCGAGACCTATATGAAGGGCGGTAAGCCTGATGCCATTCTCGATGGAAGTCCAAAGGCACAGTCAGCGTTCCTTGCGTTTCTGGAATGGCAAGATAAGGTTAAACTGGAACCGTTACAACTGGAATGTACGGTCTTTCACCCGACTCTTCTATTTGGCGGTACGTTTGATTGTCTTGGGTATCTTGATCTGGAAGATAATATAGCACCCAAAAAGGAGGATTAGTATGCTTATTGAACCAGGTTATACGAGTTGCTCCGTCAATCTGTCTCAGCGACCGCCTCCGCCGATATCCGGAGAACTCCTGTTCGTGTACGTGGTAATCGGGCTGTTCGTAGTCTTCACGATCATTGTGTTAATAAGGTTTATCGACTACACGTTCAGGTCAGAAATTTTCCGTGGGTACATCATGAATCAAAACGGAATGGAATATCAGATTATCGCGACCTATAGAAATGGTAATGACAAGGTCGTTTTTTCATCAACCTCGGCGGCCAAGACATTAGCCGTATACAACCAACTTAAAAAGGAGGGAAATAAGTAATGGTACACGCGCTCGCGGTTCGCAAGGGAAAGATTTCTCTGCTGTGTAATGGTCGGCCTCAGTTCAACACGAAAGGTCGGGCGTCGAATTGGTACAATGGGGACTCATCCAACCTGTTAAGGGCGATGGAGGTCACGAAGAATTCCACCAAGAAGATCCTGATTCCGCAGTCTCATCTTGCAGAGACAGTCAGTTGCGGTAAGTGCTGTAGCCTCGTCGACCCCGACAAGAGAAAGAAGTACATGAAGAAAATCTACAAGCATTCGTCGTTGTATCAAAACCGGACGAAGAAAAACAGGGGTCCGGTCCTCGAGACCATCGGGGACGAGAAGCAGGTTTTGAGGAATATTACAGGCGAGAATTTAGTGAAAATACCTTCCGAAAACGCTGTACATCTGTATATTCATCTGGTATAATGACAAATAAAGCCGGGAGGTGACCCGTGGAAGTAGAATGCCCCAGGTGTCTATATTCATTCTTCCCGGGAGTGCCTCTATTCTCTAAGGACACCCCTAAAGATTTGGTGTACGCGCATGAATGCAAGACGGGATACATAAGAATCTACCCGCAGTTTATGTGCTCGTCTTGTGGGCCGTTCAACGAAGAGACTTCCTTGTTGTCCCTACGTGGCATCGCTGAAACAAACCACCGAAGGAAGTTGGACCGGATAAGAATGGACGACGAGAAGGAAGAAGTAAACGAGGGCCGATGATGGTCAACATGCTGTACATCATTCCTAAGGGTACCTTCCCATCTGCCTGTAGGGGTTGCGGTAAGACGGTCTATTGGGTGAAGTTAGTCGATGGGACATCTATTCCTGTTGAAAGACCTAAAGGCATAAGTCACTGGAAGGTTTGTAAAAGAATCACTGAACTCCGGAGCGGTCCTGAAGAAGAAAAAGACAAGGCGTAAGGCGTCGATCCGCACCAAGGAAATCAGACAGGCGGATATCCTGTGGGCTCGTCTTATCAAAACGCGGGATGGGGGTAAATGCCAGTACCCCGGGTGTCCGAGGCCCGGGGTACACGCCCACCACCTGTACTCCAGGAGGCACTTGGGAACCCGATGGAATCTTGAAAATGGAATTCTCCTCTGTGCTGGCTGTCACTTTTTTGTTGCTCACAAGGAATACGAACTTTTTAGATGTTTCATAATAAAACTAATAGGTGAAGACAAGTTCAACCAACTGAAGGCTCTCGCTTACTTGCCGACGAAGGTGGACGTCTCACTCGTATTGATGGGGTTAAAACAACTTGTTTGAGTTCGGGAAAGTCTACCATGGAAACTGTCTGGATCTAATGAAGGAAATTCCATCGGGGTCTATCCACGCGATTGTGACCGACCCCCCCTACGGTTCGGACAATTCCCATATGAGGGCGCAGAACATCGTCGAAGCAACCAAGATTGAAAACGACGATGAAGGACCTTGGAGGGAACTGATGCCGCAGTTCTTTACGGAAGCCGCAAGGATCCTGGATCCAAAGGAAAGCGCGATCCTATGCTTCGGAGAAGGTGGCGGAAAAAAGAGGATCTCCAATCGGGTATCAGACTGGATGTCATCCTACCTCGAGTTCGTTACCACGCTCGTCTGGGATAAAGGGATGCCGGGTCTCGGATGGAATTATAGAAGAAGTCATGAATTTATTTTCGTAGGACACCGTAAGGGATCAAAACTCCGATGGTTCGACCGTGGCGGGGCGGCTAAGACCGTCATTAGATTCCCGAGGTTAGTCAATCCGGACGAAGAACAGCATCCTACCCCTAAACCAGTAAATCTTATGGAGTATTTAATTAGAAATCACACACAGAAAGGTGACATCGTATGCGATCCTTTTTCGGGTGGTGGGTCTACGCTCGTTGCTGCCAAGCGACTCGGGAGGCGGTTCATCGGATTCGATTTGGACCCACGATGGGTTTTACTGTCTAATAAACGCATAGATCAAGAGGCAGAGCAGGGCGAACTGTTTGGATAAAGACTGCCACGAATACGAATGGTCCTACTGCCTCGTAGATCAGGTTGAAGAAAAGACCTTGGAGGGGTGGGAGGTCATCGGGACTTCCCGCCCCCCTTGGTACACGGGTCATGTTGGTAAACACCAATGCATCATGAGGAGGAAGAAAAAGGGGTAGTATGATATGGATTTCTTTATCGCAGACACACATTTCAATCATGCCAACATCATTAAGTATTGTAAAAGACCTTTCGCGTCCGCTTCTCACATGAACCGTGTTATGATAGACAGATGGAACTCGGTGGTTTACCAGAATGATATTGTCTATCATTTAGGCGATCTCGGCTTCGGCAATCGGGAGGTTATCACAAACTTACTTAATGGCCTGAACGGGAACATCGTTTTGATTAAAGGAAACCACGATAAACTCCCCAAAGGTTTCTGGGAGAGAAACGGGGTCGACTTTCACAAACACCCGATACCCTATAGAGACTTTATATTATCTCATGAGCCCATAGGGGATACAAGGTTTAACGTCCACGGACATACGCACAACAACCCGGACACACCGACAGACAGGGGACACCTATGCATATCGGTTGAAAACATAAACTATATTCCGCTAAGGGAAGACGAGTTAATCGAACGAATCGAGGAAAGGAGAAAAGATGTCTAAAATTAAAGTAGAAGGAACCGTTAAGGTAAGGGTCTATAATTACCTATCAGACAGGGTGGAAGATGCAATACAGTTTGGATATAATCGCGCCCACAAACACACGGCAACCCCGTCGGAACAGCAAATAATCACAGAGATAGATAACGAAGTCATGAACGTCTTGTGCGATATATTCGACTTCGGGGGGGATGGCTGATGGTTGATTTGACGATGTGCCACGACGAGGATTGCCCTTCTGCGGAAGGGTGTTACAGGTTCAGGGCAGTCCCGAGTAAGATAGGTCAATCGTTCTTTGCCGAATCAACAAGAACTCCAGGTGCTCCGTCATGTGTGTACTATATAAAACTTGAACCTGGCGATGTCTTTCCGAGGGGGAGATGATTAAGGAAGAGAAGTGGATGTTCCGTTGCATCGGCGCGTTGTCAGTAAAGGAAAACCACAAGATTCTTCGCAAAGCGTTCCGTGAAGCCATCCGGGAGGGGAAATGAGATACCTGCTGATCGTGGCGATGCTGATGGTGGCAGGGACGGGGTGGGCGGGAGCAATGCACACGGTAGACAATCTTTGTGTCGAATATTCTACCGACAGTTACGGAAGGATCAAAGTTTTTATGTCAAATTATCCTGATAATGAAAACGCCATCTGTGAATTGATAGTTGCCGCCGAAGGAGTGCTACCGTATCTTTCCTCGCCAAGCCACCAGGAATGGCCGATGGGCGGCACGGATTATTCGGTAATACGTCCGTACCCGTCAGAACTTGAACTGGCGGAAGCCGAGGCCAAGATGAAAAGCGATCACGTCCAATGGTTGAAGGATAAGGATTCCGCCATCAAGCGTTTCCGCGACGCACTGAAGAAGGTGAAGGAGGGCTGACACCGAACTCACCCGCCTCCGCGCTATCGTAGCGCGGGTGGAGGATGTGGGGGGTATCATGGGTGCGTTGTGGGAAGCCTCGCAACGAATGAACCGGCATTGCGATAACCAAGTTGGTGATGCGCTCGCCCGCGCCATCCGCGACTACGCGATGGGGAAGGAGGGGTAGATTAGTTGAACTTATCCTTCTTCACCGCGTCGTATATTTCCTGCGCCTCGAACTTTCGTAGTGCGTCTTCAGGGGATATCTCAACGCCTCCCGCGCCCGTCACCTTACAGAACGCCTGTAGCAACTCGCGGTAGAACTGTATCGCGCATCGGTTCTCTGACCGGATCGCCTGCGCGAACGACTTGACGCAACCGCAAGCGGCGACCTTGGGGGAGTTCCAGAAGTAAGATAGCAGCTGGCCGTCGCCACCGTCAGCGAAAAGGGCGATGCCCCGCACGTTGTACACTTCCTCCCCCACCTTGACCGTGCAATCCTCACTTCCAGGTATAGGCGTAATTGTGATCGACCAAGGGGTGGTCATTTCCCTAAGATGACCGGCAGGTAGGATTTCAAGAGGATCACGATGATTCCACCAAGTGCCCCGAGGACCATCGCCATGAGTGTGTCCAATTTCTTGAATAGTTTTTCTCCCATCTTCTCGCGGTCCTTTCTCTCAGATACTAAATCTTGGCGAATTGCTTCCGATACTTTCTCATGCCACTCCTTATGCCCGCACCCGTCCCTTGCGAGATTTTGGACGTCATCCTGCACTTTTTCGATGGATCTCCACAGGGAACTATTGTCTCCATTGGGCATGGGTTATTCCTTCCCTATAGATTCCCCCCAGTAGCGACACTCTTCCATCGCTCCGGGGGGCACCGTGCAATTCTTAACGGGACAGTCCTTACACAACGGGGAGGGAGGCGGCTTTGGCTTCGGCAAGGGTTTGCGCCGCCCATCCGGTTTCATGGCGTTCCTCTACGGCTTTACGGTTGTAGCGTCAGTTGCCGGGGGAGCGGTCAGGTTGGCGATAGCGTCGTCCTTCTTCGCGCTGCTGACCGAAGAACCGAGGAAGTATCCCACCCCCTGATTAACCATCGCAACGAGGGCCATCAGGCTCATGTTGAACAGGTTCTCGTTCTCCGGCGGGATCTTAATAAACAGGAGCACGACCATGACCCCCATGAAGCCGAGCAGGGAAGACACAGATATGACCGCTGCTATCCAATACTTATTCACAGGTCGCCTCCCTACAGCGTGGCTTGAGGATCGACTGCGGAATAAGTACAGTCCGCCGTCTTCCCGTCGCCCCCGTCCTTCAAGTGGGGGCATTGTTCCATGATCGTCCCGAATCCAACAACGATGTGGAAGCAGGTACGATTGGTCGGGCAATCGGGATATCTCATCCCCACCGCCATTGGGTTCGACACTGATTCGTCCGCTTTCAGCCGATCTGGATCGATGTTCATCCGGCCCTCCTACAGCGTTTTCAGCGGGCTGGTAGGGTCCGACGTGTCATCCGCGATCACCTTCGGGGCCAACTGGTTCACCGCCGTCACGGTCTGGTCGATGAGTTTACTGATCGTAGGCATCAGCGCGTCGATACTCACCTTCGCGCCGCCGGTCAGTTCCTTCTCTAATACCGCCGTGAAGCCATTGAGGATGTTGAGCACCTGCTGTTTCTTCATCGGACCGCTCCCCGGCGTGGGATTGTTCGCCTCTACCAGCCCCATCAATTGCGGAACGATGCTCCCAGCGAGTGCGCCGACCCATGTCGGCAACCCGAAGGCCGGGGCGAGCGTGGCGAGGATGGGGAAGAACAACCGTGCTCCATACGCGATGATCTTTTCCGCTTCATCACGAAACTTGACCCACTTGCTTGCCATGTCACTTACCTCCCTTTTAGTTGTTCCTGCTGTTTCTGGTTCGTGTCGAGCAGCCTATTCACCGTTTCCAGTTCCCGCTTCGTTGCCGTATCGTTCGGCGCGGACCGAAGGCGGTCCTCCAACCTCCACTTCTTCTCCATCAGCGTCGTTTCCTGCTGCTCCGCTACATGCTGCCGATAGTTCGCCCCGAGTTCCGCAACATCGCGTTTTATGTCGTGGACGTAGAAGCCCCCAGAAAGGACAGTTGCCCCGAGGCCAACGAGCATGGGGATATCCTTGATGGAGATCACCTCTTCCCCCCGTTCCATATCCTACCTATAATTTCGCAATCATTGCACCTCGCCATCGCGCACAGGGCCATGATGAGAGCGCCACAGAAGAAACCGGCACCGAATACTAATATGAACTCGTACCACATGGCGTCACCGCACCGAACACCCTGCGGGTGTACTGACCGGGGGAGCCGCCACCGTCTTACTCGCTGGAACACTTCGGACGGATTCCGATCCATCAATCCCCTCGATGAAGGCTGACACGGAATACCATCCTGTAGAACCCGCAGCGGGGTCAGGAGCCGTCAAAGTGGCTCCCTTGGAGGTTTCCCCTGCCGTCCACGGTCCGGTCGCTGGCGATGCCGTATACCACGCCCTGTAAGTTACCAGCGGGAGGAGGGCAGCGGGGATTGGCGAACCATCGGAATACGTCGTCACGGTACCGTAGTCGTAGATCGTCGCCGCATTGGTCGCCAGCGGGATGAGGATAAGTGCGCAGATTGTAAGGATAATACGTTTCATGTGGCCTCCTTATCAGCGACAAGGGTTATCCGGGCCGTCATGGCATCAAGATGATCTGCCGCCACGGCCAAGGCGCGGTATGCGTCTGCCCAGTCGGGATTCAGGTCATCTATGATCTGACCTCTGGCTGAATCTCTGATTTCAATAAGGATATTCCGGTCGAGAATCATACAACCTCCTTTGTAATCGTCAATGTGAACGGTTCCCCGTCCATCAGGTCCATGAATTTATCGAACGCCACCTTGGAATGGACGACTTGATCGACTCCGCGATCCGTGCCAACGAGGATGCAGCCCCGGATATCCTTCGGGAAATTGCCGATGTGGATCTGAACGTCCTTCCTCCCCGGAACGTCTTGTAGCCAGTACACCGGATATCCGCGTGAGGGGGAGTCCGCCACCTTGCACTCGTACACCCCTTCCGGGATGCAGGAGATCCCCCGCTGGTTATCCTTCCAAGCCAATTCCAGCGTCTCACAGAACCTCGTCCCGTCCTCAAGGAAGATGGCGCCGAGGGTGCGCGTCGCGTTCTGGTCATCACGGATGAGTTTCAGGTTCATCATCTACCCCACGCGGGGAAGTTCGGGAACTGAGGAAACGACGGCACCTTCCACAGGTCCGTGAACGATACGTCCACGTTGGTCTGCCCGTTCATGTCCACGCCGCCCGTGATGCGAGGCGCGTAGCCGATACCGTAGGCCCCGTAGGTAATATGCGCCCCGCTCGTCCCGCTACTCGGAATTGTGAGCGTTTCCGCCCACGATTGACCGCGCTTGAACAGGATGGAGTCGCCCGGCTGGAAGGAGGCGGTGACGGGGGAGGCGACGGTGGGGATGTAGGGGGATAGGCCACCAACTTTAACATCAGCCCCCCAAATGTAGATGTAGTTTCCTGTATCACCAAAGGGCGTCGCGTCGTTGTTTGCCGCTCGTCCGCTTATTTTTACGTTGCCATCCCCCGCAGAGGGAGTGAAAGTTATACTGCACCTGTAATAACCGTTAGGCGCAGAACTTATTGTAGTCGTTACTCCAGCGGCTGTAGTACCTGCGGCGCCAGAATTTATGTCAAACCAAGTATGGAAACTATTCCCGTCGTAATATGTCATTAATATATAATTAATTGTGCCCTTCTTTGCGTAAATGGATACCGTATAAGGAACGGCAGTCCATGATATCGCTTGGTATATTCCGTGGTATTCCTGATTCGCCGATTGCGTTATTCTTTCGGCGGTAAGCGTCCCATCGGGCGCGATGGCATTGTCGGCTATAAACGTAGGTGCGGTGTATCGGGTCCATCCAGTCGTGTTGTCAAGTTTCTCAGAATATAAGGCGATATTTTGCCGGGAGAACGCATTCACCTGCGCCACCGTTTTCCAGGCGTTGTCCGTAGCGAGGCCAGTATTTATAGAAGAATTGTCGTTGCCGCCGACGCTATCGACGTAGAACGTGGCGGGGATATTCCCGGCCCACAAAGGAACCGCCAGCAGGAGAAGGATCGGGACGAGAAGGCGTCTACGCATTATCGACTCCTTATGGCGCATATTTAACCGTATTGTCCGATGTGTCGTACCATAACTTCTTCGATCCGGCACCGGGAGAGGACGTTGGTAGAGATCCTATTTTAAGATTGCCGTTTTCTATGTAGACATCACCATTGTTTAGATATGTATCTACGGTTGTAGAACTTGCTGGATAAAGTTGTATGGTATTCTTCATTGTCCCATCGGTTGTAGGGGCGCGAAACATAACACCACCAGAAGCATTCGTTTGATGGTATAAAACATTATCCGATTCATTTATATAATCCCTCATCCAATATCCAAGACCCGGACTACCGTAATAACCATACACAGAAACATTATCCGTTGCAGACCCCCAAGTGGTTCCAGAACCCGTGCCTGAAGGTATATTGAAATATAACCCAACCGCTCCGTGTCCGGTGGTTAAACTCACCGCTATATCGGTCACAAAAGTACCTATGAATTTATTATGTTCCGCTGTAACTTGATTCGGGAGTCCGGTTATATTTATCCCGTAAGTGCTCTTTGTGGCGTCAGTATTGGTGTAAGTATTATTTGATATCGTAATTCCAGTGGCAGATGTCACGATGACTCCGTATCCATTCCCGTTTGCATGATTATTAAAACCAACCACCATGCCCTTCGTATCGGCCTTATCTATAAAAATATCCGCCGACCCTACGATGTTATCCGTATTGTTCGTATCGAACGTATTAAGTGCTACAATACCACCATGTATTGTAGACGGAGGATCAGATGCAAACAAGATTCCGAAGTATTTGTTAGAAGCGGACATATTCGCCGTCGCACCGTGAGATACGTGATTCATTATAACTTTCGCATTATTCAATACAAATGTCGCTGACGCGCCCATTTCAAAAGATATAGGTCTTGAAACATAATCGAAGTAATTACCAGATACTTCCGGGGAATCGGCAGTATAAATCTGGACCCCTCCACCCGGTACCCACGCGGATCTTCCGATAAAATCGTTATTCTTTATCTTTATGTTGTAGCAATCCAATCCTACGGATGCCTCTGAAGTGCCGTTGATATGAATCGCCATATTGGACCATTTCTCGAATCTCATGTTCTCAACACGGAAATCGTTCACGTAATCTGCAAGGATAAGATGGCCGGATTGACCACCTAATTCCGTGCCTCTTAGTGTAAACCCCTCGAAGACCACATTGTCAATCCTCGCAATAACGTCTGGTGTGGCAAATATCTTCTGTGCCGTATTATCCGAACCAGTTTGTACAATGAATACCTTATCCCTACCCGCTCCAATAATATGAGTATTGGATAGATATATTATTGCAGTCTGGTCTACACTATATGTTCCCGGTTCACTTATATATATGGCTTTATTGGCGGGAGACGCATAGTTGATCGCCGCCTGTAGTGCCTCTCTGTTTACGGCTGCCGTTGCAGTCGGTAAAAATCCAAACGCCTGCGGGTCTACTTTTGATCCAATGGACGATACTCTCCATTCCCCGGATAGATGGTCGTATGGAATGAAATTATGGTTGGCGTCCATGACGATGGCCTTATCGCTGTTGCTTACCCCCGTGATCGCGTTCAGTTCGGCGAGGGAGGACTTCCAGTAGAAGTTCGCGCCGAAGACTTGCGAACAGATCAGGAGGGAGAGGACTACGGAGTAGAGAAGGCGTTTCATTTGAATGACCTCCACCGACTAATTTTTCCCGCGGCTACCTTTAACTTCCCAGGCGACATAATAGACGGCGCAGGAGGCGGACCGGTCAGTTGCGTATAGGTAACTTTCAACCTCGGCCTCCACGCGGCGGTTCCGTGGTCCATCGACGCGAAGATTCGGTTGGTGTCCTGATTGCCGTACGTGCTCCCGTCGAGAGCGAGGTATAGCGGAATCCCTGCTGCGTATGCGGCTTGCGTTTCTTCCAGTACGTTAAACGAGAACCATCCAGGAACGAGCGTCACGTCTGTATACCGGTTATATGAACCCAACGTCCCCGCGAAGTTCGTCCACGTAACAGTGGTGATATTCGGAACTGTACCGCTGACGCCCCTGACGTATACTCGCATCGGATCCGTGCCGCCCGAGCCGTCGTGGTCTGTAAGGTACACTTCAAGGGACGCGGATGTGATCGAGATGTTAGTTGGAAGCGAAGACAGAGAGATATTGTCCAGCACCCTGTTTGCCACGGTGCCATAGGGCCACTGGTAGACGCGACTCGCGGTATTGTCGGAATAGTTTGTATCCGCAGTACCGGTGTCGATGAATGTGTCGGCGATGTCCGTGATCGTTGCGGTGATCTGTCCCGTGGGGGCGGCTGGCTCGACGTACTGCGAAAGCACCTGGGTATCCGTGTTGGATTGCGCGTCCTGTACCTGCACGGTGAACTCGGTAGTTCCCGTGGTCGTATAGAACCCCGTCAAGGTTCCCCCCGGCGAAAGAGAACGACCAGGAGGCGCGGACCCGACTGTAACGGACCACGTATAGGGCGATGTGCCGCCTGACGCCGACAGAGTTTGCGGCGTACTCGTCCCCACCTGACCATCCGCGAGAGTAGTAGTCGTAACGGTCAGCGTCGGGAACGGGGTTAATTCGAACGTACCTTTGAACAGGTTCCAAGAGTCCAGATATTCACCAGAGGAATACACCATATAGAAATCGAGATTGTTAGCCGAGGTCCATTTCTGAACGATTGGGAATTGCAGCGCGTACTGCCCGGAGAATCCTTGCCAATTGTCGGAATAATAAACCGTGTACCACGGCCCCCACGGCTCCTGCGCCTCGAACACCCCGAGTTTACCCAAGTCCCCCGTGTTCCAGTCGGCAGACCAAGGTTCCGTTACCCCGTCATATCCATGCGAGGCCGTTGCGATGTACCTGCCGATCGTCGGGAAATAATGTATCCCCGACAGAAACGCAGCGTTGTTATCGGTGAAGGCCGGTTGCCGATTCGCCCACGTACCCCACGTCGGGCTTGCCGGGTTTGAGGACGTGTACCACTCATAGGAACCTTGCGTCCCAACGTCGGTCTTCGGCACCCTGGCGAGGTAGGTGTGAACGCCGTTATCATTCATCGAGCTTCCGACGAGGTAGAGATACGTGTCCCTCGCCCCTGCGTAGGCCTTCCCGAACTGGACGAAGCCGAAGGGGAACCAATCCCCCGCACTGGTGCGGCTCCAACTCCATGCGTACTTCGCCCACGTCTGACCGCCGTTTTCGGAGTGGGCCAACGAAGTCGAAAGCGGGGCGGTCTGATCCGTGAGGATCGCGTATATCACACTGTCAATTGCGATGATGCCGTATCCGTAGTCATCTTCCCCCGTGAACTGGCTGGCATAGGAAGCGTTGCAAACCGGGTCATGGGAAGACCATTCGGTATCGACGCATCCTGTATCATCCGACTTGCAACCATACAGGTTGTTCGCCGAAAAATTGGTTGGAGTGCCAGTAATGACTTGTCCCCCAAACCTGGTACGGCACACGTCATTCCACCCGTTGATGCCGCCGCCGTCGCCGTAGGACGCATAGATCGAATCATCCGACAGCCAGGTTAATGGCCACATATCCGACCCCGGACCCTTTCGCGCAAGACCGGTGTTGTCCCACGTAAGGCCGGTCAGGTACGTGCTCTGCACATACGGGGGGTTCGCACCGCCGCCCGGAATGCCACCCGGCGACTGTGCAACCGTCCAACTCCACGATTCGTTCAGCACGTTTCCCGCGTTGTCCGTGGCTGTGAGGGTGAACTGCGCCAGTTCCTCATAGGAAAGAGACAGTCCCGGATACGTGACCGAGATATTGCTCGCCGTTCCAGAACAGGAAAGCGCCGGTGTCCCCGTGGAGCAGGTCTTCGTTCCGTCCGGTCCGGTCATACTGATGGTGGAGAGCGTTGTCCCCTCATCGTCCGTGCGATCGTCCTTCAGGGAGAACGTCGCCTGCGTGGTGCCGATCGGTACGCCGGTTGCGGATTTTGCGGGACTGTGGCTTGTGGTGTATGGAGGCTGCGAGTCATACCCGCCTCCGGCACCGGTGAGTTTCATGATAATAACGTCGTCGAAATACCTTTTGAAGATTGGCACATACCCACTCGGAGGGCATTGATTCGTGCAATAGCAGGGGGAATTGAAATTACTTACTCGGGGGCCGCTGTCGGTTCCTGAACCGAAATACGCCGCACAGGACTGATCGGACAGAAGCCACGTCAGTTTGGTATAGACCCCTCCGATGCTGATGGACATATTGGACATGTCCACATTCGCATTGAGACTCTTGCTTTCTGCGGATTCCCACAACGCGCCATCCTTATATACCCGCAGGAATCCGTCTGAGTCGCGGTCGTTATAGGGATCGCCTACATTACTATTCGGCTTGTAGTGAATCTCCCACTGGACCCACGACCCCGAGGGGACGGTGTGCGACCCCCCACCGAATCTCCATGTAGCCCCAAGGTTATCTACTTCCGTCTGAGGAACGATAAACAGCGGAGATGCCGTCTCATTGAACCCCGCCCACATCCAAGTGGCGATGATCTCCTGCCACATGGTATCGTCGGGAGCACGTTTCAGGAATTGCAACAACCAGAATTCGTCATTGTGTCTGGCAGCCGTCTCCAGATACTCGTACCAGGAGACGTAAACCTCCGTGAACGACCCGATCTGATTTGTACGCAACCACCAGGAGGCATCTGCCGCGTCCCCGGTGATGCTTTTTGAGATGGACCGGGAACCAGTATGGAAACGATCCGTGGCGAAGGACATGTTCGTGTTCTCAGCGCCAGACAGCGCCCCCTCGAAATCCGTGGCGATGACCAGCGACCATCCGGAGGGGAGCGAATAGGAACCGGGAGTCTGCCCGGTGAGCAGGGCGGCGGAAGCGGAAGATGCCAAAAACAGGATCGCAAGAATCGTTAGATATTTACCAAGTCGCATGGCTGGCCCTCATCCACGTATCGGTTGCTATACAACTCATGTGGTGTGTCGTATTGTCGGCGAACATTCCAGGAGTGCAGGAGGAGTTGGCGGCGGAGGGAACTGCCACCAAAAGTCCCAAGTTATTTGTTACGGTATTGTCCGCATTCCTTACGCGCATTACGTTGTCCGTCGGCCCCCATAGCAACCCTGCTTCCAGATTCGCTCCGGTCGGGTCTGCCGTGTCCATTACGTTGATCCCGTAGGTGTTGTCGGTGGAGGCAGAATTGTATTGAGAGAACGTGGCCTCGCCCGTGCAGGTGAGGTTGCCCGTCTTGGAGAACGTACACATCATATCGCCGTTGTCAAGGGCGATCACAAGCGTCGCATCGGCGGACTTGTACCGGAGGGTGAAATCATTGTCCGTGCCGAACTTGATGTACTTGTCATCGTAGATCGTCACGTTGTCCTGAATGGTCTTGGAGGACAGATTCGTCAGCATCGCGGAGGAGGCTTGCTTGGCGTTGATCTGACCTTGAAGGGCCGAGGTCACGCCAACGGAATAATTCAACTCCGTACCCGTTGCGGTAATTGATACCGCACCGAGCGCGAAAGGCGTAGGAATCGTAACTGTTCCGGTGAAGGTCGGGGAGGCAAGTGGGGACTTCAGATCCAACTGGGTTTGGATGCCGGAAGACACGTTATCTAGGTAAGAAAATTCCGTGTCAGACACAGTACCGCGTGTTATCGACGAGAACGATCCTGTCGAACCGCTGATTGGCGTCCCGGTGATAGACCCCCCGGTTATAGAGACGTTATCAGATACCATCGGATTGACTGTCGAACCGGTTATATTGGTAAACCCGGTGATCGTCCCGGTACCGTCTCCTACAATATTGTGTGCATTGTAGTTGAAATACTCAGCCAACGCAAGGGAAGATACAACAACGATAATAACGAATACCCGGCAGATTGTGATTAACTTTTTCATGTTACTCCCCCTACGCCGCAACTGGTGTAACTCTTGTTTCATAACCATCCTTAGTCGCTGTCACATTAAACACTGTAATGACAGCATGGTCTGAGTCGTCTATCCAGAACTCGTAAGATCCGTCCGTATTAGAGGTCGTAAGACCTCCGGAAAACGTACTACCACCCGACTGAAGGTCGTAGGCAGTCGCAACCGCTCCCGAGTAGACCGTCAGGGCGACGATCGCCCCTGAAATGATATTACCCTGTCCGTCTGTTACAACACCTGCAATCGGTCGTCTTGCCATACGTCCTCCTACTCCGGCCTAAGTATCTTCTGTCGTTCTATTTGCAACTGCTTTAATGCATTCTTCTTATCTCCTGGACTCGATTGTGGGTCTCTATATATCTTATGTATTTCAAGATCGAGTTCCCGTAACTTAGACTTCCTTGTTGCCATTACTCCACGAGGATCCAATGAACCTACGTTAATCCCCATCCATCTACCAAAGGCTTTTGCGGGAGTGGCTTCTACACCCCAACGGTCTTTCTGACCCATGGCTGCTTTATAGGTATACCCTAAAGCCCCCCGAGAAGACATCGAAGATGGTGCGAACAATTGGTACCACCATTCCATCTGTTTTATAAACTTTGTACTTCCTGAGTCAAGTTTAGAATACACCGGTTGTCCGGTAAATGGATCCTTTGGGGGTTCTCCTGCCCTTTTCGTATTCAGCATTGCAATGACGTTGCCATAGGGTCCGAGTATCCCACCAAATTGTTTTGCTGCATCTACAAAGTTTGTCTTTTTAACGTCTCTCGCCGTCTGTAACCAGTTACCCCACGGGAAGAAGTACTCCATATTGACTATCTCTGGGTTACCCTTATTATCTTTAAGAGGTAGCAACATAAACTCGCCTTGATTCTTTGTTCTTTCAGCCAACATCTTTTGGGTTTTATCCAAGTCCTGATCTGTCCAATCGTATCTCCAAGCGGCAGCCTTCGCCATCAGATAAGGTATTGCGAAATACTTTCCAATAACCCACGGTTGCTTAACTAACGACTCTGCAATCAAAGGTGCGATCTTGTACTGATAAGATAAGAACGGAAGAGCATAACGTCTTCCGTGTTTAACAGACCTTGATGCCAAAGAATAGTCCATACCCCATTTCTGTGCATATAAAACCGCATCCGAATGGGGCATCCCCCGCCTTGTAACTGCGTCTTTATACAAAGACATCTTTGCGATGTCGTCTATCTTACCGTAATACTTAGCAACATCTTTTACTGCAACGAAGAACTTAGCGATTCCACCCCCCTTGGCTTTCTCGAACTGGTTCAAGACCTCGCCTAATTCCGCAACAGAGAAGTTAGTCTGGAACCCTCCGGCATTCTCGAATGCTCTATGGTGTTTATCTTTCTTTATCATAGACTTAACGCCATCTATAACCACATCTGGAACTAGGTAACTAGGTATACCAGACATATTCATTTGCATAAAGTTAGATATTGTATTCCTTGCTGCGGTCGGGGGGTTTAATGCGACTTTACCGACCTTAAACATCGTCATTCCAACGTCGAAACCCTTACCGAGATTATTCCATACTCTTGCCAACCCCTCAAGTTCTGCCGGGGTTACACCATAGACCGGGACTAGGTCATTAGCGATCTCTTTACGGACGAACGCACCCTGAAGATCGCCATAAGACTTCGTGTCCGGAAGTTGTACGAACCCGTCTGGAGCCTTTCCTGCCGACTGACTTTTGGCTTCAAGTGCTTGTGTTAACTGTTGATACTTGGCAATGACTTCTGGGTTGACATTATCCCCACGTTCTACAATCTGCCTATATGCGGTATGTTCCCTTTTCAGTTCTGCAATCTCTTTCGATGGTTGCCATACCCAGTCTGGATTTGAAGCCACGGTCTTGAAGAAGTCTTTCTTAGCGACGTCACCCAAAGCCTTACCCATACCAACAGGTGCGGAGACAGATACGTCTTCGATTAACCCAAGGTCTTGACGAATAGTTTCTATTGCACTTGCAGATAACCCAGACTCCCTTGCCTCAAGCCTTTTCTTAAGATACGATAAATCCAGCATCCCACCAGCACCCATGGGAATACTGACGTCGTCTGGAAGTATATGTCGTAGATACATATAGTGAATGTAACTGCCCTTATGGGCATCGAAGGTCTTTTGATCCAACATTCCCCTTCTAACCAACAAGGCTCCTACCCTGTCTGAATCGGCAATGGTCTGTCGTGTAATTAACCTCAATTCTTCGGGTAATGTGTCTATCGGAATTTCTCCTCGAATTGCGTTGAACACATCCTTCTTGTCCTGAATCGATAACCCCTTCATTCGATCGGTAAGGATCTTGGTAATTCTATCGACCTTCGCTAACCCACCACGCAGGCCTTCACCCCTTAATATAAGGTATTCTTTCCCCTGCGGGACAGTCGAGAACGGGGAGAAGAACTCCTTCAACGCTCTCGCAGCGTCGTTGATGATCTGTGCCTGACCACGTTCGTTGTCTAATGGGTTCCCACCTTTGGACTTATATCTTTCCTTTGCCCTTGAATAAGCCTGCTCGACTGTCTCGCCGGGTTTCTTAATAAAACTCCCAACCCCAGGAGACTCCTGTTGGAACATCGGGTGTCCACCCATGTCTCCAACGTACTTTACAGGTGGGGCGGACTCTAACTTCGCGGCTTCAGCGTGGAAGTCTGGAGGTTCTGGCGTTGCAGTCTTTGGGAGTTCCTTTGTGGCGACCTTTGCCCCCGCATATTCACCGACCATCGGGGCGACGTCCGGTTTCACCACCGAAGGTTCCACCACGTCTCCCAACGGGCCGCGTTGAATTCTATCTGCGACTTCCATGCCGTACCGCTCAAGTTGGTCAGAAGGAGTCATCCCGCTTTTAGGATCCATTACGAATTCGTCATAAGGAGTAACTTCAGGATTTGCCTTATTTGGAATCGCGTCTCCTAAGTACCCTTCCTGAATACGGTCGAATATATCCATTCCGGATTTACGGGTAGCGGCCTCCCGGGCGGCCCCTGCAATAGCGGGGTCTTCAGGGATAACATCACCTAAATAAGCCCGTGAAATATCGGCTTCGACTTGTGCGCGCTTGTCTTCCGCGAGTTTCGTCTTTATTTCCGCGTAGTCTTTGGCGGCGTTCCTCTTGGTTATCGCACCCCTGGCTTTTCCGTAAACCTCGCCAAGCAGCAACGGGGCGGCTTCGATCGTGGAGGCGACAGTTGAACCAGCAACCACACCGGCCTGCTCGCCAAGAACTGGGGATACCGCTTCCTGAACCCTTTCCCCAACTCCGACACTCTTCTTGTTCCACCAGTCGAACAACCCGGCGATATGACTCATTCCGGCCTTACCATATTCGGTCTGTGGGTTATATATAAGTATTTCAGAGACCTTATCGGCAATATCGTTTCTTCCAGTCGCAAGGTTGGCGATCTCCCCGTAACCCTTCGCGGGAAGACCATATGTCTGAGTCGCAAGGTTAGCCGCGATCTCACCAGCACCGACAACCGCACCACCAACGTCTTTCGCAGACTTATACAAGACATCTTTGATGAAGGAAGGCTCGTCCTGCGGTTGGGCAGATACGGTATCAAAGATATCACCTTTGGGTTCGGTTATTTGGTCAAAGATATCGGGCATTAGAACTTATACTTCCTTTGTTTGGCTATTTCTCTTGCCTTGTTCTTATCTCCACCGGCCTCCTTTAAGATTGCCGCCGCCGTCTCTGGATCGAGTACTCTTCCAACCGTCGGGGTAGTCGGTTTATTCTTCGACGCCCCAATGAACAGATCGTATGCCTGAATGGAATTCTGAATCCGTCCGAACTTCTCTTCCTCCGGGATCATATCGTTCTTGCTAATGGCTAACGTAGCCTGCGCGATGAAAGTTTCCTTAGATACAGGTTTTGAAGACGTAAGCATATCCATCGCATCCTTTTTATCCCACCCGTTCTCGACAAGGAAGTTCGTGTTCATCATCAGTGCGGTCTTTTTGTCGCCCCCGGAATTTGCCTTCCGCAACACCTCTATCTGCTTGTTATGCCTTGTGGTTTCTGCAAGTTTCTTCTCTGCGATACCGACTCTTTGTTCTGCCACGGCAGATGCAGGTGGGGCGACGCCATCAACAACATCGCCAGTCTTGTTATTTATCTTACTCCAACCAGTCACGGAGTTCTCGTCGCGTATGGTTTGCCAATCTGAAGTCTTGGATTTCGCGGCCTCAAGCTCAAGTTTATTCTGTTGTTCGAAGTCTACACGTTTATGGGCATCGACGTATGCGCTTAACTGCTTTTCAAGCGAAACCTTCTGTTGATTCAACTCTTCGATTTTCTTAGGGTTTTTCTCTTCCGAGAGTTGCGTTCCGATTTCAGTTATTTGATTGTTGACGGTCGTTATGTTCATTTCATTTACTTTCTTTGCGAAGTCAAGATTATCTGACGCGTGTTTTTTGAATAACTCCATATTCCCTGAATTCGTCATCAACACACCTGGAACTGGTTCCTCTACCAAACCAAGTTCCTTCATCTTATCAATTTGAAATTTCTTGGCAGGATTGTCCTGCCAACCAACTCCTAGAAACGAAGTCACAGGAACCGGTACTTTATCCGCCAATTCCTTTTTTTCTTGTTCCTTGGCGGCCCAATCGAATTTCGTTTTTTCTCTTTCTGACGTTGCCTTCTGGATACCCAACTGCTCTAAATCGATGGCTCTCCCGAGGGTCTGATTGGCGTCCTGATTCTCCATCTGCCGCATGTCGATGGCCTTACCCATAAGCGTATTAACGTCACTTATGGCGTTAGACCTCCCGAGGGATTCTAAGAAACCGCCCATATCATACCTCCGTTATGCCTACCAACCGAAAATATTTCCAATCACGGACCCGATGTCCTTAACAACGTCGAAACCCTTCTTGGCGACATCAACCGAAGCACCCGCCACCACTCCCGGCAGACCCGCATACGTGCCGAACTTACCGGCAGTGGGAAATCCCAATTTATCCATAGTCGGTTGTAACGCCTTCCCCGCCATGTAATTAGCGACCAATGCACCCCCAACTAAACCCATCGTACCCAAACCAATTCCCCCGGCACCTTCTGCCCCCAAGACCCCTGCCGCCCCTGATCCTTCCGCAGCACCATAAGCCGCTGTCCCAGTGGCCCCAGTGAACGCTGGAGATGCTCCCGGAATGACCTGTGCACCTATTGCTGCCGTATTACCAGCAAAGGCAGTCTGTACACCCTTAACCCCACCCTGGGCCTTCTGGTACGCAAGCAACTCGCTCATCGCGGATGGTTTAGATAACGCATGGTATGTAAGACCCAACATACCAGTAGTCGTTGCCATATCGAACGCACCCTTGATAGTGGCGGCCTTCGAAGCCTTATCAGCCTGTTCCTTGGTGAACGCGAACTGATTCTCTTGAATGTCAAGTGCACGGGACTGTTGAGCCTTATCCGCCTCAGCACCCAACTGACCTTTGATAAGTGAATCCAACATGGAAGGCTGGATACGCCTTCCAGTCGTCGCCTCCCATTGCTTAATGCGAGGCATCACTCTCTCGATCAAACTCGCGTCGTAAGCGTAGCCCATCACGCAACCCCCTGCAGTACATTAGTTCCGGAATTATGATATTTAATATAATTAAGTGCCGACTCAATAATGTATTCGCTATCCTGCAGATGTCCAATTCCAAGGTTGCAATTAGTGCACAATAATCCACGGACCTTCCCTCCTCCGTGGTCGTGATCTATACAAAATCCTCCGGACCCACCAGGAGTCCTTGTGCCACAAATTGCACACATTCCTCCCTGGTTTATAAGTAACTCGTTATATCCATCTATGGTGATATTATATTTACGTTTCAGGATTGCCCTTTTTTGATGGAGTGCTTCCTTTTCTGGATTATTCCTTCTCCAGTTTCTCGCGTGAGCGCGAAGACATTCATTACACCAAGAGTGAAGCGCACCGTTCCTTTCTTTTCTTGTGATGAATGCAGATTTTGGTTTGGTTTTTTTACACTTCGAACAACTCTTATTCATCGCGTATCCTTCCCTACAACCCTGTACCCAATAACGGCAAATATTGGCTCGAAACCTATTGTCTCGTCGTTGGTAGTTATCGAAAGTCTAAAAGAATGTAAGATCCCATTCTTGGGCTTTGTTCCGAAAGACCGTATTACCGAGAACAACCGTTTACCGGTGTTTGCCATTGATATCGTCGGTATTGCTGGTACGGAGGCCGTTGTATCTGAATCAAGGAAGTGTTCTACTAAAACCTTCTGTGAAGTCGTGGACTTAGCCTTTCCTACAAGTCTGAAAGAACACACTTCTGTTCTATCCTGTATATTTCCAGTAGGTGCAATATCTGCAAGTTGCAGAACGAATGGGATTCCAATGTTGTCTATAGATGTACCATAATCAAGTCGGTATAAATATCCCGAATTAGTTGCTCCATAGAAGTAAGGTAACCCGTTGGTATCATATACTGTTCTTGCACAGGTTATCCGTTTAGTTGCAGCAAGGGGTTTCTCGGACCACTTCCTTCTTAATATGTCAAGTACCCAACAGGTGACTCCGGGGATTACCCAGACGTACTCGTTATGTAGCACGTCGATCTTACCCGTACAGGTCGCAAGGGTAGCCGCGCCTATATAGTTTTCATGCAGTGGATCGAATTTATCTCGAATGTCTCTTGATAGGTCCGTGACTGTCGACCCATCGCTCATAACGATGGCGTTCTGCGCTTGCCAAATCCCGACCCTTCGAAATGTACCAGGCAATACTTCTACGGTTGCAACATCCATCGTATCCGCAGATGTGCAACCATTGGACTCGTCTATGCAGTTTGGAGAGAAGTTCTCGACAGTCTCTCCTACAATCGCCCACGTCCTTGAAGACTCGCATACCAACTGCACATTCGCCGCTGTAGACCCATACCGCTCGAATAAAGAGACACCAGCAACAGGTTTGTTCTTTAAGAAGATATCGGCAGTATCCAATCCACGTACTACTTGCGCGGTGTCTTTTGCAGTGCAAGAACCCTTAAGCGGATCCTTCTCGTTACCCCACAACCAGAGTCTATCGACATGATGCACGGCGAACTTATGGCCGGGAATGTCTTCAGGGGCGGGTATTCCACCCACGAAGAACAACTGAACATCTGCGGATAGATTCTGGTTGAACTGTATCTTGTAGTAGTATAAAGAAGGGCTTTCAACACCCTTGGATCCCGATATTGATACCTTAAACTCCGATGCGAATGCGGGTGGCGTCCACGCGGCAGTTCCGCTTTTAGCAAAAGATATACCTGCATTTATCGTTCCGTCATCTACAGAGTCGGCGGTCGTCCAATCCGTAGAGGTAGTTGGAACGGTTGTTCCGTTACAATACGATAGTGTCGCCGCTGTACCGGCAGTCGTATTAACATGTCCACCAATAAGGTGCAGTCTTATAGCCATTTGCCTTTCGGTGAACCCGGCAACGATAAAGTCTGTCGCAGATGCAAGACTGTCTAACGGTACATACGTTGCGTCGTTTGCGGAATCCCACGAATCTTCAAATACGTTTACTGTGTAATCGTTGAAAGTATTGGATTTATATACAAGGAAAGAGGCGCATGTCCTGTACTGACCATCCCACATTTCCTTCATTGTCTGCATTGGGGTATCGACAGTAACCTGCGATAACGTCGTTGTAGTATCGCAGTTTGTGATATCAAACCTGTACCAGTACGCTATCTTATCATCGATAGACTTCTGCCTTGCAGATGATGCCGTCGAAGAGAATGTCCACGTATTCTTACCTACTGAAGATAATGGTGTTGCACCTACACCTGTTATCGTACCGAGAGAAGACCAACCAGAGGCAGTCCATAGATTTCCGGTAGCACTTCCTGCGGCTGTGTTAGCCGTAACAACATACGGATTGACGCCCTGAATCGGTAGTTGAGTTCCGACATAGAAAGTAGTGACGTTTCCAGACCCGTAGGCGAGCGTCGGGGGGTCAAATGAAGCGGTCCAGCGAGCGGTATTGGAGATTCGGAATTCATCTAAGACGCTGTTAAACCAATTACCGGAAGATGCATCAGATCCTATATAGACCGACCCAGTGTAGTTCGCTGGCCTGTCCGCATCGGACGTGGTAGCGGATAATTGCCCGTTGATGAATATGTAATAGTCATTCGCGTTCTCAACAACGGCGACATGTGACAAACTTGAGGTCAGCGCGGTGGAACTCGTCAACGTAACAACCGTTGCGGAGGCAGCAACTATCTTCAGATTCACTTTCGCAGACGCGTCAACACTTATTACCATATAGTTATTGGCATCTGTCTGTTGGTAATAGATATAATCGGGGCCTACTGATGGTCTAATCCAGAAATCAATCGTCCACGCCCCCCCGCTCAAATCGAAATCCGCGTTGTCTGGAATAGAGAGATTGGCGTTTGTACCGTTAAAAAACGCACCATACGACCCAAACTTACTGGTCGAGGTGAAGGTGACATTGGTGTTCGTGACCGTATGCGGTGTCGTCGTCGAAGAGTCCGTCACGTTGTTGTCGAAGTGGAGTAACAACATCGTGTTCGCATCCGCAGTGTCTGCCCTACGGTGCAACGTCGCTATATTGTTCGAGTCGGTCAGGGCGTTCTTAACCTGTTCGGTGTAGTCGTACTTATACGTTCCGTTGGGATCCATATCGATAAAGCCAATCGGCTTCATCTCAGATCCGCCCCATATGGCCGTGTCTTTACCGTTGCAATAGACTAACTTATCACCAGGTGCGGTGGAAAACGCAGGGCTACCATACCCGGTCGAGTCAGTAAACAGCGCAGTCGCCGTGAAATCTCCTGCGGATGGAACGGCAGTTCCGTTCTTATAGACCTTCTGATTCAACCCGTTTGAATCTCTTGCTGAAACAAGGACGTTATTCTCGACTGGATCATCTTTTCTGAACTGGAAGATTGACTTAATCTGAGGATTCGCAAGGACAGTTGTATTGACCTTGGTAGTCCCGCCTATGGCCTGATAGTGACGGTCTGTGGCCCGCATGTTCTGGACCGTCTGGTAGTCGATGACCCCGTTCTCGGATATGAGTTCCGTGGGGTCGTCTGCAGTCCGGAGGCGTCCGTTAAGGGTAAGTTCCTTGTATTGGACGGGAGAATCAGCCACTATCTTTCGCCCTTCATTGACATCGTGATACCACGTTTCACAAACGTATTCCGAGCCGCTCGATTAATCTCACCCAACCTGTACGCCCATTCTTTCCTGAAGGCTTCCCAGGATCCAGCCTCGTGATCGGCCAACTTGTACTTCGCCGCGGCATAAGAGACAATCGAATCCATGTACTGCGGCTGGAACCGGTAGACCCCGTAATCATGAAATACAGGTGCGGGTCTTTGGAGGTAGTAAACGGTTACAACGTGTCCGGAGGTGTTAAGCGGAGGGTCGAATTGGATTTCAAGCCTGCCCTGAGGTTGTATAACGTAGGCGTCAGAGGATTCCCAGGAAGACGCCGCACCCGTCGAGTTACTATACATCGCCGTATTCAGGTGTGTACTGTCGGTGACCGATAACACAACACCTGCACTTCCGTCTGTCGTGTTGTGGATGATGTCTCCGGCAGAAACGTAATCGGTCGATGTAAAGTAACCGGCTGTATCCGTCAAGACCGAAAGGCCACCGGTGGATGTTCCTGCAGAGGTGGCCGTGCCTGTAATCTGCGAATACAACGATGACTTATCGAGTATCGTAAACCGATAAGGTGTCGCCTGTGCCGTCGTTTCGTTCGCATAAATAATATCGTCGTATTCATCGAACGTAGGCCACGACACTTGGGATCCGTTATTATACTTTACGATGTAATCACCATTTGCATCCCGGAGATCCATCATAAGGAAGTCTGCATTCAACGTATAGGATGACGTATCAGCGACCGTTGTGATGGTCTGTTGTGCCTTCAGGCACCGCGTACGTCTTACGATCTCAATAGCGGCCTCCCAGCCGTATTGATAAGACGTGCGAGTATTGACATACTGGGAGCCGGTAGGTTCCCCTACTGCCTCTAACAAAGATCGCTGAAAAGTTGCCCCATCCATCTATGTACCCCTATTTGCGAATGTATTCCGGGTTGGTATGGAGGTCAGGATCACATGCCCGCCTGATGATTCTCCATGCCTTGATCGCGCCCTCACGAGAGGCTTTGCCCTTCTCCAACTTAATGCCTGCGGCATCAGCGATGTCTTTCCGAAGTGGAATTGTGGGTTTCATGGACCGGTCCAATTCCCTGTGGGCGTCAGCCAAACCTAATTTCATTTCATCTCGCGTGAATAAGGTGTCTCTGATTTGGCCTTCCAGTTCCTCGGAGACCTTCAGGAGTTCGTCTTTATGCTTAGCAGATAACTTCGGCTTTGAAGACTCAACATCGTCTATACGAGACTTCATTTCTCGTACCTGGTCTCTTAACTCCGCTTCGTTAGCCAACGGAATCTTCATATCCAACGCACGTTGTTTCTGCTTCAACTCTTCCTTCATGTCGGTTAGGAGTTTCGCGTGCATCCACGCGGGGTATTCTGATCTATACCCACCCTTGGGATGCTTTTCGAATTCGCCGAAGAATTGGATCGATTTAACGTCATCCGATTTAGACCCGACTTCTAATTTCTCAGTATCGACTGACATAATCCCCTCCAGTTTTATTATACTAACGACTTCTTTTTATATACGCGGCGGCTGACATCATTATTTCAGGATCGTCGTTAAAGTTTCCAATACCAAAATTGCACTTACTACAAAGAAGTCCCCTAACCCCCCCTGTCGCGTGGTCGTGATCAACACAAAATCTACCAAGCGTTTTCGTATCTGTGGATCCGCAAACAGCACAAGACATCCCTTGCGCCTCAAGCATGGAATCATATTCTTCAACCGTTACCCCAAACAGTCGAATAAGACGTGCGTTCGCCACTCTTGGTTTGTTGTTTTTATAGTAATTGTTGGCCTTTTTGAGTTCTCGTTCGCGATTCTCGAGATAATACTTTCTTTTCTCTTCACTGATTTTATCTTTGTTGTTGTTGCGGACTTCTCTTTTTTTATCCCTTATTGTGTCTTTATTTCCCTTACGGTATTTCGCGGATCTTTCTTTAATCTTGTCTTTGTTTTTATTATACCATTCCCTCGCATAATCTTTTCTTCTATTAATAGTCTCTTGTTGTAAATCCAATGTTCGAATATCTCCTTTTCACAACAAACTCGTCCGAAAGCCTTGTTTAATATGCCGGGGATATACCGCCCCGGCTCGGGTTAGTTGTTAGGAGTTTACGTCAGCCGCCGGGAGGATAACGCCGGACAGGTTGTCAACAGAAGTTGAAAGGTTATCGAACAACCGCAACCCCGTGACCGCGCCCCAATCGTGGGTAGTAGTCACGTCGGCGTGTCCGAACCGGTTGTGGGCGACAATACCGCTGTTACCCGTGCCTCCGTTGCTAAGGAACAACGCGCCCGCAGTCATCTTGTGGGACAGGAAGTTCCACGCGATGAACACGTTCGTCATGACTTTGGTGCCCGCCTGAAGGACCAGCGGAGTAGCCGTACCTTCGCAGATGATGAGGTTGCCAGTGACCACAAGACCATCGATGTCGTCGGTGATTTCGATAAACTCCAACGAGTTGACTGTAGCGACAAGCGGAACCCAACGACAGTCCGTGACCTTCAGCCCATCGGCTGTATTCGCCGCCCCAGTCGCCTTGACCGGGGAACCCCAATTCTCGGCGGTCGTGTTGTCAGCGAACTCCACCTGATCGATCCAGCAACCCTTCCCGGTTACATTGAAACCGGTAGTAACTAAAAGGTGCCCCGAGGCCATGACGATATTGCGGATGGTCACGTCCGCTGCGGAAACAACGAACGTAACGGATGTCCCTCCATCCATTAGGAACCGGGGGCGCTGGTTGTATGTGCCAAGCCCGATGATATTGATGCCCGCGATGTCTGCGGTGATTCCGCCCGCGCCCGTGATCGTCTCGGCGTGGTTAGGCATGACGTAGATGGTGTCGCCCTTGTCGGCAGTACACTTCCCGATCGCGTAGTCAAGCGTGGCAAACGCCTTGCTCGCCTCGGTCCCGGTATTTTGATTGTTGCCAGTCGCGCTGTCGACGAAAAACACAGTTCCAGTGATCGGGGTGTTGCCACCACCCAAGACCGGAACCCCGAAACTCGTGATACCATTCGGGAAATTGGTGTAACCCATGGCATAACTCCCTATTCTCCCTGGAAGCCCGTTGTCTCAAACGCGCCCCGCGAGGCGAGAACTCGCGCTTACCCGATTAAGGGGACCGGCCCCTCGTCAGAAACCGGCCCCCGGTAGGTTTATGGACGATACATCTACGGGCACAGGCATATCATATCTAATACTTGCCGATACCCGTAAGTACCTTAACTTACGGTGGACTTAGCGATCCACCTCCAATCCTTGAAACCCATTGAGAAGCGACCGTATACCGCCTGCAGGAACACGTAGGTATCAAAGTCGATCGTGTTCTTGTACTCAGGCGCGATACGGTCGAACCAAACCG
>ERZ1292629.735-Hain-H43-01um-R1-735-length-35905-cov-6_pt1 | contig 35905 bp, 48 predicted proteins | sample MGYA00564399_ERZ1292629 | MGnify/ENA primary metagenome ERZ1292629 (study PRJEB36523, sample SAMEA6512636) | groundwater metagenome | collected 2019-01-08 | study: AquaDiva: Metagenomics assemblies of 32 groundwater samples
ATTCGCAACAAAGCATCACTTCAATACCGCACCGCTTGCGGTGCGGATGCTTTATCACAGCCATGATGTATGCTGAAAGCTAGGATTGAAGGCGAAATCAAGACGGCTTTGAAAAAGGGCGACTCCCTGAGTCTGTCCGTGTTCCGGATGCTGGCCTCAGCCATCCACAACAAAGAAATTGAAAAGCGTACTCGCTCGGGCGAGGCCCGGGATGTTGCGCTAACCGAAGAGGAAACTATTGCTGTGATTCGCGCCGAGCTCGCCAAGCGAAAAGACGCCAGTGCCGCTTATCGGCAAGGCGGCCGGCCGGATGCGGCCGAGCGCGAGGAGACCGAAGCGGCAATACTCTCCTCTCTCCTGCCGCAGGAACTATCCGACTCGGATTTGGAACAAATCGTTCTAGCTGGCAAAGCCGCAACCGGAGCTAGCGCGGCCAAAGATTTCGGGAAGCTTATGGGCTGGGTTATGAAAGAGGCGAAGGGTCGCTCTTCGGGTGAGCGCGCCAGCGCCATGGTCAAAAAGCACCTGGCCCCGTAGAGAAAATAAGAGTCATGGAAATCTTGTTCGTTGATCGTGCCCGAAGGAAAATTCCCACCGCTCTTCTCCGGCGTGACATCCGTCAAGTTTTAAGAGCGAAAGCCAATAGGCGGGCTAGACTTGAGACTATCAGTATTATTTCTGTCACCGCCGAAGAAAGCCGGAGATTGAATCGGCAGTTCCTTAACAAGCTCCGTCCGGCTAATGTCCTTTCGTTCCGTTATGACGGCCAGAGCGAGATCGTGATAACGCCGACAGTAATCTTTCGTCAGGCCCGGGCGGGGGGCCGGCCATACCGCGGAGAAATTCGCCGCATGGTGCTCCATGGACTGTTGCATCTTGCCGGCCATCATCACGAAGCCTCAGGCCGCCAGGCGATCATATTCGGAAAACTGGAGCAAAGGCTTTTAAAGCATTTGAAAATCACATCACATGGAAAATAAAAAATGATAAATTTGGAGACCCAAAAGTAAAGTCGGAGCAATCATGATTTTAATTTTTTATTTTTAATCCTTTATTTTGAGCTTCAGCGGATATGCGCGGCATTAGGGTCGGCATTGATATCGGCACCACCACCATCACCACGGCAGTGCTCAGGCGCGAGAAGGACGGGAAAGTCCGGGTTTTGGGCGTGGGGACTTCGGCAAGTTCTGGTCTCCGGCGAGGCGTAGTAGTAAACCCAGAGGAAACAGCTCAATCCCTGCGCCGTTCGCTTCAGGCCGCCAGCCGTTCAAGCGGCATTGCCGTTAAGAGTGCCGTGGTCGGCATTGGCGGATCACACCTGGGTTCATTCACCGCGCGCGGAGTAGTCGCCATATCGCGGGCTGACGGGGAGATTATGGAAGATGATGTCCGGCGGGTGATACAGGCCGCCGAGGGCCTCGTGCCTAAAAATCCTAACCGCGAGGTCATTCACTTGATTCCTCGGGAATTCAAAGTTGACAGCCAGGGCGGCATAAGCGACCCCGTCGGCATGATCGGAATGAAGCTGGAAGCCGAAGCGCTGGCCATTGATGGCGCCAAGTCAGCACTCTCAAATCTCATCAAGACTTGTGAGCTGGCCGGAATCGAAATTGAGGATTGGGCAGTGAGCGTGCTCGCCGCCTCGGAACTCCTGCTAACTCAGGAGCAAAAAGAGCTCGGAGTTATGCTTTTGGATCTTGGCGCTGGCACGTCTGACTTTGCGGTATTTGAAGAAGGCCATGTGCTGGATGTCGGCTCGTTTCCCATCGGCGGGAGTCACATCACCAGGGACTTGGCCATCGGCTTCCGTACGCCGGTGGCCGTGGCCGAAGAGGTCAAAGTGCGTTATGCCCAGGCCATGACCGATCGTTCCGGCTTTAAGCGTGAGCACATCATGCTCTCCGAATTCATTAGCGGCAACAAAGATGTTTTTGCCGCACGCGATTTGGTTGACATCGTTGCCGCCCGACTCAGCGATATTTTTGAGCTGACCACTAAGGCTCTAAAAAAGATCGGACGGGCCGGACTCCTTCCTGGCGGAGTGGTTCTCGCCGGCGGAGTCGCCGATATTCCCGGCATCCAGGATGTGGCTCGCCGTGAGTTAAAGCTGCCGGTTGAAGTTGCCAAAGCCATAAGCGCGGAGAACTTGAGCGAAGTGTTGCCTTCGCGTCTGGCCATCCCCATTGGCCTGGCCCTCTGGCCGGGCGTTCAGGGGTCGCTTGCGTTTGGAGGAGGCGGCCGAGCGTGGCAACGGGTTCTCGAGGCTCTGAAACGGATGCTTCGCGCCTTCGTGCCCTAATAAATCTTGGGTCATCGATATAGTTATCGGCGCAAATCTGCGTACTGTTCAGAGCAGGAGCCCGCGTCGATAAGACGCTGATTGGGTACGCTGAATAACGCTGAAGTCGAGATTTATTTGAGAATAGATTTAGATTTTATCAAGTTTACCCAGCTATCAAAAAATGCCATTATGCCTTGAAGACAATAAATTTGGGCTTGGAAAGAAGCGATTTGTGGTGGAGCCCTTGTCCCGGCGAACTCTTTATTTTGTAGGATAATTCGTTTGATTCATTGTGCCGCAGGTAAAACCGGAACTGGAAACTTTCGCCCGCATTAAAGTTGTCGGCGTGGGCGGTTCGGGATCGCATGCCGTCACCAGGATGGTGGAGCGAAAAATTCACGGCGTGGATTTCATTGCCGTAAATTGTGATGCCCAGGATCTGCACCAAGCCAAAGCCCAGACCAAGATTCACATCGGCAAGAATCTCACTAAGGGTCTCGGCGCGGGCATGAATCCGGAGATTGGGCGCCAGGCCGCTGAGGAGAACCGCGATGAGATCCAGGAAACCATCAAGGGAGCGGACATGGTGTTTGTGACCTATGGACTCGGCGGCGGCACCGGCACTGGCGCTGGGCCGATCGTGGCTGATGCGGCTAAAGAATCTGGATCGCTTACTGTCGGCGTGGTGACCAAGCCCTTCACTTTTGAAGGTGCACAACGGATGAGGATAGCTGATGAAGGTTGGGCCAAACTTCGCGAACGCGTGGATGCCCTTATCACCATTCCCAATGACCGGCTGTTGAATCTTGTAGACAAGACGACGTCGCTCCTGGCGGCATTTCACATCTGCGATGATGTTTTGAGACAGGCCGTGCAGGGCATTTCGGATCTCATCACTTTACCCGGCCTTATCAATGTTGACTTTGCTGATGTGCGGGCGGTAATGCAGGATGCCGGGTCGGCCCTGATGGGCGTGGGCATGGCCTCGGGCGAGGATAGGGCGCTCGTGGCGGCTCGCGCGGCCATAAATTCGCCGCTACTTGATATTTCCATTGACGGCGCCAGGGGGGTGCTCTTCAATGTATCGGGCGGGCCGGACATGACCATGTGGGAAATAAACGAGGCGGCCAAAGTGATTACCGAATCTATAGATAAGGAAGCCAAGCTAATATTCGGGGCGGTGCATGACGAGCGCCTGAAAAAGGGCGAACTCAAAATCACCGTCATTGCCACAGGATTTAGCGCCATGCTACCCAAACCAGTTGAACCCTCACGCAAAACCCCTTCCGAGGGTGCGTTCCCCAAGACGGTAACCCCGAGCGCAATCACAAAATCAGAACCCGAGGAGGAGGAGTGGGGGGCGGTGCCGGCCTTCTTGCGGCGGAGGAAGTGATGGCATGTCTGGATTGGCTTTCGGGCCGCCATCAGGAGCGCAGGGAGGGCGGCTACGGACGCTTACCGGATAATTTTTCAAAAATTTTTCTTGGGGTGACTGCCTAAAGGCGGTGGCTAAAGCCACCGCCTTTAACTTTTTCTTGTCAAAAAAAATTTTTATGCCCTGGTAGCTATTGGCGCATGGTTATCCACAGGATTTTTGTTTTACAGGCGCAAAAGTCAAACGTTATAATGAGTCTACGAAAATTTATTTGTTTGCCTGCGAGGTTCGGCGCAGCCGAGACCGAGTAGCTGCAAACAAATAACCCCGAGCTTGTCGAGGGGTCTCCCATTTTACATCATCAAACTCACCGATTTCTCTTTTATGTCACCTCTTAGGTCGCCTGTGCCCTTATCGGATACCCAAGTGCCTTCGGGACGCCGTCCGGAAACTCCGACCCCACCGAGCGCCATGGCCCTCGCGCGGCTTTTCTCCGTGGCCGAGCATCATCCCTTCACCGAAGTGGAATGGGATAGGCGCACCATTGTTCTGAAAGGCATGAACGGCGAGACGCACGAGCAACCGGATTGCGAATTCCCGGTTTTTTGGTCTCAAAATGCGGCCAATATTGCCGGCGCCAAATACTTTCGCGGCCGGATCGGCTCGGTGACGCGCGAGCGATCCGTGCGCCAGATGATTGGCCGGGTGGTTAAAACCATTCGCGAGTGGGGACTGGCCCGGGGTTACTTTGGCGGGGCGGATGCGGCTCAAGTCTTCGCTGATGAACTTACGCACGTCCTTCTTTACCAGAAAGCGGCTTTCAATTCGCCGGTGTGGTTTAACGTTGGCGTGGAGGAGAAACCCCAATGCTCGGCGTGTTTCATTCTTGCCGTTGAAGATACGATGCAGTCAATCCTGGATTGGTATTACACCGAAGGCATGATTTTCAAAGGCGGTTCCGGATCGGGAGTTAATCTTTCGCCGCTCCGCTCCTCGCGGGAGAAACTTTCCAAAGGCGGATATTCATCCGGGCCGGTTAGTTTCATGCGCGGAGCCGATGCCGTGGCCGGTTCCATCGCCTCCGGCGGTTCAACCCGCCGGGCCGCCAAGATGGTGGTTTTAAACGCCGACCATCCCGACGTTCTGCCCTTCATCCGCTCGAAGGCCGAAGAAGAAAAAAAGGTCCGCGCCCTTATGGCCGCTGGTTTCAACATGCAGGATTTGAATAACGATGCTTGGAAATCGATTCAATACCAGAACGCCAATAACTCCGTCAGGGTGAGCGATGAATTCATGGCTGCCGTGGAATCAGACGGAACGTGGCAGACGCGTTTGGTTAAGACCGGCGATACGGCCGACGAGTTCCCGGCGCGAGAGATCCTCCGTGAAATTGCTCAGGCCGCTTGGATCTGCGGCGATCCCGGGATGCAGTTTGATACTACAATCAACGACTGGAACACAGTATCAAATACCGCAAGGATTAACGCCACGAATCCTTGCGCCGAATATATTCATATAGACAATAGCGCCTGCAATCTGGCTTCGATTAATCTTTTGAAGTTTCTCGATGAGGATGGGAAGTTTCGGGTGGATGATTTCGTGCAGGCGGTGCGGGTGATGATTTTGGCTCAGGAAATCATTGTGGACGGCGCGAGCTACCCTACGGAGAAGATCGCCCAAAACGCTCATGACTTTAGGGAGCTCGGCTTGGGCTATGCCAATCTCGGGGCCATGCTTATGGCTCTGGGGTTTTCCTATGATTCCGAGGAGGCGCGAGTCACGGCCGCAGCCATAACCGCGCTTATGAGCGGAGAAGCCTATCGCTATTCCGTCGAGATAGCCAAAGCCTTGGGGCCATTTGCGGGGTTTGAAAAAAATCGCGAGCCGATGTTACGGGTTCTCTCTAAGCACCGCGACTCGCTCCAAAATGTCAATCGGGCCAAAGTTTTTGATGCTCGGGTGTGGGATGCGGCTAAGTTCTCCTGGGATGAGGCCTTACGGCTGGGGGCCGAGTACGGCGTCCGTAATTCGCAGGTCACGCTCATTGCTCCCACCGGCACCATTGCTCTCATGATGGATTGCGATACCACCGGAGTGGAGCCGGATTTCGCATTGGTCAAGATTAAGTCACTGGTCGGCGGAGGGACGATGAGGATTGCCAATCGCACCGTGCCGCGAGCATTGAAGAGGCTCGGCTATTCTGAACCGGAGATCAGTGCGATCGTCGGCCACATTGAGGAGCAGGGCACTATTGAAGGCGCGCCCGGCATCAGGCCCGAAGATCTTGGGGTGTTTGATTGCGCGGTGAAGCCGGCGTCGGGCACACGGGCCATTTCCTGGCAAGGACACGTTAAAATGGTCGCCGCGGTCCAGCCTTTTGTTTCCGGCGGCATTTCCAAAACCTTTAACATGCCGCACGAGACAACGGTGGAGGAAATCATGGAGGCCTACATTATGGCCTGGAAACTGGGGATCAAAGTTTTTGCGGTTTATCGCGACGGCTCCAAAGCCACCCAGCCGCTGGTTACCCTGACCGGCAAGGGCGGTGCGGGCGAGCGCCAATCCAGCCTGGACCTGGGGCCGGTGCGGCGGCATCTTCCACCGACCCGCGGCTCGGAGACTCATAAATTCTCCATTGCCGGACACGAGGGCTATCTTACCTATAGCGTCCATGAAGACGGGGGCCTCGCCGAAATTTTCATTCGCATGCATAAGACCGGATCCACCCTGGGCGGATTGCTTGACGCTTTTGCCATTTCCGTGTCCATGGCTTTGCAGTACGGCGTGCCGTTGAAGGAACTGGCGCGCAAATTCATCTACGGCAAATACGAGCCGATGGGCTTCACTTCCAACCCCCAGATTCAGATTGCCACCTCCATCACTGATTATATTTTCCGGTACCTCGCCATGCGCTTTCTTTCTCCGGAGGATTTGGCCGAACTGGGCATCAATGGACATGTCGCCGTTCCGGCCGAGACTCTGGGTAATGCTGAAGTGCCGAAGCTCGAAGCTACCCAGGCCACGCCCATCTGGGCCGATTCAGTGTGTCGAGCCTGCGGCGGTATGTTGATCCAGACCGGCGCCTGCAAGACCTGTTTGCAGTGCGGGAATACTACGGGAGGATGTTAGCGTGCGGTTCCCTCGGCAATTTCCTTTTGAAAACACGCGCGGTTGCCCCAGCGGGCAACCGCGCTCAGCGTTCGACCGACCACTCGCCTGCGGCGAGACCATGCTGGTCGGTCTCACGATGGTTTTCTCAATGAAATTGCCTTGACCGCACGCTTGATGGAGAGGAGAAGAAGCTGGCCTTATGGAAGCGGCCCTAATCGGGCCGTTTAATTTTTGTTATGCTAGCCTTATGCTGATTGTGTTTACCGGCAACGGCAAGGGTAAAACCACGGCCGCGCTCGGCCAGGCCCTGCGTTCCATTGGTGAAGGCAAGCGGGTGCTTATGATTCAATTCATCAAGGGGCCGTGGAAGTCGGGAGAAGACGAATCGGCCAGGCTCTTAGCTCCGAACTTTAAACTCGTGAAAATGGGCAAGGGGTTCGTCGGCATCCTCGGCGATAAGCTGCCGCGTGAAGAGCATGCTAAAGCCGCGGAAGAAGCGCTCGCTTACGCCAAGCAGGAGATTGAATCCGGCCAATGGGACATTGTTATCCTCGATGAGATCAATAATGCCGTGCATCTTAATCTCATTCCCAAGGAGATGGTTCTGGAACTTATAAACTTGTCAACTAATAAACTTGGAAATTTGATACTCACCGGCCGCGATGCCCCGCCGGAGTTCATTGAGCGCGCCGACCTGGTGACGGAGATGATGGATATAAAGCATCCGTTTGAGAAGGGGATCAAAGCCAAGAGAGGACTGGAGTATTAAGGGCTTTGTCCGCCATTTGGAGCCGCGGGCGAACAAATGGCGGTAACAAAACCTTAACCCAGCACATAAATTTACATCCGTCTCGATGCCATTGTAAACTATTACTCGATTATAACCCTTTTTTGTAGAATCGATTGTTGTAAATTTATGTGCTGGGTGCTCAATTTTATAATCACTCGCTCTGCTCGTGAATAAAATTGGCAAGTCCCAAATTTTCTTCTGGCTCCTTGTCGCCTTCATCGCTGGTGTTGCTGCGGCATCATTCCTGCCCATTCCAATTATTGCGGTGTGGGCCTTTTTTGTTTTGGGCGGGACGGTTGCGGTATTCGCCAGTCTTAAGCTCGAGGAGCGGCGGAAGCAGGCGGTGGCCGGATTTATGCTCATGATGTTTGCTGTGGGGATGTTTTGGCTCACTCGCTCAAGCCGCATTCCCGCATCCGCTCTCGGCGCCTTAGTGGATCAGGCGGCGGTCATCGAGGGAATTATTGATGGTGAACCAGCGCGCGGAGCAGGAAGTCAGCGGCTGATAGTGATTGAGCCGAAGTATCAAAGCAAGATTCTGGTTATTACTCGTCCCTATCCCGAATACCGCTATGGTGATCAGCTCAAGATTTCCGGACGCCTCGAGCGGCCGGAAAATTTTTCCCGCGATTTTAATTATATTAGCTATCTTGCCAAGGATGGCATTTTTTACACTTTTGTCTTTCCGGAAATTGAAATTCTTGCACATGAGCGCGGCGTCAAGCTTTATCAGTTTCTTTTCGGCCTGAAGGTTGCTTTTTCCGCAAGACTAAATCGTCATTTTCCGGAGCCGCATTCTTCCTTTTTGGGCGGTCTAATTCTCGGCGAGCGGCGGAGTCTTACGCCCGAGCTTTCAAGCGAACTCCAGAAGACCGGCACGAGCCATATCGTTGCCCTCTCCGGCTACAACATCACCATTGTGGCTGATGCCCTGCTTAAGACCCTGATGTTTTTCTTTATTCCTTTTGCCTGGGCTTTCTGGCTGGCTACGGCCGGCATTGTCGGCTTCGTGATGCTCACCGGAGCCGCCGCCTCGGTGGTGCGAGCGGCAATAATGGGGATTCTGGTTTTAATTGCCCGGCGCGAGGGTAGAATATATCGTATGCGCAATGCCTTGATCCTGGCTGCGGCGCTGATGGTTTTTCACAATCCCCAGGTTCTGCGCTTTGATGTCGCCTTTCAACTCTCGTTCTTGGCCACTCTTGGCCTCATCTATGGCGGGCCGATGGTGGAGAGATGGTATGAGAGTGTGAAGCTCAAGCTCATCCCTCCGGCCCGGCGAGCGCATCTCGTTCGTGAACGGCGCCAGTCTCCCGGCCGTCCGGGAGGAGGGGCGTTTGTGCGCGAGGTATTAATTTCTACTCTCTCTGCCCAGCTTTTTGTCCTGCCGCTTTTGGTTTATCAGTTCGGAATGCTTTCGCTCATAAGTCCTGTGGCGAATCTCGCCGTTATTCCGCTCATTCCCGCGACAATGTTTCTTGGGTTTCTTGCCGGCGGAATGGCTTTTATATGGGATGTCCTGGGGTATTTCGCCGCCGCTCCGACTTGGGCCCTGCTCGAATATGAACTCTCGGCCATCCATGTCTTGGCTAATCTGCCTTTGGCGGCGCTGGAGGTTCGTGGGTTTGGACTTGGTGCGCTTATTGGCGGATATACCCTGATCGGATATTGGCTGTGGCAGGCACATAAGCGGTCTCGTCACTCCGCGTAGATCAGCGTACTTATTAGCGACTTATCAACGTAAAGGCAGTCGAAGCTGATCTGATGCTGATGAGAACGCTGAATGACGCTGAATCGCAGGACTTATGCTGAAGTTGCGCAAATATGGCCACTGGTATTTTCTCGGTGCTCTGGCTTTGGCCGTATTTGTGATTTGGAGCGCTATCTTTCGGATTGAAGCCCACCGCGGGTTGTATATGTATGTCTTTGACGTCGGCCAGGGCGATGCCATCTTTATAGAGGCGCCGGACGGTAATCAGATTTTGATTGATGGGGGTCCGGATAGTTCGATTCTCGCGTCTTTGGGCAAGGTGCTTCCATTTTGGGATCGCGTCATTGATCTTGTAATCTTAACTCATCCCCATGCTGATCATCTGGACGGATTGCTTGAGGTCCTGAAGCGTTACGATGTCGGCATGGTGCTGGAATCAGGCGTTAACCACACCATTCCTGAATACCGCCAGTGGCGCGAGTTGATTGCTGGGCGCAAGACGCCGACGGTATTGGCCAAGCGCGGCCAGACCATCCGCCTCGGCAGCAATATTTCGCTTGCCGTGCTTGCGCCTTTCCGGCCAGTGGCCGGTTCATCAGTCAAAAACATTCATGACGCCGCGGTGGTGTTGCGGCTTGAATTCGCCAGCACCACCGTTCTCCTTATGTCCGACGCCGAGGCCGCGCTCGAGCGCGAGCTTATATCTTCGGACCTCAATATTTCATCGGACATTCTTAAAGTCGGACATCATGGTTCGAAAACTTCCACCCGCGAGGGCTTCCTTGAGGCGGTCGAGCCGCATCTAGCCGTCATCTCATCTGGCCGCCGCAACCGCTACGGTCATCCGGCCGAGGAGGTGCTGGATCGCCTGCAAAGCTTCGGCATTCGGGTCTTACGCACTGATCAGGATGGTGACATAGTTCTGATTATCGACGGAGCCGGCAAAAGAGTTCAGTCATCTCTTGAGGGGTCTCGTTCATTCTGATATCATCTTTACTATCCATGTCCAAACTTCGTGAAGAGAAAACTGTGGTTATTGTTAAGCCTGACGGCGTCAAGCGCGGGCTCACTGGCGAGATAATTCGCCGGATTGAGCAGCGCGGCCTTAAGATCATTGCCCTGCAGATGATTTGGGCCACTAAGGAGGAGATGGATGAGCACTACCCGAAGGACAAAGATTGGATCACCAACCTCGGCCTGAACATGTTTAAGACGATTGAGAAGTACGGGATTGAGGTTGATGTCAGGGCGGAGTACGGCTCGGACGATCCCCACGAGATTGGCAAGCTTGTCCGCGATTGGCTTATAGACTTCATGGTTTCCGGGCCGCTGGTCAAGATGGTGGTCAAGGGCTTGCATGCCATTGACATGGCGCGTAAGATCGTCGGCCCGACCATTCCGGCTTTTGCCGAGATGGGAACCATCCGCGGAGATTTTTCAGTGGATTCGCCGGCTCTGGCCAATCCGGAGAAACGGGCCATCCGCAATCTAATTCACGCTTCCGGCAACAAGGAAGAGGCTGAACACGAACTCAAACAGTGGTTCAAGCCGGAGGAAATTCACGATTACAAACGAGCCGAGGAGGATATTATGTTTTAAGCATTTATCTGCGAGCGCGAGGCTCTGCCGATGCGCGAGCAGGTATAGGGGGTTAGAAATTGTTGGAAACTATGGAACTTGATCCTAGACTGCATTTCGTCGTTGCGACAGCCATCATCGTCAAAGACGGTAAGTATTTGATTGCCAAGCGCGCCGCTCGCGAAAAGGCATTTCCCAATATGTGGACGGTGCCGGGCGGGAAGCTCGTCACGCATGAGTACCGCGAGCTGCCGAAGAGCGTTCAAAATTATGACGGCTGGTACGGACTCATTGATTGGCTAGTTCGCAAGGAGGTTGGCGAAGAGGTCGGCCTCGAGATCGGTTCTATCGGCTACGTAACTGATGTAGTGTTCTTCCGACCCGATGGCTACCCTGTAGTAACGCTTTCTTTTTGGGCGCCGTATCAGTCGGGCGAGGTGAAGCTTGGGAAAGACCTCACCGATCATGCTTGGGTTTCACTGGAGGAAGCTAAAGACTACGACCTAATCGAGGGTATTTGGAAGGAGCTATTCATAGTGGACGAAATTTTGCACGTCCGTCAAGGGCGAGGGACGTGACTTAACCGGGGGAGATGGTGGTATCCTAGAAGTGAAAGCTCCGCTGATCGGACATACGCTTTAGATCAAGTCATTCTTTTCGGGAATCTCATATTATTCCGGCCTCGAAGCGGTGGTGGATATGCCTCTAATGTGCCACTGCTTCGAGGCCGAGAATTGCGGATACCCACCTATATTTTGCTGAAGCTTTGCCGATCCGGTGGGGCTTTTTGTTTTTGGCCAGTCGGGTATGTTTGACGGCCTGGGGATTTGGTAGTATCTTAGGGGCAAGGGGAGGGGTTTGGCGCCAACCTCACGACAAAGCGGGGGAAATCCTATGGCCGTGGCGTCACCGGACAAACTAGCCGAACAAGCCCGACGGTACGGAGTAGAAGCGTGGGTGTGCGATTATTGCCATCGCATACCTGGCATCGGTCAGCCCGGTCTCCAGTTTCCAATCCGCTCCGACGGCAAGAAGATGCTCGTCGAGGGCGAATGTCTCAGGTCTTGGCAGGCCACGGTAAAGAGAGTTTTTCAGAACGGCGTACCCGTTCAGGGAGGTGAGAATATCAACGGGCGCCCACAGCAGGGCCTTCAGTTCCGCTTCCAGCGCCGCTAACCCCCGAAGTTCGGCAGGAGAACCTTTGCGATAACATACCCTCCCCCGAGCCAAAGACCCAGTCGACGGGTCCAGGCCACACCCCGAGCCAGCAGTAACGCTCGGGGTTTTTTATTTGTTTGTCTGCGAGGACAAGCTTGGTAAGCGCAGTCCGAGCAGGAATAAATAAATAACCCGCCTAAATTTTATTGCATGGTTACAAAATTCATTACATGAACACTTGGTAAAGTACTTCCCGCAGAGGAGCAGCTACAAAATTTTGGCGGGTTCTCAATTTCCCAGCTCCTCACGCTTTCGCGCTCGGAGATAAAATTGGAATAAAAAAAGGGCAGCGTACTTTACTACTTCCGCTGCCCTTAATGCTCAGCGCCTAGCGCAAAGACCGTTTCGGAGCGGCCAACCCTTCTGGGCGAGCCACTCGTACGGCTCCTTGACGCGGGTCTGCACCTCGCTCAAATGCAGGATTCCCACGAGGTCCCGCCGGAGTCCCTCCACATCGGACTTGACTTCCGGCATGCGGTAGATAAGCGGCTGGACCCAGATGATCGTCTTCAGCCCCCCGCCGGCCTGCCACAGGGAGAACCATCCCCCCTTCTGGCCGTATTCCACCGCGATGGTCGTAATGACTTCACGGGTCCGCTCCGCGTACCTGATGTGTTCGCCGAGAAGTTCCTCCCGGCAGCCGTTCTGAAGTGTGCGACCCGCCGGAGAGTTTTGGAGGCGCGTCCACACTTCAGTGACGGCGCTACGAAGCTCGTGCGGAGTCATGCCTCCTCACCTCCTTCTATTTATGAAAATAAGGAGAATACTGGGGCTTATTGTGCTGGATTTCTATGATAGGAAACCTGCAAAAAAAGTCAAGTCTGCCTTATGTTGTAACAAGGTGGGATATTTTTTTGTTTCGCCACCCAAAAACCCGCTTACAGGCGGGTTTTTGGGATGTTATCGGGCCACTGGGAATCAGTTTCCTTCTCGGAAACTCCTGGGCTCGCGGTGCTTCTCAGCGCAACGCTCGTCCTTCGATTCCCAACGCACGCCACGCAGGTGGCGTGCTGCGTCCCTCATTTCATTCGGGCCACTGGGAATCGAACCCAGACTACCCCGCACTAGAGCAGAGCTCAGTACGGGGCAAGCAAGACCTTTACCCGGCACTAATTTTTAGCAGTCGGGGTGGGGAGAATCGGACTCCCGCTACAAGACCCCCAGCCTTGTGTACTGCCATTATACTACACCCCGAAAATTTAGTGCCGGGCCCAGCCTTGCGTACTGCCATTATACTATGGCCCGCCTTCGCCCGCCGTAGCGGTGCTCACGCGGGCGAAGCCCGTGAAGACCGCGAAGGCGGGTTACAGATTCCCTTTATCCAACTGATGATTGACTGCGCCAGTTCCTGTTCCTTTCCGATGAAACTGTGGCCGGCGCTTCTGACGATGATTCCAGAGAATGATTTGCTCTTTGCGGCATGAGCCCGGAATACTTCAATCAGACTTTTCGCTGGCCGATCCAGGTGTTCGTCGCGTGAGCCAATAATAACTGCGATTGGCGGCCGCACGCTTTTTAATTCTTTCCATCCGGCGCGGGGATTGTAATAAGGAAAGACATCTTCGCGTTCTCCGGGATGAAACAAACTCCAGTAGCGGCGGCTGGTCCAAATGCCGTAGTTCTGCGGCATCAAAGCGAGCGGATTTTTATTTTTCAGCTTGCCGGCAATGGCAATGGCTTTCACTAGTTTAGCTCGGCCGATTCGTTTAGATTCGGCCAAGATGTCATTAAGCGGCCCAACCAGAGCCAGTCCTTTTACCGAACGATCGCGGGTTTTGTAAAGATAATATAGCGCTTTGTTTGCTCCGGTGGAATGGTCGGCCAGGATAATATTTCGGCAGCCCAGGCGCTTGGCAAAATTGACGATGGCGCGAATATCCAGGACGCAGTCTTCAAATTTCTCAAAAGCCGAGCCTATAAAACGCTTTCGGTCGCGGGCGACTCTGTCATGCCCGCGGGTGCTGAATTTGAGGTAAGTAATGCCACTTCGGGCCGAGCGCCTTGAAAGCTCACGGATGAGTGGTTGCCCCGATGAGAAGCGCGAGGAGAGACCATGCAGCCACACCAGTGCCGTTTTCGTTTTGCGCCGCGGCCGGACAACAATTCCATCAAGGACCATGCCATCTCGCGTTTTAACTTGTGTGAGAAGAACCGGAGTCATCAGCCGATCATTTTCTATGGAGATTCTTGATGCACCGGGTGCAGGCTTTGACTCTTTTGCCGGATGCCAAGCGGACCCACTGCAGGTTAGGGTATTTACGCTCTTTCTTGGTAAGATTGTAATGTCCGCGGAGGAGCTTCCTCTTTCCGCCCATGATCGAACCCTTGCCGCAGACGGCACAGACGCGCATAGTATCTTTCGTGTGTAAACAAACGAGACAACGCTCATCGTATCAGAGTTACTTATTAGTTTCAAGCAGTCTGTTGCTGAAATCCTAAGCCCTAAACTCTAATCTCTAAACAAATCCCAATGACCAAAATCCAAATTTCAAAGCGTGTTTTGAATTTTGAGTTTTGAATTTTGAATTTGTTTAGGATTTAGAAATTAGGATTTAGAGTTTTGGAGTTTATGGATTCTGCAATCACTCTTGTTTTTCAATTGGCCATTCTGATTTTCTCCGTGGTCATTCATGAGGTCTCTCACGGCCTGTCCGCTTATGCCCTGGGCGATCCCACGGCCAAATACGCCGGCCGGCTGACTCTGAACCCGCTGAAGCATCTTGACCCAGTTGGTTCTTTTCTCGTGCCGCTGGCCTCATTCCTCCTCGGCGGCATTATCATCGGCTGGGCCAAACCTGTGCCCTACAATCCTTATTATCTCCAAGTGAAAAATAAAGATGTCGGCTCGGCTATTGTCGGCGTGGCTGGTCCAGCCGCCAACATACTTGTAGCTCTAATCTTCGGATTAGTGGTGAGGAGTGCTGAATTTTGGGGCCCGGCGCTCGGCAATGCGTCTTCCGCCCTCATAGCCATCATGAGTTCAATTGCCTTAATCAATTTGATTCTGGCTGTTTTCAATCTCCTGCCCATTCCGCCTCTAGATGGTTCAAAAGTCCTTTTCTCAATTCTGCCCCATCAGGCGACGGCTCTAAAAATGATGCTCGAACAATTCGGGTTTGTCATCCTGCTTTTCTTCATCATTTATTTCGCGCACTGGATTCTTCCCGTAGTCGCGATGCTCTTTCGTCTCATCACTGGGATTAACCTGGCCGGCTAATGTTGACACTTCGACATAGCTCAGTGTCAACCCTGAGCTTGTCGAATGGGTTGACGGCGAGGCACACTTTCTCTATACTCGTAGAGTTATTCTTACTTCTTCAATGCCGACCATAAGTCAACTTATCAGGAAGGGACGTGAACCCCGCCGTTATAAGTCCAAGGCGCCGGCGCTCCAGCGCGGTTTTGGCATTCTAAGGAATCGGCCTGTTTCCTATCCCTCGCCCTTCAAACGCGGGGTGTGCATCAAGGTTACGACCATGACTCCCAAGAAGCCGAATTCGGCTCTGCGCAAAGTGGCGCGGGTGCGGCTGACCAATGGTCTCGAGGTTACGGCCTATATTCCCGGCGAGGGCCACACCCTGCAGGAACACTCTGTGGTTTTGATCCGCGGCGGACGGGTGAAAGATTTGCCCGGAGTACGCTATCATATTGTCCGCGGAGTACTCGATGCTGCCGGGGTGGAAGCGAGAAAACAGCAGCGATCAAAATATGGAACCAAACGTCCTAAACCCTAAGCACGAAATCCGAAATCCTAAACAAATCCCAATGTTCCAAATCCCAAATCCCAAACGTGTTTGGAATTTCGAATTTCGGATTTTATTTATAGTATGCGTCGGAAACGAAAAGTAGAGCGCGAAATAAAGCCGGATTTGAAATACGACAATGCCTTGGTGGCCAAGCTCATCAATTACGTCATGCGCCAGGGCAAGAAAATCACTGCCGAGAAAGTTGTTTACGGCGCTTTTGATATTGTGGCCAAAAAGAGCGGGGAGGATTCTTTGCTGGTGTTTCAGCGCGCCATGCAGAATGCTTCCCCGCTTTTGGAAATCAAGGCCCGGCGCATTGGCGGGGCCACTTATCAGGTCCCGCGGGAGGTCACTCCTAAGCGCCGGGTGGCATTGGCGCTGCGCTGGATAATCAAGGCCGCTAAGTCAAAAACCGGCAAACCCATGGCCGAGAAACTGGCTGAAGAAATTATGCTGGCGGCCAAAAACGAAGGTCCGGCCATCAAACGCAAGCAGGATATGCATAGAATGGCAGAAGCAAATAAGGCGTTTGCCCACTTTGCTTGGTAAGTTCGCTTACGTTCAAGTTAAAAGTTAAAAATGTAAAGTTTAAAATTATAATTTAAAGTTCAAAATTTTGAACTTTGAACTGCAACTTTACACTTTTAACTTTTAATTTTTAATTTTGTGGCTCGAGAGTATCCACTCGAAAGAACAAGAAACATCGGTATCATCGCCCACATAGACGCCGGAAAAACTACCGTTACCGAGCGGATTTTGTTTTACGCCGGAATTTCCTACAAGATCGGCGAGGTGCATGAGGGCACGACGGTGATGGATTGGATGGAGCAGGAGCGAGAGCGCGGCATCACCATCACCGCTGCGGCGACGAACGTCTTCTGGACGCCCTCTTATCTAGTAACTAGTAACCAGTTACCAGTTACTAAAGAAAATGAGTATCGTATCAACATTATTGACACGCCCGGGCACGTGGATTTTACCGTTGAAGTGGAGAGGAGCTTGCGCGTTTTGGATGGCGGGGTGGTGGTTTTTGATGGCGTGGCCGGCGTGGAGCCGCAGTCCGAAACAGTGTGGCGTCAAGCCGATAAATACAAGGTTCCGCGCATCTGCTTTATAAACAAGCTCGACCGTATGGGCGCCTCATTTGAAAAGTCGCTTAAATCCATTCATGAGCGTTTAACTCCCAATGCCGTTGCCATCGCCATCCCATTAGGACTTGAACAAAGCTTTGAGGGAGTGATTGATATTCTCGCCCGGCAGGTCGTGCGCTTCAGCGGAGAGCACGGCGAGGTGGTGGAGCGTTCCCCGATCCCCGAGGAGCTCGCGGCTGTGGCCGAGGAGTGGCGTCATCGCCTGGTTGAGAAAATTGCCGAGACCGACGAGCGGCTCACCGAAAAATATATCCACGGCGAAGAGATTGCCACAACTGAGCTCAAATCCGCTCTGAGGCGAGCAACTCTGGCCTACAAGCTTGTCCCGGTGCTCTCTGGATCAGCTTTGAAGAACAAGGGCGTCGAACTCATTCTTGATGCCGTGGTGGATTATCTGCCCTCCCCGGTGGATATGCCGCCGGTTAAGGGCCTAAATCCCAAAAGCGGCGCGGAAGAAGAGCGGAGAGCCGAAGATCAAGCTCCGTTTGCGGCACTGGCCTTTAAGCTGCAGTCCGATCCTTTCGTGGGCCAGCTCACTTACTTCCGGGTGTACTCCGGTATTCTTCGGGCCGGAACGTATATATTGAATGCCACGACGGGCGAGCAGGAACGTGTGGGCCGGATCCTGCGGATGCATGCCAATCGCCGCGAGGAGCTGGCGGAAATAGAGGCCGGCAATATCGGGGCCATTGTTGGGCTTAAGAACACCCACACCGGGGATACTCTTTGCGATCCCGGCGAGCCCATTCTTCTTGAAAAAATCACGTTTCCCGAACCTGTGGTTTCGCTCAGGATTGAGCCCAAAACCAAGGCCGATCAGGAAAAAATGGGCCTGGCCCTCCGCCGGCTCTCGGAAGAGGATCCGACCTTTAAGATCAAGGGTGATCCGGAGACCGGCGAGAGCATAATCTCGGGCATGGGTGAGCTGCATCTGGAAATTATTGTTGAGCGGATGCGGCGCGAATTTTCCGTGGAGGCCAATGTCGGCCGGCCGCAGGTGGCCTACAAGGAGACGGTCAAGGCCGAAGCCGAGGCCGAGGGTAAATACATTCGTCAGTCCGGCGGTCGGGGACAGTACGGCCACGTCTGGCTCAAGGTTCAACCGCAGGAGCGGGGCCAAGGGTTCGAATTCGTGGATGCCATCAAAGGCGGCATCATTCCGCACGAGTTCATACCCGCGGCGGAAAAGGGCGTTCGCGAGGCTAGGGACAGGGGGGTGCTGGCCGGCTACCCGATGGTCGACATTAAAGTTACGCTCTATGACGGCTCGTTCCACGAGGTGGATTCTTCGGAGGCGGCTTTCAAGATTGCCGGCTCTATTGCCTTCCAGGAGGCGTGCCGGCGGGCGGGTTTGGTTTTGCTCGAACCCGTCATGCGTATTGAGGCGGTTACTCCCGAGAATTTTTTGGGCGAGGTTACCGGGGACCTGAACGCCAAGCGCGCGCGGATTGACAGCATGACCGATCGGGGTCTGGGTATCAAAGTCATTGAGGCCAAAGTGCCGTTAGCAGAGATGTTCGGCTATGTCACCACACTGCGGTCCTTGACCCAGGGACGGGCCTCCTTTACCATGGAGTTCGATCATTATGAGGAAGTCCCGGCGAATATCGTCCAGGGGATTATAGAAGGGAAAACCAGATAAAGTTAAAAATCAAATATTTTGAGCGTGAGCGAATATGTTTGACCAATTTAAACCCTTAATGCAAAACGGCGAGCGCTACGTCGTGGTGGAGGGCGGCCGGCCGGAGTACGTGCTTATGCGTTTCCAGGACTACGCTGCTCTCGTCGGGGAGCGCAAGAATCCCGGCCATGCCAGTCCGCTCGCAGGTCGCGCCGGCGAGTGGGAGAGTGTCAACGCCGTGCTCGAGGAAGTGGGAGGCCACCAGCCGCATTTTCCCGCCGAGTCCTCCCCGCCATCCGATCTGCCATCCTCCCACGCCGACCCCACCACTATCCGCCTGGAGGATTTGCCGCTGTAAATTCGGCACCCCACCTCTTGACCACGCCGAGGTGCTTTGTTAAGATTGGATTTGTTGTCTTCATTAAAGCTTCTTAAAACGCTTCTTTTCTGCGTCGGATCAGCGTTCCGTTTCGCGTTTTATCAGCGCTATATCGCTGATTTCTCGATGATTAGCACGCTGGATGTACGCTTAAGAGTAAGCAAATCTTTGCATGGCCGCTAAGTTTGAACGCACCAAACCTCACATAAACGTCGGCACAATTGGTCATGTGGACCACGGTAAAACTACACTCACCGCGGCCCTGACCAAAATTTTGCATTTGGCCGGATTTCAGGCCCGAGTGGAAACAGTGGATCAGATTGATAACGCCCCAGAGGAGAAGGCCCGCGGGATTACTATTGCCCTGCATCATTCCGAATACGAGACGGCGAAGCGCCACTACGCCCACATTGACGCTCCCGGACACGCCGACTACATCAAGAATATGATCACCGGCGCGGCGCAGATGGACGGTGCGATTTTGGTGGTTTCGGCCGTGGACGGTCCCATGCCTCAGACCCGGGAGCACATTCTTCTTGCCCGGCAGGTGGGCGTGCCGGCTATTGTGGTGTTTTTGAACAAGGTGGACATGGTCGAAGACAAAGAGCTGGTTGATTTGGTTGAAGCCGAGGTGCGTGAACTTTTGAAAAAGTATGAGTTTCCCGGCGACCAGGTTCCGATCATTCGCGGCTCAGCCTTGAAGGCTCTGGAGGTCAAGTCCAAAGATGACCCTGCGGCTTCCCCCGTCATGGAACTGGCCAAAGCCCTGGACGAATACATCCCCGATCCTGTCCGGGAAGTGGATAAACCCTTTCTTATGCCCATCGAGGATGTTTTCTCCATCGAGGGACGGGGCACGGTGGTGACGGGCCGGATTGAGCGCGGCAAGATCAAGCTTAACGACGAGGTAGAGGCTATTGGCCTCCGGGAGACGCAAAAAACCATTATCACCGGCATCGAGATGTTTAATAAATCCTTGGATGAGGGCATTGCCGGCGATAACGCCGGGATACTGTTGCGCGGTCTTAAAAAAGAGGACGTGGAAAGGGGGCAGGTGATTGCCAAGCCCGGTTCCGTGACGCCGCATACCGAATTTGAGTCCGAAGTTTATATTCTGACCAAAGAGGAAGGCGGGCGCCATACGCCCTTCTTCGCCGGTTACAAACCCCAGTTTTACCTCCGCACCACGGATGTGACCGGGGAGGTCAGCCTGCCGCAAGGAACAGAGATGGTCATGCCCGGCGACACCGTGCAGTTCATCGTAAAGTTGATTGTTCCCGTGGCCCTGGAGGAGCGTCAGCGCTTTGCCATAAGAGAGGGAGGAAAAACAGTGGGCGCGGGAGTGGTTACTAAGATATTAAAATGAAATTGACTAGTTTGCTGGTTGGCTGGTTGACTAGGGAGCGAAGGGATGCCGTGGAACTAGAAAACTAACCAACTAGGGAGGTAGCTCTTTCCAAGATGGTAAGCCCCGAGGCAAAAGCGAAGGCAAAGGCAAAGGAAAAGGAAAAGGAAGCCGAACTCAAGCCCCGCATCCGGATTCGCATCCGGGCCTATGATCATAAGATCATTGACGCCTCGGTGAAACAGATCGTGGACACCGCCCGACGCCACGGCGCCGAAGTCATCGGCCCGGTGCCGCTGCCGACCGAAATCCGCAAATACACTGTCAACCGCTCCACCTTCGTTCATAAGGATGCCCGGGAACAATTTGAGATGCGGGTGCATAAACGCCTCATTGACATTGTCAATCCCACCCCCAAGACCATTGACGCTTTGATGAATCTGACTTTACCGGCCGGCGTTGATGTGGAAATTAAGATGTGAAGTTTTTGTCGAAATTTTTGAGCCTTCGGCGAAGAAAATTTCGATACAAAGACTTCATCCCGAGCGAAGCGAGGGATCTCATGGATCACCGTCCAGTTCTAGCGTTTGCACGTTGGAACCGGAGAGTGATGCACCATCACTCCCTCCAGTTGTCATCCTTCGACAAGCTCAGGATGAGGATCTTGAGCCGCGTCGAAAGATAAGGAGCGACCTTAGTTGCAAGGCATGAATCGATTAGGTGGTAATTAGAAACCGGCTTTTATGGCAAAGCAAAAAGCCGGGCTTTGCCCGTTTTTTTGTTGGCCGAATATGAAGTTTCTTCTGGGTAAAAAATTGGGGATGACGCAGGTCTTTGATGTCGCGGGTAACGCGATTCCCGTGACGGTTATTCAAACCGGACCGCTTACCGTGATCCAGGCCAAGACCAAAGGAAAAGACGGCTACCCGGCTCTCCAGTTAGGATTTGGATCGCGCAAGGGGAAGCGCATTGCCAAGCCGCAGCGCATGGCCTGGCAGGGGTTGGGAAATTTTGAGGTTTTAAGAGAGGCCCGCGGAATGTCCGGGAAGGGGCGCGGCGAGACTATTGATGTCACGCAATTCCAGGAAGGCGACATGGTAAAAGTTGCCGGCATTTCTAAAGCCAAGGGCTTCCAGGGCGTGGTCAAGCGCCACGGCTTCCACGGCGCGCCAGCCACCCACGGCACCAAGCATGCTCATCGCCAACCTGGATCCATCGGCTCCACCTGGCCGCAAAGAGTGGTCAAAGGAAGGAGAATGGCCGGCCGGATGGGCGGGGAGCGGGTTACGGTGAGAAATTTGGAGGTGGTGAAGGTTGACACGGAACGTCAGTTGATTGCGGTGAAAGGAGCAGTACCGGGGAGAAGGGGAACGTTGCTTGAAATCAGGGGATAGGCAAGGGAATGTACTTTTTCGACACGCTCGTTCCGTCCAGCGACGGAACTCGCTCAGCGCTCGGCGAACCAGGTCCGACGTAACGTCGGACCACCATGCTGGTTCGCCTCGCATGGTCTCAAAAGCACATTCCCTTGCCTATCGAAATGGCAAGCCTTCTCGCCTCTGGAGTGGGGAGGGAAAAAGAAAAGCGCCACGACGTTTCGGATCATGGCGCCGGCGCGGCAAGCGGAAGCCAGGTACTACCTATACTCGGTGTTGACGAGGTAACCGATGAGGTCTAGCCGACTTCCGCCACCTCGTGGGATCGAGACGTTCCCATAGACGGGAGTCATGGCGGTAACTGCGAGTTCTGGATGCTGCGCTTTGAATTCAGAGAGCGTCGCTCCAAAGGTCTTGCCGTCAAAGTCATCGAAGAACCAGACGCCATTACCGAAGTCTTTCATTGCTGCCTCCTTTCGACTGCTGGTTCCCATCTTACCATTGTATATGTCAACTGTCAAGATCTACAATCAATCAGGTAAAGAAGCCGGCGAAATAGAGTTGCCGAAAGTTTTTGCATTACCGTGGAATGCCGATTTGGTCCACCAGGTAGTGACGAGCCAAATGGCCAATCGTCGGCCGACAGTGGCCCATGCCAAAGGGCGCGGCGAGGTCAGGGGTGGAGGCAGAAAGCCCTGGCGTCAAAAAGGCACGGGTCGGGCGCGGCACGGCTCAATCCGTTCGCCCATATGGAGGGGCGGAGGAGTTACTCATGGTCCGACCAAGGAGCGCAATTTCAAGAAAAAAATAAATAAAAAAATGGCGGCGCGTGCCTTAGCTACCGTGCTTTCGGCCAAGCTCCGGGATCAGGAGGTGCTGGTGCTCGATGGATTGAAATTCGAGACGCCCAAAACCAAAGAAGCGGTGAAGGTCTTCCGGAGCCTGGCCAAGATCAGGGGGTTCGCCGATCTTGCCGGCGAGCGACCGCGCTCGCTCGTGCTCCTGGCGGAGACTGCGCCGGAGACGAAGCGGGCTCTCTCTAATCTTGCCTATGTCGAGCTTGAGGAAGCCAGGAACGTTACCGCCCTTGATGTCATCAGCCGCAAGTATGTCGTTCTGCCGAAGTCGAGCATTGAAATTCTTGTCAAACGCCTAAGCTCATAAGCATGATTGCCATCCTGAATCGTTTCAAAAGACAAAAGCCGGCCGCCGCAAGAGAGAAGCGGGTCGAACCAAGGCCGGCCACCCCAGCGGCCGAGCGCACGACTCGTCCAAAGGGCGAGCGGCCCTTCGACAGGACTCAGGGCAGGCGCATCATCGGCGTGATTATTGCCCCGCATCTTACGGAGAAGACTTCAGCCGCCGGAGCGCATGGCTGGTACGCATTTCGCGTTCGTCCCGACGCCAATAAGCTTCTGGTGAAACAAGCGGTGGAAGATCGCTACGGCGTCAATGTCGAGCGGGTTCGGATCCTATCCAAGCGTCCCAAAAGAGTGCGTCTTGGCCGGATTGAGGGCCATGCGCCGGGATTCAAGAAAGCCATGGTTAAAGTGAGAAAGGGCCAAAGCATAGAATTTACATAATGAGTAATCGCGAATATACAAATCAAAAACGAATATATCACCGCACCATCCCGAACGAAGTGAGGTTAGAGTGCGCGATCCCGCACTGCCGCGATACTGACTCCCTACCATCACGGCGCATCAGTTCGGGAGATGCGGGATCCTCGCCAACTTCTCGCTCCCTTCGGTCGCGGAAGTTGCGGGACCAATATACGAATGCGGATTTGTATATTCGTATATTCGCGAACACTCTATGAAGAAATATTCACCTACATCACCGGGTCGCCGCCAAGCCGAGATGATCGATACGACCGTTTTGACTCGTCATGAACCGTTCAAACCGCTGACTAGCGGCTTCAAGCGCGCCGTGGGCCGCAACGCTCAGGGGCGCATCACCACCCGCCACAAGGGCGGCGGAGTGAAGAGATTATACCGTCTGATCGATTGGCAATACGACAAGAAAGACATCCCGGCCGTTGTCGAGTCGTTGGAGTATGATCCTAACCGTACGAGTTTCATCGCCCTTGTCTGCTACGCCGATGGCGAGCGGCGGTATGTGCTCGCGCCGCAGGGCTGGCGAGCCGGATCTCACTTCGTCGTCTCCGAAAAAGCTGCGATTGAAGTCGGCAACCGCCTGCCTCTTTCAGCCATTCCCGTCGGCACTTTTGTATTCAACGTGGAGCTCGCGCCGGGCCGGGGGGCCCAGCTCGTGCGATCAGCCGGCGTCGGTGCCGAGGTCGTGGCGGTAGAAGGGAGATATGCCCAGTTGAAGCTTCCCTCCGGTGAAATCCGCATGGTACCATCTCCAAGTTGGGCCACCGTTGGCTCTCTTTCAAAGCCGGAGTGGTCACTGATGACTATTGGTAAGGCTGGACGTTCCAGACTTCTCGGTATTCGGCCGACGGTTCGCGGATCAGCCATGAATCCGCGGGATCATCCCTACGGCGGCGGCGAGGGCCGGGCCCCGCGCGGCACACGGCGTCCCAAGACAATGTGGGGCAAGATCACCGGAGGCGTAAAAACAAGGAAGAAGAAATGGTCGGACAGGCTCATTTTGCAGAGAAGAAAATAATGCCTGAATTCAGCGTTAAATCAGCGTGCCAATCAGCGTTGGATCAGCGGAAGAGCCTTCCGCTGATAAGTCGCTGATGAGTACGCCGAAGGGACGCAGAAGATATCTGCTATGACCAGAAGTTTGAAAAAAGGTCCTTATGTCCACCCCAGCATCCCCAAATGGATGGCGCGGGTTAAACCCGGATCGGGTACGGCTATCAAAACGTGGGCCCGCGATTCAACCATCACCCCCGAGATGATCGGTTATACCTTTGGCGTTCACAATGGCCGGACATTCATTGAGGTAAAAATCACCGAGGCGATGGTGGGGCATCACCTAGGCGAATTTGCGCCAACCCGTAAGTTTGTGAGACACGGCGGCCGGATGCAACGCGAGCTCGAACAAAAAGCCCAGCAGGTCGCAGTCGAGAAACCTAAAACCCCATGAGTAATCGCGAATATACAAATTCGTATATTCGCGAACACTCTATTATGAAGATTATCGCCAAACTGAATTACCTCCGCCTCTCGCCCCGCAAGGTGCGTCTGGTAACTCAGGCCCTTCGCGGCAAGAGCCTGCCTGAGGCCGAGCGCACCCTACGCTTCCTTACCCGCCGCGCTGCCTTTCCCCTTTTAAAGCTCCTGCGTTCCGCTGCGGCCAATGCCCGACACAACTTCCGGATAAATACTCCGGAAACTTTAGTAATATCCGACATCCGTGTGGATGAAGGGCCGACTCTAAAACGGAGGAGAGCCCGCTGGCATGGGCTGGCTTTCCCCATTCGCAAGCGCACCAGTCACGTCACGGTGGTGCTGGAAAGTTTGGAGAAGCTTCCATCGCGCCTCCGGCCGCGCAAATCCGAAATTGCAGTGGTGCGTGGTGATAAGATGGAGAAGGGTGTACCGGCTGATGTTGAGCGCGAAGAGCGTGAAACTTTGAAGACAACTGGACATCGCGCCAGGCCTAAGGTGGCAACCAAGCCCAGAGACTTTATCCAGAGATTGTTCCGGCGCAAAGCCATATGACCCACCGTGTCCATCCCTACATTTTCCGCCTCGGCGAGACCACGACCTGGAAGTCGCGGTGGTTCAGCGCCAAGAGCTTCCGCGTCTACCTCAAAGAGGACACCCTGCTTCGCGAATGGCTCCGCCAGCGTCTGGCCGGGCTGCATGTGTCTTCCATCGAGATCGAACGTTCGCCCAATACTCTTAATATCATTATCAAAACTTCGCGGCCCGGGATTCTCATTGGCCGCGGCGGCGAGGGCATTGAGAAATTAAAAAAGGATGTTGAAAAAAAGATCCGTTCTATAAAGAAGCGCTCATATGGCCAAACTGAAAAGCGGGCCGCCCCGTCGGGGCGAGCCTCGCCCCAAGGGCGGGAGCTGAAACTTACTATTGAGGAGGTGCGTTCCCCAGATACCGAGGCCGCGATTGTGGCCGAACAAATCCGCGAGGACATCGAAAAGCGTGTCCGCTTCCGGCGAATCCTGAAGCAAACCGCTGATAAAGTGATATCGCACAAGGAGGTGCCGGGCGTTAAAATCATGCTTTCGGGAAGATTGGATGGCGCCGAAATGTCGCGGGTTCAATGGGTCAAGCGCGGCCGCATCCCCCTACAGACCATTCGCGCCAAAATTGATTATGCCTTCACCGAGGCCCAGACTACTTACGGCACCATCGGCATCAAGGTGTGGATTTACAAAGGTGAGGTGTTCAAGGACGAGAAAGTAGAAAGTAGAAAGTAGAAAGTAGTATGCTTCAACCAAGAAAAGTCAAGCATAGGAAATGGTTCCGCGGCCGTTCGCGGGGCATTGAGACGCGGGGGACGGATTTGGCCTTCGGCAGTTTCGGCCTGAAAGCCGAAGAGGCGTGTTGGCTTACCGCCCGGCAGATTGAGGCCGCACGTAGGGCCATCACCCATCACATTCAGCGCGGCGGCAAAGTATGGATTCGGGTATTTCCCGACAAACCGGTAACCAGAAAGCCGCCCGAGGTGACTCTCGGCGGCGGCAAAGGATCAGTGGACCATTACGTGTTTCCCGTGCGGCCGGGGCGGATTCTCTTGGAAATGGATGGCGTAGCCGAAGAGGTCGCCGAAGAGGCGCTCCGCCGCGCGGCCCACAAGTTGCCGATAAAGACGAGGATTGTCCGGAAATGACACGCCATGAAAACCATAGAATTGAGAAAAAAATCCAGTGGTGAACTCCGGGAGCTGCTTCGTGACAAGCGTCTTCGCCGTGAAGAATTGCAAGTGTTGCTTCGTCAAAAAAAGGTTAAGAATGTTAAAGAGTTGAGGTTCGTGCGCAAAGATATCGCCCGGATCCTCACCATCCTCAAGGAAGGGCGGCCTTCTTAGAGAGAGCCGCAAAACGCGAGACCGTACTAATATGCGAAAGTTGGTTTCACAGTTTCGTTAAGGTATTTGCCAGCATTATGCGTATACTTCAGGGAATTATTGTATCAAACAAGATGCAGCATACGGTGGTAGTCCGCGTGGATCGCCTAAAGCAGCATCCCAAGTACAGGAAATTTTATCGCATCTCCAAAAAATACAAGGCTCACATTGATGAGGCCGGGAGTTGCCATGTTGGTGATGTGGTGCGCATACAGGAGACGCGACCGGTCTCCAAAGATAAACGCTGGCGAGTTGTTGAGGTTGTTCGGCGGGCCGCCGTTGAAGAGATGGGGGTCGGGGCGTCAGAAACATGAAGAATGAGTCAAGAATTATGATTCATAATTCTTGCTTCATGACTAATTGGCCATGATCCAAACACGCTCAATGTTAAAAGTCGCAGACAATTCCGGAGCCAAGCTTATCCAGGTCATTCGGGTGCTCGGCGGATCGCACCGCCGCTATGCCGAGATTGGAGATAGGGTGGTAGCCTCGGTGAAACTCGCCGAACCCCGCAAGCCAGTCAAGAAAAAAGACGTCGTGCGGGCGGTGATCGTCAGGCAGAGGCACCCCCATCAGCGTCCCGATGGCACCGTGGTAAGGTTTGACGATAACGCCGCGGTCATAGTGGATGGTTTGGAGCCCAAGGGCGGGCGCATTTTTGGGCCAGTCGCCCGCGAGCTTCGCGAGAGGGGATTCACGAAGATCATCTCGTTAGCATCAGAGGTTGTTTGACTGCGGTTAGAGACTAGCGGCTAGAGACTAGTTTCGACTAATCTCTAATCTCTAATCTCTAATCTCTAATCGTGAAAGTACACAAAGGTGACACAGTAAAAATCCTATCCGGCAAGGACCGCGCCAAATTGGCCAAGGTGCTTCGGGTATTCCCGACCCAAGAGCGTATCCTCGTAGAGGGCGTAAATTTAAAAAAGAAGCACCGCCGATCGCGGCGTCAGGACAGGAAGGGCGAGATTATGCTTTTTCCTGCCCCTATTTCCTCATCGGCGGTCGAGGTGCTTTGCTCTTCGTGCGGCAAGCCCACGCGGGTCGGCTACATGTGGGATGAGACCGGTAAGAAGGCGCGGAAGTGCAAGAAGTGCGGGAAAACATTATGAAATCCGAAATTCTAAATTCGAAATCCGAAACAAATCCAAAATTAGAAATTCCAAAAATGTTTTGGATTTGGAATTTAGGACATTGGGGTTTGCCCCGCAACTTCCGCGACCGAAGGGAGCGTGAAGTTGGCGAGGGTCCCGTACCTTCCGAACTAATTACTCAGCAAATCATGGCGATTTGTTCGCGGAAGTACGGGGTCGCGCACTCTAACCTCACTTCGTTCGGGATGGTGCGGTGATTTAGGATTTAGGATTTCGTGCTTCGGAGTTTTATGGCAACTTTGCAAGAAAAGTATCGGAAAGAGGTGATCCCCGCGATACAGAAGCAGTTCGGCTATAAGAATGCCATGGCTGTTCCTCGGATTGCGAAAGTGGTTGTGAATAGCGGAGTGGGCCGGCTGCGGGATGAAAAACAGATGTCCATAGTGCGTCACGCCTTAGCTTTGATCACCGGGCAAGAGCCTTCGCCCAGACCAGCCCGTCAGGCCATAGCCGCCTTTAAGACACGCCGCGGGCTGATCATCGGGTATCGTGTCACCCTCCGCGGCCGAAGGATGTGGGATTTTTTGGGCCGTCTTGTGAACGTCGCCATTCCTCGTCAGCGCGATTTTCAGGGGCTTGAGCCAAAATCGTTTGATGCCCGAGGCAATTTGACAATCGGTTTCCGGGAGCATATCGTGTTCCCTGAGATGATCGGCGAAGATGTGCCGTTCATTTTTGGTCTGGAAGTCACCGTGGTGACTACAGCCCATAACCGCGAAGAGGGTATTGTCCTGCTGAAATTACTTGGTTTCCCCATTAAATCCTAGCGGATAGGGAATAGCGCCGAGCGTATGGAGTTGCTCGTGTGCAATCACTGGCGTAACCCCTATACGCTATCCGCTAGCCCCTGAATATATGGCCAAACAATCGGTTATTGCCCGAGCGCTAAAGCCGCCCAAGTACAAATCCCGGGTCGTCCGACGGTGTTTCCGTTGCGGGCGCAAGCGCGGATACCTGAGGGATTTCGATTTATGTCGTATTTGCTTCCGAGAATTGGCAAACAGAGGAGAAATACCTGGAATTAAGAAATCAAGCTGGTAAGCAATGATGCAAATCTACGAATGGTGTGCGAATCTACAAATATGCGAATTGGCAATTCGTAAATTGGCATAAAATTCGCATATTGGCATCGTATATGACCGATCCCATTGCTGACATGTTTACCCGTCTCCGGAACGGCTACCGCGCCAAAAAGGCAACGGTTATTTTGCCTTATTCGAAAATCAAGGAGGGAATTCTTCGCCTCCTCGCGGCCAAGCATTACATCTCCGACATGGAGAAGAAAGGCCGCAAGGTGCGGAAGTTCCTCGAGGTGGGACTCCGTTATGATGGCGTCTCTCCTGCTTTAACGCACATCCGGAGATTGTCCAAACCTTCCCGCCGGTTATATTTAAGAAAAGATGAGATCCGGCCGGTGCGGCAGGGTTTTGGGCTGCTCATTGTATCTACTTCCAAGGGTTTGATGAGTGGCGAGGAAGCGAGGAAATCAGGCCTGGGTGGAGAGGCCATTGCTGAAATATGGTAAACTACGATGCCAATCTACGAATTTCATGCCAATTGTGCGAATTGCCAATTCGCAATTTGCGGATTGGCATTAGATTAGCATTATTGGCATAGTCTGGGCATGAGCCGCATCGGTAAAAAACATATTACCCTGCCTCCTGGCGTGACCGCGGCCAAAGACGGACGCGTTTTAGTAATTACCGGACCGAAAGGCTCGCTAGAGCATATCATTCGACCGGAGATTGATATTGAAATCAAAGGGAACGCGCTCATAACTAGGCCCATTATTGAAAGCCGGAGTACGCCCAAATTCTGGGGTCTGACGCGTGCCTTGGTTGCCGGAATGGTGGAAGGAGTGAGTCATGGCTTTGAAAAGAAGCTCGAAATCGAAGGCATCGGCTACCGCGCCTCTATGGATGGTTCAAACCTCACCCTGGCCCTAGGCTTTTCCCACCCGGTCAAAGTGGCCGCCCCGCCAGGCATTACGTTTCGCGCCGAGAAAAATACCATCACCGTATCGGGTATTGACAAAGGACTGGTTGGAGACACCGCGGCCAATATCCGCCATCTTCGGCCTCCCGAACCATACAAAGGCAAAGGCATACGCTATCTTGGGGAGGTGATCCGAAGGAAAGCGGGCAAAAAAGCTGTAACCACCGCTACGTAGGTAAATATGCAGCAAACGCACGAACAACGAAAACTCAGGAAGCAGAGAGTACGTGCTCGGATAAGAGGTACAATCAAGCGGCCGCGGTTTTCGGTATTCCGTTCGAACCGCCACATTTTTGCACAGCTCATTGATGATGCAGGGGGCAGAACCCTCGCCAGCGCTTCGGATCTTGAACTGAAGCCAGGGAAAAAGGCAGAGCCCCTCACTAGGCCGGCTAAAGCCCGGTGGATTGGCGAAGCGATTGCCAAGAAAGCCGCCGTCAAGAATATTCACCAGGTACATTTTGACCGGGGTCGGTACAAGTACCATGGGCTTATAAAAGCAGTGGCCGAAGGAGCCCGCCAAGGTGGATTGAAATTTTGAAGGGCTTGGCCTGCGATTCTGAAGCCCAGGCGAGGAATCGCAGCTGCCAAATCTTCACCCCCAACACTCAAAATGGCATAGCGTTCGATACCCCACGAGTATGCACCAGGATACGGCACAAGTAACCATTCGATTCCTAAATTACCCTCACTGTAACGCAGGGTATCATGCCATTTTGAGTGTGGGGGTGCTCAATTTTATAGTTACTCGCTTAAGCTCGTAAATAAAATTGGCATGCCACGACGAGACAGGAGAATTAATCGCACTGAAGGAGAGCGAACCGAGTTTGAGAGAAAGCTTTTGGATGTGCGGCGGGTGGCTCGGGTGATGGCTGGCGGGCGGCGCTTTAGCTTCCGGGCCACGGTGGTGATTGGCAACCGCAAGGGTAAGGTCGGAGTTGGCGTAGCCAAAGGACCCGATGTTACTGCCGCCACTGAGAAAGCGGCGTACCGCGCGCGGAAGAACCTGATCATTGTGCCGGTCACGCCGAACGGCTCCATTGCTCATGAGGTGCGCGCCAAATTCTCTGCGGCCAGGGTCTTGCTCCGGCCGCGGCCGGCCGGTTCAGGAATCGTGGCCGGCGGTGCGGTTCGAGCCGTAGTTGAGCTTGCCGGAATAAGCAACGTTTCCTCGAAGATCCTCTCGCGCACCCCCAACAAACTAACCAACGCCATGGCCACCATGGAGGCCCTAAAACAACTTAAGGCGTAATGCGTAATTTTCAATTTTCAATTTCAAATTTTCAAACATTGATGGATTGAAAATTGAGCATTCGATATGCAGTTGCATCAGCTACAACCTAAAACTCATCTGAAGCGGGAGAAGAGGGTGGGCCGCGGCGGCAAGCGGGGTAAAACGTCGGGCCGCGGCACCAAGGGCCAGCGAGCTCGGGCCGGGGCTAAAATCCGACCGGCCCTGCGTGATGTCATAAAAAAGCTGCCCAAAAAACGCGGCTGGAGCTTCCGCGGTTTTCGACCGCGTCCGGCAGTAGTAAGTCTTGACGCCATCGAGAAGCATTTTTCGAGCGGCGCCATCATCACTCCGGCCTCATTGCTCGAAAAAAACTTAATTCGTAAAATGAAAGGGCGGATGCCCCAAGTGAAAATTCTTGCTGCGCCAGCCTTGCGGAAGAAATTCAACTTCCGCGGAATTTTGTTCTCGGCTCAAGCCCAGCGCCTGGTCCAAGCCGCCGGCGGCACCACTCACTAAAATATGTTTGATAAAGTCCTCATGGCTTTTAAGCTCTCCGACCTTCGCAAAAAGGTGCTATTTGTTTTGGCTATCCTTGTTATTTTCCGCTTGGTGGCAGCCATCCCGGTGCCGGGAGTGGATCCGGGGCGGCTTAAAGATTTTCTTGCCGGCAATCAGTTCTTTGGCCTCTTAAATATCTTCTCCGGCGGGGTGCTGGAAAATCTTTCGGTGGTCATGCTCGGCGTCGGCCCCTATATCACCGCCTCCATCATCATGCAGCTCCTGACCATGATCTTTCCGCGTCTGAAAGAGATGTACCACGAAGAGGGTGAGGCCGGTCGGGCGAAATTCAATCAGTATTCCAGGCTTCTGACTGTGCCCCTGGCCATGCTCCAGGCCTATGCTCTTTTGGTCATTCTCATCCGCCAGCAGATTCTGCCCTCCCTCGATGCCTTTGGCTATGTCACCAGCATGATCACCGTCAGCGCGGGGACGATTTTTCTTATGTGGCTGGGCGAGCTCATTTCCGAGAAAAACATCGGCAATGGCATTTCGCTCCTCATTTTTGCCGGCATTGTCTCGCGTCTCCCCGTGGATTTCCGCCAGGCCCTGCTCACTTTTGAACCGTCGCAGATCCCGGTGTATCTTGCCTTTGCCATAGTGGGCATTATGGTTGTCACTGGAGTGGTGATCATCACCGAAGGACAGCGCAATATCCCCGTCTCTTATGCCAAGCGCATCCGCGGCCCGCGCGTCTTCGGCGGCATTGAAACGCATCTGCCCCTGCGGGTGAATCAAGCCGGCGTCATCCCCATCATATTCGCCATCTCAATTATTCTTTTCCCGGGTCTCGTCGGCAGTTTCCTCGCCACCATCCCCAATCCTGTGGTCGAGGCTATTTCGCAGTTTTTGATTCAACTGCTTAATAATCGCTGGCTCTACGGCCTGCTATATTTCTTCCTGGTTTTCCTTTTTACCTTTTTCTATACTGCCGTGACTTTTGATCCCCAGGCCATTGCGTCGAACATCCAGAAGCAAGGCGGCTTCATTTTGGGTATGAGGCCCGGACGGCCGACCGCCGAGTTTTTATATCGGATTTTGAACCGCATTACGCTTTTTGGGGCGATTTTCCTGGGGGCGATTGCCGTTCTGCCGCTGGCTGTCCAGGCTGGCTTCGGGATTCAGGCCTTTACCCTGGGCGGCACTTCTCTTTTGATTGTCGTTTCGGTGGTGCTTGAAACTTTGAAGCAGATTAACGCCCAGTTGGTGATGCATGAATACGAATAAGCCCGGTGCCACAACCGCTGTGGCACGAGGTAGACGGCGGCCTAAACGCGGCCGGACCATAATTCTCCTTGGCATTTCCGGCTCCGGCAAGGGCACTCAGGCCAGTCTCCTCTCGGGACATCTTCGCGGGAGTGTCAATATCAGCACCGGGGATAGTTTCCGCAGGATGGCCAAAAAGAAAAATCTTCTCGGCCGGTTTCTTGCCGCCATTTTGAAGGAGGGAGACCTCGTGCCCTACTGGGGGCCGGCCTATGTTTGGCTGACCCGATTCTTTGAGCGCCTAAAAGGCGATGAGGACGTCATACTGGATGGCGCGCCGCGCCGCATTGAGGAAGCCCGGATGCTGGATGATTTTATGCATGACTTAGGACGTCCTCTGCCCATCGCCATCTACCTCGAGCTCCCTCCGGCTGCGGCCCGCCAAAGGCTGCTTAAGCGCGGCCGCGCTGACGACAACCGCCGCGCCATTTTGGAGCGCTTTCGTTTTTTTAAAGCTTATGTTCGGCCGGTTGTCGGCTATTATCGCCGTCACGGCCGCCTTATTACGGTCAATGGCGGCCAGGCGGCAAGCGCGGTGTGGCGGGATATTAAGCGCGCTTTACGTCGCCTATGATCGCCTCCCGGGCTCGCGAACGGGCCGCGCTTCGGGAAGGAGGGAAGCGTCTGGCCCAGATTCTTGGCAAGATTATTGCTGAGGTCAGGCCCGGCGTCTCCACCCTTGAACTCGACCGTCTGGCGGAGAAGTTAATTGTCTCGGCCGGAGGCGAGCCCGCCTTTAAAGGCTACCGCACTCATGCCGGGGAGCGGCCTTTTCCGGCCAGCATCTGCACTTCGCGGAATGACGAAGTAGTTCATGCCATTCCCCGCGCCGATATGATTTTGAATGGAGGCGACATTCTTGGTTTGGACATTGGCATGTGTTGGCCACTAAAAATTCAAAATCCAGGCGTAGGATTAATTACGGATATGGCGGTGACCGTAGCGGTGGGCAAAATTTCACCCCAGGCTGAAAAACTCCTTCATGTGACTCGTCAGGCGCTGGCAATCGGAATCAAAGCGCTCCGTTCGGGAATCCGGATGGGTGATCTTGGTCATGCTATTCAGAAGCATATTGAAGAGCAGGGCTTTGGCGTCATTCGGGAGTTGGTGGGCCATGGCGTGGGTCGGCTATTGCACGAAGCGCCCAATGTTCCAAATTACGGTACTCCCGGCCAGGGTCTCGCCATTGGGGAGGGGATGATTTTGGCCATAGAGCCCATGGCCACGATGGGTCGTCCCGAGGTCAGACTTGATCGCGACGGCTGGACCTGGCGGACAAAGGATGGGTCTCTGGCCGCGCATTTCGAACACACTGTCATTGTCACCAAGACAGGAGCAGAAATTCTCACAGAGGTTTGATATAACCGGAGCGAGAGCCTAGTGCGATAGTTGTCAAAACCCTAATTTCTAAACAAATCCCAATGACCAAAATGACGCGTAGTGTCATCCTGAGCGTAGCGAAGGATCTCATCGAGTTCCTTCGGGCTCCGCCCTCAGGATGACCGCGCGGCGGTCAGTTTAGGATTTAGAAATTAGGATTTAGGATTTCATTTTGTTATGCGTTATCTCGGCATTGATTATGGTCTGAAGCGAATCGGCTTGGCTCTTTCCGATCCGGAGGGAAGAATGGCTTTCCCTTTTAAAACCGTTGCGCGGCTTGACGACATTGCCGCCGTGGTCAAAAATGAGCGGGTGGGATGCATTATTATGGGCTTGCCGCCGCCTGGCCGCTCCCGAGCTTGGCAAAGACAGAATGCGGCCGTGAAAAGGTTTGCCGTCGATCTCGCAAAAACGGTACAATTGCCAATAGAATTCGAGGACGAGGCTTTCACCACCAAAATAGCCGAGCGCCATACCGCCAAAGATAAAGCTGACGCTTCAGCCGCGGCCATAATCCTACAATCTTATTTAGACCGACAGCAGACCAAGGTTTAAAAATATGAAATTCGAATATCTAAATTCTAAACAAATTTTAATGATCCAAGCCACAAATACCAAACACGTTTGGAATTTTGTATTTCGGATTTGTGATTTGTTTCGTATTTAGGATTTCGTATTTAGGATTTTTGTTATGTACCTCTCTTGGATCATCCCGGCCTACAATGAGGAGCATAGGATTGCCAAGACCCTTCGCGAAGTGGGCGCCTATTTGAAATCAAAAAATTTCCCCGGCGGTTACGAAATTATCGTGGTCAATTCGGCCTCTCGTGACCGAACCGCCGATGTTGTTCGGGGTCTCACCACTCAAATTGCCAACCTTAAACTTATTGATGTTGATAATCGTGGCAAGGGTTGGGCGGTGAAGCAGGGGATGATGGCGGCCCGCGGCGACATTAAGGCGTTCGCTGATGCCGATAATTCCGTATCCGTTGAACAGGCTGACGCCTTTCTTTCTCTAGTATGTGCGGGGACGAATCAGGACTGTTTCGATATCGTCATCGGCTCCATTGAAGTTCCCGGGGCGATGGTTGAGGAGCAAGCCCAGTGGTACCGGCGACTACTCGGGAAATTGTCGAAGCTGGTCATCCGGGCGGTTTCGGGCTTATGGGAGATCCACGACAGCCAGCGCGGTTTTAAGTTTTTTTCGCGGCGAGCCGCGGGCATTGTTTTTCCTCGCCAAACTTTGGTCGGGTGGGGGTTCGACTTTGAGATTTTGCTGATTGGCAAGCGCCATCACCTGATGATCAAAGAGTTACCGGTCAAGTGGGTGAATCCTCCGGATTCAAAAGTGAAATTAAGCGCATACGCGACAACATTGATTGAGCTTCTCCGCATAAAGTGGAATGATATTCGGGGAATGTATCGCTAGGGCACTGCAATGAAAAATATCTCCGAACTCCGCCAGGATATCGTAGCTGGCGACTGGGTGGTGGTGGCTACCGGACGAGCCCGCCGGCCGAATGAATTTGCCAGGCATCGGGTTATCGAGCGCCACCAGCCCAGATCCAGCTGTCCTTTTGAAAAGCTTTTGCCGCAGGCCCTGCTCGTCTATGACCGCTCGGG
>ERZ1292629.496-Hain-H43-01um-R1-496-length-42947-cov-7_pt1 | contig 35878 bp, 37 predicted proteins | sample MGYA00564399_ERZ1292629 | MGnify/ENA primary metagenome ERZ1292629 (study PRJEB36523, sample SAMEA6512636) | groundwater metagenome | collected 2019-01-08 | study: AquaDiva: Metagenomics assemblies of 32 groundwater samples
ATGTTCCGGTAATGCCTGCGTAGTAGTAGCTGGTGCTGGCGCTGATACATGCAGCACAGACGCTGATTGCGCGCCTCCTCCACCGCCTCCTACTGTTGACCTTAAGGTTAACGGCTCTGATAATCCTCCCAACGTAAACGCTCCTGCAAATCTAACCGTATCTTGGACAACCACTAATTCTTCTCAACTAATCAACTGCAACGGCACTGGCCAGGGATGGGATGGCGCCAAATCAACTTTGGGCGGCAATGATTCCGGCGGAAATTTAGATAATATTCCTGTTGGAACTTATACTTATTCAATCACCTGCGATAAAAGCGGAGGCGGGACAATATCCGATAGTGTCACAATTACAGTTAATCCCAGCGGCGTTACTCTTTATTATAAATGCAGCGGTTCTTCTTGTGTTGTTGATACTTCCGGCACAAACTTTCCCAATGATTCCAATTGCGGCGGCACTTGCGCCCCTCCTTCTTGCAACTTAACCGTTAATCCGTCTTCTATTAATTTTGCCTCTGAGCTTTCTTCTCCACAACAGATAACCGCTTTAAACGCGGTTGGTTCGGTTTCCTGGTCAGGCGGGCATGCCGGGATTGCCAATTTCACGCCATATCCGCCGAGTGATGGTCCTTCAGTAATTATTGATCCCCAAGGTAGCGGTAATACGACTATTACGGCGACTGATACTGGCGTAGTCAATTGTTCTCGGGATATTCCTGTTAGCGTCGGCGTCCCATCTTATTCTTTTTGGATCTCTAGGAGTCAATACACTACTCTGGGCAGATTAATTTCGGGCAATACAATTTATGTTGGAGAAGAGGTGCAATACGTAGCATATTATAATGTTGGGGGCTACCCTCCAAATTATATTGTTACAGATTATACAACATGGTCTTCTTCAAACCCGGGTATTGCAAAAATATGCAATAACGCTGGATCGTCAGATGCCTCTTGTTATGGTCATGATGGCTTGGCTATTGGTCAAGCACCAGGGACGATTACTATTTTTGGGGCCTCTGGTTGGGGCAATGATTCGGAGGTCTTAAATGTCGTTAATCCTCCTTCTTGTATTTCTCCCGGTTCCGGCGATGGCCTGACCGGTAAATATTATGATGGGATGAACTTTGATACGTATATTAATCAATATACCGATGCAACGATTAATTTTGATCCGGCTGATATGGTTTTAGGCACTAACCGCGCCAATGGCCCGGACGAATTTTCTGTCCTATGGGAAGGCAAGGTAGAGCCCCGCTGTTCAGAAGCCTATACCTTCTACACCAGAACCGACGACGGCGTCAGATTATGGGTCAATAATGTTTTAGTGATTGACCAATGGATTGATCAGGGGGCGACCGAGTGGCAGAGTGCTTATATTCCCCTAACCGCTGGCACAAAATACAATATTAAAATGGAATATTATGAAAATGGCGGCGATGCTGTTGCCCAGCTCAAATGGAGCTCCCTGCAAACCCCCAAAGAGATTATTCCAACGACTCAGCTATATAATAAATATGCTCTCAAGGTTATCAAATCTGGCTTTGGTTTAGGCACAGTGACCAGTAACCCCGCCGGCATAAACTGCGGTCCAGCGTGTCCAAGTCAAACCGCAACTTATTTTCCCGACACGTCGGTGACTTTAACCGCTGTGCCTCAGTCCGGTTCTACATTTGTCGGTTGGTCAGGAGAAGGTTGTTCGGGCACCGGCACCTGCATGGTTTTAATGACTCAGGGCAGAAATGTTACGGCTACGTTTAATTTAGCACCCCCGTCGCCTCCAAATTGTACTTTTTACGCTGACCCGACAAGTATTATTTTGCCTCAGTCATCTAGTTTAAATTGGGTTTGCCAAAATACAGATACTTGTTCTATTGACCACGGCATCGGTTCCGTTAATCCGGTTTCCGACTCCAAGCAGGCCCAGCCTACTAATACTACTACTTATATTTTAAGTTGTTCTGGCCCCGGCGGCTCTAACGCTTGGTCCACCACTGTTTCAGTTGGTTTTATTCCTTGGCTAAGAGAAATACTACCGAGGTTTTAGAAATATGAATAGCGCAAAGACGGGGCAATTCTTTTCCCCGTCTTTTTTGTTTATACTTAGGTAGTTATGAAGATTTTGGCTATTGAAACAAGTTGTGATGAGACAGCCATTGCTTTGGTGGAAGCAAGGGGCAGCTTAAATAATCCGCATTTTAAAATTTTGGAAAACTTAGTAGCTTCGCAGATAAAAATTCATAGGCCCTATGGCGGCGTGGTGCCGAATTTAGCTAAGCGAGAACATCTACGCAACTTACCTATTCTGTTCCGGAAAGTTTTTAATATAAGGACGTCAGACGTCCAAAGATTAAAGAGTGTCGATTTAATTGCAGTAACTGTTGGGCCGGGCTTAGAACCAGCCTTATGGACTGGTATAAATTTCGCTAAGGAAATATATAAAGAAATTAGGAAATTAGGGAATAAAGAAATTAAATTAATCGGGGTGAGTCATCTTGATGGCCATCTCTACAGCAATTGGCTTAGACAATCTTACGAGTCTTACGAGGCTAAGCCTCGTAAGATTGAATTTCCGGTTGTGGCTTTGATTGTTAGCGGCGGGCATACGACTCTGCTTTTAATGAAAGATATAATTCACTATAAAAAACTTGGTGAAACCAGAGATGACGCGGCTGGCGAATGCTTTGATAAGGTGGCGAGATTATTGAGGCTCCCTTATCCTGGTGGTCCGGAAATTGAAAAATTAGCCAAGATAGGCGACTCTTGTGCTATAAATTTTCCCCGACCGATGCTTAATCAAAAAAATTATGATTTCAGCTTTTCGGGGTTAAAGACATCAGTTTTATACTATCTTCGCGACCACGAGCCAAAAACTAAAAGCTATAAACTAAAAACAGACATAGCCGCCTCTTTTCAAGCCGCTAGCTTTGATGTATTAATTAGTAAAACCCTAAAAGCGGCTAAAGAATTTTCCGCCAAATCAATAATTCTTTCTGGCGGCGTAGCATCAAATTTTTCCTTAAGGAAAAATTTGAAATTAAGAATTAAAAATGAAGAATTGAGAATTGAAGCAATTCTTCCGGCAAAAAAATTCTGCACCGATAACGCGGCGATGATTGCCGTAGCTGGCTACTTTAATCATTTACAGGCTAAAAAATACGCATTAAAAGCCCGAGGAAATTTATCAATATGAACGCTTTTTTAAAATCTTTAGATTGGAGACTTAACTTCGCTATCTTGTTTTTAGCGGGAGCTAGCTTGGTCAGTTTGTTTAGTAGTCGTCCTGATTTAGCCTGGAAGCAATTGATTTTTTGGTTAGTCGGCTTGGTTCTTATTTTTTTGATAATCAAGTTTGACTGGCGGTCTTACATCAATTATCGCGGCGTAATTTTTGGTTTTTATTTTTTATCAATTTTTCTTTTGCTTATGACTTATTTTTTGGCTCCCGCCATCAGGGGAAATAGGGGCTGGTTAAGTATAGGACCCTTTAACTTTCAAGCATCAGAATTTAGCAAGTTAATTTTAATTATCTTCTTCGCTTATTTCTTTAGCCGAAAATATTTAGGCATCGGCCGGATTTCTAATTTAATTACCTCTTTTATTTATTTTTTAGTTCCTGGAATATTAATTGCGATTCAACCCGATTTTGGTTCTGCTCTTATTATCTTTTTCCTTTGGTTCGGTTTTCTTTTAGTTAGCGGCATTAAATATCGGCATCTGATTGTCGCCTTGATTATTTTTTCTATTTTAGGAATAATAATATGGCAGAGTGTTTTGTACGATTATCAAAAAGAAAGAATTTTAGGATTTTTCTTTCCGGGTCGCGACCCATTGGGAATTAATTACAGCGTTATTCAAGCAAAAATTGCTATCGGTTCAGCTGGCATGTTTGGCCAGGGATTTGGTAGGGGAACGCAAATTCAATTGGGTTTTTTACCGGACTCTTCTACTGACTTTATTTTTGCGGCTTTTATTGAAGAGTGGGGGTTAATAACGGGTTTGCTTTTGATTTTTATTTTTAGTATTTTGATTTTAAGAATTATTAAAATTGGTTTGAACGCAGATAATAATTTTAATAGATTTATTTGCCTGGGAACGGTTATTTTATTTAGCGTTCAATTCATTTTTAATGTCGGTTCAAACTTGGGGTTGACGCCGGTTATAGGCGTAACTTTTCCATTTTTAAGCTATGGCGGTTCCAGCCTCTTGACTAATTTAATTTTGACGGGTATAATTCAATCGATTTTTGTCCGTCAGAATGGTTGAGGCCATAATCAAGTTAGTAATGACTTTCAATTTTAAAATCGTAGGTTTAATTGGGCTTTTGGGAATAATATTAGCGGCAGCATTATTGAATATCACTCGGCCTAGCTTCCCGGTTTCTGCTAAAGAATTAGAAATATCGCCCGGCATAAGTTTTAATGAAATTTTAGATAAATTGGCGGCCGATGGTTTTATCCGTTCTAAAATTTTTTTTGAAATATACGCCATAGCTACAGGTCAAGCGCGCCAACTTAAACCAGGAAGATATCTTTTGTCTACTGATATTTCTATTCCAGCGCTGGTTAAAACGCTCGCAATGGGGCCAGCGGAGGTTTCGGCAGTTATTTATCCGGGAATGACTCTAAAAGAAATTGATGACAGATTAAGTTCTTTAAAAATTATTAAATCAGGCGAATTAATAAACCTTAATGCCAATGATTTAAAAAAAGAATATCCTTGGATAGCTATAGCCGAAAATAATTTAGATATAAATCTCGAGGGTTTTCTTTTTCCCGATACCTATAATTTTTTTACCGGTTCAAACATTGATTTGGTAGTTAAAAAGTTTTTAGATAATTTTGAGCTAAGGGTCTTGCCATTTTTTAAAGACTATAGTAATATGTTAAAGGTAATAAACATAGCCTCTATTTTAGAAAAAGAGATTTTTGATTATAACGAAAGACAGATAGTTAGCAGTATTTTAACAAAAAGATTAACTACTGGTATGCCCATTCAGGTTGACGCTACTTTGCTTTACGTCAAATGCTCTGGTAGGTTTTTAAACTGTCTGGCGCTTCAAGGAGAAGATTATAAAATTGATTCGTCATATAATACCTATATTCACAGCGGTCTGCCGAAAGCGCCAATTTCTAATCCATCGGTAGAGGCTATTAAGGCGGTTCTAAATCCCCAAAAATCTGATTACTGGTATTACCTTTCCGACCCCAAAACAGGAAAAACAATTTTTAGTAAAACGTTGGAAGAGCACAACCAAAACCGTGCCGAATATTTATTAAATAAATAAATTATTATTTTCCAGCCCTAAAATAAACAAGGGTATTTTTTGTCTGTATTAAAAAGTACTATGAAATTACCAACTAAAATTTTTTCTTCTCACCCCGGTCCATTTATTGAACAGCAATTTTTGGCTGAAATTCAGACCGGCTCTTGGAATTGGTTTGTAAAACATGGATTAAAAGAACTTTTTGATGAACTCTCGCCAATTAGAGATTATTCTGGAAAAGATTTTGAACTTTATTTTTCAGATTATTATTTTGATGAGCCAAAATATGACGAAGAGACAAGTAGGTATAAAAGTCTATCATACGAAGCGCCACTTCGAGCAAAGGTTAAGCTGGTTAATCATCGCAATAAAAGCGTTAAAGAGCAGGAGATTTATCTGGGCGATTTTCCAGTAATGACTAAGCGGGGAACCTTTATTATTAATGGTATTGAGAGGGTTGTCGTTTCCCAGCTGATTCGTTCGGCTGGCGTATTTTTTACCGCTGATGTTTTTAAGGGCCGGAAACTTTTTGGAGCTAAAATTATTCCTAATCGGGGCGCTTGGCTGGAGTTTTCGACTGAATCAGACGGAATGCTCAGTGTTAAAATCGACCGGCATCGCAAAACGCCGGCGACTAATCTTTTAAGAATTCTTGGCGCAAAAAGCAACGAAGAAATAAGTTCGTTATTTAAAGATGTTGATACCGGCTCTTTAAAATTTATTGAAACGACTTTAAATAAAGATTTGTCTAAAACCGCTTCCGAATCTTATACGGAGATTTATAAACGATTAAGACCCGGCGATTTAGCCACCCCGGAAAATGCCAAAAGTTTAATTGATGCGATGTTTCAAAGGATTGACCGTTATAGTCTTTCTCGGGTTGGCAGATTTAAACTTAATTCTAGATTGGGAATAAAAAACAAAGAGACGCAATTACTTGACCTTGATGATTTGGTTATGGCCCTTAAAGAGATTATTAAAATGAATAATAATCCACAAGCCGAAGGAGATGATATTGACCATTTGGGCAATCGTCGGATTAGGGTGGTTGGAGAACTGCTTCAAAGCCGACTCTATGTAGGATTTGCCAGACTGCGTCGGATTATTCAGGACAGAATGTCAACCTTAGACTTAGAGACATTAACGCCCGTGCAGTTAATTAATGCTCGGCCACTTGTTGCAGTAGTTAAAGAATTTTTTACTTCTTCCCAGTTATCCCAGTTTATGGATCAAGTTAATGCCTTATCAGAACTGGAGCATAAAAGACGTCTTTCAGCAATGGGACCCGGCGGTTTGACCCGAGAACGAGCCGGCTTTGAAGTCAGAGATGTTCATAGCTCTTATTATGGTCGGATTTGCCCGATTGAAACACCTGAAGGGCAGAACATAGGTTTGATTAGCCATTTAGCTAATTATAGCCGACTCAATGAATATGGATTCTTGGAAACGCCTTATTGCAAAGTTAAAAATGGTAAAGTTAGCTCTGAGATTGTTTGGTTAGACGCCCTGGAAGAAGAAAAATACAAGATTGCCCAAGGAAGCACTGAGGTAGATAATAATAAAAAAATTATAAATACTTCGGTGGAAGCGAGATTTAATACAAAGCCATCAACATTTTCACAAAAAGAAATTGACTTAATTGACGCCGCTCCCAATCAAGTGGTTGGCGTAGCAACTTCTTTAATTCCATTTCTTTCGCATGATGACGCTAACCGTGCTCTTATGGGCGCTAATATGCAACGCCAGGCAGTTCCATCAATAAGGCCGCAAGCGCCCTTGGTTTCAACCGGCACAGAAGAAAGAGCTGCTTTTGATTCTGGCCGCTTAATTATTGCTGAAGCTGATGGTAGGGTGCTTGAAGTAGATGGGTGTTCTATCGTAGTTGAGGAAAACGGAGGAAAAAAGAAAGCTTATTCCATAAATAAATTTTTAAGGTCTAATTACTATACGGCTATTTCTCAAAAGCCGCTTGTTCTGAATAATCAAAAAGTTAAAAAAGGAGATATTCTAGCTGATTGTTCTTCTACTGAAAATGGTGTTTTAGCTTTAGGCCAAAATCTTTTAGTGGCCTTTCTCCCATGGGAAGGCGGCAATTTTGAAGACGCCATTATTCTTTCTGAAAGGGTTAGAAGAGATGATTCTTTTACTTCGATTTACATAGAAGATTTCTATTGCGATATTAGAGACACCAAATTGGGACCCGAAGTTACTACTCCTGATATTCCTAATGTGCCTGAAGAAAAGCTGAAGAATCTTGATGAAGAAGGAATTATTAGAATTGGAGCCGAAGTCGGCGCAGGCGATATTTTAACTGGCAAAATTTCTCCTAAAGGCGAAGTAGAATTAACTTCTGAAGAAAAATTATTAAGAGCGGTCTTTGGAGAAAAGGTCGCTGACGTTAGAGATAGTTCTTTAATTCTGCCCCATGGCAAATCTGGCCGGGTTGTAGGTATTAAAATTTTTTCTCGAGATCGCGGAGATAAGCTCGAGCCGGGGGTGATTAAAAAAATCCAAATTGATATTGCTCAATTGCGTAAGGTTAGGGCAGGCGACAAATTAGCTGGCCGCCACGGTAATAAAGGCGTTATTTCTCAGGTTAGACCAGTTGAGGATATGCCTTACCTTGAAGATGGCACGCCAGTAGATGTTATTTTAAATCCCTTAGGTATTGCTTCAAGAATGAATTTGGGCCAAGTTTTTGAAATAAATTTGGGAATGGCTGCTAGTAAACTTGGTTATCGAGCCGTGACCCCTGTTTTTGTCGGCGCCACCGAATCAGATATTAAAACCGAGCTTAAAAAAGCCAGAGTACCCGAGACCGGGAAGGTTACGCTTTTTGACGGAAGGAGCGGAAAGTCATTTCCTCAGCCAGTCACCGTTGGTTACCTTTATATGATGAAGCTTAATCATTTGGTGGAGGACAAAATTCATATGCGTTCCACCGGGCCATATTCATTAATTACTCAGCAACCCTTAGGCGGTAAAGCTCAATTTGGCGGCCAACGTTTTGGAGAAATGGAAGTTTGGGCACTTGAGGGTTATGGAGCAGCTCACACGTTACAAGAAATGTTAACTATTAAATCAGACGATGTTTTTGGTAGGGGCGCGGCATTTGAATCAATTATCAGGGGCGAAAAAATTAAAAATCCAAGTACCCCTGCGGCGTTTAATGTTTTGGTTAGCGAGCTTAAGGCCTTGGGTTTGGATATAGAAGCAGTAGATATAAATAAAACGTAATACCAATATACGAATGCGTGCTAATGATACTAATAATAACGAATTCGTATTCATTCGCATCATTAGTATAAATTAGTATATTAGCATTATATTAAATGGATTTTAACGCTTTAAAAATTAAAATTGCCTCGCCGGAAGAGATTCTTTCATGGTCTTATGGGGAAGTCTTAAAGGCGGAAACTATTAATTATCGGAGCCAAAGACCGGAAAAAGATGGTTTATTTTCTGAGCGGATTTTTGGTCCGACCAAAGACTACGAATGCTATTGCGGTAAGTATCGTCGGATTCGTTATAAGGGTATTATTTGCGACCGCTGTGGCGTAGAAGTGACAAGGGCATCTGTTCGTCGGGAAAGAATGGGGCATATTAAATTAGCCACGCCAGTGGCTCATATTTGGTTTTTACGAACTATTCCCTCAAAAATCGGACTTTTTCTAAACACCCCGCTTCAAAAATTGGAAAAAGTTATTTATTACGCTGCTTATATTATTACCAGCGTAAACGAGGATAACAAAAAAGGGGCATTAGAAGAATTAGAACGAGAATTTAAATCGCGAAAGAAAGTAATTAATAATCAGCCAGACGATAAAAAAACAAAAACAAAAAAAGGGCTGGAGGACTTAATGACAGCTGCGTCAGAAACTAAAGATATTATCGCTTCCTTGAAGCCAGGGAAAGTCATCAGCGAGAGCGAGTATTTTGATTTGGCTCGACGTTTTGGCAATGTTTTTGTGGCTTCAACTGGCGCTGAGGCGGTCATAAAAATTTTAGAGAACATTGATTTAAAAAAAGAAGCTTCTAAAATCGAGAAAGAATTAGAAAAATCAAAAGATATTAGCCGTGAACGTTATCTACTTTATCGTTTTAAACTAGTTCGCTCTTTTTTGGAAAATAATAGCCGGCCAGAATGGATGATTTTAACAGTATTGCCGGTTTTGCCTCCAGACTTGCGGCCTATGGTGGCTTTAGACGGTGGACGTTATGCCACTTCAGATTTAAATGATTTATATCGTAGAGTAATTAATCGGAATAACCGATTAAAGAAATTAATGGAATTAAAAGCTCCGGAAATTATTATTACCAACGAGAAAAGAATGTTGCAGGAAGCAGTTGATTCGTTAATTGATAATAGCAGCCGTTTTGGCGCTCAGCCCCAACTTTCCGCTCAACGTCGGCCGCTTCGTTCTTTGGCTGATATGTTAAAAGGCAAGCAGGGAAGATTTCGTCAAAATTTGCTTGGAAAGCGAGTTGATTATTCTGGTCGTTCAGTAATTGTGGTTGGTCCGGAGCTTCGGCTTAACCAGTGTGGTCTGCCTAAAAAAATGGCCTTGGAGTTATTTAAGCCGTTTGTAATTAATAAAATTATTGAAAGAGGATTGGCTCATAATATCAGAAACGCTAATCACTTAATTGAGGTTGCTTCGCCTGAGATTTGGGAAATTTTAGAAGAAGTTATTGCTAATAAAAATGTGCTGTTAAACCGGGCGCCAACTCTTCATCGTCTGGGTATTCAGGCATTCAAGCCGATTTTAATTGAGGACTTGTGTATTAGGATTCCGCCGATGGTCTGTGGCGCTTTTGGCGCTGATTTTGATGGCGACCAGATGGCAGTCCATTTGCCACTAACTGAAGAGGCGCAAAAAGAGTCGTCTGATTTAATGCTCTCGAGTAATAATATTTTAAAACCGGCAACTGGCGAACCGATTACTATCCCTTCGCAGGATATTGTTTTGGGCTGTTATTATATTACTAAAATCCGCGAAAATGAAACAAAGCCTAAAAAATTTTTCGCTAGCATAGAGGAGGCGATGCTTGCTTTTGAGTTTGATTATTTAAAAATTAATGAGCCAATTAAAATTTCTAAAGCGCAAATTAATATAGATAGCGTGAAAATAAAGATAGATAACACTGGTGATGTTAGCGATAAGCAACGCGAATCTGCTTTTCTAGAAACAAGCGTCGGCCGATTAATATTTAACGCTATTTTGCCGAAGGATTTTAATTTTATTAATAAAACACTCAATAAAAAAGAGTTACAGAAAATTATTACCGAGTTAATAGAAAAATATAGTCTTGATGAGGTTTGGCAGATTTTAGATAAGGTAAAAAAATTAGGATTTTACTGGGCTACCGCTTCCGGTATTAATTGGGGGCTTGATGATTTAATAGTTCCGCCGGAGAAAAAGAAAATTATAAAAGAAGCAGAGGCTGAAATTGATGTAATTAAAAAACAATACGAAGAGGGTCTTTTAACCGCTTTTGAATCTCGTATAAAAACAATTGAGGTTTGGGAAAGAGCAACTAAGGAGGTTAGCCGAAAAGTGCCTCTTCACCTTGACCCTTACGGTTCGGTTTATTCGGTTATTGATTCGGGAGCTAGGGGCAGCTGGTCTCAACCAACGCAGATGACGGGGATGAAGGGACTGGTTCAAAGCCCTAAAGGAGAAACTATTGAATTGCCAATTAGGGCCTGTTACAAAGAAGGCTTAAATGTTTTAGAATTCTTTATTAATACTCATGGCGCCAGGAAAGGCTTAATTGATACAGCGTTAAAAACTGCTTCGGCTGGTTATTTGACGCGCCGATTAGTAGATGTGGCTCAGGATTTAGTAATTAGACAAGATGATTGCGGAACTAGCGAGGGTATCGAGGTTTTTCGTAGCGACGGCGAAAGTTTTGGCTACAACCTCGGACAGCGATTATTCGGCCGAACAGTATCGGAAGATATTAAAATAGACAAAAAAATAGTTGTTAAGGCCGATGAACTTATTAGCCGAAAAGTCGCCGAATTAATCGAAAAATCTAAAATTACCTCGGTGAAAATTCGTTCTCCGATTATCTGTAAATCTCTTTATGGAATCTGTTCGAAATGCTACGGACTTGATTTGGGAAGAAATGAGCTAATAAAAAAAGGCGAGGCAGTTGGTGTTGTGGCGGCTCAATCAATTGGCGAACCAGGCACACAACTTACCTTAAGAACTTTTCATACTGGCGGTGTGGCTGGCGTTGATATCACCCACGGTCTGCCTCGAGTCCAAGAGCTTTTTGATATAAGAATACCTAAGGGAAAAGCGCCATTAGCTGAAGAAGACGGGGTTATTGAGGATATTGAAGAAAGGGGAAATTTGAAAGTAATTAAATTGAAGATTTATAAAACTATCAAAAATTCTAAAAAATTTCGAATTGTTGAATATAGCGTTCCGCGCGCCAGCATTGTCTTTTTCGAGCCAAAACAACCAGTCAAAAAGGGAGATCAACTTTGTGAGGGTTCAGCAGACATAAGAGAGCTTTTTGTCTTGAAGGGTCGGGAAGCAGTTGAGAGATACATAATTAATGAGGTGCAAAAAATTTATGTTTCTGAAGGCACAAACATAAATGATAAGCATATTGAAATTATTATCAAAAAAATGTTTTCTCGCGTGATGATTAAAGACCCTGGTGAAACTAATTTTGTTATCGGAGAGATTATTGAAAAATCTAAACTTTTGGCATTTAATCGGCAAGCGAAGCATAAAAATAAACAGCCAGCCAAAGCTAAACAACTTTTAACTGGTATTACCAAAACCGCTTTATCAACCGAAAGTTTTCTTTCAGCTGCTTCTTTTCAAGAAACCGCCCGAGTATTAGTAATGGCGGCGGCTGAAGGAAGAGTGGATTATTTGAGGGGATTAAAGGAAAATGTTATTATTGGCCGTTTGATTCCGGCTGGCACCGGCTTTAAAGCCGACTAATTTAATTGACTAATTATAGCCGAATGCTAAACTAATAAAATGAATGAAGAAACAAAAAATTATGAGCTTGCCTTCTTGCTCAAGTCCGACCAGGATTATAAGGAAATTAGTAAGAGCATAAATGATGCCGAGGTTAAGATTAGCGCCGAAGGCCAGATGACAAAAATAAAATTAGCTTACCCCATAAAAAAAGAAAGCTTTGCTTATTTTGGTTATTTATATTTAACTAGTAATACCCAGAATATTAAAAAATTAAGCGAAGCGCTGAGGAGTAATCTGAAAATTTTGAGGTTTTTAATTTTTATTAAGCCGTTAGTTAAACCAGCTGAAGCCGGAAAAGCCAGTCGAGTAAGATTAAGCCGAGAGCCATCGGAATATATTAAGATGCCGGAAATTGCTTTTCGCCCAGCGGCACCGACTACTCCAAGCAGATCTCAAAATTTAAGTAATGAAGCGTTGGAGAAAAAATTAGAAGAAATACTAAAATAATGAATCTCAATAAAGTTTTTATTGTCGGTAATTTAACTCGCGATCCGGAACTGCGGAATCTTCCTTCTGGCACCCCGGTCACCTCTTTTGGGATGGCGACTAATAGGATTTGGAAAAATCAGCAGGGCGAACGGCAAGAAGATGTGCAATTTCATAATGTTGTTGTTTTTGGTAGACAAGCTGAAACTGTAAGCCAGTATCTTACCAAGGGAAGTTTAGTTTTAGTTGAGGGCAGAATCCAGACCCGCTCATGGGAAGGAAAAGACGGTACCAAGCAGTATCGGACAGAAATTGTGGCTGAGAGGATTCAATTTGGTCCGAAAAACGCCGCAAAATCAGGCGGATTTAACAAAAGCGAGGCGCCTGAAACTCATCGTGAAGATGTATCTACCCACGAAGGGTTGCCGGAAATTGATATTAACGAGGAAGAGATAAAAGCAGAAGATTTACCATTCTAAATTTTACTATGCAATGTCTTTTTTGTTCTCAAAATTCAAGAATTATAGATTATAAAGAAGCAGAACTTCTGAAAAGATTTATTTCTTCTCAATGTAAAATTATTGACCCTAAATATACTGGTACCTGCGCTAAACATCAAAGAATGATAGCGAAAGCGATTAAAAGAGCCAGAATTATGGGATTATTACCGTTTGTAAAAAGATGAAAAAAGACGCTGAGAAACCTAAGGAACAGGAGAAAGATAATGATCTGGATAAACTTCTTGAGTCTCTTCAGGAAAGGTTCGGCGAAGGCGCGATAATGAAGCTTGATTCTGTGAAAAAAGTTGACACCGACGTGGTTTCAACCGGTTCTTTTTCTTTAGATTTGGCTTTAGGCGTCGGCGGTTTGCCGCTGGGTAGAATAGTTGAGATATTCGGTCCGGAATCAAGCGGCAAAAGTACAATGGCGCTTCATGTTATTGCCGAAGTTCAAAAAAAAGGTGGAAAAGTTGCTTACATTGACGCCGAGCACGCGATGGACCCTGATTATGCCAAAAAATTGGGAGTTAAAATTGAAGACCTTTTAGTTTCCCAGCCGGATTCAGGCGAAGACGCTTTAAATATTTTGGAAGGTTTGGTTCGTTCTGGTATTATCAGTGCTGTGATTATTGACTCGGTGGCGGCTTTGACTCCGCGAGCGGAAATTGAGGGTGAAATGGGTGCGCAATTTATAGGATTACAAGCCAGAATGATGAGCCAGGCGCTTCGCAAAATCACTGCCTTAGCTGACCGCTCTAAAACTTTGATTGTTTTCATCAATCAACTTCGCGATAAAATCGGAATGATGGGTTATGGCGAACCCACCACTACTCCGGGCGGCCGGGCATTAAAATTTTACGCTTCTGTAAGAATTGATTTAAGGCGCATTGCCCAAATTAAAAAAGGTGAAGATGTGGTTGGCAATCGCACCCGCGCCAAGGTGGCAAAAAATAAAGTGGCGCCGCCTTTTAAAATAGCGGAATTTGACATAATGTACGGCGAGGGAATTTCTTATGAGGGTGATGTTTTGAATGTAGGAATAAAAAGCGGCGTAGTTAAAAAAACCGGCAATACTTATTCATTTGAGAACGAAAAACTCGGCGTTGGTTTAGAGCAGTCCCGAGAAAAATTAAAAGAAGATAAAAAACTTTTGGGAGAAATAAAAAAGGGGGTTTTGGAAACGTTAAAGAGTTAAAATTAATTAATTTTTTGCGTCATTGACAAAGCAGTTGGAATATACTACCCTGTTTTTAGTTACTTAAATTCACGAGAAAGGAGGTGGTTCACGATGATGAGTCCGGTCGATAAATATGCTCACTTGCTGAGCGGTTTGACTTGTTCAGAAACAAGGGATCGCGCGATAGTGAAAAAGATTAGACAAATGGGCTCATATGAAGATGCCATCGCGTTTTTCAGAAAAGCCGAACATCCTCCGAGCATCAGTCGCTTCATTTTCTATCCTATAGATGCTCAGCGGGAAACGATCCGCGATTTGCAAAACTATTTGAGAGAAATAGGGATGCAGGTTCCTGCGCCTGACAAGCCCGTCCAAAGATTCTTGGATGGCGGAAGATATCCAAAAAGAAAAATCCCCCAGGAGTAAAGCGCCTACGAGGCACGCCCTATCCATCAGGAAACGGCCTCTTTTTTTATACCGCAAAATTTATTTTATAAAAATTCTCAAAAATTTTGGCAACGATTTTTTATTAATTTATTAATTTTATCTATTGATTTTCGTCTATTAATTTTTAATCGTTTGCTACTTTCGTAGTGCACTCCCTCCGCATTATGCTATAGCATAGTGGCGAGCTACTCATCGGTTTAGTAGGGCATATAAATCGTTCCGTACTTCGTGTGACGCGGTTTGCCGTGGGGTCTCTTTTCTGACTTTTTTGACACCGGGCTTGAGCTGTATTTTTTCTTTTTTCTTTCCTTATAACTGCGCTCTAAATAACTACGATAGGCCTTTTCGTCCATGGCTTTTTTAATAACGCTAATGGTTTGGGGTGAAACCCATAATTCATTGCCAATTTCCTGATAAGTTTTGCCTGAACTAAGCCCGTCCATAGTCGCAGCACGCACGATTAAATCGCGGCGTTCATGAGAAGTAATAAGCAACGGTAATAATTCTTTAGATTCCAATATTTTTCGCCAACAAGCAACTTCCCATTCCTCACGGGAATGATAATCATTAATTGATGGAACTGCCGTAGATCCTTTTTTATCCATAAAGTAATTTTAGCATATCACTATGCTATAGCATAGTGCCAGTGGCTTGTTAATGTAATAATTGTGAAATTCCTATCTACTATTTGTTACTATTCTATAGCATAGTGTTCGATAAGCAACGATAAAACTAATTTAATGTTTTTCATTATTCAACCCGTAGAAATTTTCAAATAGCTTCGCAACCAAGATGGGGCCAGTGCCATTAGGCGTCGGGGTATAAAAGTTTAATGCGACAGGCGACATGGATAATGAACTCACGTCAAAATCACCCAGTATTTTTTTAACTAAACTATTTTTTTGTCGCGTGTCGCTTGTCACATTTTCCATGTTGTAGCCGAAATCAATTATACTGGCGCCGTCTTTTAACATTTCTGGCTTTATTAAGCCGGCTTTACCAACGCCAGAAATTACCAAATCCGCTTGTTTTAAAATTCCAAAATCACTTCCTTCGTCTAAAAGATAAATTTCTTTGGTTTTGCCTATGAGCCATGTCGCGATTGGCTTGCCTACTAAAAAACCTAAGCCGACTACAGCCACGCGTAAATTTTCAATTTTCAATTTACAATTTTCAATAATTTTTTGAACTACGTTAACTGCTGGTGGCAAAACTAAATTTCTGCCATTATAAAACGCGCCCAGCGCTCGCTCGCCTAAAACATCAACATCTTTTTCGCGTGGAATGACGTTTAAAATATAATGTTTATTCAGATGTTCGGGTAGCGGCAGTTGAACAATTACGCCGCCGACTTTTTTAAGTAAAGCGATTTTATTTGCCTCTTGGCGCAAATCGTCGTTTTTAATACTTTCAGGAAATTTATAAATTCTAAAATCAATTCCTAATTCTTTAGCGATTTTTTCTTTTTGATTTAAGAAACTAATAGAAGCTGGATTTTCACCGACCAAAATTACCGCCAAAATTTTTTCTGGCTTGGGTTTTGCCTTCAATTCATCAATGATTTTTTTGGCTATCTCTGTGCCGGAAATCTCCCGCATAATTTTTTAACTTCTTTTTTAATCAAATTCGGATCTTCTTTTTTAATTAAAGTTTGGTAAATCAATTCCGCGATTTTTCTCATTTCCTTTTCTTTCATACCGCGGCTGGTAATAGCTGGCGTTCCCAAACGAATGCCTGACGGGTCAAAAGAGGAACGAGTTTCATAAGGAATGGTATTACAATTAACAATAATGCCGACTTGCTCCAATTTATCCTGCGCTTCTCGGCCAGAAATATTTAAATTATTCAAATTAATTAACATTAAATGATTGTCTGTGCCATTAGAGATAAGTTCAAAATTAAATCTTTGTAATTGATAAGCTAAGATCTTGGCGTTTTTCACTATTTGGCGGCTGTATTTTTTAAATGATGGGCTTAATGCTTCTTTTAAGCAAACAGCAATAGCGGCGGTTTGATTGTCGTGCGGCCCGCCTTGAAGACCCGGAAAAATTGCTCGGTCAATGGCTGAGGCAATGTCAATTTTATTACGTTTCGCGATTAGCGATTTACGATTAGCAAAGATAATCGCTGCTCTTGGTCCGCGAAGCGTTTTGTGGGTGGTGGTTGTTACAATATCGGCATATGGGAACGCTGAAGGATGAAGCCCAGCGCTAATTAGGCCGGCGATATGACTGATATCAGCCATAAAATAGGCATTAACTTCTTTAGCAATCTGACCAAATTTTTTAAAATCAATAATTCTTGGATAAGCAGTGGCGCCAGCAACAATAATTTTTGGTTTTTCTTTTTTGGCTAATTTTTGAATTCCATCATAATCAATATAGCCGTTTCTTTTAACGCCATATTGGACTGATTTATAAAATCGGCTGGAAAAATTTACTTTGGAACCATGCGTCAAGTGGCCGCCAGAAATTAAATCCATTGCCATAATTTTATCGCTTGGCTGAAGCAAGGCATAATAAACCGCCATATTAGCGGGTGAACCAGAATATGCCTGAACATTGATATGCCAGTTTCTATTAAGATGAAACAATTTCCGCGCTCTTTCTTGAGCTAAAATTTCAATCTGGTCAATAATTTTGTTGCCAGCGTAATAGCGTTTATTGGGATAACCCTCGGAGTATTTATCAACCAAAGGCGAACCCAATGCCCTTAAAACCGCCTGGGAGGTAATATTCTCTGATGGAATTAAATTTATGGTCTCTTGCTGACGTTGGATTTCTTGTTTTATTAAATTTTCCAAGATTTTATCTTCCATTTGCTTGATAATACCCGATAGCTTGACCGACTTCAAGGTTTAATATATTTTGCGACTTAATTTATTAAGTTGCAACAAACTTGCTTTTGCGACAGATACGAATAAAATTAAATCATGGATATTAAAAAATTACTTGATGATTATCTTAATTATTTGGAAATAGAAAAAAATCGTGCGGTTAAAACAGAAGAAAATTATCGGCATTATCTTGAAGCGTTTATTAAATTTGGCGATATTAAAAACGAAAAAGATATTTCAAGCGATAAGGTTCGGGAATTCCGACTTTATTTGGCGAGGGCAAAAAGTTCATCAGGTGAAAATTTTAAAAAAGCCACTCAGGCATATTATATTATTGCCTTACGGAATTTTTTAAGATATTTAATCAAACGTGATTTTGAAGTTTTGTCTCCAGAAAAAATAGAGCTGCCCAAAATTCCTATTCGTCAAATTGAAATTATTGAATATGCTGATTTGGAAAGATTGCTAATTGCTCCCAAGGGCTCGGATTTGCGAGCCCTAAGAGACAAGGCGATTTTAGAAGTTTTATTTTCTACTGGCTTGCGAGTTTCTGAACTTTGTAGCTTAAATCGTTATTTTGATATTGACCGCGGCGAAATCACGGTGCGAGGCAAAGGCGGAAAATTGCGCATAGTTTTTCTTTCGGAACGGGCAAAAAAAGCCATCAAAAATTATCTGGATAAAAGAGGAGATGCGGACGAGGCGCTGTTTATTAGTTTAAGTAAGGCAAAAAATCCAAAAGTCATCGGCCGGATTATCCCCAGAACAGTGCAGCGATTAGTTGATTTTTACAGCCGAAAAGCCGGCATTTCAGAAAAAGTTCATCCTCATATGTTGCGCCATCTTTTTGCCACTGATTTATTAATCGGCGGAGCGGACTTACGCTCGGTTCAGGAACTTCTTGGCCACGCTAGTATTGCCACGACTCAAGTTTATACTCATTTAACCAATAAAGAACTCCGCGAAGTCCATCAGGCGTTTCATGGGAGAAGAAGAAAATAATTACCTGCGTCACTCTTATTTATAATCGATGTCGTTACCCGCTATAATAACTAACGATCGCATGTTATTATAGTAAAAACTTAATTTAACCACATATGAGAGGAGAATTTATTTATAAAATATTAGAAGCTATTGGTGATACAATAACAAATGCTGTTGATTTATTTGATGTGATTTCCAGCTCTGGTTATGGAGTTTCTCCTTCAAAATTAGAATATGAACTTTCAAAAAGGCAGAGAGAACGAAGTGAAAAATCGGTGGAGGAAAACTTTAAAAGGCAAGAAAAACAAAAATATTATAATTTTATATATTATTTAAAGAAAAATGGTTTAATTGACGAAAAGGAAAAGGATGATAAAAAATTTTTTATTATCACCAAAAAAGGCAAGGAGAAACTTTTTTCTTTAAGAGAGCAAAACAAGAATAGATTACCAAATCCTTTTTATAAAAAAGAATCAGGAGATAAATTTACGATTATTGTTTTTGACATTCCTGAAATTAAAAAAAGAAAAAGAAATTGGTTGAGGGCGGCGTTGAGGGATTTACATTTTAAGATGATTCAGAAAAGCGTTTGGATGGGGAAGATAAAGATCCCTAAAGAATTTTTATCCGATATCCGTGAAATGGATTTGATTGATTGCGTAGAAATTTTTGAAATTAGTAGAACCGGCAGTTTAGAGAAATTAATTTAGAGTTGGATAAGATATAATTATTCGGGGAAAGTGATTTGCTATAATAACTAACGATCGTTAGTTATTATAGCAAATTTAGCAGTTTTTGGTTTTTAGTAGTTTGGGGTATTTCACGGTTTTTTATTTTTTTTGTGGGCAGGGAGGGACTTGAACCCTCAAACCTTTCGGCACTAGCCCCTAAAGCTAGCGTGTTTGCCATTTCACCACCTGCCCTTGACTTCCTTAGTATTATATGCTATACTTTCGGTAACTTCAAGAGAATAGAAATCTTAACTCTTGAAACTTGAAAAGAGAACTTTAATAATTTTATAAGGAATGAAATAAAAAAACAACACAAATTTGATTGGCCATTGGCCGGAAAGGGGAAGGAAAATGTTGATTTTAGAAATCGTTTTTTTTGGTGTGGTTTTGGGGCTTTTTGTTATAATGGTCGCTGTGTTTTTGTTTAAGGCGGGGTTGATCGAGGTTGACCCCTACGAAGCCGTGGTGGTCAAAAATATTTGGACAGGCGTACCTCGAGCTCTTGCCGCGGGAACACATCAAGTTATCCCTGGCTGGGAAGAACAGTTGGCGCGGGTTACGCTCAAAAATGAGCCATCTGACCCGCCGGCGGTAAATGTTATCACCAGGGATGCCGTTGAGATCGGTGTGGATTATATCGTTCACACCCAACAGGTGGCAGACGCGGTTAAAGTCGCGACCGTCATTAACTACGAGCAAAGAAATACTCTAATCCAAACAAGGATTAGGGGGTACATCCAAGCCGAGATGAAGAAGTACTCGGCCGAGGAGGATCTGATTGAGATTATCCAAGTTACCCAAGCTCAAGATGGGCCGAAGGAAAAACGCAGGCCTAATATGGCGATTGCGAGCAATATTCAAGACGCTGTGAATGTAATTCTGGATAACGAGGTTTTGGCACAGTGGGGAGTTAAGATGGAAATACGAATTCAAAACCTCATTCTCCCAGAGAAGTTGACGGAGGTCGCAGAAGAGGCGGCTACCGCTGAAAGGGAGGGCCAACGCATTAAAGACAAAGCACAGGCTGCTGGCGTACCAAGCTGGCTTATGACTCTCGGCGATATTGCCGCTGATGTAACTAGGACATTGAAAGGAGGAGGAAAATGAGATCCCTAATCTTTTTGACTGTAGCGTTGGGCGTTGTTGGCCTTCCGTTAGTCATCCTTGCTTTCTCGCTGGCCGGTTTTTTTGGTGGGCTGATTGCGGTATTGGTCATCTTAGCGATTGGCTTGCGATTCGCCGGGTTTCTTGGACTATTCGTCATCCCAAAACCTGCGCTTACTCTTGCCAATTACATAATCGTAATTGGAACGGCTTCTGTCCTTTTTATCGGGGGGACAAAATATTATCATAAAACTCAAGAGGAAGAGGCGAGACGACGGCCAGCGTTAGTACGGGAAGCGGTTAAGAATAAAATAGAAATTATTCTCTACCCCGACCGTTACACATGGGTGCCTTTTCCAGAACACCATTGGGGGCACTTTGTGGTCGACCAAGATTTCCGCGTCAAGTTAACACAAAAAAACGCGGAAGGTCAGGATGAATTCGATTTCCTGGCCGGCAAGAAGTGGCCATTCCTAGGAGATGAAATCCCGGATAAGAAGCTGGGTTTGATGTCCTTGACGGGTAAACCGTTAAGGATGGCGATTTTTCTCAGGCCAAAAAGATGATGAGTGTTGTTCAGTTTGTGAAAGGAGGTGATTTAGATTTAAATTAGTACTTTGATTAGTGGCGACCCCACCGACTGAGCAATGCTCATGTCTGTGGGGTTGTTTTTTTCTTAGCCGAGTATACTTAGAAGAATTAAAGCAACGCCCTTGGAAATTAAAATAATGGTAAAGCCGATAGCGGCATACATAATTGTATTTCTACCGCTTTTAATTTTTTCCGGATTGTCGCGAGCAGTTAAAATTTGGAAACCACCGACTAAAATCATTATGGCGAAAATCGGGACGCTGATATAAATAAAATAATTTAGGACATTGTTAATGATAGTCATTACAGTCGCGTTAGTGCCTAAGGGGTTGGGAAGCGTAGTGCCGCCGGTGCCGAAATCTTGCGCCAAAACCTTCGGCATCAAGCCTAAAATTTTAAGAAATACATTGAGCATGCCTAGTACCTTAAATTAGAAATTAGAAATTTTTAGGTACTGGGTATGCCCAGTAGCTTTTAACTACCGAGCATTAAAGATAAAATCTTGGTTAGAAAAAATTAACAGAGCTTGTTTAATGTTTTACGACGTCCCACCCACAATGTTGCTGACAATTGCCGTAAAACTATAGGCTAAGAGAGCTATTGCTATAGCAACAGCAGCGTAAATCAGCTGATTTTTTGCGCTAGTAACTTTTTCGGCATCGCCACCAGAAGTCAAATAAGTGAAAGCGGCAAAAAGAATTAATATTATGGCAATGACAAAGAAAAAGACATAAATCCAGCCTATCACCCTGTTAATTATAGCCTGTAAGCCTGAAGCGGTTGTTATATTTATTGGCGGTGGGGTCGTGCTAGGAGGGGGAATTTGGGCTAATGCTGTGCCAGTTAACAACAAAACAATAGAACTAACCACTAGAGATGATATGGCTATTCTCGCTTTAAGTGATTTCATAATTTAAATTTCTAAATTCATTCTCGACCTTTTAGTTATTTTACGAAATATATGGTTTTTTATCAAATTGCATCGTAGGTGTTCCTCCCGGGACCGGGCTTGGACTGCCGCTACCTAAAATATCTTTAATAATGGCGCTGGCGGCGTAAGAAAGTAAGGCAATAGCAATTGCTACAGCGGCCCATAAAATTTGGTTTCTGGCGGAAATGATTTTTTGTGGGTCACCTCTGGCGGTTAGAAAACTAAAAGCCGCCAAGAGAATAAAAAATATAGCCACGATAAAGAAAATAGTATAGGTGTAGCTGACAACTCTGCCTAAAATATTGTAAACATCAGTTATACTTTTAACTGGACAAGTTGAGGGGTCTTTGCAAAGCTCGTTGGCGCTGTTTGTGGCGGTGGTTTGAGCAAAAACAAGACTGTTCATCAAGAACATATTAAATAAACTAACAGCGGCTAAAATTATTGTAAGTTTTTTTACGAACATTTTAATGTGTTCCATGGGCCGATGTTTAAATTATCCCAGCCCACGGCGATTATCTTAATTATTGTATCAATAATTAAATACGAAAGCAAGGCGATTAATAAGCCAATAACCGCGGCAGTAATAATTTCTTTACCCTTAGCAACTCTAACGGGCGAGCCAGCGGCCGTCATAATAAATCCGCCACCCACAACAATCATAATTGCGGCAAGCGGAAAAATAATGTAAATAAGATAATTAATAACCCTAGAAACCATTTCCATCAAAAAACACCAGTTGCAAGCCGGCTCGCTGTTTCCGCTGGCATCTTTTCCGCCGCAAGGCACTAAGCCAGCTGCCTGAACAACAAAAATAGCAAATAGCAAATATAAAATAGAAAATAGTGCGACGAGTTTTCTCATTTCAATTCGTTAATTTGGTTTTGGGCTTGGTCTAAGGCTTGTTTGGAATTAAGCTGGCCGCTTAAAACAGAAGAAATCATATCGGAAAAAATAGTTTTTATAGCTACGTTGTCTGGTTGGGGCCAGGAATCGCTCGTTAAAGCTTGCCTAACAAAAACACCAAGATTTGGGTCATCTTTATATTTTTCAATTAAAAAATTTAAAGCTGGCGGCTGGCCGCTTGTTGTCAGATAAACTTCCGCTATTTGATAATTAGCGGCGGCGGAAACAATAAAATTCCAAGCCGCAATTTGATTTTTGCTTTGTTTAGAAACTGCCAAGCCCCAATAGTTGGCGTAATTTTTAATTTTGTCAGCTTGGTCTGGATAAAATTGCGGCAGGTTAGACACTCTAATATTTAAATAAGGATTTTTTGCTTTGATTAAACGAAGGATAAAGTTGTAATTGAAAATCATAGCCAAATCGCCTTGGCTAAAACTATCTATAGAAGAAGTTAGGTTGTCGTTCCAGGTGTAATACTGACTGCTGGGGTTAGCGAATGAGAGATAAAAATTAAAAGCTGCTAGACCCTGATTGCCAAAACTTACTTCTCCGCTACTTTGATTAATAAACTGGCTACCGAATTGAAGCATTAAAAGATTTAGAATATCCGAGGCGGTGTCAATGCTTTTGTTTGAACCGCCAATCGCTGCGGCTGGCTTGGTAATTTGATTTAGAGTATTAAGTTCGCGAAGCTGAGGAATTAAACTCTGGAAATCCGACCAAGTTTTTGGCGGCAAAGCAATTGATTTTGAATTAAAAATATCTTTATTATAAATAAGAGCAAGCGTGTCTATGTAAAGCGGCAAAGCGTAAATTTTATTTTGAGAAACAAAATCGGATTTAATTATATCTGGAAACAGCTGCGCCAAATAACCGAGATTAAAAATAGTTTCTGGCACGGAGGCGAGCTTGCTAAGGTGTTTTGGCAGCCAAGTATTATGAAACATTAAAATATCCGGTCCTTGGTTAGTAGCTAGAGCGTTTAAAAGAGTTTTTTCGTAGGTATCGGCGTTATCAAATTGACGATAACTAATAGAGACAGCGTTATTTATTTTTGAATATTCATTAATGACTGATTGGATAGCATTTGCATTATTGACTTCAGCCACACCCCAAAAATCAATTTTGGTTTGAGAACCTGGGTTTAGAGTGCCACCACCACTGCCAGGCGCTTTTAAGCCTGGGATTAAACCAAGAAAAAGCAAGATAAAGAACAAGGCAATTAATCCAGCGACGCCGATAATGATAGTTTGGTTGCGGGTAAGATTCATAATTATTAATTATTATAAAGTAACGGCTCCGGCTATTTTATCTCCTTCTTTTAATCTCATAATTCTAACGCCAGAAGTGGCTCGGCTAGCGGTTCTAATATCCGATATTTTGGTTCTGATAATTTGGCCCTTAAGAGAAAGTGCCAAAAGTTCTTCTTCGTCAGTAATAATCTTGGCGCTGGCGATTGAACCGGTTTTTGGGGTGATTTTTGATGTTTTTATCCCTTGGCCGCCGCGGCTTTGAACTTTATATTGGCTAATCAGGGTTTGCTTGGCAAATCCGTTTTCCGTCACTATTAATAATTTGCGTTTGGCGCTTTGCTCTTTGTTATCTGTAATTATATCAAATCCAGCCACAAAGTCATTAGTTTTAAGTCTAATAGCTCTAACTCCGCTGGCTGAACGGCCGGTTGGCCGCAACTGCGATTCTTTAAATCTGATGGCTTGACCGCGACTCGTGGCTAAAATTATTTCATCTTTGCCGGAGGATAGATTTACCCATTTAAGCTGATCTGATTTTTGAAGAGTAATGGCGGTAATGCCGGTGCGCCTGATATTCGTGAAATTCTCTAAAGAAGTTTTTTTAATAATTCCAGCTCTCGTTGCCATTACCAAATAGTTTTGGGTTTCACTCTGGTAATTGATAATAGCACTGATTGTTTCGTCATTGGGAATCTCTAAGAAGTTTTGAATTAATTTTCCTTTGGCAGTGCGAGAGCCAACTGGAATTTCATAAACTTTGGTTTGAAAAACTCTGCCTTTGTTGGTGAAAAACAAAATATTATCGTGCGTGTTAGCCGAAATAAAATGAGTGATAAAATCTTCATCGCTGACTTCTGAGCCCATTAGCCCTTTTCCGCCGCGGCGCTGAACCTTGATAGTCGCCGGCGGCACTCTTTTAATATAGCCGCTCTGCGAAAGATTGATAATTACTTCTTCTTGAGGCACTAAGTCTTCTTCTTTGAATTCTTTTAAGCCAGAGCTAATGATTTTTGTCCGACGTTCATCGCTATAATTTTTCTTTAATTCCGCAAGTTCGTCTTTAATAACGGCTAAAATTTTTTCCGGGCTTTTCAAAAGTATTTCTAATTCTTTAATTAATTTTCTTTTTTCCTCTAACTCTTCATCGATTTTTTGGCGTTCCAAGGCGGCTAAAGTTTGCAGTCGCATTTCCAAAATGGCATTGGCTTGAATTTCGGTGAAATCAAATTTTTTAATTAAATTTTGAAGCGCGTCAGCTCGGTCTTTTGACTTTTTGATAGTAGAAATTATTTGGTCAATGACTGATAGCGCCTTACTTAAGCCCTCTAAAATATGAGCCCGCTCTTTAGCTTTTTTTAGGTCAAATTTGGCTCGACGTTCAACTATCAATTTGCGGTGTTCTAAGTGAGCAACTAAAACCTCTTTTAATGACAGAAGCTGCGGTTGAATACCGTTATCAATTAAAGCAATCATATTAAGATGGAAAGCTTTTTGAAGGTCGGTGTATTGATAAAGTTGGTTTAAAACTTTCTGGGGATTAGATTCACTTTTAAGTTCAACCACAATGCGCATTCCTTCTCTGTCGCTTTCATCTCGCAAGTCGCGGATACCTTCAATCTTTTTGTCTTGAACCAATTCGGCAATTTTAATTAGCAGTTCGGCCTTGTTGACTTGGTAGGGGATTTCGGTAATGACAATATTAAATTGGCCAGCTTTTCTTTCTTCAATTTCAGCTTTTGCCCGGCAAGTGATTGGTCCGTGTCCAGAGGCATAGGCGTCAACAATAGCTTTTTTATCGTGAATAATTCCGCCAGTCGGAAAGTCCGGACCAGGAATAAATTCCATTAAATCTTCGGTCGTACTTTTTGGATGGCTAGTTAAGTGGATTAAAGCGTTAACCACTTCATTTAAATTATGGGGCGGAATATTAGTAGCCATACCCACAGCAATGCCGATTGAACCATTAAGTAAAAGATTAGGAAGTTTGGCTGGTAAAACTTTCGGCTCCTCGCGGCTGGCGTCGTAATTCGGTTGCCAGTCAACTGTTTCTTTTTCAATATCAAAAAGCAACTCTTCGGAAATTTTAGAAAGTTTGGTTTCTGTATAGCGTTGGGCGGCCGGCGGGTCATTGTCTATTGAGCCAAAATTACCCTGACCAGTAATTAGAGGATAGCGCAAGGAAAAATCTTGAACCATTCTGGCTAGGGCATCATAAACCGCCATATCGCCATGAGGATGATAGCGGCCAAGACAAGAGCCGACAACGGTAGCGGATTTTCTAAATTTCGCACCATGAGTTAAGCCATCTTCCCACATTGTCCATAAGATACGGCGTTGAACCGGTTTTAAGCCGTCTCTTACATCAGGCAGGGCTCGGGAAACAATTACCGACATCGCGTAATCAAGATATGATTCGCGCAGTTCATCGGTAATTTCCCGTTTTTCAACTTTGCCAATATTAATTTTGCTTGAATCTTTGTCCATTATTTTATGGTGATGGTTTTGCTTTGGAAAATTTGCGAAATAATATTTTGAATATTTTCTTTAATTAAACCGCCAACGATTTTTAAACCATTTTTAAAAATTTGCCAAAATTTGACCTCTGAATTTTGATTCGCTAATTGTTGATTGGCATATTGGGTCATTGAATTAGTATAAATCAACCATAAGCTCACTACTAAAACCATCGAAATAGCGGTAAAAATAATTAAATATCGTCTTTTAATGCTTTCACTAGAATTTTGAATTTTAGCGAGCCAATTTTTAATTTTTTGAAACATTAGAATTATATTTTCAATACAACAATTTCTGTCTTTTTAACTTCGGCTAAATCTTTTTTCTTGATAGTTAATTTGTCTTGATTTTCCATTTGTCCAGATCTTTTGCCATTTAATTCTTCCAAAAATAGTTCGGATTTTAAAGCTGTTCTTTTTAATCCGGGAACCTTGAAAAAACTCGGAATAACAATTTTCGGCTCAATCTGTTTTATAATTTTTATCGCTACTTCAGCCCCAATAAAGGGCGGGCCGCCAGCAGGGATAAACAGAATATCAATTTCTTCCAAATGTTCCAAGATTGTTGGCTCCGGCATTTCTGAAATGTGACCCAAAAAACAAAGAGTAATATCTTCGATTTTTGCCAAATAAATTGTTTTCAAAAATTTCTCTGAAGATTCTTTGGCGAGAAAAAATCCAGTGATAATGATATCTTTAAAATGGTATTCGCCGGGCCCAGAAATTAGCTGATTAGTTGATTGGTTAATTAGTGAGTTAGTTAATGGAAGCGGGGTGAGTGTTTTTAAGACAATATTTGATTTAAAACGCGGCGCGGTGAGGCCAGTTTGAGCGTCAAAGGGGTCTGTTAAAACAACAAAATCGCCGCTTTGGAGTTTAAAACACCCCTCGCCGTAGAAAGTGATAACCATATAAATTAATTATATCTTATTTGGTCTAATTTTTCAACTATAAAATCCTCCGTTTATGCCGGAGGATTTTATTTTTTAGATCGAATTCGGTCTAAATTATCTTTCTTCTGTTTGCTGTCTAAATCTTTCTAAAAGATGATTAGCGTAGTCTTTACCGCCTAAGCCAAAAGCAATACCGCCAGCAATAGCCAGCATGGCAATTAGTCCCGTAATCAGAGTATTAAGAATAGCGGCGGCAATACCAATTTGAATTAAGGCTGCCAGAAATCCGAATACTACCACTACCCACCAAGCCAATGACGCCAAAAATTTCGGGTTATGAAGCTTGGCGCTTGCAACCGAAGCCTTAACAAGCGATTTAAGGAAGTTGGCGACAATAACTGCAATCAGCATTATCAAAACCGCTACGATAATATTGGGGATGTAAGAAATGACATCTCGTAAGAACAGAGAAACGCCGTAAAGTCCTAAAATATCAGTTACCGCCAAAACAAAAACTACGACAAAAAACCAATAAACCAAAAGGCCGACGAATTTACCGGAATTAATCTGAATACCAGCTCTTTCAAAGAAAGGACCTAGTCCCATCTTTCTTAATAAAGCGTCAATCTTAAGAGCGTTAATAACTCTTTCTACTAAGGCTTTAAATCCCGAAGCAACGATTAAGCCAACAACAATAAGAATCAAGGAGCCGATAAGCGAAGGCAAAAAGTTAATAATGCCAACCCAAACTCCCTGAAGCGAACTTATTAGTATTTCAGTCCAACTTTGAGCTATCATAGAGTTGCTAATTTACACAAATATGGCCACGAATTTCACTAATGATATTTGTGAAATTTGTGCTCAAATTCGTGAATATTTGCGAAATTATATCTTTTCGACCTTTATACCTTTATTATAGCTATAAAATTTTGAGATTGAAATGGCGAGGGTGTGGATAACTCTTAGCAAAAAATCTTTTTCTAAAATACACAAAAAACGCGCTAGTGTCAACAAAAAGTTATCCACAAAAAAATTTAGGACTAGACATCATTCTGTGATGTCGCCCCCGATCGCGCCTACGGCGCGATTTAGGGGCATTGATTTATTAAATTAAAAACCTATAATTATAATAATGCGTTTTTTAGCTCATTTGATTTTTTCTCTTTTTTCCAACCTAATCGCGCTTTTAGCAACTATTTATTTTATTAAAGGGTTTGAGATTGCTCCTGGTTTTGCGAGTTTCTTTATGGTGGTAGCTGTTTTGACATTAATTAACGCTTTTGTCAGGCCGATTTTAAAACTGCTTTTTACACCAATTATTTTTTTGACTTTCGGCTTGGGAGCTTTGATAATAAACGCCTTAATACTCTACCTTCTTGACAAAGTTTTGATAAACATTACTATAACAGGAACATTGTCTCTTATTTACGCTATATTAATTATAACAGCAGTAAATCTGGTGATTAATTTCACGGCAAAAAGAACCTACGCAAAGTAAAATTTGACTTTTGATTTTTTTATAGTAAACTAAAGGACATATGAAATTAAAACAAAGTCAATATTATATAATTTATGACCGCGATGAAAAGGGTGGCTATATTGCTTCAGCTCCGGCGATTCCCGGCTGTGTTGTTTATGGGAAAACCGTAAAAGAGGCGCATTCAAATATCAGCTTAGCGATTAAAGAATGTCTTGAAGTTATCCGCGAGTTTCATAAATCTTTTCCAAAAGAAACGATAAGGCCGGAAATTATCAAAAAAATTTCTTTTGTTAAGGTTCCGGAATATGTCTAAACTCAGGCCAATCGGCTATGATGGGTTTGCAAGAAAACTTTTGCGCGCCGGCTATATTCCTATACGTAAAACTAAACACACAATTTATTTTCACCCCACGAAACAAATAACAGTGCCGCTTCCCCATAAGCACGGTCGCGATATTCCTAAGGGTTTACTAGCTAAACTTATTAAGGAAATGGGAGTATCCGTAGAAGATTTTAATCATTTATGAAAAATAAAGGCCTTGCGCCAATCGCGATAATTTTGATAATCGTGGGAGTTTTGGTTGTGGCTGGCGGGGTTTGGTATCTATATCAAAAATCAAATATCAAAAACCAAAATAACCGGCAGTCGGCGGCTCAACAATCGTCAACCGCAGACGAGACGGCAAATTGGCAAACTTATCGGAATGAGGAGTATGGGGTTGAAGTGAAGTATCCTGCATATTTTTCAGCTTCATATGACGATATATTTAAGGATACATCTGACAATATTAATCATATAATTTTTTCGAGAGGGCCAAACCTTTTTTGTCCAGATTACCCGAATTGTCCTGATGTTGTAAATAGCCCTCTTTCAAAATGGAGCTTCGCAGGCGATGTAGGTGACGCTTTCCCTTTGCGTTTTGCTATTAAAATTTTTGATAAAAAAAATTATTCTGATCCCGAAGTAATTGACCCGGCAGATAATTTAGCGGCTAAACCCTTTGTAAATAAATCAATTAAAATTGACGGATTAGACGCTTCTTACAAGGCATACGATATTTTCGCAATTGAATGCGCTTCTGATAATTTGCGCAATATAAAATTGGAAAAAAACAACAAAGTATATGTGTTAAATTTTAACTACACGACAGCAGGATGTTCTTGTAAGACCGACGATATTAAAACAGATTGCGATAAGGATATGGCTGAATTTCGACAATTTAGCGATATGTTGATTGATCAAATCCTTTCCACTTTCAAATTTATTAAATAAAAATTAAATTTTTGACTTTTAATTCGTCTATGATACAATGATTTTATGACTATTATCACGACTCCCGCTAAATTAAAAAATTTAGTTAAAGACGCGATAAAAGAGGCGCTTGCTTTGGAGTTTATGAAATTAAGAGCTGATTTAACGCCTTTCGTTTCTGATAAAGAACAGAAAGAAATTGAGAAGCTCTACGGAAAACCAGCGCGTAGAAATTCGCACTCATCTTGGAATAAAAACGTCTCCTTTATTCTTGCGACCCATTAAGATTAAAATTTCTAATTGTTATTGGAAATTGAAAATTAGAAATTGAAAATTTATACAATATGTTTATTTCTATCGCTCAAATTATTGTTTCTATTATTTTGATTATTTTGATTTTGCTTCAGGAAAGAACATCTGGGCTTTCTGGGGTTTTTGGCGGCGGCGGTGGCGAGTTTTATGCTCAACGCCGAGGCATGGAGCGTTTAATTTTTTTAGGTACTATTGGCTTGGCAATACTTTTTGCGATTCTTTCTATTTTCAACCTATTAATATAAGGAGAAAAGAATTTTTCTACTAACATGTCTTTTTTCATTCAGATTTTCAAAAATTTTTCTCGTTATGAGCAGATGATTTTTGTCGCTGCTATTCTGGTTTTAATCTCTTCTACGGCTTTTGCGGCAGTTAATTTTATTTCTCAAAATAGTTCTTTAAAAGCTGTTTCCGGCGGAGAATATATTGAGGGCGTGCTCGGTCAGCCCAGCTTTATCAATCCTGTTTTGGCTTTGGCTAACGGACCGGATAACGATTTAACCGAACTTATTTTTAGTAATATTTCAAACTTAGCTGAAAGTTTGAAAATGAGTGATGGCGATAAAACATGGGATGTCCGTCTTAAGGAAAATCTTTTTTGGGACGATGGGGAAAAAATTACAAGCGACGATATAATTTCAACTATAAAATTCGTCCAAGACCCCGATAGTCGTTCTCCTCAAGCGTCAATGTGGCAGGGAGTAAATATTGAAAGGGTCAGTGAGCGAGAAGTAAAATTGACCCTTCCCGAGCCGTATGTTTTTTTTGAAGCCACCCTTAAAGATTTTAGGGTAATTCCTAAACATATTTATGGAAGCATCCCGGCTGCTAATTTGCGGCTTTCTGACTATAATCTTGAGCCGATAGGCGATGGCCCTTATCGCTTTTTGTCTTTTTCCAAAGACCGTTCCGGTTTTATTTCAGAATATCAACTTATTCGTAATGAGCGCTTCTCTGGCCAGAAACCTTATTTGGAAAAAATAGTTTTGAAATTTTATTCTAGCGAGGATGATTTAATTAAAGCTTTTAATTCAGGAGCGATTGACGGCTTCGGCGGTTTGAATGAAAAAAATATTAGTAAAATTAATATTAACCATCAAATTTTTGAGTTGCGAATGCCAAGATATTACGGACTTTTCTTCAACCCTGACGCTAACGACCTTCTTAAAGACAAGAATATCAGATTGACTTTGACTTATGCGACTGACAGAAAAAAAATAATTGAACAGGTTTTTGATGGCCAAGCGATGGCGGTTAACGGCCCTTTAATTATAGGAATGAAGGGTTACGACCCCAAGGTTGAGTCGCAAGAAGATTTTTCTTTGGATAAAGCATCGGCAGTTTTAGCTGCTAGCGATTGGAAAATAAATAGCGACGGAGTGGCCGAAAAAAATATTAACAAAGAAGTAAAAAAGTTAGAGTTTGATTTAGTCGTTCCTCAAATTCCATTTTTAGTAGAAACAGCTAATATTATTAAAGATGATTGGTCAAAAATAGGCGTTAAATTAAATTTATCAGTTCAGCCAGCCGATGAAGTTAATAACGGAGCTGTTAAAACCAGAAATTATGAAATGATTATGTTCGGCAATATCTTTGGAAATTATGACAGCCCTGATTTGTCTTCTTTCTGGCATTCTTCGGAACGATTTTATCCCGGGCTTAATCTTTCTCTTTATCAAAATCAAGCTGCCGATAATTTAATACAAGCGGTTAGAAAAGATTTTAATGATTTAAAGCGTCAAGCCGAACTTTCAAGCTTACAGTCATTAATCATTGCTGACCAGCCGGCAATCTTTCTTTTTTCGCCTAACTATATTTATGTGGCTGAAAATTCGCTGAAAGGGATTGACGAAAAGTTTATCGCTTCGGCAAGCGAGCGATTTAAAAATATTTCAAATTGGTATGTAGAAACAGCGAGAGTGTTTAAATAAAAGGCTTGACATTTATTTATGGATATAGAACAATATAAACAACTTGCTAAACTTATACGGGATAATAAAACTTATAAGGTTTATGACTTGCCCGAGCTTAAGGATTTAGAAATTTCTTTAACTGAATTAAATCCCAAAGAATCAACAACGGGCCATTCTCATAAAAGTGTTGATGAAGTTTATCTTTTCATTAAAGGCGAAGGCACAATGGAAAATGGCGCGGAAACTTTAAAAGTAAAAGCCGGCGACGTCGCGCCCGTTAAAGCCGGCGATTTTCACAGGGTTCATAATCCGGGAGATAAAATTTTAAGCTTCTGGGCGATTTTTGAAAAATATGAAGGAAGAGGGAAATAGCGAAATTTTCAATTACCAATTACCAATTACCAATTACCAATTTTCAATGCGGGTGCGCCCAGGTGCTGAAATCGGCAGACAGGTTAGCTTCAGGAGCTAATGTCGGAAACGACGTGTGGGTTCAAGTCCCACCCTGGGCACAAGCATTTTGGGTTTTAAATATTCATCCCGAGCGTAGCGAGGTTAAGCAGATTTAATCCCGCACTTAGCTTTGCTATAGTGCGGGGCAAGCCCCTCCTCGCCCACATAAAGATATAATTTGCCCTTCGGACAAATTTCCCCGCTCTTCTAAGAAACATTAAGATATATAAATATATAATCAATTATGAAAAAAGTTATAATTTTATTTGCGATAATAATAGTGGTAATCAGTATCGGTGGTTATTATATTTATAATAACTTTATAAAAAATAACTGTCTAAAAAATGACGAAAGTTGTTACAGGGATGCTGTTAAGTTTTGTAAGGTCGGCGTTAAACAAGAAAGCGAAACAGATATAGGATACGCAAAAATGGAATGGCAGCACGAGATATTAGGAGTTGAAAATGGTTTATGTAAGGTCCGTAGACTAGCAAATAATAAAGTTAATATCGGAAAAGAAACCGCGGAAGAAACAAAAACTTTTTATCTTTATTACGAATTAGGCAATCCTGATAAAATTATAAAATCAGAGGATGTGAAATAAGATTTAACGTTTTCAGGGATGACCCACATTTTATGTTTAGACAAAAACTAACTGGGACAAAAAGAAGAATTATTTCGCGAGTACCGCGCTTAAAAGAAGAGCTACCTAAATCAGGGCCAGTGGTTCGTTTTGCGACTCTTGGCGGCTTAGAAGAAATCGGCCGCAATATGATGTTTTTCGAATATCAAGACGAAATTATTATTATTGACGCCGGTCTTCAGTTTCCCGAAGAAGCGACGCCTGGCATTGATTATATAATTCCTAACACTTCTTATTTAGAGGAAAGAAAAGGAAAAATAAAGGCGTTAGTCATTACCCACGGCCACTATGACCATATCGGCGCTATTCCGTATATTATGGGGAAATTAGGTAATCCACCTATTTTTGCCACTCCGATTACCAAGGAAATTATCGCCAGACGTCAGGAAGAATTTACCAACGCGCCGAAACTCAATTTCCAAATTATCAAATCGGGCGAAACACATCAACTGTCAAAAAATTTCAAAGCGGAATTTTTTGGCGTAGCGCACAATATTCCCGAAGGCGTAGGAATGATTATAGACACCCCAATTGGCAAAATCGTTCACCCCGGAGAATTTAAATTTGATTATGATGTTGACGGCAAACCCAGAGACGTAGAAATTTGGGAAAAAATCGGCAAACAAAAAATCCACACTTTATTTCTGGATTCAACCGGCGCTGAAGAACCGGGCTATTCAATCTCTGAAAGAGTGGTAGAAGCGGAGCTGGAAAAACTTTTCAAAAAAGCCAATGGCAGGATTATTTTGGCGACTTTTTCTTCGCTTTTAGACAGAATTGCGGAAATCGTAAAAATCGCCGAAAAAATGAATAAAAAAGTGGCGATTAGCGGCTCATCAATGAAATCCAATATCCAAATTGCGAGAAACTTGGGTTTTATGAAAGTTAAAAAAGAAACGCTTATTCCTTTAGAAGAAATTCATAAATGCCATGATGATAAATTGTTAATTCTTTGCACTGGCGCGCAAGGCGAGCCAAATGCGAGTCTAATGAAAATTGCTAACGGCGAACACCGCTATATCCAGGTTAAAAAAGGAGATACTTTGATTCTTTCTTCTTCGATTATCCCGGGAAACGAAAGAAGCGTTCAGGTGTTAAAAGACGATTTGTCGCGTCAAGGCGCTTTGGTTTATCACTATAAAATGATTGATATCCATTCTTCTGGCCACGCGCCGCAGGAAGAACTAAAACAAGTGATGAAAGCTATTAAGCCTAAATTCTTTATTCCTATCCACGGTTATTATTTTATGAGATGGCGAAACGGCCAGCACGCTCAAGAGGCGTTAGGGCTTAAGCCGGAAGAAACGCTTTTAATTGATAATGGTCAAATTGTTTTATTTACCAAAGATTCAGCAAAAGTAAGCGACGAGATGATTCCGGCTTTTTATGTAATGGTTGATGGGTTAGGTGTCGGTGATGTGGGTGAGGTGGTTTTAAGAGACCGCCGAGTTTTGGCGCAAGAAGGAATGGTGGTAATTATTGCTACTCTTGATAGGCGCAGCGGCCAATTTTTGAAAAATCCAGATATTATTTCCCGCGGCTTTATTTACTTGAGAGAAAACAAAGATTTTGTGGAGGAATTAAGAAAACGGATTCGGGGTTTAATAAACCGAATTCCACGCCATCAGCAAGTGGAAACTGACTATATTAAATCATTGATCCGAGACCAAATCGGCCAATTTTTGTATACTAAAACAAAGCGAAGGCCGATGGTTTTGCCAGTGATAATAGAAGTATAAAATATGAAAACAATTTTTAGCGGAGTAGCGCCTTCAGGTGTTTTGCATATTGGAAATTATTTAGGCGCTATAAAACAATGGCTTGAACTGCAAAAAGAAAATCGCTGTATTTTTTGCGTGGTTGATTATCACGCGATGACGATTTTTCAGTCGCCGGAAAAACTGCGGGAAAAAATTTTAGAAATCGCGACGATTTATCTTGCGGCTGGGATTGACCCGGGAAAGTCTATTATTTTTATTCAGTCGCATGTGCCAGAACATACTGAATTAGCTTGGATTTTAAACACCATCACAAAAATTCCAGAATTAGAACTAATGACTCAATTTAAAGACAAAGCTCAAGGATTTAGGGCTAAAATTAATGTCGGGCTTTTTAATTATCCGGTCTTAATGGCTTCTGATATTTTGCTTTATAAAACAGATATAGTGCCGGTTGGCGAAGACCAAAGACAGCACGTTGAAATCACGAGAACTTTGGCTCGGCGTTTCAATAATCTATACGGCGAAACTTTTATTATTCC
>ERZ1292629.737-Hain-H43-01um-R1-737-length-35860-cov-10_pt1 | contig 35860 bp, 41 predicted proteins | sample MGYA00564399_ERZ1292629 | MGnify/ENA primary metagenome ERZ1292629 (study PRJEB36523, sample SAMEA6512636) | groundwater metagenome | collected 2019-01-08 | study: AquaDiva: Metagenomics assemblies of 32 groundwater samples
TGCGCTAGAACCAGTGCTTTTTATTTTCGCAACTTGCCTGTTATATCTTTCAGTAAGGTCAATCACCTTATTTTTCCTTCCAAACCCAAAAAACCTCATATAAAAACAAAGAGAAGATTGTTTTTAAAATTAACTAAATAAATATACTATTGTAACATAAATCATATAAACCCATTAAACTGCTGATTTTCATGAAAAATGAAACATGGGTGTTAAACAATCTAAGAAGAAAGTTCTCTAAAAAATTAAAAGATTTAACTTTTATTAGCTCTCTGGTTATATTCGGCACTGTTTCAACTCTTTCTTCATATGCTGATTCAGATAAAATTAAAGAATCAAGATATTCCATAGACAAAATTCAAACAAATGCTGGTTTAGAATATCGTTTTATGTTTGACAACAGGCATTTTATGACTCTAATTGACGACAACAGAACTTTAAATTTAAGACCACATCCTGGAGATGATATAAATGGTTGGGGCTCTTCTTTGTATGCACAGCCATTTTTACCAGGCGCTACTCTAAAACACACAGATATAGAATCAGTAATTGCAGAAGAAGATGGAATTGAAGTTAATGCTTCAGGAAAAGTTTCTAAAGGAAGTTCAGATAGTTATGGTAATTGGATCTTTAATTTAGATTTTAATTACAATGAAACAGATAAGACTATTCGTGGAAATGGGAATTATAATATCACCTTAGACGGTCAGTTATCAAAGACAGGAGATTTGAATCTATATAAAATCGCAAGCAATTATTTAGATAATGTGCCTCTTTTAAAAGACGGAATCGGTGATACAGGAGATATGAAAAAAGCAGAAGTTATTGGAGATACTTTCAAGTTTATATGGAACCCTCCTCTACAACCAGGACATTTTCCTATGGACTTTACTGATAATTTATCAATAAATGTTGTTGGAACCTATAATAATGTTGATACAGCTGCACAAGGTTATAATCCAATTGCTCCTGCACATAAACCAAGTCTAAAAGTAGAATTAAGATCAACTATTCCTGAAATTAAAATGATGTTTGGAGCAATGTATGATACTTCTAAATCTAAATTATTCTGGGAAGACAATATTGGAATAACCCCGTTGATATTCAGAAGCTCTGCATTAACAGGATATAACTTTAATGTTTTATTTGAATCTAATGCACCAACAGAACAAGAAAATTGGAGAGTAGGAGAATTGTTTAAATTTTCAAATAATTGGGGCAAGACAGAGCATCACGATACCTTAATAGATTTTTTGAATGGTTGGAGTTCGGGGTTATTGGATGATAAAACACCACCATAAAACTACAAAGGTTCGTTAAAAACCATTATACACTTCTTACAACGTCGTTAATGGGCTGTATACCTCTCATAGACCATTTTATTGAAACAAAAAGTTATTAAAACATTAGGATAGTGGACACTTTGTGCTACTATATTATAAATAAGGACTTTAAAGTGAAGACCTTATTAGAAAAACTAATAAGTTACAACGAAGAAGAATTTTTAAACATAGAATATAATCTCTTTTATGGAAAAAGACCAAAAAGTGAAATTAAAAGATGATTCTATAATTATTAGCAACATTACTATAGAGGATATAAATACTTACAAGATTTTAAATGACATTCCAGAAAATAAAAGGGAAGATTTTGTTAAAAAGGCAATAGTTATTGGTGCCATAGGTCTGAGAAATCTTTATTTGACTGAAAATGTGGATTATATTGAGAAGGAATTTAAAGAATTATTAAAGGGGTTGGAAAGTCAATCAAAGGATATTAAAAATAATCTCGAAAAAGAATTTAGAGATTTGCTGAAAAATTCTGAAAGTCAATCAAAGGATATTAAAAATATGATTGAAAAAACTCTTGATGTTGATAGTAATTCAAGTTCCTTGGGAAAAATGAGAGTATTATTTGAAGATTATTTTGATAAAAGAAAAGGTAAAATTAGTGATTTATTAAGTCCATTTGAAGAGGACTCTCCTATTAAAAAGTTAAAAGAAGAAATTTTCAAGAAAATACAAGAATTAAAAGACGAACTAATTAAGGATAAAATAATTGGAGAAATGACTGATAAGACAACATTGAAGGGGGGAAAGTTTGAGGAGGTTGTTCTTGAATCAATTGAAGATTTCTGTTCTGAATATGAAGATAAAGTTAATTTTGTGGGTGAAAATTTAGGTAAAACCAACAAGATAGGAGATATAGCTATAGATATTAATGGTGATGAAAATAAAAGAGTTATTATTGAGTGTAAAGATAGTTCTGCTTATTCTCACAAAAAAACTATTGATGAAATTAATGATGCAATAGAAAATAGAAATGCTAAGTTTGGCATATTTTTATTTAAATCTCAATCCCAGATTCCATCGGCTTTAGAGCCAATGAAAATCACCAATAATTATATTATCACTTCTTTTGATAATTATGGTCTTTATTTTGCTTTTAGAGTTGCAAGATTATTTGTCGAACGGGGAGCTGAAAAAAATAAAAAAGAAATACCACTTGGCGAAATTCAAAAAGAAGTAGAAAATTTAAAAAACAAGTTATTGGATTTTAAAAATATTCAGACCAAGTTAACACAAATAGACAATGCCAGTGATTATATTAGGGAGAATATAGATAGATTAAGGAAAGATATTGAGAATGGATTAAGTTCAATAAAAGAACTCCTAAATAATGAGTAGCTTTCCATAAATTTTTTCAACATCTTTAAAAGTAATAAGGTCTTTCTTTTGAATACCTTATTATAAAAATGTTTCGAAAGAGAAACATTTTTAATCAAACTCCTCCATAATATAATATGGCAGAGGTAAAAGAAATATCAGACATTATAGAAGAAATCAGCCCATATTATGCTGACAGAAAAAAGAAAAAGGAAAAAGATATTATACCTAATGTTGCTGAAACAGAGCATCAATTCATTTACGATTCATCTTCAGAAATATTAGAAAGTATATATTTTTTTATTTTAGATTTAGTAAATGAATTTGGATTTGAAACAGAAAAACTCATTGATAATTTTACCTCAACTCCAGGAAGCCAGCATTTTTCAGAAGTAGGAATGAAAGCATCACGAATGCAGGAGGAGGCATCAAAAATATTAGGAAACGTAAATACAGTTGTTAGAAGCGTTCTTAATTTAGTTTATGATTTAAAGGATTTCAAAATTAGGCTTCAGCAGTATGATATGCTTAATTCAAAAGACAAAAACACTCAAGAAGCCGCAAAACTATCTTTAAAACAAATCTGGATGGATAGGGTGGATATAAACAAAGGAAACTCTTCAATAAAAGCAATGGCTCTTGGCCAGGCGGGTTTTCAAACACTATTAGATGGTTTTTTAGTAGTTGATGATGATTCTTTAAAATACAAGGGAAAAGAAATAGACTTAAATGATAGAGTAAAAAGAATTCTAAAGCAAAGAATAATGGAGTTTAATATCTGGTTAGAGCAATCTGAAATAGAATTAAGAAAGAGATATGAAATTGAAAAAAACTATCTGAGAAGCCAGGTTTCAAGTTTAAAACTATATTCAAGATGGGTTAAACCATACCTGCTAGCAGCACAAAATCTAGAAATGAAGGATAGGTCAAGAGAGCCGGGATTAGTAAATATGTTTAACACAATAGTTTTTCAATTAACTCTGTTAGGAAAATCAAAAATAAAAATAGATGAAGCAGCACTCGCAGGAAATTTGCCTTTAGACTTAAAAAAAATTAAAATAGAAAGAGATTATTATAAATGTATATTAATAGATTTTAAATTCCGTGCTATTCCAAAACAAGGAGCATTTATAGGAAGAACAGAGGTTACATTCAAAGCTTATGCATTAACAAATGAAGAATTAGATAAATTAAATGAAGAATTAGATAAATCAGATTTAAGCGATGCCCTCAAATTAATCCAAGGAACAACAACAGATAGCATAGAGCAACTGCAGGAAGAAATAGACGGATTTCTCGAAGATAAAACAGAGCAAGAAAAGGAAAAAGAATCCAAAAAAGATCAATCAAACCCTTTCTTGGCATTAATCGGATATTATGAAAAAGATTCAGCAGATTCAAAAGATAAAAAATCAGAAAAAGAAAAGAAAATATTTAAAAAAGAAACATGGGTTGAAAAAAACATTATAAGGAAATATGTAGCAGAAGAATCAGCAAATGTCTGTTTTGATATATTTGATATCTACAAAAAAGCTCATGGAATGCCAAGCTATACTAGTTAAGGTTCTCCTACTAAATTTAAGAAATTTATCGACGCTGACTAAAAAGCACTAAAAAAGGTTGGAGATAAAAATAGCCGGGATTAAACTCTGCAAAAATGAGCAGTTAGGTGCTCCCGGGCATATTTTCTTTTAAAATTTCAGTAAGTAAAAATTTTATATTTAAAAAAGCTTAAAAATGTGTATAATCTTGATTATACATGAAAGAGCAAAAAATTGATCCTTGGGGATCTAAAGAAATAAAGATTGATGAAAAATTAATAAAAGAATTTGGACTTAAAAAGTTTGATGAAAATAACCCCCCGATCAGTCATTATTTTTTTAATAGAGGAATAATAGTAGCACATAGAGACTTTGAAGCAATTGAGAACTGTATAAATAATAAAAAACAATTTATACAATTAACAGGGATAGCCTCTTCAGGACCGCTTCATCTTGGACATAAGGTAGATATAGATGTTTATCTTCTTTTTAGGAAATTAGGTGCCAAAAGTTTCTTTGTAGTTTCTGACATTGACGCCTATGTTTCTCGTCCAGACTCAAAAGTACCAAGTTTGCAGAAAGCTAAAGAATATGCTGTTGATATTATAGCTAATCTAATGGCTTTGGGTGTTCCTAAGGAAGATATTTATGTGCAAAGTAGAAAAGAGCCAAGGTATTACGAATTTGCCTTTGAAGTCTCTAAAAAAATTACTGAAAATGAATTCAAGGCAATTTATGGGCATCTTAACTTGGGGAAAATATCTGCAAATTTATTGCAATATTCAGATATATTACATTTACAATTAAAAGAATATTTTGGTCCTACACCTACTATTACTGCTATTGGAATAGAACAAGATCCTCATGCAAGAGCTTGTAGAGATTTAGCTAGAAAATTGCCCTATAAAATGAAGATTCCCAGTTTTGTATATTTTTTGCATCAAGCAGGGTTACAAGAAGGAAGCAAAATGAGTGCTTCTATTCCAGATACCGCAGTTTTTTTAAATGATTCTTCTCAAGAAATAAAAAGAAAAATAAACAAAGCATTTTCTGGTGGAAGAGAAAGTGTGGAACTTCATAGAAAACTTGGGGGGATTCCCGAAGTTGATAAATCTTTTGAAATTTTATTTTACCATCATCCGGATGACGACTTTATCAAAAAGATTTATGGGGAATACAAATCTGGAAAGATGCTTAGCGGAGAACTGAAAAAAATATGCATAGACTTTCTAACAAAGTTTTTATTGACGCACCAAGAAAAAATAAAGAAAAATAAAAAAACTGCTGAGGAAATGGTATTCGGAAAATGAATCAAAAATGGTTAGACAAAAAATTTGAAATTTATTTAGATCCTTTATATCAAAAAAACCCTCTCGTCTTACCACATACTAAAGTGTGTGGTTTGTTCGTTGGGTTTTTAGGATACAGAAAATAACAGATAGTTGCAAAGCAACTATCTACTGCCTAAAGGCAGTAGTTTAATTTGTTTTCTGTATTACGAAGAAATATTTAACCTTATAGTCAAGGACGCTAAAATTTATCCATTTGCGCCTTGACTATTGAAGGAAAGTCATACAATTTTGGTCAATTATTTACGACTTTCACTATAGGTTACATTTTTATATTCTTCTTCACTTATTCTTTTATGAAAAAAAGCTCAAAAAAAATAAAAATTCTGAAAGTAATAAAAAAAATAAATAAGTTAAAGAATAGTAAAATAAAATATCCAAAAGATATAGAAAATAATAAAGAAAAAGCAGAGTCTGAAGAAAAAAATCTAAAAGAGGAGAACCAAGAACCAAAAGAAACTCAAGATGATTTTATAAGAGAATCTCTTAAATCAGGAACAAGAATTACGCCTATTTTAGAAAGAATTGCGAATCTGGAAAATATTGCCCCTGAAAATTTAGTAGATAATGAAAAAAGAAATACAACAGGAGAAACTTCTGCTGAAAGAAAATATCTTTCTTATACTTCTTCAGAGTATTTAACATCCAGTGAAATCCAAAGACCAAGAAGAGAAAACTGGGAGGAAAAAACAATAACTCCAAGACCAAGGGTTCAGCAAAAGCAGTTTATAGAGCAGGATTTATTTATTAATGAGTTGGAAGATATTAGAAGAAAAAATGCAAGATTTTCAGAAGAATATGTTATAAATATTGAGGGCCGTGAAGCAGAAAAGAAAAAACTACCCTTCAATAGAGACAGGAAATATGAAGAATAAATATATAAATTAATATTCCATATTTTATCTATGGCAGAAGCAGAAAAAAAGAGTTACACAATTTCTGATATATATCAGGGAGGGTATTCAAGTTTAGACCCTGAAAAAGGTTATGGAAATATTTTTACAGGCTATAGGGCAAATATTAATCAACTAGCTATAACAACAAATCCTTCTAATGCTGCAATCCTAAAAGAATTTTCTGATAAAGCAAATTTAGGAGTAGAGCACATTGAAATAGAAGCTCTAGATCCTAAAGTATTTGATGCAATGCCTAAACAGCAGTTAAAAGAAATCAACAGGCTAAGCAAACTCACAGGAGTAGGAATAAGCTTCCACGGGCCTTTAATAGAACCATCAGGAATGACTCAGCATGGATGGAATGAAGCTTCAAGAAAAGCAGCAGAAAGGCAGATTCAAGAATCAATGGAAAGAATTCACGAAGCAAATCCAGAAGATATGGTTGTTAATTTCCACACCTCAAATTTCCTTCCATCTGCAGAAATAAGCAAAACAAAAGAAGGGGAACAACCACAAAGCGGTTTAATTGTAGATACTCAAAGAGGTTCGGTTAATATAATTCCTCTTAAAGAGAGATATTTTCCAGGAGAAAACAGAGAAGTTAATCTAAAAGAAGAAATAAAAAGATTAAATGAAGAAACATGGAATGAAGGGGTAAGACATCTTGCTTATAATGGTGATAGAGCAATTTCTTATCTTGCACAAGGAACTCCTTTAGCTAAAATCGCAGAAGCAGAAAAAAAAGAGGGCAAAGAATTTTCAGGATCAGAAGAATTAGTTGCGAGAAAAAAAGCAGAATATAATGCAGGTGTTGCTTTATTAAATGATTCTTACAGGCAGTTGAAACAACTCTATGAATTGTCCTATAAAAGTGGAGCAGAGCAGGATAAAAAAATACTAGAAGGATTTGCAAAAAGAATAGAGTCTTATGCAAAAAGAATTGAAGAAAAACCCTCTAGCGATGAGAGCATTATGCTAAGAGAAAAAATTCTTGAAGATGGATTAGATACTTTCAACAAAATAAGCCCCCCTCAAATTGTTCAGAGTGCAGATGAATTCATGATGAAAAAATCTTCAGAAAGTTTTGGAAATGCGGCATTTAATGTCTATAAAAAATTTTCAAAAGAAAAAAAGAATGCTCCTATAATGGTGATTGAAAACCCTCCTGCAAACCAGCAATTTTCAAGAGGAGAAGATGTAGCAAATATGGTAAAAGGAGCAAGAGAGCAATTTGTAGAAAGAGCATTAAAAGAGGGATTTTCTAGAGGTGAAGCAGAAAGACAAGCAGAAAAACTAATTGGCGCAACTTGGGATGTTGGACATATAAATATGCTTAGAAAACAGGGATTTGAAGAAAAAGATATCATAAAAGAAACAGAAAAAATCGCCCCTTTTGTAAAACATATTCATTTGTCTGATAATTTTGGATTTGAGCATACAGAACTTCCAATGGGGATGGGTAATGTTCCATTAAAGGAAATAATGGAAAAGCTCGGAAAAAAAGGTTTTGAAGCTAAAAAAATTATTGAAGCAGGAGATTGGTGGACAAAACACCTTCCTCAAGGAGCAGGCCAGCCATTTGTTCCATCTTTAGAAGGAATGGGTTCTCCTATTTATGGAATGAAAATGGCTCCTTACTGGAATCAGGCTCTAGGATTAACACAAGGCTATTTTGGGGGATATGGCCAAATGCTTCCTCAAGGAAATTATGAAATTTTTGGGGCAGGATTTTCCCAGCTTCCAGCAGAACTTGGGGGCCAAAGACCAGGAGCACAAGGAAGCAGAATGTCTGGAAAACCAATGGAATAAATTTAAAAACTAAAATACCCTTAAAATTTTATTAAAAATAAAAGAGAGTGAAAATGAAAAAGAAAAAAACTTATAAAAAGATAGATTCAAAAAATATTCCTACTCTGCAGCTTAAAACAGAAAATGAAATTGCAATGGACTTTGCTGTAAAAATCTATAAAAAATTTGACAAAATAATAAAATCAGTAATTTTATTCGGCTCTACAATAAAACAATCAAATGTTGCAGGTTCAGATATAGATATAATAATAATCATCGATGATGTTTCTATAAAATGGGATCAGGAATTAATCGCATGGTATAGAGAAGAATTAGGAAAGATTGTAAGTGTAAGTCCATACAAAATAGACTTGCACATAAACACAATAAAATTAAGCACATGGTGGGATGATTTAATGAAAGGCGATCCTGTAATTATTAATGTAATTAGATATGGAGAAGCAATGGTAGATTTGGCTGGATTTTTCGAGCCATTAAAATATTTATTAATAACAGGAAAAATAAAATCAACACCAGAAGCAATTTACAATTGCCTTTATAGAGCCCCCCAGCATTTTAATAGAAGCAAAATTTCAGAATTAAATTGCATTGAAGGATTGTATTGGTGTATGGTAGATTCTGCTCATGCTGCATTGATTGCAGCAAATGTCCTTCCTCCATCTCCAGAACACATTCCAGGAGAATTAAAAGAAACTTTTGTAAATAATGGAAGATTAAAAATAAATTATGTAACAAATTACAGAGATTTGCATATTCTTCACAAAAAAATAGCTCATGGAGAAGTTACAGATTTAAAGGGTGTTGAAATAGATCAATGGCAGGAAAAGACAAAGGCGTTTATGGAAACTATGGTTAAATTAGTAGAAGAAACAATTATCTATTAAAATCAAAAAAAACCCTCTTGTCTTACCACACACTAAAATGTGTGGTTTGTTCGTTGGGTTTTTAGGATACAGAAAACAACAGATAGTTGCAAAGCAACTATCTACTGCCTAAAGGCAGTAGTTTAATTTGTTTTCTGTATTAGTAAGAATAAAATTATTTAATTAATCTTCTGCTGGAGCCCCGACAATCCTTCTGGCATCTTTTCTTATATCGCTAATATCTTCTTTTCTTGCGGCACTATAAGCATCTGCTTTTAATTTGCTAATTCTTATTGCTCTACCAGATTTAATCAGGCTGTATGCTTGTTTATACCTATTTATAATATCAGTCAAATCAAGAACTTCAGCGTCACTTGTACCTGCAGGATTATTATCTAAAATATCTTTTAATCTCTCCTGAGCGTCATTAATGCCTTGTTCTAATTCTTTTAATTTAAGGTTCCCATATCTTGAAACTTGAAGTCCATAAACTTTCTTTTCTCCATCCTTATCAAACCCTTCTTGATATAGCTGCCAGAAAGTGTTTAAATCAGCATCTTTTTCTTTTTTAATATATTGTCTTGTTCCGTATTTTAATCCCGATTCTATTCCTTCTGCATTAGCCATTTCGCTTATTAGCTCCCTAGTATCAGGATCCATAGACATATTTGAAACCATTTTTTCTAAAGAATTCTTAGCTCCACGTAAATCTCCAGCTTGTAAAAACTCTATTCCAATAGGAGCATACTCATATCTTTTCAATTCATCAATTGTTACCATTTTCTATAAAATATGTATATATTTGAGCTTTATAAATCTTTGGGTATAGTTATACTTAATAGTAGTAACAAAAATAAACACTTAAATATTTTGTGTAAATTCTTTTTTATGGAAAAAATTCATCAAAATAAAGTAATAAAAAAGACATGGAAAAGAATGTTTAATTGATATAATTCAGCAGAAGTATAAAAATGTAACTTGTTCTAAATGTAATTCTAACCAAACTAAGAAAGATAGAAAAAGAATAACGCAGAATAGAGGCAAAATATAAAGATATAGATATAAATATTGTAACTTTAGGTTTGTTATTGATGATGGATTTTATCGAATAAGAAACAAAATCATTTTTATCTTTTTGTAATGCCTTGTAATATGATTTTCTTTTTTTGTATTCTATAATAAGCATAGGATATCCATTAGCCATAAGATAAAATTCACTAATAACCTCCCAATCCTGCCATTTCCATCTTCAAATGGATGTATTTTCTCGAATTGATAATGTGCTCTTCCTGCTAATTCAACAGGATTCATTTTCTTATCTTTATCAATAAACCCTATAAACTTTCTTCTTATTCATTCTCCTCTGCTTGAACAGTTAAATTCTGGTAAATAAATTTAACTTTACAGGGAAGTTTAGCCTTTATCCTATGTAAAAGCTCTCTCGCTAATTTATCTACTTTTGGAGTTTGGCTAGCTATAAAGAATATTAATTCGCCTTTTCTAAGGATAGCGGCTCTTGCGATAGGTTTTCCAAAAGATAATTGCATTCCTGTCTGCATTCTATCAGCACCTGCTCCAGTAAGCATTTTATTTTCCCTTTGAATATGATGCGGGTATGGCTTAACCTTATAAAGATATTGATTAGGAAAAGTATCTTCTAATTTTCTGTTAACATATTGCCTCGCAGCCTCTAAAGCATTGCTTCTAATTTGAACATTTTCGTCTGCAAGCATTCTTATTATAAATGGGCATTTTCCTTGATTAAATGCAGTTTCATTTCCCATAGTAAATTTAACAATACTTTGTGGTGGAACAGCTTTGATAAATGCCTTGGATTTTTGCTTGCTCTTTCTAGTATAAGGAACAACTTTTTTTTTCGAATATGAATTTGCTTTTCTTAATCCCATTTTATCTCCTTGCTAATTTAATTCCAGTATAAATACCATAAAGGGCTGCTAATCCAATTATAGTGTATACTGCTGTTTTTATATAAGCAAACGTTACAGTATAACTTTCAATGATTAATGAGATTAATTTCTCAATTAAATTAAATTCAAACACACCAGTTAATCCTAAGTTAATTCCCCCTAAGATTAACAAAAAATATGTTAACCAATCATACCATTTCATTTTTGTCATTTAATTTATTTTTATTCTTTTATTTCCACTTCTGTTGTAATTGCCTGCCCTGGCAATCCTTTTTCAAAAATCACTCTAACAAGTCCTTTATTTCCATGAGGAGCTGAAATCTTCCCTTTAATTATCTTTCCTGCTGGAGATTTCCAAACAACTTCTTTACCAATTAATTTCATTGCATCGCTTCTTTTTTTGATTCCATCTATTTCTATAAGAAAGTGTTTTTCATGAATTAAATGCCTTCCTCTTCTAAATTGGATGACTTTTCCTTTTACCATAATTATTAGCAAGAAAATTAGTTTAAAAACATTACTAATAAAAATTTTAATAAATCAAAGCCGGGCTTTTCTCTTTTATATTTGGAATTAAGATGCTAGCTGTTTCCTTATCAATTTGGAGCTTAATTGCATTCATATTTCTAAAGTTAATTATTTCTATTTTCATCTCTTTAATGTTGTTTTTTAGAGTATGCAAAATAACAATCGTATTTTTCTTCACCAATATTTTTAGAGTCCTCTCTTTTGGCATAAACCAATTTTATAGGGTTTGTTATGTTTTCTTTAACTTCAGATAAATCTATTTTCAATGCTCCAGCACAAAAATTTCTCTTCCTGTAATCTTTCCTTCTCTTATCTCAATAAAAGGATTCTTCAAATCAATCGTATTAGAAAAATTGACTAATTTCAATCCCGTGTTTTTCAATATTTTGTCTTTGTTGCAGAAAATATCTCTATTCATTGTTTTTATAATAGGGAGAGTAAAAACAAATCTTCCTTTAATCCTAGGTTTTAAATTATTCAAAACAGAAATCATTAAATTTTCAGCTCTTGAAATTTCAGCCCTAGCTTTTTGGTCTGCTGGAACTTTTCTGAAAGTTTCCCCTAAATAAGGCTCACTAACTAAGACGCTTGCATTAAAAATTTTAACATTTCTAGAATCTGCATTAACAAGTTGGTAATTTTTTTCATTAAATTTAAACCATTTTAAATTTTGTCTGCATCCTTCTAAAGCTTCAGCATCATTATCAATACCAACAACATTAATCTCCTGTAATAAGGCTTCTTGCAAAATAACCCCTATACCACAAAAGGCATCTAATAAAATTTCTCCTTCTCTTAATTTAATGCCAGATAAATTTATCATTATTTTAGCGAGTCTGGGAGAAATAGATAATTCCTGTCTCCTTACTGGCTTGGACATATCTCTTTTTTCTATTTTTTCGGCATTATAAAACTCTATAATTCTTCCAAAGCAAATCTCTTTTTCTTTAAAATTATTTTTTTCATCAAAAGAAAATATAAAATAAACCTCATCTAAAGAGTTTTTGGAAGGGATAATTTCTATGTATTCTTTATTCTGCATTTTAATCAATCCTCTTAAGTTCTTTTCAGTCGCCTTTAATTTCTCTTCTTTAAACCTCGATTTAAGATATTCAGAAATATCATAAAAATCATCTTCTTCGACATAATTAAATATGGAATAATTAATTTTATTTTTTGCTCCGGAATAAATGCCTTTTTTTCCCAGCTTATCTATAATCTCCTTAACACTGCCGTTTGCTAAAACCTCTCCAAAACAGACTATTCCACCAAATTTATCAATTATTTTTCCAAGAATTTCATTTTCCAATTCAATAACAACAGCATTTTTTTTATTTTCTAAATTAATAATTTTATTATCCTCTTTTTCAAAAAAACAAATCAGCTCTGCAATTGACAATTCTGGATTTCTGCCTAAAACAAAAAAATATTTCATTTTACTTTATACATGATAAACAAAAGAAAAAAGATATTAATAAAACTTTACAAAATAAAAAAATGATTTCAAAGAATCAAAAATATGGGATTTTCGGAGCCAAAAATTACAAAACTATTTCGAAGTCCCCTACTTCTTTTCTTACTAATTCAAAAATTTTAGGATTAAATTCTAACAATTTTTTGTCTTTCTGCTCATTAAGAGCTTTTTGCGCTTCTTCAGGATTAGATTTTTCTATTTTATCTGTAAGTTTCTTAACCATTCCGTCTAAAAATAAGAAAGACTGGCCATTGCAGTTAAAAAGTTCTGTATATTTGTCTTTTCCTTCTGATTTGTATTTTATTTTCATTCTTCCTTTTTCTAAAAGAACTAACTCACATCTCTGGCTGTAATCTATTAAACCATTCATTAAAATTGCGGCTTCTTTTCTTATATTATCAGATTTGTGAATATTTACTTTTTCTTTTTTAAGATTTTTCTTAGCATCAAAAATATTTTTCAAGAATTCCATGTGTTTTCTAGGAAATTTTCCTGTTTTGACGAACTCTTTCTCAAAGGCCTCTTCTATATCTTTGGGCTCTTTTTTCTTTAATATAGACTGCAATAAATGAATAACATCCTCGTAAATTTGCAAAATAGTTTTTTCTTGCGTGCTCTTTTCAATCTGGTCTCTTAATTCCTTAAGCCTCTTCAGATAATCTTCTGTATTTTTCAAAAGCTTGTCAATTTCTTTTCCTGAAATTTCCTTAATTTTTCCGTGTTCATACCCTTTATAATATTTTATAGCAATTTCTTCTAAAATATCAATGTATTTTTTCTCAAGCATTTTTTCCTTATCCACAAATATTTTTTTCATTTCATTTACTGTCTCTCTAATATTAGGGGGAGGAAGTCCATACAGCATCAATAATGCTTGAGAAGGAGTTATAACACCCCAATAAATATCCCCTATAACAATATCCAATAAAGTATTTTTAGCTCTCTTAACTGTCTTGTCTCCCATAGACATAAACATATCAATTGCCTCAGGAGAAGGTTTTAATTTTCCCATCTTCAATAAAGCTTTCCAAGGCATGAAAGTCTGTCTGTCGTATAAAGGAATTCCATCTCTGATAAAAGTAAAAATAACAGGATGAGTATCTTTAACTGATTCCCAAAACTCTGTTAATAAATAAATCTGTGGGGAAAGGACGTTTTTAACTCCTGCAATAGCAGATGCTTCGGAAACATATTGATAAATAAAGGATCTCAATCTCTCTTTTAATTCCATCCTAGGCATTCTCTTTACATCAGTATCATTGATAATTATAAAAACATCTACATCAGAAGTTTTTATGGCCTCTCCTCTAACAAGACTTCCTCCAATAACATAAGAAACAACATATTTGTCAAATTTTCTCAAAACAAGGGACTTATGCACTTCAGCAACTCTCAAGGCTCCTAAAATTCCTCTATCATACAAAGGATAAGACATAGCAATAGCAGAGGCCAGATCAAACTTGCTGTCAAGGCAGTATTCCCATATATCTATAGGAGTTTTAACATGAAGCCATATTTTCTGTTCAAATTTCTCTAATTGTTCTAAAATATCTGATCTTATTTTCTGAATATTTTTAAATTTTTCTTCAGGAATTATCACAAGAACATGAACATGTTTTTCTGTTTCTTTTGGGACTTCCTCTTCTTCAATGAATAATTTTATCGATGCTGGAGGCATAATACTTATCGATTGTGTGAATGGATATTTTTTAAGAATATAACCCTTTAATTTTTCAAGCTCTTTCTTGGTTTTTTCCATTTCTTTTCTGACTTTATCATCGCTTTCAGGAAGAATATTTCCCTTTGAAGAATATTTGCCTTTTTCATCAAGGTTCATTTCAGGGATTTCGTCATTTTGAGGTGTCATAAAAAACATACATATTCAGCACTTATAAAGGTTACGAATATGATTTGAATAATTCATATAATTTTTTAAATGAATTAATCTAATTCTCTCTATGCGCCGCTGGTTTATCGGTAGAATATTTCCTTGCCAATCGTATGAGGAACCATAGGTTCCTCCTAACAAGTCACCACCTCCTCTTGAGGAAGGACATAGAAAAAGCAAACAGGAAGTGAGCCGGGTTCGACTCCCGGGTGGCGCATAACAGGAAGTAAGAGGAATTAAAAGATAATTTGTATTAAAACCTACGGATTTTGTATTAATTAGCAGGATATGAAATTATCTGTTTTGTAAGAAACATTATCTATAATAAATTTTGAAGTGATATAGATATCTGCCCACTTTACCCTCTTTACTAACATTTAAGTTTAAAAAGATTTAATTCCTGTAATAGACATGGCTAATGAACTAGCTTATATTTTAATTGCAGCATTTATTGTAAGTTTTGTTTCTTTGATAGGTGTAAGTTTTTTTACGGTTAGAAAAAGAATAATGAGAAAAATACTCACAACTTTAGTTGCTTTTTCAGCTGGTTCTCTGCTTGGAACTGTATTTTTTGATTTGCTTCCAGAGAGTTTTCAGAAATCTGGAAATGGCTTTTTTGTGCTTTTTGGAATTGTTTTATTTTTTATTATAGAATCTTTTATCCATTGGCACCATGCTCATGATGAGACTTGCGAAAAGTGCATCAATCCTGTGGTTTATCTCACTTTTATTGGAGATGGAATTCATAATTTTATTGATGGCGTCATTATTGCCGCGGGTTTCTTTATCAGTATTCCTTCAGGAATTGCTGTGAGCCTTGCAATTTTATTCCATGAAATTCCTCAGGAATTAGGAGATTTCGCTATATTTATTAATGGAGGTTTGACAAGAGCAAAGGCTTTATTGTATAATTTCCTTTCAGCTTTAATTGCAGTTGCTGGAGGGTTAGTTGGATATTTCTTTTTATTAAAAATCCAAGCATTAATACCATTTATAATTGCAATTGCTGCTGGAAATTTCTTGTATATTTCTGTTTCTGACTTAATGCCTATGCTGCATAAAGAAAAGAGCCCTAATAAAAGAATTTCTCAATTGATCGCTTTACTTCTTGGAATTCTTTTAATCTTTTTAGTATTTTGGATTTTTCCATAGCAGATATGATGATTTGGTGTAAAAGAATATATCCTTTTAGTAACCTTTTCTAACGAACCACTTGTTTTCTTGAGTTTTAGCCCAATTTAGTTTATATGGGCCTGCGAGGAGTTGAACCTCGGAATACTCGGTGTAAACAAGTATAACATTATTGTTCTTTTTTTATTAAACAGTTTTTGTCATACGTTATTTACTCTGATTAGCCATTAAAAATATGGGCCCACGAGGAGTTGAACCTCGGAATATTCGGTGTAAACAAGTATAACATTATTGTTCTTTTTAAATATGGGTTGTTTTTATTTAAGTTTATTTTAATTAAAGTTTTAAAAATTCTCCGGGATTTATTATTTTAATACGTCTAAACTCTATCATATTCAAAAGATGGTTATCATAAGAAATTACATATTCTACCTTTCCTTCTAAAGCTGATTCTAAAATAATATTGTCTTTTGGATCTGCTTTGATTATATCTAATTTAGTTTTTGTTTCAATTAAAGTAGAAACTGACAAGATTGTTCTTAATAAGTCTTCAATACTTAATCTTAGATTTAGGATATATTTTTGAAATTTTGATTCTTTATTTAAAATTTTTATAATTTCTGATAAAATATCTTCAGAGATTATTATTTGTATCTCCTTTTTTTCTGCTTTTTCTAAGATTTTACTTGCCTCCCCATCCCAAAATATTCCAGATAACCAAACATTTGTATCTAAAACTATTTTCATTTAAACCTCTTATCTAACTCTTGATTCTTCTATCAGCTTTTTTAAATCACCCTCTGAGAAATTAGATTTTTTTGCTGCCTCTCTAAAAGGTTTTGTTGCTTCTTTCCATGATTTTATCTTGGGTAATTCAATTTTTTTCATGCAAATTGAATCATCATTATCAGAAATAATTAATAGATTTCCCTCCTCTAGATTCATTTTTTCTCTTATCTCGAAGGGGATTACTACCTGCCCCTTTGAGCTTATTTTAGTTATGTTTACCATGTTAAAAATTGAAAATTTTTAATTACCCCAAAAATCCTTTTTGGATTTTTGCTGTGTAAGATTGTAAGACTTGTATATTTATAAATCTTTGTATTCTTACTTTCTTACATTAAAAATTTTAGAAATATTTATATGGTCCGTGGAGGAGTCGGACCTCCCCTTCCTCGGTGTAAACGAGGTGTTCTACCGATAGACTAACGGACCTGAATCTTATAAAAAGATAGGTATTTTTATGATTAAAAAGGTTTTGCTTTTGGGATTTATGGCCTCAATTCTTCTTTTTTTAATTAATTAAAAATCATAAAAAAATAATTCCAAACATAAAATGTCAAGAACCATACAATAAATTGTATGGCGTGTCTGGTTCTTGAGCATGCTCAAGAATTGTTTTTATTTTCTCACGGACTAAAGTAGGGAGTTTACATAAAAAACAATTCTTGACATATAAAAAATAGAAAAAGAAAAAATAAGTTGCTACCAATCGCTGTCTTCTTCGCTATCTTTATCTGATTTGTCATTGTCTAAATCCTCATCAGAATCTTCATCACCCTCATATCCTTCTAAGTCTTTGTCAGACATGTTTTCAACCTCCTTTAATCTATTTCTTCGAATTCTAAAGTTTTTAAACCTTTTTTTCCTGTAATATATAAGTAAAATTGGTTGAACAATTTCGCGATATAATCAATAATAGAGCGAAATTAAGAGAATAAAAAATGATCTGGATTCCATTTATAGGGGCGCTTGCATTAGCAATTGGTTCTTTATCTGAAAAGCTTGCTCTAAAAATTAAAAAAATAGATATAAAGCTATATCAAACAGCCAGCTTTTTTGCTATTTCATTATTATTGCTACCTTTATTATTCTTTTTTTGGAAATTAAGCCCAGAAGCTCTAAACACAAAAAATATTTTAATCTTTTTATTAATAATAACTTTTTCTATAGTTGCGAATCTTTTGAGTTTTTATTCATTAAAACGAGAAAAAATAACTAATCTAGAGCCAGCAAGAATTTTAGAGCCTTTGTTTGTAATAATTCTTGCAATTTTTTTCAGTATTTTTATAGACTCTGTTCTTTATGAAAGGAACATAAAAGTAATAATTCCTGCGTTAATAGCAGCCAGTGCTTTGATATTATCTCATATAAATAGAAATCATCTTTCTTTTAATAAATACATTTTAGCAGCAATTCTAGGAAGTTTTTTGTTTGCTCTTGAATTAGTAACTTCTAGGATTATTTTGGATTTTTACTCTCCAATCACTTTTTATTTTTTTAGATGTTTTGCAATATTTACAATAAGTCTGTTAATTTTCCGTCCAAAAATAAAAAATTTAGATAAAAAATCAGATTATATTATCTTATTAGCAGCAATATTTTGGGTGGTTTATAGGATTGTGGTTTATTATGGATATATGAAATACGGGATTACTTTTACAACTCTAATAACTATGTTAGGACCGATTATGATTTATTTCTTTGCCTGGAAATTCCTTAAAGAAAAACCAACAAAAAGAAATATAGCTGCAGCAATAGTGATTATTGCTTGTGTTCTTTATGCGACTCTTATGTGAAAATCAAAAAAACCCTCTCGTCTTACCACACACTAAAGTGTGTGGTTTGTTCGTTGGGTTTTTAGGATACAGAAAACAACAGATAGTTGCAAAGCAACTATCTACTGCCTAAAGGCAGTAGTTTAATTTGTTTTCTGTATCAAAAATTATCTTTTAAGAAGGAAAGGATTAATCTCAACCCAGCTATTATATTTTTCAGCTACACAACACTCTTTTGTTGTATCACATTTTTTGGTTTTAGGATTATAATTTCCACAAAGATATTCTCGTATTTTTCCTGATTCTAAATTTATCTTAATAAAAACATCCATATCTGCCCATCTGCATTTAACCTGTCTAATCTCTAAACCCTTTTCCACACTATCTTCAATACTATTCATAATCTCCTAAACTTCCTTTCATTCCTACACTTGAACTTCCACCCTTCCCACCAGAAGAAGCTATAACATCATCAATTCTTAAAATCATTATTGAAACCTCGCTAGCAGAATTTATTGCCTGGCTTTTAATTTTAAACGGCTCAATAATCTTTGCATCTAAAACATTTTCAATTTTATTAGTAAATAAATTCAATCCAGCATTTTTCTCTCCCGCATCATGCCTAGATTTCAATTCTGTAAGAATATCTATGGGATCTAAGCCAGCATTTTCAGCTAAACAAGCAGGAATATATTCTAAAGCAGAAGCAAACTCCTCTACTGCTAATTGTTCTCTTCCAGATAAAGCCTGTGCAAACTCCCTCAATTTTCTCGCTAATTCCACTTCAATTGCTCCTCCTCCTGCAACTACGAGCCCTGATTTTAAAACAGAAGAAACATCTCCTAAACCATCTTTAATTGCTCTCTCAATTTCATCAATAACATGTTCTGTTCCTCCATGAATCAATATAGTAAGTGCTTTAGGATTTCTGCATCCTTTAACATAAGTCAAACTCTCTCCTCCGTGTTTTACTTCTTCGACAATTAACGCATTTCCTAATTCCATAGAAGTCAGTTCAGAAAGACTAGAAACTATTTTTCCACTGCTTGCTTTAGAAAGCTTTTCCATGTCTGATCTGGCAACTCTTCTGCAGGCATAAACTCCGGCCTTTGCCAACAAATACTGCGCAAAATCATCAATTCCTTTCTGGCAGAAAACAACATTTGCTCCTGACATTTTAACTTTTTCAACCATAGATTTTATGTTTTTTTCTTCGTGAAGCAAAAAACTCTGCAGTTGTTCAGGTGAAGAAATTGAAACCTTAGTGTCAATTTCAGGATTTTTAATTTCTAAAGGAAAATCTATTAAAGCAATTTTTGCATTCTCTACTTTTTTAGGCATGTCCTGTGAAACTCTTTCTTTATCAAAAACAATTCCAGAAATAAGTTCAGTGTCTTCTATCCCATTTCCTTTAGACTTCTCAATTTTAATATCATTTAAATCAACTAAACCATTAACTTGAATCTGCCTGACAGCCCTTACAATAATATCTGCAAATCTCTCCCTAGAATCTTCTGCTCCTTTCCCAGTCATAGCAGTCATTGCAATTTGCCTTAAAACTTCTTCATTATCATATGTTATTTTAATTGCCAGTTCTTTAAGAAGTTCCTGGGATTTTTCAGCAGCAATTCTATAGCCTTTAGTTATAACAGTAGGATGTATCTTCCTATCAAGCAATTTCTCTGCATTTTCTAAAAGTTTTCCTGCAATCATTACAGCAGTAGTTGTCCCGTCCCCAACTTCAGATTCTTGTGTCTTTGCAACTTCCACCATCATCTTCGCAGCAGGATGTTCTATCTGCATTTCTTCAAGAATTGTAACCCCATCATTTGTGATAATAATATCATTTGTAGGAGAAACAAGCATTTTGTCCATTCCTTTAGGCCCAAGAGTTGTCTTTACAATATCTGCAACTGTCTTAGCAGCAAGAATATTATTTCTCTGAGCATCTTTGCCCATGATTCTCTGAACATCTTCAGGAAGTAGGATTAGGGGTTTGTCTGACATTTTTTATATATAATCTCTTTAATCTCTGCATTTTTAAGGTTTTATATGCTGTTTTAAACATATCTTGATTTGTAACTATTTAACAAATTTAGGAGGTGGTGACTTGTTAGGAGGAACCTATGGTTCCTCATACGATTTGTAACCATTTAACAATCCTAAGCAAACTTTATAAATTTTGGAAATATTTAATTTTATGAAAAATATACTAGTTCAAGACATAATGACTAGATATCCAGTAAAAGTCAAGCCAGACACAAATCTTCTTGAATGCGCAAAGCAGATGATAAAAAATAGGGTGAGAAGTCTTCCTATAGTAGACAAAAAAAAGCTACTTGGTTTTATTTCTCAGAGGGATATTTTATGGGCAATAGTAAAAAAATCCCAAAAAGACATTTCAAAAATAAAAGTTATAGAAATTTCTCCAAGAAAGATAACAACACTAAAGCCTATAGCAAGTATAGAAGAAGCAATAGAGAAAATGAAAAAAACAAAATTCGAAAGACTTCCTGTTGTTAAAGACAATGAATTAATAGGAATAATTACAATGCAGGACATCCTAAATTTCCACCCGGAAATCTACCCGGAATTAAAAGAAATAAAAACGATAAGAGAACAAGAAGAAAAATTAAAAAGAGTGCAAATGGCAAAAAATCGTGCATATATGCACGAGGGAATTTGTGAAGAATGTGGAGATATAGATATTCTATATAAAGTAGATGGAAGAGTTGTCTGTGAATCTTGCAGAAATTCTATGTAGATATGGTTAAAGAAAAGATTATATATTCTTTTTATTTTTATTAATTATGGAAAAGAATGATTCATTAATTCTTATTATAAATATTTTTATATCAACCACTATATTTATTATAGCATTTTTAAGCCATAATTGGGTGAATAAAAGCTTTTTTTATTTTAATCTTATCTATTTTTTTATTACAACTTTAAAATGGGCTTTTTTAGGGCATAAAGAAAAATCTTTTAGCAATTTTGGAATGAGTTTTATCGGAATTTTAATAATAACTGCAATTATATTTATTCATGGAAATGTTTTTGGATTCGGTATTTTTGGATTAGATGTATTTAATCTTAGTTTTCTTATAACTAGTTGGTGGATTGATTTTTTAGTTTCTTTAGGTATCCTTCTTAGTCCTATGAAAGAAAAATTTTCTTTAGATATGCTCTCGGCATTATCTTTTTTCTTTTTCTTTCTTTTTTATTTCATTACTGTGTTCTATATTTGGCTAATTGGATTTATAATAAAACATTTGTTTTTACCTTTTAGTAATTTTACAGAAGGGATGGTATTATATGCTATTTCTATTTTAGGGTTTTCAATATATATCATTTATGCTATATCCCATTATAAAAAAGGGTTAAAAAAGAAATAAATTTAAAAATTCAGAAAAGAAGAATTTTTAAATGTATTATACCTCCTTTATTATAGAAAAAAGGTAAACAATAAAATGGCGGAAAAAGAACAAATATTTAGCAGTAAAATAAAATATGCTGGAATATTTTCATTCGCAGATTTCTACAAATTTTGCTATGATTGGCTTACTGAAGAAGCAGGTTTTGATATTTTAGCTGAAACAAAATATTCAGAAAAAATATCAGGAGACGCAAAGAATATAGATGTTGAATGGAAATGTTCTAAAAAAGTTACAGATTACTTTAAATATGAAGCAAAAATAACCTTTAAAATAATAGGATTAAAAAAAGTAGAGGTTCAAGAAGGAAACAAAAAAATTAAAACTAATGAAGGAAGTGTTGAAGTAAGTGTCAAAGGAACTTTATTAAGAGATTATGAGGGGAAATTTGAAAGAGATGCATTTAGAAAGTTTTTAAGGGCGATTTATGAGAAATGGATTATTTATTCAAGAATATTGCAATTTGAAGATCAGCTTGCAGCAAATTTGAATGAGTTTTTAAGCCAAGCAAAAGCCTATCTGGATTTAGAAGGAAAGAAGTAATTCTAAAAAATTAACTGTCAAGAACTATACACTAAAGCTTCAGGAATGTAAATTCCTGACAGTCATCAAAAATCTTTGATTTTTGAGATGTATAGCGTGTCTGGTTCTTGAGCACCCCAAAATTTGATTTGCTTAGTCACGAGTTAAAACAGGGAGTTTGCGCAAATACAAATTTTGCTGTATCAAAACCTTTAAATATAACCTATTTTTATTTTTGAAATGAAAAGAGTCTTAATTTTTACCTTAATAGCACTTTTGATTTTGCCTTTTATTTCTGCAATCAATTTACAAATAGAGCAGCAAAATCCAACTGGAGTGATGATTCCTGAATTAAATGAGCCTGCAGCATTTGACTTAAAAATAAAAAATTTAGGAACAAGCGATAATTTTGAATTTTATAATTTATTAGGATTCACAATGACTCCCGCAGAAAAAATTGCTATAAATTCTGGAGAAACAAAAGACATTATGATTGTTATATACCCGAGAGAAAGTTCTAATATAAGGGGATATTATGGCCTTGCATATTATATAATGGCTTCTGACAATTCTGAAATAGAAGAAAAATTAACAATAAGAATAATTGATTTAAAAGATGCATTTGAAATTGGTTCAGCAGATATAAATCCAGAATCAAGCTCTGTTGATTTATATATTTATAATAAAGAAAATTATGATTTTGGAGATGTAAAGGCAAAGATAGATTCCCCTTTTTTTAAGGTTGAGGAAGAATTTTCTATGCCGCAAAATCAGAAAAAAATATTCACAATAAAATTAAATAGAGAAGATTATAAAAAATTAGTAGCTGGATTTTATACTATTAAAGCTGATTTAATAGTAAAGGGGAAGAGTGTGCATATAGAAAAACCAATAAAATTCATTGAAAAAAACATAGTAGAATCAACAAGCAGAGAATATGGGCTTTTTGTTAGTACAAAAACAATTACAAAAACAAATAAAGGAAATACCATAGCAGAAGCAGAAATATCTTTTACAAAAAACATTATCTCCAGATTATTTACAGGTTTAAGCCCTAACCCAGACTTAGTAGAAAGAGATGGGTTAATAGTAACTTATTCTTGGGTTAGAGAAGTAAAACCCGGGGAAGAGCTAAATATAGTTGTAAAAACAAACTGGTTAATGCCTGTATTAATTATAATATTTATTGTAATAGTTGTAATTTTAGTCAGAAAATACTCTGAATCTGATTTAGTAATGAGAAAAAAAGTTGCGTTTGTAAGAACAAAGGGCGGGGAATTTGCATTAAAAGTAACAATTTCTGTAAATGCAAAGACTTACTTGCAGAGAATAAGCATAAGAGATAGAATCCCAGGAAATATGAAAATTCACAGCGCATATGGGCCTGAACACCCCGCAAAAGTAGACGAAAAAGGAAGAGTAATAGAATGGGAGTTCAATGAATTAGAAGCAGGAGAAAAAAGAATCCTGACATATATAATATATTCAAAAATAGGAGTTTTAGGAAAATTTGCACTTCCAAGTGCAACAGCAATATTTGATAAATCTGGAAAAGTAAAAGAAGCTGGTTCAAACAGAGCATTCTTTATTTCAGAACAAAGAACTAATAAAGACCTCGAAGAAGACTAAAAATATTTCTATAAATTAATAAACTTAATTTTCTTTGATAAATTATGACAACAAAACATCAAAATCGTTCAGCTAAAAAATTAGATAATATAAAAAAGCAGAAAGGAAAATATCCAGAACTGCTGATGAAAATCGTAAATATTTCAGATATTATTGTAGAAGTTCTTGATGCACGCTACCCAAAAGAAACTCAGAATAAAGAAATTGAAAAAATAATCAGAGAAAAAGGCAAAAAAATAATTTATGTTCTGAATAAATCTGACTTGACAAGAAAAAGAGAACTATGGCTTAATCCTAAAGTTTTTGTTTCATGCAAGAATAAAAAGGGGATAAGTGAGCTGAGAAATAAAATTAAAGAAGAAGCAAAAAATATAAGAAAATCCAAAAATGCCTATAATAGGATACAAGTTGGAATCATTGGCTATCCTAATACAGGCAAGAGCTCTTTGATAAATCTTTTGATTGGAAGAGCATCTGCAAGAACCGGCTCAGATGCAGGTTTTACTAAGAGCATTCAAAAATTAAGATTAGTAGAGGGCATAATTCTTTTGGATTCTCCGGGAGTAATTCCAAAACAAGAATACTCAATGACTGATGAAGAAAAAATTGCAAGGCATGCAAAGGTTGGAGGGCGTTCTTACAGCCAGTTAAAAAACTCAGAGATAGTATTAAATGAAATAGCAAAAGAAAATAAGGAAGTTCTTGAAAAGTTTTACAATATAAACTTTAATGATTCAGAAGAATTAATTGAAATTCTTGGAAGAAAAAAAGGCCTTTTGCAAAAAGGCAATGAAGTTAATGCAGACAGGACTGCAAGATTGATTTTAAAGGATTGGCAGCTAGGAAAGATTAAAATATAAAATCCCCTCACCCAGTGCTAAAAATTCTAAAGAATTTTGGCAACACAAAATGCAAAGCATTTTGTTGTAATCGAACTGGAATACAGCATAATTCTAAGAATTAGAGGGCTTACAGCCCCCAATATCCCCTCACCCAGAATCGAACTGGGGATCTCTCGGGTTCTGCTTTTTGCATACCTTTTGAAGAAATGGCTTTTCACGTTTCATTGTCATCCTTATGGAATCTCCACGCTAGTTTATTATGAACTACAGCCAAGCGCTCTAGCCACTGAGCTATGAGGGGCAAAATATCAAACAAAAATTCATATTTAAAGATTATGTTTGAATAAATAAGGGATTATAAACTATTTAAAATCGTCCTCTTAATGGAACAGGTTAAGAATGAGTTTTCCTTAGACTAAAATGATTTACTATAAATTCAATCTAAATAATATATCTCTCTCAAATATTTTTTTTCTTTCTCTGTAAGAGGAAATCTTAAACTAAAAACAAAATATTCATTTTTATTTTTAACCCCTTTATCCATACTCTCTTTAATTATATCTTCATTGGGTTTTCTTTTCAAATTCAATTCACCCAGCATTCTCAAAATATATTCTATTTTTGTTACAGTCATAAAAAACCCATCAATAAGTAAGATTTAAATATTTCTAGTTTATAGCTATAGCAAGGAAAATGATAGGCACTTCGTTGGAAGAGGAAATAAAAGAAAAAACGCCTTTCGGCATAGCTGATTCTAAAGAAGATAGAGAAAAATATTTAGAAAATTTCATCAAATTAATGATTAGTCTAGGAGTAACAAATGAAAAACTTTATAGAAAAGACTGCCTTGAATTTAAATTAAGAGACCAGATAGGCAATCGTGTAATAATAATAAAAAACTTTGCAGATAAAGCTTATAAAAAATTAAAAAAAGGCGAACTTTCTCTGGAAGATTTTAAATCACTTTACGAAGAGATAGAGGGGCTTGCTTCTAATTATAAAAGATTAACTGAATTAGGAGACCTTGAAGAAGCAGATGCGTTCAAAAAAGAATGGATAAAAATATACGATGATGTTCTTACTCCTACAATAGCTCTTTTTCAAGAAGATATGAATAGAAAAAAAAGATTCATTGACTATGGATCGAGTTTGAGACAGGAAGACGCTCATTTTATGGCAAATAAAAGATTAATGAGAGCGGTTTTTAGCAATCTTCTTGGAAATCAAATTCAACATGGTTACGAAGGTAGTCGTGATAGAGAAGAAAACGAATGGAGAAGAATCACTTTAGGAGTAGAAAATCACGATAATCATGGAAAAGCACCACATTATCAATTTAATGTCTGGGGGGAAGGCCCTGAATTAACAGAGGAAAAAATAAAAGAAATTTACAAAGACGAAACCAGTGGACTTTCAATTGTAAGAAAAATAATAACAGAATACCATAACGGAGAATTCAGGATAGATTCAGGAATATATTCAAATGGTAAAGGATATGTAAATTTCATATTCGCGATTCCAAAAGAATAATTCATTGCACAATAGCAATATTTAAAAACTAATTATCTTTCTAAAATTTAAAGAAAAATGGGGTTAAAAATGGAAGAACTTGATGAAGTTCAAGAAGGTGATGAAAACTCAGACCTTGATGATTCTTGGGATGAATTCTTAGATGAATAATTTTTCTTTTTTTAAATTTTTTATGTAAGAATTTGAAAAAATTTTAATGTCTGTTTACTTTTAATGTGATTTTATTGTTTTCCTTGCCTAATTCTTCATATTGAGAATTGATTACATAAGTCAATTCATCAACGCTCATTTTAGAAACCCAAACATTTTCCAAAGCTATTTTTCTTCCATAACCAATATCGATTTCATCAATTTCAAATTTTTTAACGAGTTTATCTTCTGAATAAATTTCCAGATTGAATTTTTCAGCTTTCTTAAGTCCGTTATTTCTTATAGAGATTTTAGTATTCAAATATCTTCCATCAATTGTAGCTGAAACATTTAAAAAACTCAGATCGGGAAGGCTTTGAACAGAATAAATTTTATCTATTAAATTAATAATATCGTCACCGATTGTTTGCTTGCAATTAGTTACATTATACATAATGTTATTTTGATTAAAAGAGTGTGCAAACCCCAAAGCATGCAGAAGTTCATGAATAGCTATATTTAGTTCAGGACAATCTGATTCTTTAATAAGTAAAATTTTTCCATGAAATATCACATTAAAAAGTTCTGTTTGTGTTATATTTACAGGCCCGCCCTCTCCGGCAATAAAAAGGCGGTCTTCAATTTTTTCTGTTTCGTCGCATGTTACAAAAATTTCCTCGTTATTAGAAACAGGATAAAAATTAAGAGTTGTTTTATTTTCAATTATCTTCAATGCTAATTCCATATCATTTTCTTTTTTTAAAGTACATCTTTGAATATTATAAGAAATATCAGAATTTGGATACCTCATATTAGAATAAAACTGCATATTTTCATTATCTCCTAAGCTAAAATTAGAATTTTTTATTTCACCAACAAATTCCAGAGAAGTAAATGGGTAGAAATAATAAACAGCTAAAATTCCAATTGCAAAAAGAATAAAGATAAGACTGAAAATTATTCCAACTGCTCCTCCGCGTTTCATAAACATTATATTAACATTAATCATATTCTAAATAAACAAAGAAGTTATATAAAATTATGGATGTGTCAAGAACTATACACTAAAGCTTCAGGAATGTAAATTCCTGACAGTCATCAAAAATCTTTGATTTTTGAGATGTATAGCGTGTTCTTCTAGTTCTTGAGCACACTCAAGACATCAAGATTTGCTTTAAGTTCTTGCAAATCTTGTGGCCGTCAAGATGCTTTGCATCTTGAGGTTTGCTTTTCCTTTCTCACGAACTAAAGTAAGGAGTTTACATAAAATGCAAATCTTGATGTATGAATAATACAACAGTTAATCTTTTTTAACTATCACGTTATCACTTTTAATAGGAACTTGAAATATAGCTCCACACTTATCACATTGAGCTGTAACAATAATAGTCATAGCTGTTAAAACCATACATCCTTTGGCAATTAATTTTGCCCCAATTTTAATATCAATTTCATTTCCACATTTACATTTCATAAAAACAGATAACCAAGTATCTTTTTAAAGATTATTATGTCAGAATTGAAAACTACATAATTTATTATGTGGTAGTAAACTAGTTAATGTTTTCAATTCTGAGCATCCTAAAAATCTAACAAACCACACACTTTAGTGTGTGGTAAAACACAAAGATTTTTTTGATTTTTAAAATAAATAATTACCCAAACAAATAAAATAAAAAAAGAAATAAAATTTTTAGAGACTATTTAGTCACCAATCTTTATCGTCTTTGCCAGACTTTTTCTTGTCCTCTTCTTCATCCTCTTCTTCAATTTCTTCCTCTTCTTCAGACTCATCGTCTTTATCTAGCTCTTTCTCTTCAGAATCTTCCTCTTCTTTAGAGTCAGATTCTTCTTTAAATTCTTTTTTCTTATTTTTAACCATGATTTTCTGTGTAAATCAGGTTTTTTAAAGCTTTGTGTTGGTTTTCCATTTTATCCTCCAAAAGGTTTATTTATAAAAAAGTTCTAACTACATTGGGTTATTCAACGAACTGCAACTAGCTCGTTCATGATTAATTTAATTAAGAATTAAATGTTTACACCACAAGTCAAAGACTGGTGGAAATTTTACGCCTTATAAAAATAAATAAAAAATTCAAAAACTTTATTTTCGATAAATCCATCCATAATGCAACAGAGCCCGTCTAAAGATAATTTTATAAATCAAATTTTGTAAGAATAATTAGCATTTATTTGCTATTTCAGCTCACGTGGTCTAGCGGCTATGACACGACCCTGTCGCGGTTGTAATCCGGGTTCGACTCCCGGCGTGGGCGTCCCATTACATTTACCATAAAAACACAATATTTAAATAATTTGTAATGGTAAGATATATATGAGAATAATAACAAGAAAAAAGTATTTAATAACATGGAATTTTCAAAAATAAGATTTGATTGGATTTGTCTTATACCTTCAATAGTCTCTTTCTCTTCTGTTTTTATATACACCATAGCAGGTATCTTTCTTTTTCCTAGGACAAGTTTGTTTGTATTAACTAAATCTGTGATAATAATATGTATAATTTTAAATCTAATCTCTATTTTAAGCGGGATAATTGTTATCCTTTTTAAATCAAAATTTAAATATAAAATAAATTGGTGGATGGTTATTGTAGGATTAATTTTATCATTTATTCAAATAATACAAGAAATTGCTAGCTTTATTTTGCTAGAAGGGATAAAGAATGGTTTTTCTTTTTAGTATACAGAAAATTTTTATTGAAAATATGCTGCCAAATTCCCCTATCCTATCGGTATCGGCATGTTCTTAGATTATTTTTCTTTTTTAATTTCATTAATCTCGCCACACGAATCTCTCAAAATACATCTATTACAAATACCGGAATTCTTTGACCATTCTTTTGTTTTAAAACATGGTTTTTTTAAGTGTTGCTTTTCTTGATTTTTAACCATAAAAAAGGCAACCACTAATGCCTTATATATTCTCTTATACTCCTATAATTAATTCCCATATAAAAAACCAAAAAAAGAAGAATAAAAAATTATTTTGAGTTTATTTTCCAAGCCAGTTCCAGACCCATGCAAATATCCATCCCATTATATAACCCCCAACAAAAGCCATTACAACTAACATTAATGCACTAGTTATGCTGAAAGTTATAACACCAACAAGCATGTCAATGAAATGCAATGGAAGTATCCAGTCAATAAAACTTCCTGCAATTCCAATAGCAACAACAATTGCCCAAACTAAATGCAGAATTGCAAAAAACACTCCGAAAACTAATCCAAGCCTGTTTCCATTAATTTTTCCCATTTTTTATTAAAACCTCCTTTCACCCTCTTTTCTAAATATTATAAAGTTTCAGCTCCAACAACTTAAGATGCTAAACTGCTATAAGCCCTATCTCTCTATTCAACCTATTGTAATAAATTAACATTTTACTAGCCTTCCTTTTGTAATTCTCTTGTAATCCTATTAAATATATATGCTAGTCTAGCTCCTCTTAATAACTATTCTGGATTAAAAAGTATTTATTTTTCATTTTATTTCTTCTTAATAACCTTAACACCATTTATATAAGGCCATAAAACTTTAGGAATTTTTATGCTTCCTTCTTTTTGCTGATTATTTTCAATAATAGCAACCATTATTCTTGAAGTAGCCATAGCAGTATTATTTAAAGTATGCAGAACTCTTCTATTTCCGTGTTTATCAATGCATTTAATATTAAGTTTTCTTGCTTGATAATCAGTGCAATTAGTCAAAGACATTACTTCCCCATAAGATTTGGTTGTAGACCTCCAAACTTCCAAATCAGCACTTCTATATTTCCAGTCTCCTAAATCTCCAGAACAAATCTCAATGACACGATAAGGCAGTTCTAATTGTTTTAAAACATCTTCAGAATTTTTCAACAACTCGTCATAAATTTTTTCAGAGTCTTCTGGTTTGCAGAATACGAACTGTTCAATTTTATTGAATTGATGGGTTCTCCACAAGCCTTTTTCAGCAATTCCATGCGCTCCAACTTCTTTTCTAAAACACATAGAATAAGAAAAATACTTCTTAGGAAGCTCATATTCAGAAATTACATCTTCAGAATGCATTGCCAAAAGAGACTGTTCTGTTGTCCCAATTAAATTCAAATCTTCTCCTTTAATAGAATAAACTGACTGCTCAATTGCCGCCTTGTCCATAGAAGCAAAAATAGATTTTTCATTCAACATTAAAGGAGTTTCTATGTATTGGTATCCTTTTTTAGCCATAAAATCAATCGTGAATCTTATCAAAGCCTGATTCAATAAAGCTAATTCATTTTTCAAATAATAAAATCCTGCTCCAGAAACTCTAGCAGACGCTTCAAAATCCGCAACTCCAAGATTTTCAAGCAATTCAACATGAGTTTTTATAGGAAAATCAAATTTAGGGATTTGTCCGACTTTTTTTATTTCTTTATTTTCAGAAGCATCTTTTCCAACAGGAGTATGTTTTGATATAATGTTTGGAATTTTTATCATTCTTTCTTTTATTTTTTCTTCAAGCTCTTTTCTTTTTTCTTCAAGCTTTTCAATTTTCCCAGGAATTTCTTTTGCTTCTTTCAAAAGAGTTTTTTCCTTGCCATCATTATTTTTTTTCTTTGCTTGATTAATTTCTTCTGAAATTTTATTTCTAGAACTTCTTAATTTCTCCTCTTCAAACTTAGATTTTTTCCATTCGCTGTCAAGTTTTAGAATTTCATCGACCAGTTTCAGCTTCTCATTTTGAAACTTCTTTTTTATGTTTTCCTTAATCAAGTTTGGATTTTCCCTTATCAGCTTAATATCAATCATGTTTAAATCAGCCAATATAGATATTTAAATATTTTCATATCTATAGTAAAAGACATAAGTAATTCACCAAGATAGTATGTCTTTCCCTTGATAGCAAAGACATAAATAAGGGATTGTCAAGAACCATACACTAAAGCTTCAGGAATGTAAATTCCTGACAGTCATCAAAAATCTTTGATTTTTGAGATGTACGGTGTGTCTGGTTCTTGAGCACCCCAAAATTTGATTTGCTTACTCACAAGTTAAAACAGGGAGTTTGCGCAAATACAAATTTTGCTGTATCAATATCTTATGCTATAATCAAAATTTTACTCCCCAGAAAATACAGAATTTCTTTTTGCTTTCCTTAGCTCCCTAACATGATTCTTTCCAGCATCCTTGTATTTGCTTTTATTGGTATGATAGCTTTCTATCATGTGGGCAATGTAATTTCCTCCGAGATGATGGGGAATAATTACATAATCAATTCCCCTTTTGTATAAATTCGCTGCTACTCTCGGTTGTTCTGCTGTTGCTATAAATGCTACATTAGACTTAATACTTTTTAAAAATTCTTTTATCGTTAAGTTAGTCATTTCATCAGGGATAGTTGAAATAATTAATTTTGTGTTTTTTAAATCTAACTCGTTCAAAAATTCTTTGTCACTTGCATCACCATAAATAGTATTAAGTCCAATTTCTCCTAAAGACAAAACAACTTTAGGATTATAATCAATAACAGCAAAAGAAATATTCATTTTCCTTAAAGACTGAAGAATCTTATAACCAATCCTATGGTACCCGAATAAAATTACATCATAATGCCCTATTTTTCTATTTTCTATAAGGCCTTTTCCTTTCCCATCAAAAATATTTAATTTGCTAGAAACTTTGTAAAATATAGAATTAGAGTAATATATACTATAGCTGCTTATTACAATTGTGAATATAGCAATTAAAATAGAAAGGCTTATTATTTCATTAGTTAAATGTCCAAGAGTATATCCCAATAAAGTAAGTATAAGAGAAAACTCGCTTATTTGAGCAAGGCTTATCCCAGTAAGGAAATTAGTTCTCTTTTTATATCCAAAAAATCTCAAAGTTGCCATTGATATTAACGGCTTTCCAATAAGAATAAAAATAGAAAATACTAAAGCCATTTTTAATAAATGAAAGCTGATATTCCCAACTAACTGGCTTCCAAAAAATACAAAAAATAAAACAATGAAAAAATCCCTCAGAGGCTTTATTTTCCCCCCCAATTCAAGAGTATATTTGCTTGAAGCAAGAGATATTCCTGCAACTAATGCCCCGATTTCAAGAGAAAAACCCATTTTAATAAAAGCTGTAGAAAGGATTAATGCCCATGCAATTCCAAACAAAAATAATGTTTCTTGGTTTTGTGCTAGGTAATTCATAAATCTGTTTAAAATTAACTGAGATGTTAAGAGTATAATTCCAATAAAAAATATTGCAACAAAAAACCTAGTAAATAAAGAAATTATTTCCCCTCCCTGAGTTAAAAGAGGAACAATCATCAACACAATTGCTGCAGCAAAATCCTGGACAATAAGAATTCCAAGCGCAATTCTTCCATGTAAAGTATCAATTTCTTTTTTATCTGAAAGAATTTTAACTACAACAATTGTAGAAGAAAAAGCAAGAACAGCCCCCATATATAATCCTGTAAGAGAATTTAATCCAAGAGCAATTGAAATTAAATATCCTAATCCTCCTGTAACAAGCATTCCAGCAATTCCCCCAAAAAGAGAAACCCCTCCAACCTCTTTCAAAAGCCTTAAATCAAGGCTTAAACCAACAATAAAAAGCAAAAATGCGATGCCAATATGTGCAAGAATCTGTATAAATTCACTCGAGCCATTAGAAGGATTTATTATTCCAAAGAATAAAGGGCCTGCAAGAACACCTGCAATTAGGTATGCAATAATCGCTGGCTGTTTTATCATCCTCGCTATAATTGCTGTAATTGCCGCAATTACAAGAATAAGACTTAAATAAATAATCACCTCTTGCGCCATATAAGTTATTGATTTTCTTTTTTTAAATATCTTGTGATTTATAATTTTATAGAATATATTCTTAAAGAGCCAACCTTTACGTAAGGTTTTTAAACTAAATTCAAATCGTAAAAGTATGACAAAGGTAAGGGTTAAATTAAACAGCACTGACTTGGAAATGCTCAATAGTATTTGTAATTCTATAATTGACTTAGCTAAAAGCTCTGGAGTTAACTTCAGCGGGCCTGTTCCTTTGCCCACTAAAAAACTAAAAGTAACAACAAGAAAATCTCCATGTGGAAATGGAACAGCAACTTTTGACAGGTATGAAATGAGAATCCATAAAAGATTAATCGACCTTCCTACTAATGAAAAAGTCCTCCATCATATCATGAGATTGAAAATTCCTAAGAGCGTCAACATTAAAATAGAGATGAAAGACTGATAATAAATATACATAATTAAAAAAAACAAAGTTTTTAAATACAGGAAAACAACTAATATCATCAAAACAAAAAGGAGCAAAAAAGATGGTCAAAAAACAAATAATTTTAATTGTTCTGGGGTTATTGATAATACTGCCTCTTTTTTCTGCTTATATTACCCCTATAGATATAAAAACAATGCCTTATGTTGAGGTTCAAGTAGTTCCATTTAAACCAGATAAAGTATCTTTTGATGTACTTGCATTAACTCAAAAAGGAATTAGCGACCAATATGGAGATATCAACTTTACTTTTGATTTTGATGCTCCAAGTTTTAATCTAAAAGTTTTTATTAAACAAGATGGAAAAAATATAATACCTCCAAAAACTTTTGAGGGGAGTTATGCTTCTGGAAACCTTCTATATCTTGAAGTTGCTCCAAGTAATTTTGATTTTATAAAAACTCCAGATAAAGAGCCAAAAATAAACGAAACCAAGCAAAATATTACAGAACAAAATCAATCTGCAAATGAAACAAGTGTAGAATTAGATAAAGGTCTAACTGGATCAAGTGTATTAGGAAAGGGTGGAATTATTACTAAATATAAATATTATTTTATAGGGGTTATTTTTATAGTGGCAATTATTGGAGGAGTTTTAATAGGAAGAAATTTCTCAAAAAGAAAAAAAGAGGATTATTCATATGAAGAACCTGGAGAAAGGCAAATAAAAGTAAAAAAATTATCAGAATTTCAGGCAGAAAAAAAAACAAATGAATCAAACCAAGGAGTAATGAAAAATAGTTTAAACACAGTAGAAAATCCAATTCAAGAGGTTGAAGAGAAAGTAAAAGAACTTCAAGATATCTTAAACAAGTTAAAAAACAGGGATTAAAAATTCAAATTCTAATCTAAAGCCATAAAACTTATTCTGACTTATTTATAAAACTACCAAAAAATAATCTCTAACCACACAAACCTTTATAAAATAAGCTTCTTAATTAATAAAATGGAAAAAGATATAGGTAAAATAAAAAAGAATGATACGACTGATATTGTTGTTAGAATAGATGATTTTGGAGGAAGAACAGGACTTACAATAAGAGAATTTGTTTCTGGAGACAGATACACCGGATTCACAAAAGCAGGAACAAGAATACCTTCAGCTGGTTTCTTGAAATTCAGGGAAATGATAGATTCAATTTCTTTAGACGATATGAAAGAGCCGGAAGGAGCAGGAGCAGATACAGAAAGTTCAACAAGCACAGGCACAGCTAAAAAACCATTCAAGAAATCTTCACCCCAGGAAGAATTGCCTGATTATTAATTTCTTAATCATCTTCGCCTTTTTAACCTAACTAATAGTGCATAAATAGATATATTTTTATCAAAAAAACCTTCTCGTCTTACCACACACTAAAGTGTGTGGTTTGTTCGTTGGGTTTTTAGGATACAGAAAACAACAGATAGTTGCAAAGCAACTATCTACTGCCTAAAGGCAGTAGTTTAATTTGTTTTCTGTATAAAATTATTCTGAAAGAATAATCTGTCCTGTAATAGTTTCTTTTGAATCCCAGACTCCTTCTTCTGCACCCTTATCTACTTCAGTATTCTCTCCTTCTATAGGATTACCTTCTTTGCCAGATTCTCCTTCTCTTCCCATCATAGAAAATACCTTTTTAAATAATTTCTTCATATCTCCTTCGGATTCAGTAGGAGTGAATGTTGCAGAATTCATTATGTTTCTTACCTTAAAATATATTTTTACTCCATTAACCATATTTTTTATCCCCTGAACTGGTTGCATTTTCTTATCCCAAGGAGGACTTTCTGTCATTTCTCCTCTCATTTCTTTTTCCTGTGAATAAATTAATTCATAAATTTTTTCAAAATCAATTTCTGCAGTCACATCTTTTTCAGTAACTT
>ERZ1292629.738-Hain-H43-01um-R1-738-length-35846-cov-19_pt1 | contig 35846 bp, 34 predicted proteins | sample MGYA00564399_ERZ1292629 | MGnify/ENA primary metagenome ERZ1292629 (study PRJEB36523, sample SAMEA6512636) | groundwater metagenome | collected 2019-01-08 | study: AquaDiva: Metagenomics assemblies of 32 groundwater samples
ATGATTCTCTGCAAGCAATAGTTGATAAATCAATGCCGATGAAGGATCTCATCGGTCTTAGTATTCTTCCCGCTGTTAGTTCCCCAACTCCGTTGGTTAAGTGGGAAGAAATCACTTCAACGTATGGAATGGCTCCCATCGTAGCTTCTGACGCTGTTTCCCCTCTTATCGAGGGTGGATCAGTTTTGCAGAAGCAAGCAATGGTCTGCTACATCCGTCAGAAATATCTGTTGGATCTTTTAGATCTAACAGGTCTAAGAACTCCCGGAACAAGGGAGGAAAAGGCTAACGTAGAAGAACTAGTTAAGCAACTGGTTAATCTGCAAGACCGGGTTGAAAGACGACGCGAATCTTTGATTTTCGATGCCCTTTTGGACGGCACGATCAGTTATAGCCTTAACAATGTTATCTTTACGGTTGACTTCGGTTTTAACGCGGCTCATATCGTTCAATTAACCGGAACTCCTCGTTGGACCCAACTTACTACAGCTAATCCCGAAAAGGACTTTCAGGATGCCATAGAAGTACTCGAAGCCGATGGTTTCGAGCCAACCTATGCTTTAATGAATGGTCTAACTCGCGGTTTACTAGATAAGAACTCCACCATCCGCTCTTTGTATCAATACAATCAAGCGGGTGCTCAAGTCCCCGGACAATACCACTGGCTTCCAGTGTTAAAAGGAGTAGAACTTAGGACGTACAACGGCCGATATCAGGCCGACACCACTGGCACAAGCACTAAGTTCATCCCCGACTACTACATTATCTTTGTGTCCCAGGGTTCTGGTGCCAGAAGGATAGGCTCTACCTACCACGGTCCCTTGATGCTACAAGACGGCTCAATTGTCGATAGCGTCAATGTAGTAGCCGATAGGTTCACCTCACCTGATCCAAGTCAGGAGTTTTTGAGAGTACAACTCTCCTGTTTGCCTGTGATCCACCAGCCGGACTCGTTTTACGTTTGCGACGTGGGGACCTCCGGAAGTTAATAGTTAATTCGATATGGCTGGCCTAAAAAACCAGCCATATCTCCTCTTGAAATCTAAGCGACCTCGTTAAATCTCGCAAATTCTCCGTACAATTCTGACGCCCTCTCATTGTATGCTCTGGCAGCGTCACCCTCGTTAGTAAAAAGTCCCAAGTGAATTCGTTTCCCCTCGTAACTAATGTATCCCATCCATTTCTTACCCATTTTGTGCCAGTAAACACCTTTGTACATTGATGAGGTCTGACGTTTACATTTCAGAACATTTCGCATGTTTTGCTTATGCTGACATGCTCTGAGATTACATTTTCCGTTGTCTAGTTCGTTATGATTTATATGGTCAACTTTGATTTTGGGATCGGTTATGCCGAGAATGAAGCGATGCATATATTCGACACGTTGTTTCCCATTTCCTAACCAAATAGTTCGCATTGCACGGTATTCGTCTCTGTAATGTTTTTGGGCATACCACTTAAACTGGTTCACCCTCTCGTAGTCTTCGTCATCAACTAATGCGACTTTCCCTGAGTTAATTGTATCTCTTTCAAAATGTATTTCCGTATTTCATTTCAGATACATTCATTCTATCACAAATATTGCATTATTTCAAGTCAAACGGAGAAATTATTGGCGACTCTTGCGCAAGTCCGAACTAAAGTCGATAACTGGCTGACTACTTTCTGGCCCAACGTGGTCACGAGACAGGCGACCTATCTGGCCAATCACGGGCAGTACTGGCAAGGCTTGTGGACCCATTCAGTTCAGCCGACCGACAACGCCGATACCGCACCAGATCTACTGGCTAGTCATCCGACTGACCAACTCGAGAGTTGGCTGGGGACATTGGATGACCTTCTGCCCGCCAATATGCCGGCTGCTCTCAAGATCGACGTGTATGACGGCCCCGAGGAAATGGGCTTTGTCGGCACCGTGGCGGTGAAGTTCAACAGCAAAATCTATATGCGAAGTCGCAATGAGGGGCCAGAGATATACCGAACGGAAGCTTGGCACGAATATGTACCGACGGTGATTTAGGTGGCACTCACAGACAACCTCATTAGTTATTGGAAATTGGAGGAAGCCAGTGGAAGCCGGGCCGATTCAGGCGGAACTAACCACCTTACCGATAACAACACCGTCACACAGGCGGCCGGGAAACTAGGCAACGCGGCCCAATTCACGGTCGCCAATAGCGAGTTCTTGAGCATTGCTGATAACTCCTCCCTTTCAATTGGCGGGACGCAGCAGTTCACCTTCAGCTTTTGGGCCTACTTTGATAGTTTGGCAGAAGACCGGGGGCTATTAGGCAAATGGGTATCTGCGCATAAGGAGTATGGGTGCTGGTTCTCCAGCGGGACTAATAGATTGCTGTTCATCTGTTCTCCTGACGGTACTGCTCAAACCTATGTCCTAGCCGATACTCTCGGGGCCCCAAGTACAGGCACTTGGTATCACATCGTTGTCTGGCGGTCGGCAACTCTACTGAACATCTCTGTAAATAACGGCGCTGCTGACACTGTAGCCTATACCGAAAACGTAATTGACGACACGACGGCGTTTTGTCTGGGGAGTATAGATGGCGGATTGACTGGAACAATGAGCGGTCGTATCGACTCCGTTGGTTTCTGGAAACGTGCCTTGACGGCCGATGAGAGGACGACGCTGTATAACAGCGGCAATGGACTGGATTATCCATTTACGACGACCTATGACTACCCCTTTCACGGTTCATTTCGAGCAATATATTCAGGAGTTGGTTGCGGCATAGCCTAATCATTTCTCGTCAACATAACAATTATTCACATCCCCTTCGGGGGATTTCTTATATCCCAATTTGGAGTGGTAAATGGAGCTAATTAGGAGACAGAATGTTGCCAGTGGGATTGTATTCCCGTTAATTGCTACGGCCTCACGGCCAGCGTATAAGGCTTCGGCCACGCTTGCGGCGGGTGATTTTAAGATAATTCGCCATGCCTCTGGTGCTTGGCAAGCAAATACGAACACAGCAACAACTACTCCTACCGAATTAGGATTGGGCTACTATTACCTCCCACTCACTGCTACTGAATTAAATCCCGACGATACTCAATACCCCGTAATTGTTATTTGTCACGATGCCGCAGGTACTGAATGGGACGATCAATCCATCATTATTTGGACCGAGGGTGTTGAGTTATCCAATGCAGCGGTTGACGATATTTGGGATGAATTGCAGGGTCCACACCAGACTGCTGGTACTTTTGGTAGTTACCTCAACGCCCAAGTCGCATCGGCTACCGGTGGGGCTATAACCGCTGCTACCGTGGCTGACGCTGTTTGGGATGAAGCCAAAGCCGATCACACCACTGGTACGACGTTTGGTGATGTGGCCGTCGATCTAGATGCGCTAAGAACCGACTACACAACTCAAAGAGCGGGTTACATTGACAATCTCTCCGCTGGTGCGGCTGCTCTTGAAGGTACGTTAACGGCCATCAAGGGTGACAGTTGGGCTACCCAAACACTCAAGGCCATCGGCGACTACGTGGACTTAATAGATGACGGAACAAATGGCTTAACGGCCATCAAAAATCAGACGAACAAAATAGATGGTGCGGCTATAACCGCTCCTGGGTCTGTCACCACAAACTCGCTTGCCGACTATCTGATGAACAAAGATGGTAGCAAGACCTTTGATAAATCAACCGATAGTCTTGAGGCCATCAGAGACAGAGGTGACGCTGCTTGGACAACTGCATCTCCGCCATCCGCTGCAACCATAGCAGATACTGTATGGGACGAGTTACAAGGACCGCATAATGTTGCTGGTTCTTTCGGTTCGTACTTGGACGTTAGGGTGTCTCAAGCTAGTGGAGTAACGACTGCGGCTATAGCAGACGCCGTTTGGGACGAGGCCAAAACTGACCACACGACGGGAACGACCTTTGGCGACATCGCCACGGACATTACAACGTTGATTACTGATTATACCACCGCTCGTGCCGCTAAACTGGATAACTTGGACGCCGCCATTACCACTAGACACGCCTCTGGTGCGGCCGTTGCTAGCGTTTTGGGCAATGTGGATGGAAGTGTTAGCGGTTCGGTCAACTCGGTAGTTACCGCCGTTACCGTTGGTACAAACAACGATAAGACAGGGTACTCTCTCTCTTCTGCTGAAGAAAATACCATTGCCGATAAGGTGTGGGATGAGCAGCAAGGAGAACACTTAACCGCAAGTTCCTTTGGCTCTTACCTTGACGCACGGGTTAGCCAAGCGACAGGTGGAGTGCTAACCGTCGGTGCCATTGCTGATGCGGTTTGGGATGAGGCGAAAGCGGACCACACTACCAATACAACCTTTGGCGACATTGCGGTTGATATAACTACTCTAGTTACTGACTATACAACCGCAAGAGCAGGCAAGTTGGATAACCTAGATGCCGCAATTACGACAAGGCATGCCAGTGGAGCGGCGGTTGCATCTGTAAGTGGGTCTGTAAACTCGGTCACAACCGGAGTTATTGTAACCACTAATAACGACAAAACCGGATATGCATTGAGTGCTGCTGGTGTTGATTCGATTTGGGATGAAGTACAAACGGGACACTCAACACCGAGTTCCTTTGGACTGTATTTAGACGCCACGATAAGTGGTGTGACGACCGGGGGAACTAGTGCGGCTGAAATTGCCGATGCGGTTTGGAACGAACCGCAGGGAGAACACAATACCGCTGGAACAACTGGAAGTTACTTAGATGTGAAAGTCAGTCAAGCTTCTGGGGTTTCGGCGGCAAGTATAGCTGACGCGGTGTGGGATGAACCTAAATCAGGACATACCACCGACACCACTTTTGGCGACATCGCCACAGACGTTACCACTCTAATCACTGACTATACGACTGCTAGGGCGACTAAGTTAGATAACCTAGATGCCGCCATATCCACTATTCCTACCGCTGCTGAGAATGCAGATGCGAATTGGGATGAGTCGAGAAGTGGCCACACCACGACTGGAACGTTCGGTAAGTATCTGGACGCTCAAATAACCAGTGTTGGTGCTGTAGCGGGAGCAGGGGCTAATACTGTCGTTTACACGGTCAAGAATTCTGCTGGTGCGGTTGTCGGACAGTGCGATGTGTGGGTAACAACCGATAGTGCTGGTACGGATGTTGTCGCTTCCGGCACCACGTTAGATAATGGCACCATTACCCTATATCTTGACAATGGCACTTACTACGTATTCCGCAGTAAAGCAGGAGTTGACTTTACAAATCCCTCAACCCAAATCGTACCTTAAGGAGCGACGTAGATGACGACCACTTGGACAACTACTGATGGCATTACCGCCGAAAGCGGTATTGGTACAAGTCTCGTCGCTTCTGTTCGGGCTGAATTGGATGACGATACCAGTCCCTATCGCTACAGCAATAAACTCATTCTCAATGCACTGAAGAAGGCGACTAAAAAACTCAATTGGGGTTTTACCATAACATCTTCCTCAGCCACTTCTAATGCTATTTCCATTGACTTGACGCCAAACCCCACCGAAGAAGATGAGCTTTGGATTGCTGAACTTGCTTCTATCTATGCGCGAAAGGCCAAGAGTGGTACTGGTAAGTGGCGCGATGGCGATATTTCCTGGGATGGTACGGGTATTCAGGATGACTTGAAAGAGTTCTTTATTAGAGCAGCGTGGCACCAACCATCTACAAATACGGATACTTATTTTATGAACATCACGAATCTTACCAATAGAGATAAAGTTTCTTATGGTGTTGAACGCGAAATAGGGGAATACTACGACGCTACAGAAGAAGCAACTGTATTTGACACTTACGATGTGTCATATTAGATGAGACACGGCGATGCTGTTTCCATAATTATCGGTTCGGCTACGGGAACGTATCGAGCTGGGATAAACTGGAACGTCGTTGCGGCCGGATGGAGACCCAAGGGTTTCTGTCCCCTGCAATACTGGGAAATTATTTTACCCATGCGTAATTTCATGACGGCCACGGGATGTGATTTCATTCAATTTACCCATGATGTGGAAGGAACGTTCAAAGCAAATGTCATAACCTGGGAACAACTTTACGGAGGTGAAGAAGAACGAGTCAAAGTTTTAGTCAGCAATAGAAGTGTCACTGCTTACAAAGGCTTCCCCCTAGTTTTGATAGATGTTTTGCAAGCAACTGGTAGCGCATTTCCTGGTAAAAAACCTACTACTGGTCGAATCGTAGTAGATCAGTTCTACGGAAGAATAGACTTGTTAGAATTCTTTAGAGAAACATCACTTCTTACCAAACGACCTCTCGTTGCAGTAGGGGTAAGGAATATAAATGATTTACCAATAAATGTAAATACTTCATCTACTATCAGGATAAATGGCACCACAATGGAATATAACATAACGGCCGTAAATGACTATTCTTACAAAATAGAGATGATTCTTTCGGAGTTACCCTAGTGCCCGTTAAGGTAATACAAAAATGGCGAGGTCCCCAGTTTCTAACGCAAGTTAAACAAGCAGCTAGAGATACCACTAAAGAAGGTTCTCAAATGCTGGAAGATCATGCTAGAAACAAAGTAGAAGCCAGTGCCGATATGACCAGAAACTTTGCTGATACCCATATTTATTTAGAAAGTTTAGTGGGATATTCTTCTGAAACAAAATCTAGCAAACTAGGTAGGGCTAAGGCAAATATGGAAGCAACCAGAATGGTAAATACTGGTTCTATAGGGGAAGATCGTTATGGTGACGCCCCTCCAGGTACTCCTAGAATGGTTGGCAGTCGCTGGTTTGATACTAAGTATGAAAAATTACCAGAACACTATCAACCTGTCCATAATAAAATGTCCCTAGGTGGTCCGACTAGCGGTAACTACTATGCCGTTCTAACTTCTTTAGCTAAATATGGTGGTAACGATCCGGGAGGGCCTGCTATTCAATTCCCCAATCGTAGAAGGGAAAAACCTTTAAGTAACGAAAAAAGATCGAAACTTGGAATACTAAGTATTCCCGACGTTTCTCCCGTTGGAATAGGTGAAGCTGAACCCGAAAGAGGTATAGAAGCAATACACCACGTCATTGAAAACACCGCAAGTGTAGTGCAACCACAGATCATCCAGAAACTTCTAACAAGACTTCGGGCAGTGCATTAATGTCCTCATACGATAGCTTGGAAGAAGCAATCGCCACTCTAATTCAGAACGATTCTATTATCAAGTCCTATTTTGCAGATCAAACAGTGGTTATCCAAGAGGAAAGTTCTCTCACAAGAGCAAGTTTTGACACTACTGACTACATCATCACGGTTTTAAGTTCCCTACTGGATTCCGACGATCCATTCGCTAGATTTCAAGACGAGTTAATTACTGTAAAAGTTTACAAAGCCAAAAGAACACCCGGGGAGATTTCAGTCTATCCATTAGATCAAATCAATCGCAGAATTCGTCACATGCTGAATCGTTATGGTGTGGTTCTATTCAATGCTTCTCAAAATACCGACAGTTGCTTTGACATCAGATGGAACCCACCAGATGGTCCCTATACCACAGACAATTCTCTAAACGCTATATACAGACCACTTCGGTTTAAGGGATTTCTTTACTCCCCAGTAAGTTAACTTTGTTACCACATCCATTACCACCTATCGTGGTTAATTACCATCATTCTGTGTAAAACGCACACAATTTCATAAACAAGACAAATCACGCCCACCGTCCTTCGGCTGAAGGATAAGTGGGCTTTTTCATTTCTAAACGAGACGAAAGGAGTCTTACATAAATGGCTAAATCAATATCCTGGAGAGGTGTTAACGACGCCAAAATTCAAGTTTATCCCGCTTCGGGCACTTGGACAGACATATTAAATGTTGTCTCAGTTACCGCTTCCCCAACGGTTACCAAAGTTGAGCAAAGAGGAGACGATGCCAAAGTTAGAGACTGGTATCACTCCCCCGCAGGAACTCTAACTATTGCTTGTTCGTCTATCAACGACGATCTAATTGTTATGACGCAGAATGATCCCGAAAGGACCATCTCTAGTCAGCAATATGGTTTCTATAACACTAATAAATCTTTAACACCGCAAACGGTTTCCTTGCAATGGACCATAAACGCTTACGACGAGGCTACTGGCGCAACAACGCCTGTGGTTTTCTACTGTCCAAAGGCTACTGCATCTAACCCGCAACCGTTGAACTTCAATGAGGCTGTGGGTTCGTTTGAGTATCAGTTTGACATGGCCAGTTCAGCCAACCTGGTTAACGGCAATGCCTTGCCTGGTGGTTTAACTAAAATAATGTTCTACCATGTCATCGGTTAGTCTTTAACTTTTTGAGTGGGGTGGTAGCAATATCGCCCCACTCTGCACATAGATACATCAGAAAGAAACTAGGAGAAACGAAATAGTGTCAGGGAATTTGGATATTATCAGTCCGCCAGAAAAAGAAATCTACATTCAAGGTGCTAAGTACACCGTGCAAAGAGCTGGTGCGGGTAAGATTAAACTTATCATTGACGAAGTATCTAAGGTAATGCACGCCGTGGGATATGAGAATCTATTTGATGAAGTAAAGAAGATGTTTTTCGCTCCTGTTACGACGAGTGTACAACAACCAATAGATGTGATCGAGTTCATCTTTAAGTTCGTGCGAGAACATCTTTTTGACATGCTTACTACTTCGTTTGATACCGTAGTGAGGTTAACGGCCATTACTCTCTTATCCAATAACGACTTGAAAGAAGCGGAGAAGACAAACAAGTTAAGTAAAGTCATTGACGAAAAAGCATTGGAGTTAAAGTGGGATGCTAATTTCACCCACGCTGATTTTGCCACTATTTTCGAAGCGTTAATAGAGTCTTTGGATATAGAACGCACAATAAAAAACTGGACAAGCTCAATCGGCTCTCTAAACGTCTTGCAGAAATTAGAAGGCGTCGGAATCCTGAATATTCAGAAGATGACGAAGACGGAAACAGGGGACACGATTGGGCCGGTATCTGGTTCACCTATGCCGAAGTAGAGGAAATCCCTCCCGATAGGTGGCAGGAAACTTTCTATATACTAACACCCAATCAAATAGTTTGGCATTTAATGAAGAAAGCGGAAAAACAATTAAGAGAAGCCAAAATAGAAGACGATAGCAAAGAAAATAAACACATCGTAGATTGTAGAAAGAAGACGCCGACACTTAAAGAATTAACGGGGCTACATCGGGAATTTATGGGGTTCTAGTGTCTCGCCAAGATTAAGGAAAACTTGACAAAAAATGGACAACTAGGGTGTTTCCATTGCTTCATACAAGACCCAAGCGATTTCACCATTATGCGAACCACTCATTATTCTGACCTTCACCTTTCGATCAGTGTTTTGAGCGGTTTATCCGACGTTTTATGTTGCTCACGGTAGATTTGGATACGCCGAACTGTTTCGCAATGTCTCGTTGACGGACGCATTGGGAAAGAAGTTGCGCTACCTCGTCTTCCTTTTCTTTAGACAACTTGTGTGGCATTATCACAAGTGTTTTACGATTCTTGATAATGCTATCGTGGTCAATCGTACCCATGTCAATTCCAATGTTCTTGAAAGTCTTCCCACGGAAAAGACTGCTTATCACGCACTCCGAAACCTCGAATTCGGTGGCAAGTAATTTGGGTAATTCGTTCGCATAGAGACGGGATTTGATTTCAATTACCTGTTGTACGGTAATGTAATTTCTTTTAGGCGTCGGTTGATCCCATCCACAATTCCGATAAATCATCTTCACGCCGATACCAAATTCTACTGCGAGATCGGCAACTTTCTCGCCATTTTCCCATCGTCGCTTTATCTCGGTTATCTCGTCTGAGTCCAGTTTTCTTCTATGAAGCATCAATTTCTTGCGAACAGTTTTACCCGTCACGCCATATTTTCTCGCCAAGTCGGTGGATCGTTCCCCGCTCTTAAATCGCTCCCGAATTGTCTTAACCTGTTCTTTGGTTAAGTGTCTGAAATCGCATGTCCCCTTACAAGGACGACTACGAAAGGCGTAAACTCTTTCCATGAACCTCGCTTGACCTTCTTCGGGAGAGCATCCATAGAATCCCAAGACTGCATTACAGTTGTGGCAAAGAATCCGATAGCCTTCTGGGTATTCGTTTCTTTTTAACCACTGTGCTAAACTTCCGCCTATTTCCCTGAAATGCTTTCCTCCACCGCCATTAACATGGTCAATGGCTAAACAAACCACGTTAGTTTCTCCGCATATAGCGCAACGTGGTGGGTTTTGACTGTAGTGAACCAACACATCATATCGTACCGCCGCAGTCCTGGATATGCTGAGTTCATTTGCACACTTCTTGCAAGCCCATGCGAAACCGCTTTTGTTTCTTTTGGCAATATTGAATTCAGATGTTAGCAAGTCAAGTTCACAAATGCGACAACGCTTGGTCACATCGGACACTGTTAAGTCATCTCCTTACTCAACTATTTAGTTAATTATAACGCCCATCGCATACATTTGTCAATACGGTATGTACGGAATTCTTGTAGACTAAGTGAAATTGCAGTCACTTGCAATCTCTCTTCAGTGAAGGAACTCTTCAGCAATCCAACCATCTCGTCCGATGTAATCACCTGAAAGTATCCGAACTCTCTTTCCACTGTCGAAAAGGCCAGTGTGGTCTATAACCAAAACTTTAGTGAATGGCTGCACCTCGTATAACCGACCATTGGCCATCAACTGAATAATCCCCAGTTGGTCGCCCGCATTCACTAGTTTTACCAACTCATCGTAGTTCCCTTTTGTTGTGGCAAGAAATACGGCCCCACCAGCACTTGTTCTTAATATCGCATTATCCCCATCTGAGAATATCGTTCTTTGGGGAGTTGGGGTAAAAAGCAGTTGTGTTGTTGGTGTTGGAGTTCCCAATACAGATTCCACATCTTCCCGAATTTGTTCATCCATACTTTTAGTTGGTGTACCGCAACTTGATAACCCGAAAATAACCAATAATGTGACTACAAAAATACCTCCGAATCTACACATTTTAATCACCTCTGTAATGTTTATTCTATTCATATTATATCACACAAGTCAATAAGGAGCAATGCTTTTGCCGACAATCGAGATCGGGTCTGCGGTCTATTCCCTAACAATTGATCTATCCAAACTAACGGGTAACCTTAGCGCAGCTAAGACTCAGATAGATACGTTTGTCAAAAATGCGCAGACCGGGCTTGACTCAATTCATTTTAATGCAGAGAAACTTGGACAACAAGCTCAAGCGGCGGGACAGCAAGTAGGGCAAAAATACGTCGCCGGTATCCAACAGGTTATCTCTCGGACTCCTGTTGCTCAACAGCCCACTCAAGTTACCAGTCAAGCACAGCGGCAGATAGCTGACTCTTCCATCTGGCAAGCGGCATCCAGAAACGCCGGTGGATTACTGAACGTCATAAATGGTCTAAGTGGTGCTGTTTATAAGTTTGGGGACGGGTTTGTCCATGCTGGGCAGATAGCGGCAACCTCTGCATACCGACTCGGACTCGTGTTGGCCCCAATTGGCATTGGGTTAGCCCTGGCGACGAAAGAAGCAATGGCGTTTGAAACGCAGATGAAGCTCGTCAAAACTCAGATTGACGGGATGACTGCTGGTGGTTTAACTCAAATCAGCGACCAAGTTTTGAAACTGAGTTCTGCTATAGGCACGAACGCTACCGAATCTGCCAAAGCCCTTTACTACCTTGTCAGTTCTACCACGCTCCCGCAAGAACAAATTATGGGAATCATGGAGGCGGTTACCAAATCAGCCGTAGGTGGAGCGGCTACTGCCGAGCAGGTAATGATTCCATTGACGATTGCCCTAAATACTTACGGTAAGGAGTGGGTAAGGGTTGGGAAGGGTGTTGAGTTTACCGAACACGCCCTAGACGTGATGTTCCAAGCTGTCAAACGCGGCCGTGCTACCTACGCCGACATGATAACTCAAGAAGGTCGAATGATTGAGTTGGGCAAGTTGGTTGGGGCAAGTTTTGAAGAAATCAACGCCACTTGGGCTGCAATGACACGAGTATCCCCCCCGGCACAAGCCGCCACCTACTTGGAGAATCTTTACAAATCATTTTCTGATCCAAAGACACTGGACGCATTGAACAAATGGGGCATTGCCTTTGAGAAAGTGATGACCAGCGGGCAGATAGTTCGCGCCACGCCACTTGAGATATTAGACCAGATTGCCCAAAAACAAAAGGAATTGGGTAAAGACTCCCCACAGTTTACACGGATGATAGCCGATCTTTGGGGCAATATCCGAGAACGATTGGGCGGTATAGAGTTTCTCGGCGGTCTTGATGAAATCAAAACGTTCCTTAAGGAAATGCAAACCCTGGTGGGGCAAAGCAACCAAGCCTACGAAGAGATGGCTGATAACGTCCAATTCAAGTTCCAAAAGGCCTGGAACAACGTAATAAACTTGGGAATTAAAGGTTTTCTCTCGGGTCTTAAGGAACCGTTAAGTGCTGTTGCCGATCTTGTTACCGCACTGGTCGGAAAATTTGACTCATTGAGTAACGCCACCAAGGGCACGGTAGCAATGTGGTTAGGATTAGCGGTGGCCAGTCCCATGATTATGTTGGCCTTCTCGTCACTGCTGATGGTCGTGGGTGCATTGGTCAGTGCTATGGGTGCCTTGATAAGTCCAATGGGATTAATTGGGGCGGCATTAACATCATGGGCAGCGGGTGGAATTCTCAGTGGTTTTATTGACACGATAAATGCGGCGGGCGGTGGAATCAAGGGATTAATTACCCTATTGATGGCATTGGCTGTCCAGTTCGGCGTTTTGGACCAGGGCCAAGCTGTCCAATTTATGAGTAAGTTTGGTATAAGCACTAAAGACGCCGCCAGATATTTGGCCGAAGCCCAAACGGGAACGGGTACGTTCGGCACCAAAGTAAAAGACCTAACTTCAAGTATCAGCGACTTGTTAAGTAAATTAAGAACCGTCTTAGATGTACTCATTCAAGTCGGTAAGTTCTTTGCAGACAACACCATCACGATAGGCATTGTTGCGGCAATTACGCTATTGATGGCCAACTTAGATAAACTTATCGCTAAATTTGTAGCTACAAGGGTGGCCATGACGGAGATGAGTAGTGCGGGTGCACTCGCTGGTCTCGTGGGCGCAGGCGTAATAATTGGCGACATTGCTGCTAAATTCGGGATGGGAGTAGGCTTGGGCGATGCAACATTACAAAGCAAATACAAAACCGCTCTCCCGGGTGCCACGAGTCAACTCCAAGGCAAGTCCATAGTGGATTTGCAAAAAGAGAGAGATGTGGCGCTTTCCCGTGGTTTGGAGGTGCAGGGTTATCGAGATAGGGCGCTAAGACCCTGGGAATGGAATCGAATTCCAGAAGAATTCCAAACATCGCTGCACACGCCAGACGTTGGAAAAATGAACGATGAGCTCGCAAGAACTGGCGCTTTGGCAAATACGGCTCTAATGCTTATTAGGGAGTTGGAGAAACACCCTGATTCTGCGGTGGTAGACGACTATTCCAAGGCTTATGACGATATTATCCGCAAAGCTGATGCGGAAAGCAAACTTGCTGATGAAAGAAGTCAGAAAGAGCGAGCGTTTCTACAACTTCAGCAAAAGGGTATTCCCATTGTTGACCCCATGGGACAGACGGTTGAAGAACGTCAGAAATCTCAAGAAGCGTTTCTCAATGCGGATGAAGAGGTTATCCAAAAGCGTGAGGACTATAACGAAAAACTCGCCGACCTTACCGACCAAGAGAGTGAGATTGAGGGTAATCATACAGATCGTCTAAACGAACTCGCCGATCAAAGAGCACAATCTGCCAAGGATCATCTGGACGACGAAGAAGAAAACCAACGGCGATGGCAAGAAGCGGAACGGGAGCATACTAAACGACTGGTTGAATTAGAAGATCAGCGCAAGGAAATTCTTGAGGGCAAGATCAATGCGCTCACGGGGATGCGTCAGACTGCTGTAAGTAAACTTCGCCAAGAATATAGAGATGCTATTCAGAAGATTGTTCAAGACTTCAATCGGGAACGATCTAAGGCAGAAGACGATTTCAATCGTTCTCAAACCGATAAGCAAACTAATTTCAACCAAGATCAAGGGGATAGACAAACAAATCTTGCGCGAGAACTTGAAGACCTAGAACGCAATCACCAAGAACGTTTACAGGAAATCAAGGATAAAGCTGCTGGGGTTGAACTTAGCCCCGAACAGCAGGAACAACGGGACTACGAGAAGCGTAAGACTCAACTTCAGCAAGACTTTGATTTACAGAACCAGAGGGCTACCGAAGACTTTAATAAAGAACAGGCCCGTGCCAAAGCTGAGTTTGCCCAGCAACAGAAGGAAAAAGCACTCCAGTTCAGGGAGCAACTAAAACAAGAGAAGTCACAAGCAGCCGAACGGATAGCACAACAGCAACTTCAAGACGCCGAAAGATTGGCAGAAATTGACAAGAACGTTGTTGCCGAGAATGAGAGATATATCAAACAAGTAGATGATCTGACTCGTGCTACCGATAAGATGGAAGAGCAGTACAATCGAAGGGTCGCCGCTTTATCTAAATCAGTTGACGACGAAGATAAGCAATATGCCAAAGCCCTGAAGAACTGGCAAAAGAACCGAGACCAGATAGACCAAGAAATGACCGACTTCTTAGCAAAGAAGGAAAAGGAAATTTCGGGAAGTCTAAAGTTACTGTTTGGTGGTGATAGTGGTACGGGCGGTTATCCCGATCAAATTCTTCAGCAGATTGGTTGGAAGGCGGTAGATTCACGCGGGACTCTATCCCAAACTACTCCCGGATGGGGGACATTTGATCAACCAGATATTCCACAAGTTGACCAAAAGGACGAGGGCTTTTTCGGTTGGTTGGGTGATGTTGCTACGAATACCGATGATTGGTTCACCAAAACATTTGGACCTATTTGGGAAGGTGGATGGGATGGTGCCAAGAATACGGTATCTAATTGGATTACGGATTCAACCACAGCTATCCAAACAGGGTTGGATTCCATTGCTGGTCATTCCATCGTCAATAATTGGTTGGACTATCTACTGCAATTGTGGAACACCAAGTTTTCCGAGTTGGAATTGAGTACCAATTCCCATTTGACCACCATAAAAGACACGTATTGGGGTGGTCATCTAACTAATGTTTCTTCTCTTCTTAGTAACTGGTGGAATAAACTAACGACACTTGATCTACCTGGATGGGTCGGTACGTTCCTAGCACCTAATAATTTCCCGATGCAACTGCTCAAAATATCAGGCTTCTGGGATTCGATGCTTTCTGGAATGGGCAATTCCATCACTAACTTCTTCAAAGACTTGCCGAAGAATCTAAGCGAATTATTGTCAGAGGGTGGCCAGTTATTTGAATCTTTCAAAAAGGTTGGTTCACTCATTGTTGATGCTATTTCCAAGGGTGCTGGCGAGGTTGGAGGCAGTATCTTAGATGCCATTCTAAAAGCCGTAACGGGACGTTCTAGCACTGGTACACAAACGTCTATGCCCACAGCAGATGTTCGCCGTGGCCCCGGAACTCAATTTATCCAAGGTGGTTACGGAATCTCTCAAGGCCCAGGGGGTTCATTCTCTCACAGGAATCTTGACGCCTACGATTACACCGCAGCGGAAGGGACTAACATCTACTCACCGTTTTCGGGTGAGATCATTGAGATAGAACGCGGTATTCAAGAGGTCGGTAATTCACCTGGTGACTACGCAGCCGAAGGCGGGGCCTATGGCAATCACATTAAACTGAGGACCAAGTATGGCACCGTTATTCTCGGACACATGGAACCCGGGAGTGTTGCCAACTTTGCTGTTGGGCAACAAGTTAACGTAGGCGACTACGTTGGGCAAGTTGGCAGCACGGGATACTCTTCTGGTCCACATTTGCATGCGGAATTGCAGTCAGATCAGTACAACCTCACCGATGTTCTGAAAAGCCTCGGACTGGACCCAAGTTCTGGCGGCAATACACTTCCGGCAATGGGCGGCATTGGCGGAGTTTTTGTCGCCATCGGTACGGCCATTGGTGGGGCCATACTGAGAGCGGTTGGCGGCAGTGGGCTCGGAAGTCCGGAACTCTATGCGGGATCAATCAAAGAACGCAACCGAAGAATAGCTGGAGTAAGGAGTAGTTCATTTGCTCCGGGCCAGGCCGGGCCGGAAGGGGCCCCGGAGTACGTGCTTCACCCAGCTTCTCAAGAAGATTGGGAGGCCAGATTTTGGTGGTTAGAGCAGTGGAAAGCGGGAACTCTACCCGCAGATGAACCCGGTGCTGTCTCTGGAATAAGATTAAGTCAAGGTGCCCAGGTCAAGGGTTCAACTCAAAACATGATTCGGCAAATTCTTGATAGGTACGATATGGGCTTTCTCAAGAAAATAGGGGTCCGTCTGGGTTTTCATGAATTCCATAAGGGAAATCCGATTGACGCACTTAATCGCTTAACCCCGGGTCAACTTTCTTCTCTGGCGGAAGCTTTGAACTACTATGAACAGCAGGACGACAAGGCCTATAAAACTAACCTCCAACACTACATTAGTACCATGGGCGGTGCATGGGGAACAAAAGATGTGCAAGACGCAATGGCCGCTTCTGGTGTAACTGACTTGGAAAAAGCGAGTACTTCGCAACTCGAAAATGTAGTTGAAACTGTCCAAATGAATCGAGAGGCAGAAAAAGATATACCCGAAGGCGCTCCCGAATTTGTGAAAAATCCCAGAACAAAGGCAGATTATGTTAGAAGATTCTATTGGCTAAGAAGATATTGGAAAGCCAAGCAAGCAGTAGATGCGGGGCAAGACGTGGAGCCCCTGGCGGCCGCAAATAAGGGAAGGGGGCTTGAACCCGCTTGGGAGGCAACCAGTGACACTACTACGGGAGGCACAGGCGGTGGGGGAATACTGAGTGGTGCTGGTTTAGCAGATGCGTTCGCCGCACTAACTACCTCATTGAATAACCTACTCACATCCATTGATCTCTTAAGGCCTGACGTTTCTGCGATCAGGTTGGCACTGGCAGGTAATGGCACACCTGGGGAAAATGGATCTAAAAAAGATGAAACCCCAACCACCACGCATATTACATTCGATCCTATTTTGATTTCAATGCTATCGCCCATACCAGCAGGTGTAGACCAAGAAAAACTTGGTAAGTCAATAGGCGATCAATTGAACGAGGGATTACACGCTTTCCTAACCGCACTATAAGCATGAGAAAGGTTTATTTTGGCAGGAATCTATAAAATTTCTGGCGTTTCTCTTTCTGCGAAACCTTCCACGTATCGCTGGTACTCCAAGGAAGTCGTCGGCACTACCTTGTCCGGGGTTCCGGTGATGCAGGGGTACGAAAGCGTGGAGTTAATATGGGATGCTTGTGGCCCCGATTTATATAATGAAATCTATGCGTTCTGGAATGTGGCCAGTCCTAGTGTAACCATTACCTTAACAAATCCACAAAATAACTATGTTACTTACTCGGCTATGATGCACGAGCCGAAATGGGATGGGGTCTATACCTCATTGAATTTGAAGACAAACCTCGTCGTTAGATTCTCTCACTTAGAATAAATGCTTTTAAGCGCAAGCGAACAAAATAGAACTAAGTCTGGAGTCCAGAACTTCAAAGGCTCAGTCTACATTGGACCATATAGAAGTCTTGTTAACGAAACCCTTTTCAAAGAGGGTTCCAATGTCACCATGTCCGCTGCTAGTTGGACTGACATTTCTAATCTAGTTAGTCACGCTTCAATCAGTGGCTCTATCTCGCAAGGTGGGTATACTTGTGACCTCTCTGGATTTAACTACGACTCTACTTTAATCAAACACGATGCTTCAGTAGTAATTAAGATTCAAGTCTATCCTAACTACACCAATTTAGCATTTGTTGTGGGCGATTCAACCGTCGGTGCGGGGTATTATGTTGGGGGAAATGGATCTACTACTTTAGGTTGGACACTCGTAAAAGATTTTTTCTTTGGTTATATAAAACAAGGCAGTATTTCTGTAGACGAAAATAGAAATACTTGGTCTTGTTCTATTGAGGGTATACAACAATATCTCAAGAAATCTGACTGTCCCGGACATCACTTTGGTTGGACTGATTTAGCTAGAGGGAAAAGCGCCAATGCCTCTTCTACCTTAGTAGACACCACACAAGAATCTGGTGTTGAATATATCTCAGCTTCTACCGTAGAAGCCTCTAATGTAACAGATGGCAATGTGGACACTATATGGGTGAGTAACGAAGCACCATTAGATACGGTAGCGATGTGGGGTACTGAAGAGAATAATAAACTCAAGATTTCCCAAGTTTACATGGGTAGAAAAACCCCGCAATGGGATACTTCTCAATGGTTAGAAATAACCAACGTTTCGGACATTATGTACGATGGTTATATACAAAATACTTATGGAACTTGGCAAGATATTCACTGGAATGGTTACAACCTTTACGATCATCTGCAAATAGTTGGTCATGAAATTAAAGTCATCACTAAACCTATTTCCAATTTACCGAGTTGGGGTGGATATCGTTCTGGGGCTTATTTCTACGCTGATAACCAAACTCGTTCAGAGTCTTGGTTTCACAATACCCGTGCTCAAGTCAATACTCAATATACTTTCTATGTTTCACTTAAGGGCGTAACTGGTGGGGAAAAAGTTGTCGTTCAGATGCTACCATCGGAAAGTGCTTCGGGACAACTGGGGGATGAATATACTGATGCCGAAGCCGCCAAGATAGTCACGCTTTCGACCGATTGGCAGACCTTTAGCGTTACCGCCACAACCAGTCCTTCGTCTACCAGTGAATGCCCACTGGAAATAAGGGTTGCGGGATACGAAAACAAACGCATTGATTTCTTAATGACGGCAATGCGATTATGTCCCGCTCTTCCAGTCAAAAGCACCTTCACTACGGATAGTGAAGGTGAAGTGGTTAACAGCACCTATCCATTATATCTGGAATATTGGTCCCGTTCCCAAAATATCTACCATTTAATTGATTTCGATGATTTGAAAATAGATGCTATTGGGGGTGGGCAGTCTATTGTTGTCTGTGATGACGAGCAGCTATTTAGAAGACAATTCGGTGGTGATGTTCAGGTTCATCAGTTAAGGCATATCGACCCAAACTTTTATCTAGATAAAAGTGGTCTCATCCTTCGGATGACCCAACAAAAGAGAAGTTCCGTTGGTGTTGTAACGACTACGATCCACGATGGTCCCGAAGTCTCTCCGGGACCAACCCCGGCCTCAAATAACTCCAACTGGGTCAATTGGACTAGTGTTCCCTTGGGAATGTCCATGCAGAGACAAAATCCCTACGGTACGGGACCATTTGCACTACAACGATATCCTTGTCCCGGTGATACCTCTCCGGGAAGTCCGCAGTGGCTAGTTATTGATTTAGGAGAACCAGAAGTTGCCAATCTCGGTGAGGAAATCGGTAGTGCGGGAAGCATCACCACCATCGTCGCTGCCGAAAACTCTAATTTCACCAAGTATCCCTTAAGCGGAACGGCCCAGATAGATTCAGAACAGTTCAGATATACCAGTAGGACCGACCAGGAACTCAAAGGTACCATTACCAGACAATACAACGGAACCCCCCTGGGTTATCACGCCGTGGGTGCCTCTATATATCCCGTGGTTAATTACGCCAAGAAAACCATGCATTATATCAGTGGGGTGGGGTGGAGAAGACGATTAGGTACGGGTATTCCCTATAATTTCAAGATTCTTCTTTCTAATCGGGATACTCCACAGAATCCATCTGATTATACCGAAGTAGGAAAACTTTGGGAAAATCACCCAGACTGGCAAGCGGGGAAACACATCGTTCGTGGTTTCAACCATTCTCGTTACCTCTGGGTTGTTGGACACGATACAGATGCGGGATATGATCCTGACAGTCCTCCCGCTTTTACTAATAACGGTATCTACGCCAGACACGTCGCTATCGTCATAGATCGTATGACTGGTGGTGGTCGAGCTAAATTAAACGATTTAATGGTCTACGAAATGGACTCGGCTAGTAATGCTGGTAGTGGATATATAGGCCATGCCCCTCCCGATGTGAAGGGCATAATCAAGCATTTACTCGTTAGACATTTCGGAATAGCCGAAGCACAACTCTTAATGTCACGTCCCGGTGGAATTGCTTATGGATATGTTACGGGCTATGGGGATTTAGACACTGCTAAGGATAGTTATTGGTCCGTTATTGAGGATCTATGTAATAAAACCAACGTAGTCTTTTATGTAAATCAGTTCGGAAAAATAGCATTTTTACCACATCATCGTATGGCAATGGCTGTTTTAGATGAGACTACCTTCAACTGGACTGCAGATTCAATATGGTCTTTGGAGACCTCTTTTCTACCGAGTCATAACGTCACTCAAGTTGAAGTAAATGCTAGAGACGAAAGACACGGGATGAACTATCGGGTTAGATATCCTAAATCCGTTTATGGGAATGCGCCTGAAATTGTCAATGCACCTTACGCGGGTATAGGCCAGACTGAGCAGATAGATAATATGATTGTGGGCGATCAGAATACGGCCATGTTAACAGCAAAATATCACTACTTGGACTCCAATAAGGGGTGGACGGGTACAATTAAAACTGGAATATGCGATTGGGTTCGCCTTTATCAGCGTTGCACGATCACCCTAGATATGGACTCAGGTGGAAGTGAATTCTCGGGTAGGAATTTCATCATTGAGGGGGTTGACTACGATTTGGACTTTTCCAAGAACCAATGGACAACTTCAGTGCAACTAACCGAACTAGTGATAGTCTAGTATGGCTGACAGAATCCTAAACGACCGTCAGATAGCGGATTTAAGGAAACTCTTCTGGGAGAAGACCCAGCCCAAAGACCACATCACCACGGCCCAAATCACCGAGGTTAATCGGGATTCCCTGAATATGCGGGTCGTGTCGGTTAAGGCAACGGTTGACGGTGTATCCGACCAAGTAATCGGTGGTGTTTCGGAGGGTGCGGCCATTGGGGTGGGCGATATGGTTGAGGTTGCCAGACCATATACCCAAAAGGTCAACCCCTCTTGGGCATTCAAGAGAGTCATTTCCTCCACTCTACCATTTGGGGCGACCATAGATCCAACCCCCACCTTACCAACCCCCACAAACTTAACCTTAACTAGCACCACGTATTCCCCTACGTCTGGTGGATTGGTGTCTCGCGTAAATGTTTCTTGGACTCCACTACAGGATGCTTATGGTGTCGATAGATATACCGTGGCCTACAGAACCAATGCTGATACTGATTGGCATGAAAGTCAGATAAAACACGTCTCTGGGACCACGCAATCTTATTTAATTACTGGACTACAACCCGAAGTAGATTACAACATTAAGTTAAAAGCGGTGGGAAAGAATGGCTCCGAAAGTGCGTGGACCGATGTCAGTACCATCACGACTTCGGGCGACACTACTCCCCCTGCCGTGCCAACTGGCCTAACGGGGCAATCCGCTATTTTGCAAAACGTTCTTAGTTGGAATAGAAATACTGAATATGATTTTGCTTATTACAATGTTTATTCTGCTAGTGGTGCTGCTGGACCGCCGTGGGAATTAAAAACCCAAGCGAAGAGAAATGGTTGGACTCATGTAGGAAGTGCCTACGACCAATTTTGCTATACATTAGAAGCCATAGATAACTCTGGAAACACCAGTGAAAAGTGTGATAGTGTTGGCCCAACCCAAATGCTTCCCCTGGGGATAAGTTTACCAGATGCCGATGTTACCGCACCTCCCGTTATACAAGATAGTGACTTTGGTTATACTGCGACAATAGAGAAAGACGCTAATGGTAACTGGCGAGCATTTATTCTTCTTTCAGTAACCTGCGGGCCAAGTAACTATGTTAAACCCAGTGATTTTTCTCACTTTGTTTTTAAGTTAACCAGAGTCGGCGATGGTGTTATAAGATACTACAATACAAAGACATCGGCCGAAACATCTATTAAAATTAGCGATTGGTTAGACTTTAATACAAGTTATACGGCCTATGTTTTGGGACAAGATAAATCAGGCAATCAATCTAGTTGGAATGCAACTCCTGAATCAATAACTACTAGTTCACCAGGCACTCCTCCAACCCCATTAGTTGCTCCTACATTAAGCACAAGTTTTAAGTTAATGAAAGTCGCTTTTACCTGGATTGATAACGACAACATAGATTATGTCGAATATCAAAGAGCTACTAATTCAGGATTTTCTACTAATCTATTTACTTTTATTTCCAACGGCTACCAGCGCCCCCCCAGTGGATCAGGGACTTACTGGATTATTGACGGAACAGATGCTTCTTATCCGTTAACTCCTGACACATTATATTATTACAGATATAGGTTTAGAAATGCTGACGATGGTTCTAGTTCCAGTTGGTCTCCCTCTTCTAATGCAACGGTTTCCCAAATCGGGGCATCTGATATTGTCGTTCGTTCCCTAACGGCCAATCTAATTGAGGCGGGAACCCTAACAGCATATGAAATAGCCACAAACACCCTAACCACTGATAACTTAATCGTTGGTGGAACGGCCAGCAACTTAGTTCTAAACCCTGGAGCGGAACAGGGATTAATATCTTGGACTGCTTCTACTGTCGCAAATCTAACAGCATCTTCAGCCACTAAATATGCCGGTACTAAATCGTTTGCCCTTACTAATACCACTAATGTTGCATATGCGGTCAGTCGTGCTTTTCCGATAGTTCCTGGAATAGTTTATACCGCAAAGATAGCAGTAGGGGGGGTTCCCGCTCGTGCTTCGGGATTATATCTTAGAGCACACTGCGCTGCCGCTCTTCCTACTTCTGAATATATTTATCAAAGTTCTCCTGGATATACACTAGCCCAAATGTATTTAGATGGTGTAATTCAAGACAATAAACCACTCTATAATGACTGGAATCACGTTTATGAAATGACGTTCACCGCTCCTGCGGGGTGTTATTGGGCGTCTTTTGCGGTATTCAATTACTTTCCAACCGCTAGTGGTGCGGAAATTGTCTATTTTGACGAAGTGGAAGTTTATAAACAGTTCGGTTCAGTTCACATAAAAGACGGGGTTATAACCGCTGATAAGTTAGAAGCAGATCTCATTCTTACTACAACCATAAAAAGTGCCGCTGGTATAGGAGCAAGATTTGTATTAGATAGCACCGGTTTAGCTCTTTACGATGCCATTGGAAAGAGAGCATTTTTAGGCGCTACTGGAGATACTGACTTCTTAAATCCAAGCGACAGTAATGCGGGTATCCGAATCGTTAACGAAGAGTTGCGTTTTACAGACCCGGGAAACGGCTACAATTACTCTGTATCCATGTTTCGCTCTGATACTTGCGGACCATCTTCCAATCTCGCGGGAGTAAAATTCTATCAAGGTTTGGGTTCTCCCATTATCCACAGTCAAGTGCCCCTATACTTTGAGAATTCCGGTGGATATGCTCTGGCAATCCAAACTCTTACCAATCCCAAATTGCAATATGGCACTGTTGGACCAATAGTTTGCTATACCAATGTCGGTGCTTCCGGTGGCGCGAATATGTGGTGGTCTTCTGCCCAAGTTTGGACTTATCCCACCCCTTGCACATCCACTCCTCCAGCTCCTTGGGCTATTCCCGTTGGAACCGATGCCAATTTGGTAGCAATTTCTTGCATGGTGCGGAGTACCACAACTGCTACTTTCTACGGTTGGAGTGGTTGGAATGAACGAAATCCATATATGGAATTCTATGTTGTGGGAAATGTGTAATGCACACAATTAAAATTACATCATTTGAGGAAACATTAACTTGTTATCACTATGTTTACGAAATGAGATTAGTTGATCCAATGGACAAAACGGCAAAAGTGGCATCTGTTGATCATTGGGTTCTTAAAGACCCGGAAATAGACTGGGATGCTCACCGCAAAGCTTTGGGTAAACCAGACGGAACCAGCAAGGATGAAATCTGGTTGGCGTTGATGGAAAATGCTTTTCAGCAAAATAACACAGACTTGGACTTTACCGATAATGTAACTAACAAAGTAGAATTCAATTTTAGTGGCATTGATGCAATCCTACCCGATAAATCAAGAGAAAAGATAAACCACCCCACCAATGAGAAGAAAGTGAAATGAAAACAGTCCTAGTAATTTCCTACAACGAAAATAACCCATATCTAACCGAGATGAGTTGCCCTTCTGGTGAACTCAATGTGGAAACGGCGACAAAAGCACTTGCTTCTGCCCAAGTTGGGTTACTGCAACATCAGGATAACTTGCAACATCTCTCCCTAGCAAATCAACCCGAAAAAGAGGTCTCAAATGCGCAGTAAGTTTCTTGGAATCATTTTGATACTTGGTTTGGTCGTGACTACTTTAATTACCATAAGTCCCAAGAATGTTAGTTCCAGTGGTCCAACAAATCCCAAGACGCAAATGTGGTACTACCATGTTCCCTACTATCCCATTAAAATTAATGGATGGTCGGCCAGTCTCAATATTGTCAATCTGGGACTGGAAACACCTATCGGCGTGAGATATCATCGTCCCGATGGTGGTTTTCAATTAGAACCACAATATCAATTAAATCCCCACCAACAATTACTCATTTGGGAAGCTGGTGGACGAGTGCCCGCTGGATTCTCGGGAAGTGTGGAAATACAAAGTTATAGTCCATTGGCCGTCTCAATCCATCTTATGGGACCAAATGGGGTAGTAATGGGATATCCCGCAATTCCGAGTGTCGGTAACACAGCCATTTCTTACTAGGAGAACAATAAAGCAATGTCTCTACCATTGATTAAGATCAGCGACAGCAAATCCATTACTGTAGTTCCTAGCAGCCCCGCTAAACTTGTTGATAAATATTGGCAAGTCTATACCTTCTGGGCCGAACCCGTTTCGACCAATCAGCAAAGTGTCATTAAGTGGAGAAAGCGAAACGTGACCGGAGCGTATGAGGCTATTCAGACCCTAGACTTAGGACCGAACATGAAGGCAATGGACCCATGCGTAGCGGCTAAAGGTAGAAACATACTCGTCAGTTTTCGTGGTATAGATCGAGCAAATCCCGTGGCCTGGCAAATCTACGAAATCGAACTCGTCGGAATTCTACCGGCATAGAAACTTTTAGAAATACACAGGAGACTGAATGGCCGAAATCTTAGGTTATACCACCAATAGCAACATTCCATATTATTTGGATGGCAGTGAAGTATCTGGTGCTACCAACCAGAGCCAAGCCAACACAATAGATAGTGCCATTAAAAGAGAGAGTAATGATATAGACACTCTCTATGGTGATATTTATTCGGCATCTGGTCGGAATAACGACGGATTGCCCATGCTTGCGGAGCCAATTGACACCACCCTAAGTAATATTGGTGCTCTCTACAATGCCATTACCTACGGCTTGGTAGAAGAAGCTGCTCTGACTGGTTGGGTTACGATGGCCTCTGGAACTTGTGTGTATGCTAGAGATACCTCACTCCCTACTTATCCTGTTGGTGATGCCGCTCTAAAGATAACCAGTGATGGTACCTATAGGGGTACGGCGTTTCAGGAGATAGTTGCTGCCAATGAACCACTATTTAGACCGGAAAGAAAGGTCAGTGGTTCAGTATGGACTCGTCCCGGTGTTCCAAGCGAAACGAGTATTTCTAGCTTAGAAGTAGCAGCATACTCAGCTACTGGAAAAATATCAGGTCTTTCAGCTACTTCAACGGGAACTGGACAAGCGTGGGAACGACTTAAAGTAGAAAACTACTCTATTCCCTATGGCACTCAGTGGTTGAGAATTCAGACCGAAGTAGCATCGGGTACTAGAAGTGCCTGGTTTACTGGTTTACAATTAGAGCCAAGTTCTAGGGTGAGCGCATTTAAGGAACAATTTGTTCACAATACCAGTACCGTTAATATTATTTCTACCGATGGCGTTGGTGTGACAATTGGGTTAGTGGGTGAGGCGGCGGTAACTACAGATGCAAATGGTACTCTACTCCAATATTTAAGAGGGTTGATTTCAATATTTTCTGCCGGTGCTACGGGTTCGGCTGTAATTGTAGGGGACCAAATAACTCCTGGAACTTATGCTACACACAGAGAAAATATATCTTCTGCGGACGGAACAACTCCTCCTATTCCTAGTAATGTCAATTGGCTGGATAATTCAGATAAAAAAACAAAGGTAAGGTTATTTGTTTATGTTACCTTTACGGGAGGAACTAGTCCAACAGTTACCTTTAGGCCATATATAAGAACAGGTGGATCTTCGGGTAAAGTGGGTGGGACGGATAGCGTAACCTATGCTGCGGGCCAATGGGTGTTGGATGTTCAGGCAGATGGAGATAGTGTATTGGGATGGGTTGAAACTATTAGTGGTTCTCCGAGTACTACGGATGTAGATATATTCTCTTCTTGGAGATAAAATGAGACTTTCAAAAGAAACAGTTATTAGTCCCATTCTCGGAAGAGAACTCTCCTTAATTAAATCTAAGATTTTGCTTAGGGGGATGTTGGTAGGAGAGGCTGCCGCTCCGACGGGAACAAACTATGAAGATTTAGTCTTGGCTGATAACCCAATTCTTTATTGGCGATTAGGTGAGCCATCCGGTGTTACAGCGGATGATGAAACTGGGAATAATTTAGATGGAACTTATCAAAACACCCCCACTTTAGGTGTAACTGGTATTACCGGAAGTAGCGATACCGCCATAAGTCTATCCTCCAATGATCTCGAATATATTAGTCGTGCTAGTGCCACTGTTTTGAATATAACCGGTGATATAACTATAGAGGCATGGGCTAAAGCTGTATTGAGAACGTCATATTCGACAATGGTTTTAGCCGATAATCCAATTCTTTACTGGAGATTCGGAGAAACTTCTGGTACGGTTGCTAATGATGCTTCAACCAGCAACTACGATGGTACATATGTAAACACTCCAACCCTGGGAGTAACGGGTCTTATTACGGAAGATTCGGATACATCGGTTACATTTACCAATACTTCAAGTGAATATTGCACCATAACAGATGCTAATGGACCAAATCTAAATCTTACTGATAATTTCACTATAGAAGCTTGGGTAAAGCCCACTACCGTTGATGGCAATTGGCGTGATATTGTGGTTAAGGCCAATGCGGATAGTGCTGCTGGTATTCAATATGCTATTAATATAACAACTGCGAATAAATTTGCATTTGCAGCGGGAATAGGGGGTGTGCTTTACCATGCTTACCCTACGGAAAACGTAGTTGCCGGAACATTATATCATTTAGTTGCAACCAGGGCTGGGGCCACAATGGTTTTATATGTTAATGCGGTAGCGACAAATGGTACGGCTGTTACCGGAAACCTGCAAACCACGGCGGGCGCTTTCTCTGTTGGTAGAGAGGGTGGGGTAAATGGGGAATATTTTGGCGGAACCGTAGATGAGATTGCTATTTACAATACTGCATTTGATGCAGCCAAAGTTCTCACTCATTACCGTAGAGGAACGTTGGGATTCAATCAAAGTGTAGTGGCAAAGGCCATCACTTCCGATGTTAATACAAATAAACAATATTCCATTAAAATATCTTCGACCGATAAATGGCAGGGCTCGTTTTTTATTGATGATGGCGAATATCAAATTGAATCACCTTCTTCGGCTAGTACCACTAGTTTAGATCATCTAATATTAAAGCGTTCGGGTAATACGGCCTCTTTTTATGTTAATAACTCCTTATGTGGAACGGTAGAATTAGTCGGTTCACTAAATACAAATGCTGGTGACTTTGCCGTCGGAAGATTAGGTGGGGTAGATTATGGATATGCTGATATAACAGTAGATGAGATCGCTATTTATAACTCTGCTTTACCTGCCTCCGGAATAAATGCTCATTATCAAAAGGGTATTCAATCGGGAGATAATCCTACCCCCATACCGGGTACTTACAATGCTGCCGTCCTAGCCGATAACCCGATTCTTTATCAAAGACTAGGAGAGAGTTCGGGAACTATAGCATTTGATGATACCTTGAATAACTTAGACGGGACGTATCAAAACACCCCTACTTTAGGTGTGACAGGTGCTTTGTATAATGATTCCAATAAGGCTATTACGTTAAACGGAACAAATGAATATGTTAACACCGCGAGTGCCTCTAGTCTAAATGTTACGGGTGATTTTACCATCGAATGTTGGTGCAAGCCCACAACCTTAAATTCAACATGGCAAACTATTGTAGCTAAGGCATTGAGTGATACCTTTACGGATAGGCAATATTATCTAGGGATAACGAATGTCAATCGTTGGCGAATTGCCATATACATCGGTTCCACGCAATACACCGCTAACGCAATACTTGTTTTACCAGATACGAGCATCTGGAATCATCTGGTTGCTGTTCGCTCAGGAACAAACTTGACACTTTACGTCAACAATATTAACGAGGTGTTAACGACAGGTATTGTGGGTAGTCTCAATACCTCTGCTGGAGATTTTGCCATTGGACGACTTGGAAGTGCCGATCAGGAATACGGTAGTGTTTCCGTTGACGAGGTAGCTTTTTATAATTACGCGCTTTCAGCAGAAAGAATTAGTGACCATTATAATCTTGGTTATCAATACGTAACCCCACCCCCACCGGCAACTGGAACGGGGTTATGGTCTCAGGTTGGTCCTGGTTCCTCAGATGTAGTTTGGGGTGCTAGGTGTGGACCCGACGGAACTTACTGGACCACTTACGACATCGGGGGAATTTATCGAACCTCCGATCAGGGAACTACTTGGATTTGTTGCAATAATGGTATTCTAAATTACTATGGATACGACTTTGCTTTTCATCCAACCGATTATAATCGAGTTTGGTTTGCTGGTAGGGGTGGGGTATTTTACTCTGACGACAAAGGTGCTACTTGGGTCAGACAGGGCTCGGGAATTACCAATGAAGCTGGACTAGATTCATATCCCGATACCAGTGGTTTTACTTGTGTATTTTCCAGTATTGCTTGTGCTGTAAGTGGTGGAGTAACTTATGTATTTGCCGGAACTGGAGATAAAAGAACAGGTGGAACCAGTCTTACGAAATGGGGAAGACAGGGAACAATTTACCGCAGTTCCAACGGAGGGACAACTTGGACTAATGTTTTAAGTATCGGAAATTATGTCATAAATGAATTGGTTGTTGATCCACAAGATTCCAACATTCTTTATGCGGCTACTGGATATGGAATATATAGATCCACAAATGCTTTAGCCACTACTCCTACTTTCACAAGAGTTAATACAAATAGCGCACGAAGCATTGACGCTGTGGTTTCCGGTGGAACAACTTATGTTTGGGCTATTGGTTGGGGTACGGCCGATGTTTATCGTTTCAATGGAAGTTCTTGGTCTACCGTCGCTGCTTCTGGATTACCCAATACCAATGGTTTCACAATAAGGGGAAAACCAGGTAGTTCCAGTATCGCCTATGCTTCATTGGGTGGTAGTTACACAGGTAGTCAATGTGGTGTTTTCAGAACCACGGATTCAGGAGCAACTTTTGTTCAGATAACTAAATGGAATACCAGTCAAATAACCTATGGTTGGCGTGGGGAAACCGGCCAAACAACCATGTATGGACGAACGGTAAATGTCGATCCCACCAATTATAGTCGTTTGTTTATGGGTTCGAGTTCCCAAATTTACAAGACAGAGAATGCAGAAGCAGCTGAGAGTTCGGTTACTTGGACCTATATTTATACAAAAAAAGAGCTAACTACTCCGAACCGCTGGAACCATACCGGATTAAGCGTAATGGGTGCAGCGCGTTCTTATGAAATTTCCCGCGCCAATACAAACATTCAACTACTTGGTACCGGTGATCATGGATTGATGCTTTCGGGAGATGGGGGAACGAGTTGGAAAGTTGCCTTTGACATGTATCACAAACCCACCGGAAGCGGAGCGGCTACGGGTGTCGATAGCGCCGCAATTGCCTGTGATCCAAGTAATGTTAACTACATTTGGGCTTGTGATGGAATGGTTTACTCTTCTGGACCTGGAAGTGCCTATTTAGCCAGAAGCACCGATGGTGGTGCTACGTGGACGGAGAAATCGGCATTAAGAAGCAGGGTAGATAATATTCTCCTTGATCCCGATAGCGGCTCCGGGGCTTCAAGGAAAATGTGGGTTAGTTTCGGCAGCAGTATTTACTATTCCGAAAATGGATATTCCACGGAGTCGGCATTGGCTAATCCGGGTGGTTGGGTGGAAAAGTTAATCATAAATCCCGCTCCCGTCGGTCAGACAAGAAGGGGTTATCTATATGCTGCTACAAACGGAGGGGGGGTATATTATTCCACAAATAGAGGAGTTAGTTGGACGGAAATAGGTAGTCTTTCTTCCGCAATGGATGTTTCCATAACCTCGGATGGTTTAACCATTTATGCTTGTGATGATTCCAGAACCGTGGGGGGAATTTGGAAGGCGGTATCTACAAATGGAATTAACTTCGGAGCATGGAGTAAGATATGGCCGACTGGAAGTATGGTTGCACAAACAGATTACTATAATCTAGCTATGAAATCAATATTAGTCAGTCCATCTAATGATAACATTGTCTATGCTTGTGCTGAGGGAGATGACTTTAACTACGATCAATCATGCGGTAGTGGTTTATGGAAGACTATTGACGGGGGAACGACGTGGAGCCGCTATGTTGTTTCCGATGGAATATTGGTAATGCGTAGTTTTAGACTAACTCATAATGGTACTAACAAAGTTTACTGTGCGTCAAACGGAGCGGGGGTATTTGTTCACAATGAGTCTTAGGGGAAAATAAGTGACAGATTATTCAATTACATTAGGGAGTGCTACGGGAGTAGGAGAGGCCATTGGTGTCACGACTGGCGATGCGGTTACATCAGATTTACCAGGTACGATGCAACAATTTCTACGGGGATTTGTAAAACTAGCGAACGATGGGTTAACTCATAATCTAACAATTACCAACGAAACAATCACTCCTCAAGCACTACTTACACATAGATCAAATATTGCCTCGGCAGACGGTACAACTCCACCCGCTGCAAATAATGCTAACTGGGCGACAAATCCGGGTAGTAAGGAAAAAGCACGTTTTCATGCTCAAGTCACGTTTACGGGAGGATCAAGTCCGTCTATTACATTTAGATCCTATATAAGGTGCGGTGGAAGTAGCGGGAAAGTTGGTGGTACCGATTCCGAAACGTTTACGCAAGGAAATTGGACCAGTGACATCCAAACAGACGGGGATGATATATTAGGTTGGGTTGAAGCCATCAATGGTTCACCTGATACTACCGATGTAGATATTTATCTTTCGTGGAGATAGAAATAACATATGGATACATCTAACAATGGGAGTAGGCTCAATCGTTATGAAAAAGAAATAGCGGAACATAATGTTTACATAATAGTTCTCCGTGAGGAATTTGATAGATTCAGGAAAGACATAGCGAAAATTATAGACAATGAGCAAGTTTGTAAAGCAGAAGTAAATATAAGTTTTTCTGAAATACACTCAGAATTATCAAAACAAGGAGAAGAAATAGAACAAATAAAATCTACTCACTCTTTATGGAGTAATAGGGTATTTCAAGTAGCCGCTCTTTTACCCGGGATAGTAATGGGTGCAGTTGCTCTCGTTGCGAATTGGCTTAATTAGAGGATGTCAAACATCGGATTAACCGAGGCATTTACAATTGTATTCATCGTGCTCATTGTTATTGTAGCATTTAGAACTTTTAGATAGAGGAATATCAAATGGCATTATCACTTCGTTTACCCTTCAGATTAGGTACATTTTGGAGGCTTGGCAATCCTGGATCATTTTATGGGGAAGGCTATCACGTCGGCAATTCCTACTACGCAATTGATTTTAATCGCTGCAATCCCGACGGTTCATTGATTGAGGATTGGGGAGAGGATCTTCTCGCGGTTTTTGATGGCCGTTGTGTTTCTAATTACATTGATGCTTATGGTGGAATGGGCCTATGGATTGAGAACGATCAAGGTTATCGTTTTCAGTATCACCATCTTTCTGGAAGATCCCCCGTCCAAGAGGGTCAGCAAGTGAATGTTGGTGACTTCGTTGGTGATCTGGGAACTAGTGGTTTGAGCAACGGACCCCACATTCACGCTGTCTTGCGAAATGCGTCAGGTGTATCGGTGCGGATGGAATTCGAGGGGGTAGAAAGCCCTCTTTGGAATACTCAAGTTGTGGAGGTAAAAGCAGTGGCATCCCCACCGGTGGAAAAATTCGTTGACGATGTAACTGGCGCTGAGCTAGTGCTGGGTTTCCTAGCTTATTACAAGGACGTGGGTAATGGGGATATGCTCAAGGCAATTAGAATCCTGGGTAGGCCAATGCCAGTGGAAATAAATGGTATACGATACAACGGAGAGTTCCCCAATCCCGAAACAGGTAGGCAGACCCTGCTCACAGAACGTGGTGTTTTGGAATACTTCAGTGCAAACCCACCACCATGGGATATCCAAGGAATGCTTCTTGGTCGAGAGTACGGGAAGAGAAAAGGATGGATTTAGTAAAAATGTTTGACATCAGTGGATTACTGAGTATTGGGGGGATGGCAGCTTTTCTAATTGTCGTTCTTCAAATAATCAAGGTATACGCAACTAGTGAGGAATCAAAACGATACATTCCGCTAGTTGGAATGGTTATCGGTGTCGGCCTGATGAACTTGGTTTTACTCATCGTTAATGGTGGGATAAATGGACAGGAACTGCTTTCGGGTAGTATAAGTGGTTTCTTAGCAGGCGCGGCCGCTTCGGGATTCTATGAGGCTGGAAATGGTTCGCTAAGTAAGTCTGTGTAAAACGCACACAACGCCCACCGGGATTTAGTTCCCGGTGGGCTCTTTTTTTATTTCTCCTTTTCCCAAATACATTCTGTTGGAATCTCGCTTAACTTTTCGGGAAAGCCGTCATGGTGCATTCTATATTTCAGCCAGTCAATGCCTGCGTCGTTTAGTTTAATGTACTCCGCTTCTGTTATATTAAATTCATTCATTAGATCGACAAATACGTTATAATAAAGACATTCCCATACCCATAATTCACCATCAAGATATATTGCGTCCCAACTCTTGGAACTCAGAGTTTCTAATATGGTAACTTTAACTGACTTTCTATTATCCATCTTTCTTTCCAACAAAGAGAACAAAACCGTCTTCTATCCACGTCTTTTCCGCAAAAAGATCATCTGTATCGTAACTGTATCTACCCCTAAGATAAATGTTTGGCGTGCCCAGCCAATTTAGATCCATTGGTTCATATCCTTCTGTTTTGGCTTCAATCACCATTGCCTCTACGATCTCTAAGTGGTTCATCTTTTTGCATTCAGTTCTTTTTCGCCAGATCATTGGTTGACAAGCATCATCAAAGTTCATTGTTATTCTCCAATGTTTTTCTTAGAAATCACCAGTAACCCCATGTAACGTCATGGTATCTAGTACACCACTCCAGCGTTCACACCATCCGCCATAGTAACCATTGCTTGCATTACGAAACTCAATTTCGATGACCCCATCTTTCGTCTTAATAAAGTAACCATAAAGAATATCAAACTCCTGTCGTTCTGACTTTAGATCGCCAATTTCGGGTCGCTCAGTGACCTCAATCACTTGCTGACCAAGCAAACTTCCCAATCCAACAATCCCCGAAAACCAACTTTCCGAACAGCAGTCGCCTTGTGCCTCATAGACGATTTGCTCACCAGTATCCGTCTTAAACACAATCACCGTATTGTCATCATTCATCAGTACTTGACTAACGATTTTGCCCTCTAATTCATTCATTATCCTTGTGACTCCTTTCCCTCAATCTCTTTCTTAAATATCAACGGTTCAAGTGCTAGATACTTTTTCGTATGACATTCCTCTTTTACCCCACCACAACTTTTACCATCAAAGAAACAATGGTATGGTGTTTTGTCACTATCTTCGTCAAACTCTAGATAAGCACAAGTAGTAGTTTGATACTGATTCATGGGTTTGTTTCTCTATATTTTTCAAACTCAGCCTCAAGATGTTTGTTCAAGTATCCCTCTCAAAAGAAGTGGAATAACGCAACGCTAGATAAAATCCTTTCACCCTCAAATACCATTCGTTCGCCAAAATTCAAGGTTCCAACAATACATGCATCCCTGTAAAATGTGAGTTTACCAATTGCCAAATCAACGACTGTTTCGCTTTTTGCGGAATCTGCCAACTTAAGAAATGAGGCGGGCACTTTAGATTGTATTGGTTCCTTATTTCTCCCGCCGCAACAAGCCCACAGAAATCGATCAATATAATATCGCACACAGGGTTTGATATACTCAAACAACTCCAGTGTTGGGTAGTCCATCTTGCCTTCGTAACTAAATCCATCCTTGAAACGAAACTTGCCGATCTCTCCTCTATCGCTATCAAACGTCAGCGTCTCGCCATTCCAATGGACATAGTATGGCTCCATTTTTATAGGCAGAAGTGCTTCACCAAACACTTGATCTGCCGTTATAATGTTGCCTGAAAACGGTGCAACCACTGAACCGGGAGCAAAACTCCAACCACAAGGTATTTGATATATTCTCGCCATTATTTCCTCCTATTTCTCTAATTAACCAGTATCACTTCTATACCATGTACTGATTTCATAAGGTGGGCCTTGATCCTATAGGAAGAGGTGACCAGCCACTTGCCCGTTTTTCTATCTTTGGCTTTTACATCTTCAACAATAAGTTGCCCGTTTTCAATGTAACTAGCATCTGCTGAATAGGTGAGTTTTGGCTTTCTCCTACCTCCTAACGTAACCGCTGGGGCAAGTTCATATCTAGGATGTACCCTCAGATCGGAAATTTCTCCCGCCTTCTCGCGGAGAACTAGATATTGATATCGCCGCATCTCCAAACCAGAATCAAACCAGTATCCCTCATGGTATACGCGTTTCCCCCTAGTCCGCATTCATTTTTCTCGCCCCCTATATATCAATGGGGTTGATACAAGCAAACTCGCCGTACACTCTCTTCGCCCTCTCGTTATAGACATTGGCAGCGCTAACCTCATCTGAAAAGCGCCCAAGATTTACTTGCCTCCCTTCGTACCTAATACATGTCCTCCATCTCTGATTTACCTTATCCCAACTAACACCTTTATATTTGGAAGACACATCCCGACGAGGAAGTCCATTTTGCATATTCTGACTTCTTGTACAAACCCTAAGATTCTCCTTTCGGTTATCCGTCCCGTTATGGTTGATATGGTCTACGTCCATACCATTCGGTGCATTCATAATGAACCTGTGCATCAGCATGGTTTTATGTCGCGGCAACCCCGTTTCAATAGCCTCTTTGCGAGTCCGCAATATCACAATTGTAGCGGCACAGAAAGTATTGGTACTTTTTTGTACATGTCACTTATATCGGTTAACCCTTTCGTAATCTTCGTCGTCCACCAATGCCACCATGCCCCTAGTCAACAGTATTTCTTTCATCCCTTTTCCTGTTCTTCAACCGATGAAGTACAATTTAGATAATAGTAGGGTAATCTATCTTCGTGCCAACCATCACAATACTTAGTGCAAGTAAAGTTGTGAAAGATGGTTTTAGGTTCTAGAATCGTTAAATTGAACTTTCCTAAGATTGTCTGAATGTCTGCTGGAATTGAAATGGAACGACCATTTCTCATGCAAAGTTTATTTAACTCTTCAATCACCGCTTCTGTCTGAATTTCATGATCACTTATGGCATATGTGATTCTCGGCACTATAGTACCAAAATTAAACTCATAGAGATGTGGTTTGGTTTT
>ERZ1292629.739-Hain-H43-01um-R1-739-length-35846-cov-9_pt1 | contig 35846 bp, 27 predicted proteins | sample MGYA00564399_ERZ1292629 | MGnify/ENA primary metagenome ERZ1292629 (study PRJEB36523, sample SAMEA6512636) | groundwater metagenome | collected 2019-01-08 | study: AquaDiva: Metagenomics assemblies of 32 groundwater samples
GCCAGTGTTTCCATACCTTTCCGCGCTTCGCGCGGCTGAATCAATCGGCAAAATTTCTGAAAGTTTGATTGTGGTGCCCGAGAGAGGACTCGAACCTCCACGCCTTGCGGCGCTACCACCTCAAGGTAGTGCGTATACCAATTCCGCCACCCGGGCTTATTTAAAATTGCCTATTCCTTCCCACTATCATTTCCACTTTCCCATGAGCCAATTTTATTTTGATTTTAATCTCTTTTGAAACTTTGCCGTCCGCTTCAACCGTAAACGGCTCTTTGGCCATAATTACCATCTCTTCAAACGGGAAAATGCTTGGTTCCTCATAGTTATACCCCCACCATCCTTTTTTTGTCAATGGCCTTAAGAATGCTTCAAGTTTGCCATCCTGCGGGTGCACAATTCTTTGTTCTTTGTCGTTTTTGTCGCGTTTCCAAAAAAATGGCTGGAGGTTGCAAACAACGACTTCCATTTTATCATTAGCGCTGACTTTAAATCTTTCATCGTAAATTACTTCAAGTTTGCCTGGAAAAACATGCAATTGAGAAACAAAATAACGGTTATTCATCCAGCCAATATCCAAAAATTCTTTACGACGGCGCGAAAGCGTAGTGCACGCGTCAACCCCCGCCGGAATCCCTAAAACCTCGGCAATAGTATTGTTCGGGCCAACCGGAAGAAATCCAAAAGTACAATCACAGGTAGCGCTCCTGGAAAGTACTTGCCCGAATGTTGAGTCATTGCCAACTACCACGACTGTTTTCGCTCCTCTTTTTATTTCATCCTCAATAATAGCCTTCGAATCGGTATAATTTTGTATGCGTAAAATTTTTCCGGCAATTCCAAAATCAGTGAGCATTATCTCCATTTGCCGTATCGTGGAAACGAAGTTTTTGTGACGCAAAAAGTTGTCGTAGAGGTAAACATACATAAATCAGGCTCAAAACTCCTAAATTGTTTCTGATAAAATTACCTCCTCATTTTTCTTTAAACCTGTTTTTGACGACCGACCAGGTTTTTCAATCCCTTCCAAGCCAGGCATTGTGATTCTGCCATAAACAATCGCGCCAGACTCAACGCGTAAATTTTTTACATCAATGTCTCCCAAAATTTTAGCGGACGAAGTCAGCTCCAAAGAGTCCTTGATTTTCATGTTACCCTTTACTTCGCCCGCGATGCTAGCGCTGGCCGCTCGAACATTGGCCACAATCTTCGCCCCTCTTTCCACGGTCAGGTGTTTGCTGGTATGCACGCTCCCAGAAACAGTGCCTTTTATGATTATATTCCCCTCTGAAGCAAAATCCCCTTCTACATTTACAGACGGACCAACAACGGTTTCCACCTCGTCGCCGATATTTTGGCCAGAAACTCCTCCCGGATCCAGCTCATTATCTAAGACTGGCTTTGCTTTTTGGAATATCATAAATAAAAAAATTATTTAAATTAGCCACTAAGTATTTTATACTATTTTTATAAATTAAACAACTTTTTGCTCTTTAACTTCAAGAGGGACCCAAAAACCAAACTCACTGCCCTTGCCGAGGCCGTCGCTCTTGGCCCAAACACGGCCATTATGCCCTTCTATAAACTTACGACAGACATAAAGACCCAAACCGGTGCCATTTACATTTGTTCCTTTCACGTTCTCCCCTCTGTAAAACTTCTGATAAAAATTCGCGCCATCGCTTTTTTTAAATCCTAAACCCTGATCTCTCACACGTAACGCCACGCCGCCGTCTTCTTGATTGAACGAAACTTTTACGGCGCCCTTTTCGCTGTATTTAATGGCATTATCAATAAAATTATAAATAATGTGGTGAATCTTTTCCGCATCGCAATAAATTTCTTTCTTCTCCTTTGGGCACGCCCATTTTACTTCAAGCCCATGTCGCACAGCCTTGAATTTTAAATCCCTCATCGCGTCATCTGTAAGTTTGCAAATATCGTGCATGCCAAATTCATATTTTATACGACCCTGTTCAATGCGAGTTATATTCAAAAAATCATCAACCAACTTAATCAGGTGTTCGTTGTTTGTATTCATGTCGCCAAGCACTTTTGTGACTGTTGAGCCTACCTTGCCATACGCGCCATCTTTTACAAGTTCTATATAGCCCTTGAGAACTGACAACGGCGTGCGCAATTGGTGTGAAGCGATGGAGAGAAAATCCGTTTTTTGCTTATCAATCTCCAGCAGGCGAGCGTTAGCCTGTTCTAACGATTCGGCCAAATTTGATAATTCTTCCTTTTGTTTAACTTCTTTGCGAACACTACGCAAAAGCGACCAGCCAAAAATGGCGACCAGTAACGCGAAAAAAAATTTAAATAATACCGTCGCAACCGAACGAGAGACAACCCCTTCAGTAACTAAAATTATTGTCAGAAACACAACCAAAGTCTCTGTAGCAATTAATTTTATATTAAAAAGATGATACTTAAATATCGCATACGCGATAAACAACATCAACATCACCGAGGACAGCGGCCCCAAAAAAACAGTTGCCGATGTCTTGAGAATTACGACAAAAATCACGGTGGAAAGAGCCATGAAAGAGAAGGTCGCTATGACCCCTAAAATAAAATATGAATTCTGCGCTCTTTCCTTGCCTGAAGATTTTTTATATTTAAAGATTAATAATATAAAACTTAATAAAAACAAACCGACAAAATCCAAAAAGAAAATTGGCATGCCCGGACCTGGCTTTGGCAACGGTTCGCCGGTGCTGTAATCTATTGAAGTGAAAACAAGGGGCAACAAAGACGCCGTCGCTGAACTTACCATTAAAATCAAGATCGGAATCAAAAACTTTTTCTTTAACCTGAATTCATCACGCGGAAAAGTATGCGCCAACAAAAATTCAGCCGGTCCGATAAACGAACAAATGAACATCACAATTCTTATCCAAAAAAGCTGACTTTCCGGAGCGCCATAAGGCGGATGCAAAGAAAGATAATTTACTATAATATAAATATCTATCAAAAAACTTAAAACCAAGAACAATCGTCCTGTCCAACTCTTTTTGTTTTTTGTGTATACTACAATACCTAAATAAGTAGTAATCAAAAAAGTGAATACCCCAAGCAAAATCTCAAGATGTTCCGCCTTAAAATAATCCATACTATAACTATATTATCTGCGCCGATTATATTATACAGGATTTCACTTTTTTTTTAAAGCAATGCCGCCATAAAATTCAACTAGACGAAACATTAAAGTTTGATATACTAACTGCGCGACTAATTATACTGTAAACAACAACGCCAATGAATAAAAATTATGAATCATGGAGCGTCCGCCGCAGTCCGGATGATTTCAACAATCTAGAAACAAAGGAAAAATTAAAATATCTTTGTTTGCTGGCGCACCTGGCTCCGAGTAGCCACAATACCCAGCCATGGAGATTTTTTATTGACGAATCAAGCCCAAGCATTACTGTTTATTTGGATAGAAAATTTGTTTTACCAGCCTCTGACGTGGACGGACGACAGGCTTTGGTGAGCGTGGGCTGCGCGATAGAAAATTTAATCTGTAGCGCCGCTTACTTTGGTTTCAAATCCACGACAGAATTATTAACTGCCAATAACAATACGGCTAAGCCGTTCTCTGAATCGGAGAGCAGGCTCACTCCGCTGGCAAAAATAACAGTAAAAAAAACAGAACCAAATATTGATTTGGAAAAAATTAGACTAGCCATTTTTAATCGCAAGATAATCAGAGCCGAATATGACCCGCAAAAACAAATTCCCGAAAATATTTTGCAATCTATACAAAATTTTGCTGACGGAGAAATTGCTAAATTGCACATCATAACCGATGGCATTCGTAAATTGGGCATCGCCGAATTCCAGGCGCAAGCCGATGGTTTTGTGATTAATTCACCCAAATTCAGTAAAGAATTGGGCGACTGGCTTTTGCCAAATAATACAGACAGCTTTATGGGCATGCCCGGCATTGGTTTCGGCTTGCTTGACGATCAGGCTCTGCGCATGCACCGCGGCTTGCTGGGTGAAACACCTTTACAGCCGGAAGATGGATTAAAATTCGCCACAGCCGGAAAAATCGGTCTGGAAAAATCACCGGCCATCGCAGTAATCACCACCAAAAAAGACGACATGGAACATTGGATCGCGGCCGGCCGACTTTTTGAAAGAATATTTCTAGAGCTTACCAGTCGCGGCATTTGCGTAGCCATGCACGCGGGCATTACAGAAGTGGCTCTTATCAAAAAAATATTCAGCATGACTTTTGGCACTATGCGCCATGTAACCGTTTTGTTTAGAATGGGATACGCAAAAAATGAAAACGACGCGCTTCGTCCTCACACACCGCGACTGCCTTTGTCAGAAGTGATTATTACGGATAAACCTTCACTGTGAAAGTATGCTTGTTGATAATGGCGCGAGATGGCACATCAAATCCCAATCTAACGCGCGCCACGCACTCCGCGGCTATGGCGCCGGCCATGGCCACAGTGGAGCCAAGCTGCGGAATAATCGTAGAAGTTGGAATTTCCACTTTTTCTTCAATAATTTTTTCCAACTCTTCTTGCCGATAATCAACGCCAATCAGCGCGTCCACAAATTCAAAAAATGCTTTCCTATTCCCGGCCTGATCGTAAACTTTTTCCATTTTAGCCAACAGCTCTTCGTCGCTAATACCATAACTTAACGGCAAATTTTTATTCTGGTCATACCGCAACACGTCTAACTGCACGGCTGATCCAATATCCGTTACCATAATTACCGGCAAGCCCCTCTTTCTGGCCTCTTGCCTGATTAATATTTTTATCCGCGGATCATCCACCTCTTCCGCCACTATATCGGTCTTTGGCTCGCCTTCATTTTGGCTCAAAAAAGAATCAATATTATCGTGATTTATTCCTTCATCATAAATATAAACATTCAAAAACGGATCAATGGCATACAGTTGTTGGGCGATCACTCGGGCTTTATTTTTTAAAGACAAATCCATTGGCGAAGTCCGTTCCGCTTGACTTTTTACCATTTCCGAATAAGCGAGCCTCACTCTGTTAATATTTTCCATTTTATACATGCTTTTATCGGCTATTTTGATATTTTTAGGCCGAAGATCCATTATGGCCAAATGAATAATACTGCTACCCACACTACAACCGGCCACGGCAATAGTGGTATTTTCAAATAAATTTCTGATTTGCGCCCAGGTTAAAGAATTTTTTGGATCAGCCAAAAGTTTGGAACTGCTGGCTACTGATACCACATGATGCCAATAAGGCGGACAATAACGCGCCAGTTCATTGCGCTCCGGATAATAGGCATAATATCCATAATCCAAATAACCGTCTTTCATTTCTAAAAGTTTTTGGCTGTATTTTTCCCACTCCAAATTAAATTCATCTCGTAAAGTTTTGCCTGTCTTGTCCACCACCGGCGAAGTGGCCGACATGGTCAATCGCTCATTCAGACCAAAAATAGTGGCTTGCGTAAGATCAAATTGTTTTTGCGGAGGGATTGCAATTATCTTGCCTGAAGATAATTTTAATGCCACATTGCCGTCTGCATCATAGGCAATCATCCCATCTTTATGAGCTTGCTCCGCTTCCAAAACAACAGGCTTTAAAACCAGTCTCTTATTCTTCGCAAGCCGACTGGCCAAATATGGTCTGATTGCCTCAAATTGCCCGCGCCATTTATCAGTCGCGACCATTTTTAATTCCGGCCCATCGTCAACTTCGTTATCAACTATCATTCTTAACTCTTCGCCAGTCATCAACGAACCGCCAATAGCGCCACTTACGGTTAAAAAATCGCCAATCCCTTCCATGCGTTTTAAAATCTGTAAACTTTCCATGCCGAGAAGTGCCGCGCTCATATTCAACTCATATCGCGACACATACTTCTTAATTGAATCAAGGCTTAGCCTGCTGTCTGCGATTAAACTATCAATAATTCGCGCGAGTTGCAAAATGTTCAAAAAATAACCAGGATATTTATACGCGAGAATATTTCTGTTTTGTCTGATCTCGTCAGGCCTGCAATTTAATAAAACGTGCGCGCTCGGTAAAGACAGATTGAAATTGATTCCGACCAATCTTAAATCTAACATTTTTGTTAAAAGTTCTTTTCTAAAAACACCTACTAAATATTCAAACTCTTGACATTCTGAAAAAAATTCAAGATTAAAAAGCGCAAAAACTAAAGCGGTATGCCTAAGCTTCCCTGGCATTTGGACAGAGCCATCATTTATCGCGCGCGCGGACGCGCCGCAAAATCGCGAAATTGCAACCACCTTGCGAAGATAATCTTTTTCGCCTGAAAATAATATATTTTGAATATGAGAACTAATTTTTTCTTCACCGTGCAGGTAATGATTAAAATCTTCAAATGAATCAGGAACCCCATTGCCGGAAACAAACCTAACGCTAAACCACTCTTCCGCAAAGGAATCAGGCTGGTTTTCACTTCCGGTTAAAATAAATTTTACCCGACAAAGATAAATTTGAGATTTTTCATCATAATCATCAATAAGCTGAACATCCCCATAACGAAGATAAGACGACCGAACCACTAGGACAGCATTCTTTAATGTTTCGCTCGCCCAATTGGATGAATTTAAATCTTTGACTTTAAAAATACTAAAAACAGCCGAGTCAATCTCGTAAATTTTATCAGGCTTTATGTCTGTTAAATTTTTAAGTTCTTTTAATTCCATACTAGATGCTAATCAGATTAGTTTCTTATACTTCAACTCCCACCGCCTCTCCGACATTTTTAAATCCGTCTCTTTTTAGCAACCCAGCCAGTTCGCTATTTATTTTTCTTATCACTAACGGTCCGCCATAAATAAAGCCGGTAATCATTTGCACGGCGCTTGCGCCAGCTTTAATTTTTTCATACGCGTCATTGGCGTTAAAAATTCCGCCGACCCCGATTATTTTAAGCTTACTTCCCGCCCTCTTATATACATGACGTATAATTTTATTGCTTTTATCTTGCAAAATTTTACCGGAAATGCCGCCCGGATAATTTAATTTTTCAGAAGCGCTTTTGAACACGATGCCATCTCGTTTTTTTAACAAATTGGAAATGACAATTCCAGTTAACTTATTTTCCACGCAACAATCCACAATCTGATCAAGTTCTTCTTCTTTAAAATGCGGCCCGATTTTTATGAACACATCTTTTGAAATATTTTTTTCCTGCATTAAATTGCGAATTTTTACAAGCAGATCTTTTATAAATGAAACCTGCGCGAACATTTCACAGCCAGCAACATTTGGACAGCTTACATTTAAGGTTATATAATCCGCGACAGAGTGCAATTTCAAAAAACTTCGCGCGCAATCCTCAACCATTTCAATAGTTCCAAGCCCATTTGACGGCGCGATGCTTATGCCGTATGGAATCAAATGCGAATTCAGCATCTGCATTTTGCTTAGCGCGTTTTCCGCTCCGCTATTTGCGAGGCCATAATATACAATCAAGCCTTTATCTTCCGGTATTCTCCAAAGGCGCGGCTTCGGATTGCCGGGCTGCTGCGCGTTCGTGATTGAACCAAGTTCGGCAAAACCAAAGCCAAGCATGGGATACGCCAGCGGCGCGTTAAAGTATTTATCAAATCCGGCAGAAAGTCCAACCGGATTTTCCAACGCAATATTTCCCAGCCTTACATTCAAAACTGGATTTTTTATCGCCAAAAATTTTCTAATTATAGAATTTATAAATTTTATTCTACTTACAAATCCTAAAATGCCAATAATAAAATTATGTATTTTTTCAGGATCTGTTTTAAAAAGTATGGGCCTGATTAATTTCTCGTAAATCACATTTCTTCTACAGTTTCAATTATTAATAATGACAACGCGTTTTCAAGAACTTGCTTGACCGACGCAGACAACGCCAAACGAGCTTTAATTAAATTTTTATTATCGGCTTTTAGCACTGAATGTTTATTGTAAAAATCATTAAACTGCTGGGCCAAATCAAAACAGTACCTCGCGACAGTTGAAGGGTTGTATTGTTCCAATGCTTCATTTACCACTTGGCGGAAATTTGCGAGCATCAGCACGAGCCGTTTTTCTTCCGGCGCGGACAGTAATTCATAGCCCTCTTTTAATATTCCCTTAAATCTTGCTTTCTTTAAGATGCTATTAATGCGCGCCACGGCATATAAAACATAAGGGCCGGTGAAACCATCAAAAGACAGCGCGGACTTTTTATCAAAAATAACTACCTTATCGGCGGCGTGTTTCAGCATGTCAAATTTCATGGCGCTCAACGCTATTCGCGAAGCCGTCTTTTCAATTATCTTTAATTTCCAATTCGCATGGCGAGATTTAATTTCCTTCAAAACGGAAACAAACACATCATGATAAAGTTCCCAAAACAGCACCACATTGCCGGTCCGACTCGCCATTGCTCCTTCTGGAAGCCTCACAAATTCATACGCCACGCACTTTAAATCTTTTTTCCATCCGGCGAGTTCCAATGTTTTAAATAATTGCTTAAAATAAAAAGACTGGCGGCTATCAACTACAACGATGCTTTTATCTATTTTGTATTTCTCAAATTTAAGCTTGGCCAAAGCCAAATCTTTAGTCGCGTAAAGCGAAGTGCCATCTGATTTTAGAATCAAAAAAGTTTCCAATCCAAATTCCTTCAAATCCACGATAACAGCCCCACCCTCGCCAGTTTTGGCCACGGCTGATTTTAAAAGCTCTCCAATCATATTCTTGCCAGGCTTTTCAACTTCACTTTCATAAAACCAAGCGTCAAATTTTACGTCGAGCAAATCATAAATTTTTTTGAATTCTTGCAGGCTCCACTGCTTTGTTTCTTTCCAGAGTTTAATTAATTCTTTGTCACCAGCCTCCAATTTTTGCTGTGTTTCTTGCGCTTCGCTTTTTAATTCCGGATTCTCTTCAATAGCGCGGCTTGCTTCAACATACATTTGACCAAGCCACTCGCCTTTGTTAGTCGGAGGAACTATTTTTTGGTATTTTTTTATATACCACAAACATTTAGCGACATGCGCGCCAATATCGCCGATATAATTCGCGCTAATAACCTTGTAGCCGGAACTTCGAAAAAGATTTACAAGAACAGAACCGATGCAAACATTTCGAAAATGCCCGATATGAAATTCCTTGTGCGTGTTTGGTTGGGAATACTCAACCATTACTTTTTCCTTCTGCTTTTCGCCCACTCCAAATTTTTTTCCTTTTTTGAGCACATCGGATATCGCCAATTTGGCGATCGCGCCGGTATCTAAAAAGAAATTAACATACGGCCCGGCCACTTCAATCTTTTCAACAATACCCGACTTTAAATTTTCTAATTTTACCCGCAATGACTCGGCCGTCGCTTTTGGATTCGCGCCGGATTCTTTCGCCAAATTAAAACAAGCGAACGCGAAATCTCCCATCGCCGGATTTGGCGGAATTGATAAGTCTGTCTCGCCTTTTACGCCAGCTTTTTGCAATAATTTTTTAATTTCTCCAGCGAATTGCATACTACTTTATCTTAACAAAAAACCTGCTGCCTTTTTGCACGACATCTCCACTGCTGACTTTTTCTTCAATTGACTGGACTTTTTTATCGTTAATCTTTACGCCGCCCTGCGCGATTACCTGCCGCGCTTCGGATGTGCTTTTGCAGATTTTTGATTCAACCAAGACAGTGACTATATCGCCCGCGCTCGGTTTTAATTCCGGGATATCTTGCGGCTTAGACCTGTCCTGAAACACTTTTTGGAAGTGTTCTTCGCCTTGTTTGGCGGATTTTTCGCTTAAAAATATGCTTACCACCTCATAGGCCAAACGCAATTTAAAATCCCGCGGGTTCGCTCCTTTTTTTATATCTTGCTCCATATCCGCCACTTCGTCCATTGACACTGCGGTGCACAATTCAAAACCTTTGCCAATCATATCATCGGTCCAACTCATCACTTTGCCAAACATGTCTTCCGGAGTGTCGGAAAGGGCCACCATGTTTCCCTCGCTCTTTCCCATCTTTTTACCGCCGGCATCAACCAGTAATTTTGTAGTCAAAACAAACTTTTCTTTATTGTTATATATTTTTTGCAAATCCCTGCCGACCAGCATATTGAATGTCTGGTCATTGCCGCCGACCTCGCCGTCAACATTCATAGCCACACTGTCGTATCCCTGCATCAGAGGATATAAAAATTCGTGGAGATAAATCGGCTTCCCTTCCGCTCGTCGTTTGGTAAACATATCCCGCTCCGACAACTGGTCAACCGTGATGTTAGCCGACAACTCCACAACATCTTTCATTTTCATTTTGGCCAGCCACTTGCTATTATATTTTACTTTGGCAGGATTTTTGCCTGAAAAATTTAAAATTGCGGAGACCTGTTTTTGATAGCTCTTACAATTTTCCAAAATCTGTTTGCGCATTAATTTTTGTCGAGTGGATGTCTTGTCCGTTGGGTCGCCGATCATGCCAGTAAAATCGCCGATGAGCATAATAATTTTATGCCCCAATTCCTGAAACTGGCGCAACTTAAGCATGGTGATGCCGTGGCCGATATGCAGTGTTGGCGCGGTCGGGTCATAACCGGTATAAAGCGTAAGCTGTTGGCCGGATTTTAACCGCGCTTCCAAAAATTCTTTCTTGGGATAAATATTTTCTACTCCCCTGGATAATAGCTCTGCTATTTTTTGTGGATCGGTATTCACTGGCATATAATTATTTTAAATTCTCAAACTGTTGTTGTAATTTTTCTAATTTTGATTTTACTTCGTTTAATTTATCCTGTTCTTTTTCTACAACTTCTTTTGGCGCGTTTTTGACAAATTCCTTATTGGCTAATTTATTTTCCAAACCGACCGTGTATTTTTTTAATTCCTGAATTTCTTTTTCTAGGCGCGCTTTTTCTTTTGTTGTGTCTACCGCTCCGGCCAAGTCTAAGGCAACCTCTGCGCCAGATTTTACAAATTCTAATTTTTCTAGCCGAGCTAAGGCCTTGATAATTTCCTCGTTGCCTCTTAATAATTTTTCCTTATTGCCAACATTGAGGAGCGCACCTATCTTTTTTGCCGGTTCAATACCTTTTTCCATTTTAAGCATGCGAATTTCCGAAACAATATATGCAATAAATTCAAAATTTACCATATCGCCATAATCTTGACCGTAAAATTCATCCAACGCTTTTGGCCAAGATTCAACCATTAATATAGCTACTGGCCCATACATTTCTTGCCAAATCGCTTCTGTAACAAACGGCATATACGGATGCCATAATTTTAATAATGTATTCAAAATAAAATTAAGAACTTGGCTTTTTTCTCCTTCCACTTTTGCAGCTTCCAAATACCAATCAGCTAACTCATCCCAAGTAAAGCGACGCAATTCTTCACCAGCACTTGAAAATTGATAACGGTCTATATAATTTTTAACAGATTCTATGACTATTTGACACTTTGCCAAAATCCATTTATCAGCATTCGTTTTTGGATTAGGAGCTAAGATATCCATTTTCGGCTCGTCTATATTCAACAACATAAAACGGGAAATATTCCATAGCTTGTTGGTAAAGTTTCTAAAACCGACAATTTTTTCCTCCGACAATTTCATATCGTTACCGGGTGTGTTGCCAACCAAAAGCGAAAGGCGCGTCGCGTCTGTTCCATACTTCGCAATCATATCCAATGGATCAATAACATTTCCCAGCGACTTACTCATCTTTCTCCCCTGCTCATCGCGCACCAAGCCGTGAAGGTAAACTTTTTCAAACGGAATCTCGCCCAACGCGTATGTTGTCATCAAAATCATTCTCGCGACCCAAAAAAATAAAATATCATAACCGGTTTCCATTACAGATGTGGGGTGATAATTTTCTAGATCTTCCGATTTGTTTGGCCAGCCCAAAGTAGAAAAAGTCCAAAGTCCAGAAGAGAACCAAGTATCTAAAGTGTCCGGGTCTTGAAAGATAGATTGCGAATCGCACTTTGGACATGTCTCAGGCGCATCTATGCTTACAATCGGCACTAGTTTCTCGCTTCTTGGAACAACAGTTTCACCAGTTACTTGTTTAACTCCTAAGCTATCAAGCTCGGCACAAGACAAGCAATACCAAACCGGAATTTGATGTCCATACCAAATCTGCCGGCTGATGCACCAGTCGCGCAAATTATCTATCCAATGAAAATATGTTTTGTTAAATCGCTCCGGAATAATTTCTATTTTTTTATTCTTTACAGCCGCCTGCATCAATTGTTTTAAAGATTTTTTGCCGCGGGCCTTGATTGGTTTGTTTACATCTATAAACCACTGCTGTGACGGCAATGGTTCAATGGGCGTACCACAACGATAACAAACAGATAAATTATTCGGCGCTTCTTCTTCTTTTTCCATTAAATTATTTTGCTGTAAATATTCCACTACTTTTCGGCGCGCTTCTTTTGCTGTTAACCCTTCGTAATTTTTACTCGCATCACCAGTTATTTTTCCATCTTCGCCAATGATTTTTATGATCGGCAGTTTATTTTTCTGCGCCATTTCGTAATCAACCAAACTGTGCGCGGGTGTAACACCTAACGCGCCAGTGCCAAAATTCATATCCACTTCGTCGCTGGCGACAACTTTAATCTTCAAATCCGGACCACCCGCAAATTTTTTAACATCAAAAACTTGGCCAATATATTTTTTATATCGTTTATCTTTGGGGTTAACGGCGAGAGCGGTATCGCCAAGTTTTGTTTCGGGTCGAGTTGTTGAAATCGCAATGGGAAAATCTTTGCCGTATTTGAATGTGTAAATTTTGGCGGTTTGCTCTTTATATTCCACCTCATCGTCAGCAAGGGTTGAATGGCAATGCGGGCACCAATTCACGATCCTATAATCGCGATAAATCAAACCGTCGTCATACATCATCTTAAAAATAGTTCTCACGGCCAAATTTCTCTGCTCATCCAAAGTAAACGCCTCGCGCGACCAATCCAAAGACGACCCCATTTTTTTGCATTGATTTACAATCGTATCATGCGACTGTTGGGCAAACTTTTTTACTTCTTCCAGAAATTTTTCCCGTCCCAATTCTTGACGAGGATTTTTTAGGCCTTTGGCCACAAGCAATTTTTCTACTTTGGTCTGCGTAGCAATGGCCGCATGATCCGTTCCAGGCACCCAAAGAGTTTTGTCGCCCTTCATGCGATGATAGCGCGCCATCACGTCTTGAATTGCCAGCATGGCCGCGTGGCCCATATGCAAAGTTCCTGTCACATTCGGCGGAGGCAAAGCCATTGAAAACGACGGGGCTTTCTTCTCGGTAACTCCTTTTTTAACGCAAACATCAGGGTTAAACAGCCCTGAATCCTCCCATTTTTTATATATCTTGTCCTCGTAATTTTTTGGCTCGTAGGCCTTCGGCAGTTCTTTCATATCAAGTCCTAAATACCCACATATTTTACTAAAATAACGCAAAAAAATCAAATCCCCGCGTTCGCGCCCGCATCAGTTGACAAACTTTTGGCCTGCTGGTATTATTACCAGTTCTAAATATGTCAAAAAATGGCTAACTATAAGCGAAGTTTGGAACTATGCCATGCTTTAAAAGAAGAAAATAAATTTCCTTCTTTATTCAGCCCTGCTGATTATGGCCTTTAATGAGACCCAACAACTTAAACATTTAATTGATTCCAGCAAATACATCTTGCTGGCTCTCAATTCCACGCAAAATATTGATTCAATCTGCGCGGCTTTGGCATGGAAAAAATTTCTAGAAAAAATACACAAGCAAGCTGACATCGTGGCCGATAATTTTGTTATTCCAAAAAACCTAAAATTCCTAAAAAATATTGAGGGTGTTCAGCCGCAAATTTCTCATCTTCAAAAATTCATAATCAAAGTGGATGTTTCAAATATCAAAATTGATACGTTGAGTTATGACGTCAAAGATAATTGGCTTTCAATCTACCTCACTCCAAAACAGGGCATAATTTCAAAAAACGAACTACGAACCGCGACGACAAGTTTCAAATATGATCTTATAATCACAATCAATGCCCAAGATTTTGAATCGCTTGGAAATATTTTCTTCAACAATACCGATTTATTTTACCGATTGCCAATAGTAAACTTTGACACGCATCCGGCCAATGAACACTTCGGACAAATTAATTCGGTTGAACTGACAGCGACTTCAATTTCCGAGATTGTTTTTAAATGTCTGACGCAAATTTCAGAATCCGCGATTGATGAAGACATGGCCACCTGCTTGTTAACTGGGATGATCAGCCAAACGCAAAGTTTTAAAACAAACAATGTTACGCCTTTCACTTTAAATATCGCCGGCCAACTGATAAATTTAGGCGCGGATAGAGAAAAAATAGTCAAACACTTATACCGCACAAAAAGCGTCGCTTCTTTAAGAATTTGGGGCGGGGCGCTTACGCATATGGAAAGCGATCCAAAAATAGGATTAGTTTGGACGACTTTAACGAGAGAAGACTTCGCCAGGTCCGGAGCCAACGAAGAAGACCTTAAAGATCTGGTTGACGAACTTATCGCCAGCTCGCCGGAAGCGAAAATTATAGTTTTGTTATACGAAGAAATTTCGGCATCAAATAAAATCCGCGGCTACATTTACACCGATAAACAATATGACGCCAAACTGCTGGCGCAACCTTTCCAGCCGGATGGCAACAAAAAAATGGCGTCATTTTCTTTTGCCGGTAAAACCTTAAAAGAAGCTGAAAATGAAATAGTTGATAATATAAGAAAAATCGCGAGTTCTCAGTCTAATTAAATAAGCGGCTGGCCTCCCATTTCTTCCGGTTGAGCGACGTCTAATAATTTTAGAACTGTCGGCGCGACATCAGCTAAAACTCCCACCGGACGGATAAGACTTAAATCCCCCTCCGGCGGATCTCCGGCAAGACCGGCTTGCCCCAAAAAATCTTTGCCTATTATCACCAGCGGCACGGGATTCGTTGAGTGTTCCTTATCCATTTCACCTGTTTGCAAATTTAACATTTCTTCAGCATTCCCATGGTCGGCTGTTAGAACCATCACGCCATTTTGCGCCAAAATGTGATCTGAAATTTTCCCCAAACACTCATCGGTCACTTCGCATGCCATAATGCCAGCCGCCAAGTCGCCGGTGTGCCCCACCATATCCGGATTTGCGATATTCATCACAATAAAATCATACTTTTTGTTATCAATCGCCTTTACAACTTCTTTCGTAACTTCATACGCTGCCATTTCCGGCTTTTGCGCGTAAGTAGAAACCTTTGGAGAAGGCACAAGCAGTCTTTCTTCGCCGGGAAACGGCTCTTCAACTGTCCCATTTAAAAAGAAAGTAACATGAGCGTATTTTTCTGTTTCAGCGATGTGAAGTTGTTTTAACCCAGCCTTGCTAACGGCTTCGGCCAAACAATTATGCACGACAACCGGGGCATAAGCCGCCACAACAGGCAAATTTTTTTCAAATTCAGACATGGTGACAAAATACAAATCTCTCAAATATTCTTTTTCAAACTTGCTAAAACTCGGAACCACGAAAGCCTGCGTCAATTCTCTGGCGCGATCCGGTCGAAAATTAAAAAATATGGCCGCGTCTCCGTTTTCTATGGTCGTGACCGGTTTATTTCTTGATGTTATAACCGTCGGGATAAATTCTTCATCATAATTTTTTTGAACGTACGAATCCTCAATCGCTTGAATTGGATCTGTGGAATATCTGTCGGCTTTGCCTTCAGCCATCGCGCGATAGGCTTTTTCGCATCTGTCCCAACGGTTATCTCTGTCCATGGCATAGTATCTGCCGGACAAAGACGCAATTTTACCAACTTTAAATTCTTTCATTTTTATTTGCAATTCGGCAATGAAATCTTTCCCTGAATTATACAAACAATCTCTTCCGTCAAGAATCGCGTGAATATATACCTCTTTGAAAAGCTTATTCTGCTTGCACAATTCAAGCAGGGCATAAAGATGGTCGTTGCTTGAATGAACATTGCCGGGACTCACCAAACCTATCAAGTGCAACTTACTTTTATTTTCTTTTGCTTTTTGAACGGCGGAAAGAAGCGCGGGGTTCTTAAAAAAAGTTTCGTCGCTTATTTCTTTGTTGATTCTTGGACAGGTTTGATAATAAACCCTGCCGGCTCCAATATTTAAATGTCCAACTTCGGAATTTCCCATTTCACCAAACAGAAGTCCAACTTCATTGCCAGAAGCATAAATTGTAATCGTCGGATAATCTTTCAGGATTTTTTTGAATACAGGCATCTGCGCCCTTGTTACGGCATTGCCGTCTCCATCTGGCGCGACGCCCCATCCATCCACGATAACTAATACTACTGGCCTATACTTCATATTTAACTAATCTACTTCCAAAAAAACTTACACTAAACTTTTTGCCGTCATCTCTAGTGGTTTTTGGATGCCCATTATTTTCAAAATTGTCGGCGCAACGTTCGCCAGTTTTCCTTCCGGCAACTTACGCGGACATTTTACCTTGCTATTTACCAATATAAACGGAACCGGGCTTGTTGAGTGTTCTGTGTCCAACTCGCCTGTTTTTTCGTTGATCATGTTTTCTATATTTCCATGATCCGCGGTAATTATTGCTTGCCCGTCATATTTTATTATAGTCTTTAACACGCGACCAATCTCCCTGTCAATCGCGCTCACAGCGATCTTTGCGGCCAAAAAATTTCCTGTATGCCCCATCATATCAGAATTCGCAAAATTTACTGCTATAAATTCATATTGTCGAGATTCTATCGCTCCAATAAGATAATCGGCTATTTGTTTGGCGCTCATTTCCGGTTTGTCCGCGTAATTTTTAGCTTTCGGTGATTCTATTTTTACCCACTTCTCATCACAAAAATGTTGGACATAACCGCCATTCAAAAAATATGTAATATGCGCAAATTTTTCAGACTCGGCAATATAAAGCTGGCTTCGCGGGCACAAAGCTTGCGCCAAACCATTTTCAACATCTCTGCTTGGAAAGGCGGTCAGAACTCCCGGCAAATCAGGTCCAAAATCAGACAAGGCAACAAATCTTATATTTTTAGGAAATTTTTGTCTTGCAAAAGACCCGTGATTCATCTCTTTAAAATTTGTTTGAACAAAAGATTTTGTCAATTGTCTCGCGCGATCGCTGCGCAAATTAAAAAAGAAAACAGCGTCATTATCCTGCAGTGTTCCAACTGGCTTATTGTTGTTGATGATTACAGACGGACAAATAAATTCATCAGTATCTCCGCGATTATACGATTGAACAAGCGCTTCTTGGGCATTAGCGGACGCGCACCCCTTGCCGAGCACTATTGCCTCATAAGCTTTTTTAGTTCTGTCCCATTCTTTGTTTCTGTCCATTGCGTAATATCTGCCCATTATGGTTGCCACTTTTTCATTGCCATGAAAATATTCTTCTAGTTTTTTAAGATGTTGCGGCGCATCATGCTGGCCGGAATCACGGCCATCGGTAAATAAATGCAGATAGACCTGTTTTATCCTCTGGCTATGAAATAAATCAAGCAACGCGCGCAAATGTTCCGGACAAGAATGCGCGCTGTTGTGGTTGGAGAGCAGTCCCATTAAATGAACTGCCGTATTGTATTTTTTTACATGATGCAAGGCTTGAAAAAATGCGTTGTTTTTGAAAAATGTTCCGTCTTTTATTGCGTCAGAAATATAAGCCGCGTCCTGCTTTACGACTCTGCCAGCTCCTAAATTAAGATGGCCTGCCTCGCTGTTGCCTTCTTGTCCTTTAAACAATCCAACATCTTCTCCGCTAGCGGCCAACTTCGTGTTTGGATATTTTTTCAACAAAGAAAAATAATTAGGCGCCGTCTTTTCTGAAATAGGGTTGCCTTCTCCTGCTTCGGCTATTCCCCATCCGTCTAATATTGCCAAAAGGGTTGTATTAAATTTTTGCATAAAAATAAAATTAACCGCGTCCTTTGGTATTAAAAACCAAGCTCCATTTCAATTTCCATTAATCTATTGTATTTTTCAACGCGCTCGGAACGAGATAGCGAACCGGTCTTTATGTATTCCGAATTTACCGCTACGGCGAGATCGGCAATGAATGTGTCCGATGTTTCTCCGCTTCGATGAGAAATGCTTGTTTGGAAATGATTTTTCTTTGCCAGCATAATTGCGTCTATTGTTTCTGAAAGAGTGCCGATTTGATTTAGTTTGATTAATATCGCATTTCCCACCCCTTCTTTTATCCCTCGGGATAACCGCTCCACGTTTGTCACAAACAAATCATCGCCAACCAAGGCAACCGATGTGCCAATTTCCTTTGTTAAAATTTTCCAATGCTCCCAATCGTCCTCACTAAGCGCGTCTTCAATAGAAATAAGCGGATATTTTTTTATCCATGATTTTAAATTAGAAATCATTTTTAACGCATCCCATGCCTGTTTTTTATTTACAAAATAATATTTGCCATGGCTAAAAAATTCAGACGATGCGACATCCAGGCCCAAAAAAACATGCTTGCCGGGCTCCCAGCCGGCATTTTTTATAGCTTCCATTATCAACTGTAAAGCGCGCTCATTATTTAATAGTTCCGGCGCGAATCCGCCCTCATCTCCGACCGAAGTGGCATAACCTTTTTGGCTAAGCAATCCGGCCAAAGCGTGAAAAATCTGTGAACCCATGCGCACCCGCTCACGCAACAATTTGTGGCGCGGTATTATCATAAACTCCTGAATTGAAAGGCCGTTATCCGCGTGCCGCCCGCCATTTAAAATATTCATTGTAGGAATCGGCATGCGAAAACCGCTTTCTTTAATCCCATAAACTTTTCGTATATGCCTATATAAAGGAATTTTGGCCGCTTCCGCTCCGGCGCGGGCGCAGGCTAGAGAAACCGCCAAAATCGCGTTCGCACCAAGCTGAGATTTATTTTTTGTCCCGTCCAAAACGAGCATTTTATTGTCCAGCTCCCTCATTTTTTCAATGTCAAAACCGACAAGCTTTTTTGATATAATTGAATTCACATTCTTTACCGCTTTCAAAACACCCTTGCCTCCAAACCTCTTGCCCCCATCCCTTAACTCAAGCGCCTCGTGGCTCCCTGTTGAAGCACCGGAGGGAACTTTAGCCACGCCAGTCGCGCCGTTTTCAAGCGATACTTTTGCCTCAACTGTCGGATTTCCGCGCGAATCCAACACCTCCCTTGCAATAATCGTTTTGATTTTCATAAGCGAAATGAGTGAGCGAAATATTTAGCTTGCTAAAATATTTCCGAACGAATGAGATTATATGTGAAACTATATAATTGAAATGAGTAGGTGAAATTACATCGTTTTGTATGTTAAAAAAGCCAGCTTATTATATCATATTTGGAATTATTAAAAAAGCCCGCTTTTTTGCGGGCTTTTTTAGTTTTATCTTGATAATATTTCGTAGGTCACATTCACATTTACCGTAACATCCTTGCTTCCTCCAGAAACATAGGCCGGGCCTCCGCCACCGCCTTCTGCGCCCATGCTCATGCGCATAGAATAATAATCAGGCACGCTACCTTCATACTCATTATATGAAACAAGCGCGACTAAACGCACACCGAGTGAATCAGCCAATTTTCTTGCCTTTACTTTTGCGTCGGCAAGAGCCTTATCGCGAGCTTCTAATTTAAGATTTTCCGGATCATCAATGGTGAAGCTCAAACCAGAAACTTCGGTCGCCCCGTATTTTCCAGCTAAACCCAATACATCGCTTATTTTTTTAAGGTCTCTAATTTTTATTGTTAATGTATTCGTGACACGGTACCCTTTCAGCTCCTGCCCCTTATCCTGCGTATAATTATAATCCGGAAAAATGCTGTAATTTGTTTGTAAATCTTTATCTTCAATCCCCATTGCTTTCAAATCGGCCTCAACTTTATCCATAACTTTTTTGTTATCAACCTGGGCCTTGGCAACATCTTTGTCCGTATTTGAATGTCCGATTGTCGTGACCGCGATATCATTGTTGCCGACAACTTTTCCAAACCCGTTCACAGTTATAGTTCTTTCCAACTTATCAGCCCTTCCAATAAAGTCATATTTTTTAATATTATTCCGGATCAAAGTGCCGACATAAAAAACAGAATACACAAGCAACACTCCCAAAAGAGTTAAAAGTATTTTTTTGCCAAACCGACACGGATGCCAGCATTCTTTATTGCCTTGCGCTGTTGTCATAAATAAGCCTCCAATGAAACTACGACCGTGACAATCGCGTTTCAGTTATAATTAATAAAGGTTCATCGGAGTAAGCTCCGAGGTATACCACCTGTATTTACTCATTCGCTCGGAAATATCCAGTTCAATATTTTGTAGCTCGCAAGCGATCTAAAAATATTTCACTGGCTACTTCGCTCACTCATTTCGTAAATAAATTTTTAAAGCTTTTAAACCGGGCAGTTTTTTGCCACTAAGAAATTCTATCATGGCTCCCCCACCGGTGGAAACAAGATCCACTTGTCCCATTAAACCCAAATTTTGCAAAACCTCGACGGTTTCTCCGCCTCCGCAAACCCCATATGCCCTGCCTTTTGATCTACTCGCAACTAGATGGGCCATTGAAAATGTGCCAAACCTATATGTTTTCTCCTCAAAGCGCCCCATGGCGCCGTTCCAAACGATTGTCTTGGCTTTTTTTATAAATTTTGAAAATAATCTGATTGTCTTGGGCCCAATATCATAAATCCCATCGCCTTTTTTTATTGAAAAATTTTTATCAACATCCACCGCCATCGCCTTTTTGCCCTTCGCGTCTCCAACAATCACATCAACAGGCAAAATTATTTTCTTATTTTTTAACAACACGATCGCTTCCTTCTTAAAATTTTTATCTACCAACGAATCGCCGACTTTCAATCCACGCGCCCAAAGAATTGTATTAAACATCGCGCCACCAACCAAAATATGATCGGCAATCTTTAAGAAACTATTAATGACAGAAATTTTAGTTTCAATCTTGGCGCCGCCAATTATAGCCACCATGGGCCTTTTCGGTTTTTCCATTATTTTTTTAAGCCCATTTAATTCTTCCTCCAAAAGCAAACCCGCGTATGAAGGAAGATATTTTGAGACACCTGTAACTGACGCGGCGTCCCGATGCGCCACGGCAAAACCATCAAGCACAAAAATATCCGCCATTTCAGCCAATTTTTTTGCCAAACTCGCCTCGTTTCGCTCCTCCCCTTTAATAAAACGAATGTTCTCCAGTAAAGTAACACGGCCTGTTTTTTTATCTTCTAAAAACGCCAAACCGACTGTTTTATGCAAGAGCTTCGCGAGTTCCTTTGCCACAGGCGCGAGACTTAATTTTCTTTCAACACCATTGGGCCTCCCCAAGTGGCTGACAATAATTATCTGTTTTACGCCGTGATCGAGCAAATAATTTAAGGTTGGCAATGTTTTTTTAATCTTAAAATTTTCAACAACTTTTAAATTTTTTATTGGGACATTAAAATCCGCCCTTACCAGCACGGTCTTTCCATGTAAATTTTTAGCGCGTGATAATTCTAACACAAAAAATTATTACTCTAATATTGTACCACAAAATCAACCGGCGAACAATTTAAATATTTTTATCAGGCCAAATGTAATTCTCAAATGCCCACTCCGCTACATCGCGCGCTTCACTAAATCGCTCTTCGTTGCTATTCGCCCCCATTACAACGACTATAATTTGACGCTTATCTTTGTTAGTCAAACTGACCGCAAAATTATATTTAGAATCATTTATAAAACCTGTTTTACCGGCTATATCTTCAACTTTAAAATTATTCGGAACCCAATTGGTCAATAGCCAGTTTGTGCTCCACACTTGTTTTGACTTGCTGGTTCCGATCGGTTTCGCAAAATACTCGCCTATCTGCAGGGTCGTAAAAATTTTATCAAATCTTAAGGCATCCCTTAATAACTTCGCGGCATCAATGGCGTTTGCCATATTCTTCGCTGACAATCCGGTCGGTTCCGAAAAGCGGGCTGAAAACAAACGTAGTTCCTTTGCTTTTCGATTCATCAGTTCAACAAAATGCTCCTCGGACAACCCGGATGATCTGACCAAAAGATTCATGGCTGTATTTGACGAGCCTACCAAAGCGATATGCCATAAATCATTCAAGGAATAAACTTCGCCAACATTAATATGGTGATCACTGCCGTCGAAATCAGATTCTCCAACTTTAGCTGTTGATGACCAGTCAATCGGCAAATCCAGAAGCGCCATCGCGGTCATTAATTTTGTTATGCTCGCAAGAGACCTTACTTCATTAATGTTTTTTTCAAATAAAATTGACTTGGTATTGCCGTCAATTGCAATCGCGGAAATTGCCGATAAATTTGGCGGCGCGGAAATATTTCCGCTCTTTAAAAATGGAACGGCCGGTTTGCTTGGCGGAAAAATTAAAGACAAGTCACCGCCAATTTCAGCCCTCGCCCCGCTTGCCGGAAAAATCCCTCTGAATTCTTTTTTTGCATTGAACGAAATTGGACTTAAAAACAAAAGCAGTACCCCTGCCAGCATCATCCCAAACGAAAAAATAAAATCAAATAATTTCTCTCTCATACTATAAGTTACCCTGCGTTCCGATTTTGGCAGTTTCTATAAATGGATGCTTATGAAGCTCGTCGTAATTCGGCAGCTCTCGCAAAGTATTTAATCCCAAATGCCTCAAATAATCCATCGTTACTTCGTAGGTCGGTAATAAACTCGCCTCGTCTTCCTTTTCTTTTACCAATCCTCTCAACAATAAATTCCTTATTATCAAACCGCAATTAACTCCGCGAATTTGCTCTAACTCCGGCTTTGTTATCGGTCCGCAGTATGAAATTACAGTCAAAGTTTCCAACTGTGGGCGCGTTAATTCTCCAGAAACTTCGGCCTTCAAAAAATTCTCCGCGGCTTCTTTATTGTCCGGGCTCGCGACCATTTGCCACTCCGCGCCGTTCTCCAACAAAATAATCCCGGAATCTTGGTGATTGTATTTCAATTTTAAATCTTCAAGAGCCGCCTTCACGTCATTTTCAGGCGCTCTCAATACGCCAACGATTTTTTTAAAAAACAGCGGCTTTGAGGCGACAAATAAAATTGATTCAAGTTTTGAAATCACAGACATATGATTTAACGAAATCATGCCGCGTAACGTCCTTTGAAACGCGGCGCTTTATATTTTTATAACAACCATGTCTTCGAAAGAATTTATTTGCTTAATCCTGATTGTTTTTTCTTTCGCGAGTTCTAACAGCGCCAAAAAACTCACAATCACTTCCGTTTTATTTTTTGCGCCCTCTAATAATTCCATAAAATTAAATTTCTTTGACCTTTTTAATAAATCCCGGAATGAATCAAGTTTTTGTTTTATTGAAATTGAATGATCAATCGTGACTTTTGGAAGCGGATCAATCGGTTTTAATCTGCGCAACAGCGCCTCAATCATGCTTCGTAAATTTTCCGCTCGCGCGTTTATTGGCAGAACAAATTCTTTAATTTTTACCGGAGGCTCAATTCTGCCATAAGCTATTTTGCCCGCATTCCATAAAACATTTATTTTTTTGCTCGCCTCAACATATTGCCTGTACAATTTCAACTGATCCGCCAAACTCGGTCCAGAATCTTCTTCTTCCGGCATCGCGTATTGTAACAAACTATACGATTTTAAAAAGATCAAACGCGCCGCAATCATTAGAAAATCCGCTAACTGTTCAGGACGGTTCTTCTCAAGCCTGTCCAAATAAGAAAAAAACTGCTCTGTAACTTTTGACAGGGCGATCTCGCTGATGCTCAGCTTTTCCTGATCAATCAATTGTAGCAGAAGATCAAGCGGGCCTTCAAATTTTTCAAGTTTTAATTCTGTCATATTTATAACAGCTTTTTCTGCCTTCTACTCTGCCATTTCTGCCAAATTTTGCGCCCAAGTTTTGTTAATTTTACTTCTTTGATAAACCATTTTTTCGGGGTACGCACGCCGTAACCCAGTATCGCCCCCTTATCTATCAGACGTTCAATACTTTTGGTAATTATTTTTGTTTTCAATGTTTCTTTGATTTTTTTGTCATTGTAAAAATCGGCAAAAATTCTGCGGTCAGTTTTTTGCCCTCCCCAGCATTTCATGATTATGTACTGCTGAAGTTGGGACAACATAATTATTCTTTTGCTAATTTTATATATGGGCTACACTGCATATACTCTCATTCGCTCGGAAACAATCAAACATATTTGATTATTTCTCTCACTCAAGTCGAATATGCACATCTTTTAACGACTGCTCCGGAAGCGGTGAAGGCGCGTTCATCATCAAGTCGCGGGCATCGCCTGTTTTAGGGAACGCAATCACCTCGCGGATATTCGGTTCGTTTGCAAGCAACATTGCGATTCTGTCAATACCGGGCGCAAATCCTCCATGCGGAGGCGCGCCGAATGTGAACGCTTCAAGCATATGACCAAAACGATTGCTTTGTTCCTGTTCGCTTATTTGCAGTAAATCAAAGATGCGTTTCTGCAATTCTCGTTCATGAATACGAATACTGCCAGAAGACAACTCATACCCGTTTAGCACCAGGTCGTACGCATTGGCGCGAATGGACATCAAATCTTCGCCGCGCATAAATTTCTCTTTGTCCTCTTCTTTGATAGAACAAAATGGGTGATGCTTGGCGGCAATATTTCCTTCTCCATCCTTTTCAAACATTGGAAAATCTAAAATCCAGGCAAAGGCCAACTCATTCGGATCGTTTTTATCCTTTCGCATGTCGGGTTTATCATTACCAAATTTTTCCATACATTCCGTGTAGCTTAATCTTGGGAATGGGGTGGAGGAAATCTTTTTTTCAGGAAATAATTTTGCAACCAATTCAATAAACATCGCTTCGGTATATTGCAAAACATCCTCTTGCGTGACAAAAGACATTTCAAAATCCAATTGCGTGAACTCCGGCTGGCGATCGCCGCGCTGATCTTCATCGCGGAAACATCGCGCAACCTGAAAGTATCTTTCAAAACCAGCCACCATGCAGAGCTGTTTGAATTGCTGGGGCGATTGAGGAAGAACATAAAAATCACCGGCGTGCAAACGAGATGGAACTATATATTCGCGAGAACCTTCCGGAGTTCCTTTCATTAGAATCGGTGTCTCGATTTCAACAAAGTCGTTCTTATGCATGTATTCTCTAAAAAAAGTAATTATTTTATCGCGCAAACGAATATTTTTTTGCATGCGTTCGCTGCGCAAATCCAAATATCTGTATTTGAGGCGCATTTCTTCGTTGATATTTTTTGTATCCTCGCTCACGTCAAACGGCATGGCCTCGGATTCATTTAGAATTTTTATGGATTTAGCCAGCAATTCCACATTGCCGGTGGGCATATCCGGATTTCTTTGTTTGGCTCCGCGCTCTTGAACAACGCCTCTTATTTCCACGCAATATTCCAGCCGCGCCCGCTTAAAGTCCTCCACGGATTTTTCATCCATTTCGCTTGGCACGCCCACCACTTGCACGATGCCGGAGCGATCGCGCAAATCCAAAAACATAATCTTGCCCATATTGCGTCGGGCATTCACCCATCCCTTTAACAAAACCTCCTGCCCTGCCTTGTTTATTGTTTCGGTTGTAAGAATTCGCATACACTTATACACTTGACAAATATTTAATTATGCTGTATTCTATATTTAGAATTCATATTGAAAAGCACCTCTTAACGGTTCGTCCTTAAGCGGTGTTTTTTCTTTTATACTCCAATTTGCGTCTTAAATTATCCATAAACACAATCTTTTCGCGGGCGGTTTTCTTCAGCAAAGTTGAACAAGTATCTTTGTGTGGGCTCATAACTAATTCAAGTTTGCCGCGCTGATATAGAAAATTAACTAAGCTATAAAAATCGCCATCACTTGTTATAATCACGGCCTTATCAAAATGATTTTCATAATAATCAACTACGCTTTGCAAAACCAAATCCGCGTCTATATTCCCCTTGTGTTTCCCGTCTTTATTTGGCAATACCGGTTTGAATTTTAAAACATAACCCGCCTTTTGTAAACTATCATATAAATCTTGATTCTGGGGTATATACCCGATAAACAGATAGGCGATGTCAACTTTATATTTATCTTTTAAGTATACTCTAAATCTTTGAAAATCAAGATCCCAGCCCAAACTTTGTATGCCAAGATTCAAATTTTGACTATCAATAAATGCATAATTCATATATGGGCATTCACCCAGCCCTTTAGCAAAACCCCCTGCCCTGCCTTGTTTATTGTTTCGGTTATAAGTATGCGATTCATATATTATTTACCTTTTCTCGCCGCTAGGGCGTATTGATAAAAATATTTTTCCATTGCTTCCGGCGAGTCATTGTATTGATTATTACCATAAAAAACATCGGCCAAAACCTCGCGCGAGCGACACAATTCCTTTAACGATTTTTTTCTGCGCGTATCCGCAATGGTCATATCCAAAAGATCAAAAGCGCGGTCTAAGGCCTTATCGCGTGACACCACATTACCTTGTCTTTGCCATTTGGTGGCGCGACCCACTTCGCTCCCCACATTCCCAAGCTGTTCGCTTAAAGACATGGTAAACCATTTTCCTTGCGCTAAATTTTGATGAATAAAATCTGCCATACTACCCAACAAGTTTATTTACAACTTCCAAAATTTTATTACGGGTTGCCTCGTCTTCCACTCCGCGCGACCGATTGCCTTGTCCGGGACGAATATTTATCATAGAATCAAATTCCATAAAATCACCATCCTTATTATCAGGATACAAATTTATTCCCCATAGATTTTCCTGCTTTGAGCCATTTTCCAACAACAACGCTTCCTCGTCAGCATGCATTTCGCCGCCAATGGCCATTATACCCTTTTCTAGATCTACCACACACTTCACCATATCGCCAAATCGTTCTTCAGCGACTTTTTTTAATTCAGGGAGAGAAATTTTTTCAGTGATGGTTTGTATTTCGGACATATTCATGTTGCCGCCTTAAAAACTGTTTCGGTTGAAAGTGTTCTCATATATTTGTCATTCTAAGCATCGCGAGGTTGTAGATACCCCGATGGATAAATCTCTGTCCGTTCGCGATTAAAAGTAAAAGTAAAAAATAATAAAAACCAGCGTCAAAACATCAGTCATTTTTAAACACGACCGAGAGACGGAACCCCCTGCGACCCCAACGATGCCCCCGATAATCGCCACCCATGCAACCGGCCCCGCCGCTCCACGAGCCGCCGACCACCAAACGGTTGCCGCTATCGGTTCCGTCTTGTTTGAGTAATATGGTTGACGTCAATTCAGAAGTATTGGTTTGGCTGTTTTTTGGCCGTTGTTTGGTCATTTGCCAGTTGCTTACCAGCGCCGGTGTGAGGATTACTTCGAAATTTGGAACAGACAGGTGTTTACCGGCAAAGGCGTCTTGAATACTTTTTTTGACATTGGGAATAAGTTTGGTGGTTATTTTATCCCAGTTTAAATTAAAATGATTCGCCTTTTTTCCAAATACCTTCTGAATAATGGGCAGTAATGGGTCTTTTGCGGCGTCGTTTCCTTCTACTGTTCCATACTGCTGAGAACCGTCTTTGTAATTTGGTTTTTGGATGGATTCGGTAATAATAATTTTACCTCCAAAACGTTCGGCTTCTGCTTTCAAGGATCGTGTGTAGACCTGGCCCCAGGTTTCTTTGTCCGATCCGACCACATCTTTGTTTGCGGCATCATTCCACCATCTGGGACGGTATGAGACAAGGCCGCGATCTTTGTCTTCGGCTTTTTGGGTTTTCGGATACATCTGAGCGAAATATTCATCTGTTAATTCTCCCGGTTCGGGCATAACCACCCTATCTAGCTCTTCGCCTTTGAATACTTCTGACAGCGCCTCTACGTATTCCGGGGGGGGAAAACTTTTCTCAAGCGTGGTGCGGCCCAACTCTTTTCTCATCGCCCTTATTTCATTAAGCATCTTATCCGCTTCTGCCGCATATTCCGGACCGAGTTTGGATTTGATCTCTTCATATTGATTATTTAATTTTTCAAACTGTTCTGTTATCAATTTGCGGTCTTCTTTAATATCATCACTAGTTACTTGCTCGGCTTTTTGTCTGGCCTGAAACAGGGCGCGCTCTTTCTTGCTTAAACGTAAAGAAAGTTTTTTTAGCCATTTTAGCTTTGCCGGTTCTTTCCCGGCGCTCTTCAAAACATCGTTGAAAATCGCCAACTCTTCTTCCAAATCAAAAATTCGCTTACCAATTTTAGACAAGTCAGCTTGAACAGCTTTTATTTCTACATCAGGCAACTCGGGCCGATGATCGGGAAATTTGATAATTCTCCCTTCCTGCCGATCGGGTTGAAATGTTGATTTTTCTGACATAAAATATTAACTATACAACTCCGCCAACTCCACCAAACGATGGGCATAGCCCACTTCGTTGTCGTACCAAGCGATAACTTTTACCAAATTTCCTCCAACCACATTCGTTAACGCTAAATCCACAATTGAAGAATAACTATTGCCGACAAAATCCGATGACACGAGCGGTTCGGTAGTAGTGGCAAGTATTCCGGCAAAGCGATCGGTTTTTGACGCCTCCACCAAGGCCTTATTTATTTCTTCTTTTGTTACATCTTTTTTTAACACCGCGGTAATATCGGAAAGCGAACATGTTGGCACTGGCACTCTAAAAGCCACTCCGTCAAAAATTCCCTGAACAGATGGCATTGCTTCGCCTACTGCTTTGGCCGCGCCAGTGCTGGTTGGCACGATATTTTCCGCCGCGGCTCTGGCTCGGCGCAAGTCCTTGTGCGGGCCATCCTGCAAATTTTGGTCTGCCGTATAACCGTGTGTTGTGCTCATAAAGGCCTTGGCAATGCCAAATTTTTCCTGCAAAACCGCCATCACCGGCGCGATGCAATTGGTGGTGCAAGAGGCGTTGTTTATAACCAAAGATTTTTCTTTGCCAACCTTTCCGCAATTTACCCCGCGCACATAAGTCGGCACTTCCGCGCCCTTGGCCGGAGCGCTGATTATTACTTTTCTCGCGCCGGCTTTAATATGCATCTCCGCGTCCTCTTTTTTTGTAAACCTGCCCGTGCATTCCAAAACCACATCAACTTTTAATTTTCCCCACGGCAATTGTGTAGGATCTTTTTCCGCGAATACCGGAATCTTTTTATTTTTTACGATTAAATTTTTTTCGTCAAAACTAACCGGAACGTCATAATGCCCATAAGCCGTGTCGTATTTTAATAAATGCGCCAAGGTCTTGGTGTCGGTGAGATCGTTGATGGCGACAATTTTTATATCTTTTTTAGTTAGAGCGACCTTAAAAGCTTGTCGACCAATGCGGCCGAAGCCATTGATTGCTAAATTCATAGAATTAATAAAAAAAATTAAAGAAAATTATGCTTAAATTATAGCTTTTTTAAACAACTTTGGCAAATATACATTTCAGGTATTCCCCTTCGGTAAAAGCCACTAATTCCGGATGATCTATGCCGTGCGTGAATGTCTCCAAAATCTGCAAAGTTCTGCGGGCGCGGCCGGCTGATTCGGATAACATATATCTAAAATCCGAAAGCGTAACATGGGCCGAACAAGAAGCGGAAACGAGAATACCGCCCGGATTTAACGCGCGTAAAGCCGCCTCGTTTATTTTTTTATAACCCATCAATCCCTCGTGAACTTTGTGGCGATCTTTGACAAAGGCGGGTGGATCCAAAATGATGATGTCAAACTTTTTAGTGTCATGCCGAACTTGTTTCGGCATCTCTTGATTATCGACGGGATCCTGAAACGAGTTCAGGATGACATTTTGTAAATACCGCTTTACATCCGCGCAAACAAATTCGCATTTTTTTAAATCCAATTTATTTAGCTTTACATTTTCTGTCGCAAGTTCAAGCGCGCTTTCGGACGAATCAACGCTGACAACATGCTTTGCGCCGGCGCCCAAAGCGTAAACGCTAAACCCGCCGGTGTATGAGAAACAATTTAAGATTGATTTGCCTGCGCAATATTTTTGCAAAGCATTTCGTTTGTCGCGCTGATCCAAAAAAAATCCGGTTTTCTGACCACCAATAACATCCACCCAAAATTTATAGCCATTTTCGGTGATTTTTATGCGTTCAGGAATTTTGCCGTACAATACACCCGACAGAGATTCCTCGTCGCTTTGCTCACTCGGAATGACAATAGATGAACGTCGGCGATCACGCACATCGGATCGTTCGTAAATCCCCTTTGGCTTTAAAACTTTTACCAAAGCGCTCATGATTTCTTTTTTCCATTTTTCCATTCCCGGAGTATGAAATTGCACGACCAAATAATCCGCGTATTTATCCACAATTAAACCGGGCAATAAATCATTTTCGCTATGAACCAAACGATAAGAATCCGTGCCTTTATTTTCCACTAATTTTTTCCGTATTTCGTACGCATGTTTTATTTTTTTCTCAAAAAATTTCTCACCAATAATTTCATTTTCATCCCAGCTCCAAAGACGCACCGCGATTTGCGAATAAGAATTAAAATATCCTTGGGCCAAAAACCCGCCTTCTTCGTCTGTTAAAATCACGGCCTCGCCATTTTTTAGCCCTTCGGGAATTTGCTTAAGCGCGCCTGAAAATACCCATGGATGGCGACCGAGGATGGGGCCGACTCTTTGTCTGTGAACAATTAATTTAATCGCCATAAATACATAAAGAGTATACCAAACAACAACACCCGGCGCAATGGCCGGGTGTTTGGTAGTTTGAGTCCTAAATTACTGTGTTCTGTCGGTCAGAGACGGGATCATGGCATCAATAAGCGCTCCTGTGGTGAACGCGGTGGGTGATGAATCCTGCAAAGCTCTAACAAAAGCTGATTTAAATCTATTTGCTGTCATGCCCGCCGGAGTAACTTCCCGTAAGACATCGCCAGCATCCACATACCATGTTTTGCTGTCTTTTGACACCAACATTCCCTGGTGTGATCTAGCCACAACATCTGGGCCCCTGTTCACATAATGCGGCCAGAAAGGATCGGCGACTGTCATTACTTTATAGGCTGCCCCATAAAGCGCCACAGCATCCGCGGCGGATATTTTTGCCAGCGTATTCCCCGGCTGAACCACATATAGCTGGTCAGAAGACGGTCTTTTAACAACATACGATCCTGGACGGAAATTCACAGCTCCGGGATAAGTTGATGGCACTGGCAATGCATCAAAGCAGGCCTGGGTAATTGATTTGTAGCCGCCATAAGTTTCGACAGAATTCCAGCTCTTAAACTCATCACCTGAAGGGAAATACAAAATCTTTAGATCTTTATTTACAGAATAAATAGCTGGTTTTCCTGTTACTTTTACCATGTCACCTGAACCCAAAGTTGGGCATCCAGCTGCTGTTGCCAGTTCTTGAGCGGTTGAGGGCGCAGGAGGGGTGACCGGAGCTGTCGGAATAACGGATCCGCCACCACCTACAGGAATAGCTGTCCCGCATGCATTGGTACTGCCGCTGGCGGCAGCCCAATCGGTTTCAACACTAAAAAGATTTCTCCCCTTTACACGGAAACTATGAGAAGTGCCGCAGTTTATACTGCCAGTACCAAAAGACGTGCCTGTAATCCACCCCGAATTTGTTCCGGCTGTTATGTCTTCTGCGTAGTAACCAGTGGCATCGCCTGTCCAACTTAAAGATAGACTATTCGCCGCCGACGATACCGAGACGGACGATGGAGCATTGGCTGCAGTTTGTACATCTCCTGTGCTAGTAGATGTGGCTGCGGCTGTGCCATCTCCGTTTCTGGCAATTACCATAAAATTATACTCTGCATTTGCCGTGAGACCAGTGATTGGAAAATTTGCGCCCCAGGTTGATGTCGTTTGCCAAACAGGAGAAGTGGTAGCAACACCACTTGCATTGTAATAATAAAACGGGTTTCCATTATCAAAAATTGCGTATTGAGTAGTAGAAGGATTCCCGCTCAAATCATTTATAGTTAATGGTATAGTAGAGGCGGTTGGTGTCCCCGCTGTCGGCGCGCTACTTGTGGCGGCTAGGGTATACACTCTTGAAGAAGTGGCAAAAGTTGAAGTCGCTACAGGAGTAGAGCTGACAGAAGCGACCGCGAACCAATACGGGGTATTAGTAGCTAAACCAGTAAAAGTATAATTGACTGTGGTTGAAGGAATTGTAGAAGTAACGAGAGTAAATGTTATTCCATCCGTAGATTGATTCACCACAAAATACATTTCATCTCCTCCAGCCCCCTTTACCCAATTGTATCGTATGGAAGTTACGGCTATATTACTGGTAGAAGTGGTAGTTGGCTCAGCTGATGCCGCGCTAGTATAATCCACTTTTAATAACACAAATACGCCTAACAACATTAAGCCTAAAATTCCCAAGCCCAAAAGGCCGACCCGTATTTTTCTCATAATTTAAAATTTAATTTAAACAAACTCCAAACATAGTGTAGCATGTTTTAGCAAACCGAGATACACGCCCTGTGGATAAACACAAAAAACGACCCCGATTCATGAGGCCGTTCTTTGACTAAAAATCTATCGCATTTCAATCTTAAACTCCAATCCATTTTCTCCAAGCAATTCCTTGGTGTCCCAGTCATAAACTCTGATTCTTACCAAATAATTCCCTACCGCCAAGCTGGCTGGCACCGGTTGCGTAAATATCGCGTCTTTTCTCTCACCGACTGCCATTGTCAACTTGCCACTGCTGGAATTTATTACTTTCCCCTTGCCGTTTACAAGCTCTCGCACCATTTTTACAGTATGAGCCTTTCCATTATTATTTAGGTAAAAATACTTCATCTTAAAATTTGCCGGCAAACCAACAATTGTCTTAACTGCGGCAAGATAGGAAGAAACAAAATCAACATTTGCGCCGGGCTGAAGAACGCGCCCGAGAATAAACTTTTTTACTTTGAGTTTTTCAATCATTATCTTGAAACTATTTTCGTCAATTAGTTTGTTTGTGGCAACGTTGTAGACTCGCACTCTTTCAGTATATTTGCCGGGTTGCAACTTCTTGCTCAACACATCCTTAATGCTTGCCTTAAATACTTTACCTGGCTTAAGAACTCTTGTGGCAGTTGATTTTGCGACCTCTTTGCCTTTACTGTCTAATAATTGCCGCACGATTCTTACTTTCAATGATGACTTAGTTTCATTTTGATACTGATAAACAAATTTCAAAGTTGAACCTGGCTGATATGAAGCCGTGGCGACTTTAGTTATTTCAACCGAAGACGCCAGATTGCTCACGACTGCTTCAATTATGGCCGGTTTTGTAGTTTCAACCGGAGTTACCACAAGTTCAACCGGCAACTTAATCGGCTCTGTGTTGGTTTGTTTGACAGAAACAGGCACTGGTATGCCGTATGAAACAGCTGGGCTGGCAGCGGCAGCGGCTGCGGCTGGTGCAGCGACTACCGGTGGCACGTATGCGATGACGAAATCCGTGAAGTGGTCCACTTGGCCTGTAATCGTATTATTTGTCGCGTCAACCGTGAAACCGCCCTCCACAGGAACATAATCTCCTTTTTCAGATGAATAATACATCAGTTTTAGATCACTTTCGGAAACGCCAGATGGTACCTGACTAACCATACTTGAATAGTCAATCTGAATTTCTGCATTGCCTGTGAGGTCTTTGATTGAAGAGTCGCCAGTAGCGGTAATTTGAAATGTTGCATTAGACAAAGCATCAAAACCACTAGTATCTGGCGCAGTATATGTCTTTTCCAGATTTATTGTAACATCGCCAGATGTTGTCTGAAGCACTCCTTCTCCGGCGCTAAGTTTAATTCCTGAAGCGGAAGAATCGTTGATCAACCCGCCTGAATCAGATGAGATTACGCCGCTGGTTGATGTTGGAACTCTAGTGCTATCGCTGGTCAAGCTGAAATTGTTACCTGTTGAATTTGACCCAGAAACTGTAACAGTGCCTGTTTTTATTGTTTCCGCTGAACTGGGGCCAACCGCTTCAACGGTCCAAGTTCCATCTGTTACTGGTAAAGAATAATGGCCTGTTGAATCAATAGCGGCTGTTACTACTGTGCCAGAGGCGTTCGTAGCCCAAGCATAGCCATCTGTAATGGTTCCGCCAGAAGAACTGCTTACATATCCTTCTATGGTTCTGTTGGTTGGGATAAGCGCGCTTTGATCCGGACTAGAACCGCCAAAATCATAGGCAACAGTTGTTGTGGAAAATGTAGCTGTCTGGCTAGCTTCTCCAGGCACATAATTAGCGATGTCTGTTGATACTGCATATGTGCCTGATTTAATATTTACACTATATGTGCCACTAGCATTAGCAGAAGCAGTCTCCACTACTCCGGTGCTTGTGTTTGTAAATGTTACAAGCGCTCCAGCCAACACAGTTGATGTGGACTCACTGCTATAAATTGTTCCTGTCACAGTCACAAATTGATTTGTTGACACTCCCAAATTCACAGTGCTGGTGGCGCCAGCCGCAACCGAACCTGTAAATTTACCAACACCAAATACATCAATAAAATAATTGTATGTAATTCCTGATTCTACCGTTAGAGAGGCCGTTGAGTTAAGCCCTGTTACCTGCTTGGTAACACGTTTTGTTTTATCGCTTTCATTTTTTAACTCAACAAAAGCATTCATGCCAGATGTCCCACCGGTGAAAACAAAATTAATGGTGCTTGTGGTAGAAACTGTAATATTTTGTGTTGCATCAGCCGTTGCCACGGCCTTGGTCGCGCTCAATTCTCCGTAAGTTGAATTTAACGTGCCTATCCTATATGTTTTACTGCCTAAAACTTTTACTGAATAAGCGCCGTTACTATCTGTAACTGTGCCTCGTTTAATACCGCCAGCAACAGGTCTACTATTCGCAGAGTCCCATTCTTCTATAAACAATGGAGAGTTCGCGAGGTTGGTGGAACCAACTGTCACGCTTCCGCTTAAAGTGTAACAAGTCGCTGAAGAAGGTGTAATATTTTGGCTTGACTGGCTTTCGGTTGTTACTGTGACTGTTGTGCTAAACGACCCGCAAGTATCACCAGACTTGCTTGGTGGCAATTCCGCCTTTACAGTCCATGTTCCGGCGTCAACATATATGGAGTAACTGCCATCGGACGCTGTCTGGCCGAAAGCCGAATTCCCAGAAGAATTTATTGCAAAAACCGGAGCAGAAGCAATTGCGTTGCTGTTTGAATCCAAAACTTTTCCAGAAATTGTATAACTGGCTTTCTTTAATGTCAGAATCAAAGGATTGGCACCTGTGACTTGTTTTCCGTCTATATATATGTCCGGATCAGTTCCGGCATCGCTTCCATCAGTTCTTACTTCAACCTGCTTAAACGAAGGCGGCATGCCGTCTTTAAACGCGCCAATTTCATACGAACCATAGTCGGAAACAGATAAACTGAACGTGCCTGAAGCATTGGTTGTGCCAAAGACAGGCGCGCTAAAACCTTGTCTATGCATAAAAACCTCAATGTTGGACAGCGCATTCCCAGAGCCGTCCTTTACTGTGCCAGACACTGTCTTGTCAGCGGTTCCAAAATTAAATGTAATTGTGTCAGTGCCATCATTAAATGTAACCCCTGGAGGCAATGGCATAGAAGTCGGACGACTTAACCCTGGCGTTCCTCCGCCTAAACCGCTCACCTCAACATCAACTGAAGAAGGCGGGACGCCGGGCAGGGCTTTAGGCTTAGACGCAGATGCGCCTTTTGGCATGCCAGGACCAATCCCAATAAACCACCGACCATTAGACGGCAACTTGATCGTGTATCCTGCCGCGAGAGTTGTGGTGACGCCTGTCAGATTCTTCACAACAAATTTTCCGGGACCGCCTGCGAAAATATCCATGTCAGCGCCATTAAAATTTGAAATGCCGGTAATTTTT
>ERZ1292629.539-Hain-H43-01um-R1-539-length-41647-cov-18_pt3 | contig 35845 bp, 41 predicted proteins | sample MGYA00564399_ERZ1292629 | MGnify/ENA primary metagenome ERZ1292629 (study PRJEB36523, sample SAMEA6512636) | groundwater metagenome | collected 2019-01-08 | study: AquaDiva: Metagenomics assemblies of 32 groundwater samples
TTTCAACAAAGAAAGCGCGCTCCTATCCCAGAATTCAACCTGCGCCGCAGGGTTGCATTCACACGTCGGTTTAACGGTAAACCCGCCAAGTGGTCCTCGGATTATTCTCGCTGGCTTGCCGCAGTTCTTGCAGGGGGCCGCGTCGAATGCTCTGGAATTTGGTTCGGTTGGTCTCATAATTGGTCGGTTCATGGTTATCAGGTGTGTTGAGTGGTTGCAGGTTCTTGCTCATTTACGAATCTCAGTCCTAACGAAGCCTTCAATTCTGAACGCTGGCCGCGAAGCGGTTTAAGCTGTGCGCGGAGTTTATCATTCAACATAAGGACGCCCATAGCGTCTCTGCCGACCGAGCTTTCAAGTCTCAGGATTTCCTTCTCAACAAGCTCAAGTCGCTTCATGGACTCCCAGAATCCCTTACCGTTGGTGGATGCGTTTTTCTCAGCCACCCGGTTTGCCTCTTTTACGTTCCAAGTCATTAACTTAGAAGTCCAACTTTGGATTGGCCTGTTAAATGGGTCTATCCACCCTATTGACTCGTAATGGTGCCAGAAGGTTTGGGCGAGTTCAGGTTTGACACCGTGCATGTCGGCAAACGCTGTTACTTCTGGCAATGTTGGACTTTTTAGGCCCTCGGCCATATGGGGGTGTACTTCTTCTGGCGGGGGCGATGGCGATGGCGATGGCGATGGAGGCGTGCAAGGTGACAACATCTTGCTGTCAAGCTGACAACAATCTTTGATTTCCGGCCATTTTGACGCTGTTCTGGGTCTTTCCGTCCAATTTGTGAACTGCAGGAAGCGTTTTCCGGTGTTGGTTTTGTAAAACACCAATAAATGGGCTGCTGCGAGTTGTTGGCAGAGTGACAACACCATGACAACATCGACTTGCTTGGTTGGGTTTTGCTCATTCCAAACAGCGAAACAAGTGCCATGAATAACGCTCGCCCGGCCGTCATAGCGTCCGTAATCATCCACCACCGTCAGCAGCCGCGTGTAGAGACTTTGCGCCGGCCAATCCACTGAGTTGTATTTCTCGCTCGTGGTTATGCCTGGTTTGAAGAATCGTTGCGGCATATCACTTAGCGTCGAAGCGGGCCTTGAGAATAGCCCTAGTTGTTGTGTCGCCGCCGATCATGGCAATGGCTTTAGCCATTCCAACAATGTCGTGCTGGCATAAATCCAAACCCACCTTAAGATTCCCCATCAGCATCTTAAGGTCTCCCGCGCTCAAGTTGGCGGCAATCTCGGATCGGAAATACTTGTTGGCGTCATGCCAAACCTTGTGGCATTCAGCACAAAGGGCCAGCAGGTTATGGTCGTCGTAATCCCAAGGCTCCATCCCAGGCTCGTAATTGATATGGTGAATCTGGATGTTCTCTTTTTGTTGCCTGCAGGACCGGCACCAACGCCCGTTGTCGCGGTAATATGCCTTAACCCGGTCTTTCCATCGGGCATCACCGAGTTTTCGGTTGTAGGGCTTGGCTTGGAATATATCTGCTAAGGCTCTCATACGAACAAAGCAAAACGCCCCCAGCAAACCACGGAGGTGACCGCCGAAAAGGGTTCCAGAGCGAGCGCGCTGGAGAAACGGCAACCGTGGTCTGCGGGGGGCATTCTGATTGTTCGCAATGCCCTTTTTATTATAGCTCGGTCAAAGCTCATGTTTCAAATATGTCACGGCTCGCTGCTGGAGTCACCTTGGGATTGCGGGAATTTTTCATGCTTTTACTCCGGCGCCAGGCTCCCGTCTCGGCGGCGTGGCACCCATGGCACAAGGTCATTATGTTGTCGGCGGCGTGCGAGCCGCCTTCCGAAAACGGAATGACATGATGATATTCCGGTTTGGTCGGTTTTGCTTCCCACCATTGACGGCGATATAAGAACGCCGCTTCTGAGCCTCTCCACTTCTTCACCTCTTCCCGATAGTTCCATCCGCATTTTTGGCAGACTTCTTTGTCCCGCTGCTTGACGATTGAGATTGCTTCTTGCGGACAATGCTCCTGGTAACATTTTTTGGAGCACCAGGTTTCGCGGTTCGGCGGAATTGCACCACCGCAGCCTCGGCAGACATACTTGCCGTCAGGCCCGCGTTCCAGCGGAGGGTAGCGAGGTTTCCTCATGTCATAAATTGTCGGCCTAAATCAGGGTCAAATCCTCCGCCGTTCGCTGGGCCATTGCGGCAAGCTGGACAAGCTCAGATAGCATTTTCTCCTTAGAACGTTCGGCGCGTTTGAGGCGCACTTGTTCCCAAAACTCCTCGAGTTCTTCAAGAATGACCGCGTAGCCCTCATGCAGACAGTTTATTGGCGGATGCTTCCCTCGCGCAAATGCGAGTTCGTTCATTACCATTTCGTTGAATTTAGCCATAGTTTTATTGAGTCATTGAGTTAAAAAGTGTCGGCCTAAAGCGGTCTCACACCTTTGTTGCCTCCGCTGAAAGATAACGAATGCGCTTTCCGTGTTTCTCGGCATAGTCAATTTCTGACCTTGTTGACTCGCCGATGTATCCTCCCACATTAAGGACGAGCACCTCATCAGAAAGGGGTCATACACCAAAGGCTGATTCATTGAGATGCCGAACAACGCATTCATTTGTTTCTTCGCCGTCCGGCCAAACGGCCACGAGCCGCATGTCGCCATTGAGCATTATTTCTTCGCGCACCGTTGGGGGTGCCTCGTGTCGAATGCGAGCCGCTTCCTTTCCGCCGTACTCCATCAGTTCGCGGGCTAGAATAACGGCATCCTCGAATGTCAGCGGTTTATTCATTTTGCCAGTGGCCGAAAGGGTCATTTGGTTTTCCGCTTCTTGGTTGCGCCGCTCAAAGGTTTAGGTTTCACGCTAAATTGCGACACAACGCATTGAGTGTTTGTGCAATGGTATTCGCCAGCTTTCGGCAAGTCAGCGAACACTGGGATTCCAGGTTTATCGCAGAGCGGGCATCGAGGGCGGATTATAATGCTCATTTGGTTTTAGCCTTTTGCTTGGATTTCGCTGTCGGTTCTCCAATACGATGGATGTTCAAGATTGAGCTTGTGCAATTCCTCACGGGTTTTCTGGACGGTTCCAGCCGTGGCCGATTTGTCGCACATAAAAACACCTTGCCAGCACGATGCTTGCAGGCATTTGTCGCAAACGGTAATTAATTCTTTTTCGTTCATTTGGTTAGTTGGTAAACTGTTCTCTGGCCCGTCCTGCCGGGCTTGCCGCGCTTGACTATCACTGCCGAGCCGCTGCGAACCATGCCGCGAAGAGCGCCGTCGATTTGGTGGCAAGGTCGCTCAACCCAGGTCGCTGCTTGGTACGCGCTAAATGGCGTGTCAGAAAATACCTGGCTGAATGAACGGATGGAGCAGACTATCTTACCATACTTCCTTCCCGACTTCTCGCCGGGCCGGGTCATGGCTTGGCGGTAGATTTGTCCTTTTCTTGGCATCACTTCTCCCTTTTTTTGAGACACTTAGGGCAACTTACGGCTTTCCACTTTTCGCTGGAGTTGGGAAGTGTCGGCCAGAAATAAATCCCACACAATGTCCACTCTCCCGCCGGTTGGTTAGTCTTGTGAACTATCGGCTTTTGTCCTTTGCGCGGCATAGTCAGGTTAGCGGTGGTTCCCCGGTGCACGGATCGCCGCCGCATTTCGGGCATGGTTTGTATGATGCGCCCAGGTACGACTCATACTCCCTGGTAGTGACCCTTCCGGACCCTCCGCACACCTCACACCAATTCGGGTCCGAAAGCGGGTCGTCTTCATCTTCGGATTCATCGAATGGGTCACTGTAGCTTTGTCCTCGTCGCGGCATATCACGGTATTAGGTCGTTTGGGTCGCTGGTCACTTTGCCGACTACCGGCACTTCATCCACAAACGGAGGGAAGTCTTGCTCCGCGGCCATCATCCAACTTTCTGGCGAAACTATTGTCCACCCGCGAATGTTCTGCGTCCCCCAGTCGTAGTCCGGCCAGATGCCCGTCGCCAGGCATTGGCAATAATGCCGTAGGGCGCCGATAATGAAGCGCCGGCCCGCTTCTTGGAACTCATTCGACAGCAGACGGCGGCCAGGTTCGTAGGGCGGCACGTTCTCGCTGAGGACGTGCAGGAAGTCCGTCCGGTCCTCGCCGGTTGCAGCAACGTAGAGCCACAAATACAGCGTCGCCTGGATGTGGTAGCCGCGAAGAAAAACTTCGCGCTTCCAGAAGGCGGGCTTGCCATTACGTATTGTTTTGAGGTCGGCGATGCAACGACCGTAAAACTCGACGGACTTATCCGGCACCAGATCGATCAGTCCTTTGACAGGCACGATAAGATTGGTGTCTCGATCGTGGTATTCGGCCTGCACGAACACCTGCCGCTCGGAGCAGTTAATCAGCGCGTCAATTTGCGGGTCATCGTGCAGGCGCTTAACGGCATCCTGGGCGCCGAGCAACTCGCAAGGTTTGACAATGGTTTTGCCGACTTGCTCCGCTTTCCAGGCTTTGCAGTGGTTTGCGTTAAAAGTCCACGGCTTAGGCTCGCCGGTTTTTGTGTCGGGGTAGGTCTCTGGCGTGACAGCAAAGCGCTCTCTCATGTGCATCGGCGTCAGAGCCAGCGCATCAACGAGCGTTCCCCATTCCGTTGCATCCGTGTCCTTCTCCTCCTCGCCTCCGAGTTTCCACTTGCGCGGGCAGGCGGCGAATTCTTTAAGAGAACTATTAGACATCATAAAGTCTTTTGTCCCGCGCTGCCCCTTAAGCGTGTGGTAAACGGTGGGATCAAAGTCAACACCGACAATCTCCGCGTTGGTAAACGGGTTTTTGAGTTCTAGTGTTTCCATTTTATCCCTCCATTGCTTCCTTGAGGTCTTGGCATTGCTTCCTTGAGGTCTTGGATTATCTCTTCCAGGTGGAGAACCTCTTCGTCCCTTTTCCTTATTTCAACGCAGACCGGGCAATCTCTTCCCTCGAAACAAACCTCTTGGTGTCCAGAGTCGCATAGATTCAGATTCATTGCGTCACCTTTCCATCGTCCACCACGAACACGCCGATTTCCGGCGGCACGGTCGCCGGCCTCTCGCCGACTATGGTTGCCAGGATGGTTTTCTTTTCCGCCTTCGCACGGTCAACAAACTCAAAAATGGACTTGCCCAGTGATTCGGCCCGGTCGATAAGCGACAGGTCGAATCCCTCCGGGTAAAGCTTCGAGAGTTCGCAGCTCAGAGTCATAATCTGCGAGTCTGAAATCATGCCGGCGGTCGCGCCCTGGTAGATAAAGTTTCCGGCCTCGTCGAATTCCAAGCCATCAATGCCGCATGTCTTGGAAATGCTCTTGAGTTTCTTCATCTTCTCCGACTTAATTTCGCGGCCTCGCTTTTCCAGCGCGGACAAGTTCATCTCGTCAACGCGCTTTGCCTCTGCGCGTTTCACATTCCACTGGTATTGTTCTGCCCGCACATTTTGCGCCCCGGCGTCCTGGAGTTGCCTTTCGAGTTCGGCGGTGTCTGGCGCAGCCGGCATCTGGAGCTCGTCTTGCTTGGGGTGCTCGGCTAACCATGTCGCGGTCTCCGATACGTTTGCCAGCAAGTAATCCATGTTTGCTTTAAGGTCAGCAATCTGTTGCTGTGCAAGCGCCTTCGATTCTTCCGCGCGACGAACCCGCGAATTATGCTCAACAGCATCCCTGTTTTTTACGCTGACCTTGACACATTCGGCAGAATGTTTTCCCCGGACGGCAACCAGTTTGGAGCGTACGGCGTCAACGTCTACTCGATCGACTGGAGCCAAGTCAATCTGCCCATAGCCGAAAATCTTGGCCCGTAACTGTTGTGCATCTCGCTGGCTATTAAACAACTCGTTGTCCAGTGCGGTAGTGTCCACCGCGAAAAGCTCAGTGAAGTATTGCGCCCGCTCCAGCTCCGACTTGTTGCGGAGAAAATCCTGGTCGAGCAGGAACGGATTCAGGAAGCGCTTGATCTCGTTGACTGGCGAAGAAACGGGCTTGCCGTTGCGGATGAAGATTACCGGCCTGGCCTTTGTTACCCCATCGGCGGCCCGGTAGAACGACCGCCCGATCATGCCGCCGTCGAAGTGTAACTCGATGGCGCCCTCCTTCTCTTCGTGCCGGATGATGTCTGCCGGGAATGCCCCGCCACAGACCCATCGGACACAGTTGAGGATCGTCGATTTCCCCATTTTTATCTCCCCATAGAAGAGGATTAGGGGCTTATCAATGGTGATTGTGCTTTCGGCAATTTTGCCGATATTCTTGATGCTGAGTTTGGTTGGTTTGATGTTCATGGCTGTTGTTGGTTTTCCCTCTGCTGCCCAAGCTCGATTTCGATCCTCTCAATTGCTGATTCGACTTCCGGTAGAGTCATTTCCGCAAATGTCTGATTCTCCGGGATGATCCCCCAGGCGATTAACTGCTGTTCAGCGGCGGAGCATGTTTTACCGTCGCCTCGGAAGGGTTTGCACAGCGCCCACAGCCGCGCCTTGGCGGCCTTCAGCGGGTCGGCGGGTGGTTTGGTAGCCGGTGCGGCGGTCGGCTTGTCCTGGGGCACGGCTGTCGCAATAGTGCCTCCGCATAGTCTGTAAATGGCTTCCCCGTGTTCAAACTTGAATTGCTCCCCGTTCTTCGGTAGTGCTTCCAGTATCGAACGATGAGTGAATTTAGTGCCCTGGCCGTAGGGCAGAGCAAACGAACAATAACCTCCCTCGCCGGCATCATTGCACTGAACCAAGCCAACGGCGATTGCCGTCCGAGTCAAGCCGGATTCCTGAATCGGGCTTTGAAAGTCATCCGGCTTGGATGTTTTGACATTGAACTTCTGTTTGGCCTGGAAGAGCAGCACCATGTTAGTCTTTGAGCTTGTAACTTTGTTGACAAGCTTTTGGTGCGTCCAAGGTTTAATATGAGCCGCCGCTGCCGCGCTTGCTCGATTCCGCTTCCCATCGTCACCGCCAGCCATTCGGTCTAGTTCCTCATTTTTTAGGTCCAAGTAACCGCCGTCAGCATCCCATGCCTGTGACATAACATCCTCGATAATGGTCAGACATCCTTGATCTTCGAGCGACTCCGTTGCTGCCACAACGCGCAGCGGGTTAAAAGGTGGGTCAATATGAACGACGCGAAATCGGGCCAGCCAATCGTTGGCAGCACCGCCGTATTTTTGCACAGCCATTTTAGCCACTGTATCTATAGCCCATCCAGACCTGTGACCTTCACCGTCAACCCATCCGATTAAGCCCTTGGGTGTAATGCCTACCGCGAATATCCCTGCGGTGACACTTTTCCCGCCTCCGACGCACCCGAAAAATCCGAATCGGATTGCCTGGGTGCTTATCATTGGCTGTTCCACTTTTAGGCCGTTCTTAAAATCTTCAACTTGCTGTCGCCAGTTCACTTCGTGGCCTTTCCTTTCGCGTGTCGCGTTATCTTCAACGCAACGGCGCTTTGTTCTTTCTCCCAGAGGTCGGCGCGGCGGTCGCCTTCGGTGGCCGCGTCTGTATCGGTGGCGACGTGTTCCTTTGCGTCGCTTTGGTCGGCTTCCTTCCCGTTCTCGTCGAGATAAAACTCGTCGCCGTTACAGTCAGTCACCGAGAAAACCCACCGGCGTGCGTCTGCTTTTTCCCAGGTTGGCATAGTTGATTACCCTTCGACTAGTTCGGTAAACGATTTGAAGTTTCTGACGACGTGCACCTTATGGCCCAGCAGCTCGGCCTGGCGCACGATTGCCGCTTGCTCTGGACGGAGTTTGCCGGCGCTCGATTTGCACTCGATGAAAAAGGTTCGGCCTCTGTCGGCGGCAATAATGAAGTCCGGTTGACCAACGGTGGCATAGGATTTGTGGGCCATAGAACAGTGGAACGCTATCCACTTCCGATCCATGCAGTAGCCTAAAATCCTCGCGTGCAGTTTGGCCTCCCGGTCTTCATCTCCGAACGCCGAGGCGCCGGTTGCCCCGTCGCAACGCGGCGTTAAACAACGCAGGCATTTCGCCCGGTTTTTCATGTTCCACTCGCCGCAGCGGCACTGGTATATTTCAGAAGGCGGAATGTTCATAATTTCAGCGCCGGCGATTCCTTCGCGCCCGCCTTGCCCGCCTTGCGCCCGCGCTTGCTGTAGGTCAGCGCACGGACTACCTGCACCAAATCGAGGTCGTCAACGGTGAGCTTGAGAAGTTCAACGGCCTTCTCGCCGTCAATTTTGGTCACAGCTATTTGGAAGCTCATGCACCCTCCTTAATCCAGGATTCTACCTGGTCGATCAGCGCAAGTCGGCGCTGGTATTCAGCCCGCAATCGCGCCAAGTCGCCACGCGGCGCCTGCTTGTCCAGTTCGTTTTGAATCCGCCGGCTCGCGTCGTGTAGCCTCTCAACAAAACCGGGGTTGAAGGGGTTGGCCGGCGCTTCCTTGGGCTTACGGGTCATCATTTCATCCCTTCCTTTTGGCGGCCTGTGAGCGCGTTTAGGTGTGGACTCCGCATCGTATTGTCGCTGGAGCTTTGCCGTCGCCTGCTCGGCGAGAGTTGGATTGACTGATGGCCTTTTCGCCTTCCGCGCAGCCATGCGCTTGAGCATTTCGGCGCTTTTTTGCTCCGGGGTCATTTTTGCCCAATAACCCCTCAGATTGGTTGAGCGTTGTAGGCCGACTGCGCTTTGCGGCGCGGGCGTCGGCGGTGTTGCTGTTTTGTCCATAGGTTTGTCCATTGCTTTTTGTTGTGGTTGTGCCACTTCTGTTGTTTTTCCCGGCTCGGATGTACGCTCTGGCGGCGGCCCGAACGGGTCTGCCGGGTTTGATGGAACCATGTAGGTGCGCTCTCGCGCCAGGGTGTGCGCCAAGATTTCACTTGTCGGCGCATCGTGCCAGGTTTCCGTCTCCATTGTTTTGGTTCCGAGTTCAGGTTTCATTGCTTGTTCTCTTTGTTCCAGTAGTCAGCGGCCGCCTGCCGACTGTGTTTCCACGCGTCATTATGAGGTGATTTCCAGTGCCGGTGGCAACCGCCATTTGGGCAGTCATATGCGAACAGCTTATGTCCGCTGTCCAGCGTCGTTTCGTGCCGCACCGGCGAAAAGCCGCAGTAACCACACCCGGCAACTTCTGGGCCCCACTTCTGAGCGCCGACAAGTTTTGACGAAACCGCAATACCGGGTAAGTTGTTCATTTTTTGATATGCATGAAAGACCATCGCTCCTTCTTCCATTGCGATTTGTCCTTTGTCGGGCAGGTGAGCTTCGCTTTCTCCCGCGCGGCGCAATCAGGGCAGAAGCCGTACGTGATTTCGTCCGTCGCGATTCCTGGGTTGTCCCACCGGACAATTCCCATGTCCGAAAACCACCAGCCGCACCAGGAGCATTTCCACCAGCGCTGGTGGTGCAGCTTCCACCCGGCCCAAGCCAAACAAGCCAGAGCGCTAAACAGGACAGCCAAGAAGGCAAGTGTTGTAATGGTGTTCATGTTCACTTTCCGTCCGCCTCGACTTGCGGCCATAACGTGTGATTGTCGGCCCGCGCCGGCCCTTTGCGTTGGGTGACTGCCGGGACGGCCCCTGGAATGTCGCGCACTCTCGCCAACCACCCGGCGAGGAATTTGATTAGGTCGCCGGCGCGGTCAGGGAATTTCTCCGTCATTATTTGGAGGTCGGCGTTTAGCTGCGCCAGGTCGCCCTTGAAAAGCTGGTCGTGCATCTCGGCTTGTTTGGCCATTTTTTCTTCCGGGGTCAATTGGTGACTCGCGGCTTTTGCCCAGTCCGGTTCGTCCGCCGGCGGTGCCGTCCGCCGCTTCACCAACTCATTGATCGCCTTGGCGGTGACGTGGCCGCCGGTTTCTTCGGCGGCTTGCTGGTAGGCTGCGGCCTTTTCTCCTTCGGGTAATTTTGCCAACTCCCGAGTTTGCGACTCTGGCAGGCTGATTTCACCAATTGGTGAAATTTCCCTGTCCACCTTGGCGGCGGTAAGCAGGCGGTAAAGGTGGGTTTGGGATTGAGTGAATTCAGCGGTGACACATGCACGCCAACTTTTATAGCCCAAGGCAATCCAACCTTGGCCCTCGTATAGCTCCATGACTTTTGCTCGCGTGTCGCAGAGGTTATTCTTTATCGAGTCCACGCACGCCTGAGCCTCTTCGGTGGTCATGGCTCGCTCTAGACTTGTCTTGGTTGTCTTTGGTGGCATCTTAATTTATCCTTATTTGGCTGATGAATATTTCCTGGTGTTTGATTCCCTTCTTGCTATTGCAGGATTTGCAGGACGTTACCCGCCCTAAGTGGTAATCCACTGTAATAGCTCTGGAGGTTCCAATAGACCTTGACAGACTGCATTAATTCATATGCCCGTCTGACTGAAAAACCAAACAGAGGCACTTCGCAAAGGTGCCGTATTTGGCGCGGTAAAGTTTCTCACTCCGGATTTCCAAAAGCTCATCAGCTTTTATGACCCATTCCGGCGGTAGCCTAAGATTCACCACTCGTTCACGCTCAAGTTCGGCCAGGCGGTCGAAGGCTTGGACGGTGGGTTTGTTGGTTTGGTTCATTCGGATTGAGCCTTTCTGAGCGCCAACGTGACGATGGCGGTCATTGTGCGGTTCGTCTTCTGCGCCTCCTTCCAGAGCCAAATGGTCAAGTCAGGGGGCAGTTTGAATGCCATTCTAATTTTGCTCTTTTTAGGTTTCGTTCTCATCTGACGCTAAAGATACGCCCGGAGGCATACGCGTTACAACAATTATTTTTAGGGCGTGTGCGCGAAAGTGCGTTTCGGTAAGCATTTAAAGGCCGCTCGTGCAACGTTATTTCGGTAGTGTCCTAATTTGAATTAACGCCTGGAGATTTTTGTGACTTTCGCCCAAAAGAATAAAATTGTTTTCTTCTCCGGGGTGACAAATTCTTAGGGGCCGCTCGCCTAATTGGCCATTTAATGGGATCAGAGGATTCTTATTATGCCAACGCTTTCTATTGTTGCAGTTTCCCGAAGCTATGCCTAATGTAACACATGCCGTTAAGCAGGACTGATTTTAAGGCGAAAGGCCGGTTTTATGGAAAACGTGTTGCCCCGTTTCATGGGAATTATGAATTGATTCAGGCTATTTACTGGCAAAACCCGTCCTTGTCCGTCAGGACAATACGAGAAGTGATTCGGGCGCTGACCTGGAATATCCGGCAATTGCTCGCTGCCGGCCAGGTGGTCAACTTGGATGATTTTGGGCGGTGGGGGTTCGCCAAACGTACAGGCCGCAAAGTGCTTTTCACTGGGGAAGATTCGCCCGATAGCGTGTACGTGAAGTTTAAGCCTTGCATCAAAATGCGCCAAGAGGTTCGCAAACTGCCGCCCGATATGGTGCGGGCTAAAATCATGTTGCCTGGTGAGGCCGCCGCTAAATTTTATGTCAATATGTAGATTCGTCAAAATTGGACAACCGTATGGATTCTATAACGAATGTCGCCATGACGCGGAAAGTGCGTCCGACGTTTGCGAATATCTCAAGGGAAAACACCAAGGATTAGCCTAGTGATGACCGACCCCGCCACAAAACCCGATAAACCGACAGAGCAGCAGGTTGACGAAGCACTGGAGGCGGCCAAGGGCAGCAAGGTGTACGCCGCCGTATTGTTAGCGTGGCCTGTGGTGAAACTGTCCGGGTTTCTCCGCGACCATCCCGCACTAAAGGAAAAGTGGGCTGACCGCATCGACATTCAGGTGCCCAATGACACCGCCACCCTGCACCGGACATTGCCCCCGCCGATCCATCCTGTTGTCCAAGACAGCAGCAGTAGGGCGACGATAAAGGATGTGACGGATGAGCAGATTTCAGCGGCGATGGCCAAAGAGGATGACTTATTCAAGAAGGGGCTGTCGGTGCTTTGTGGGGGAAACGACCAGCGCATCGAGTTGGTGATGGCCATGCAACGCATTGCCCGTGTGCATTTTAGCTCAACGATTGCGGCAACTTATGGGGGCACGTTTTCCAATTACCTAGACTTAATGCTGGAAAAGAAATCGGTGCTGGATAAACGCTTAGACCCGATCCGAAATGCGATGGCCGATTTCGCGAACCTGCCGCTAGGGAGCGATCAACGCGAGTTGGTGCGCAAGGAGGAAGCGAGCCTGGCGGCGCAGGTGCGCGAGCTTGGGGCGGAAATGATTTCAATTGCCAAGGTTATGTATAGCAGCGCCATGGTACAGGCTCAAATGCGAGGCCGGGACCGGAAGAATAAAAAACTGGGCTTCAAACAGAAAGCCGCCGCCGAGCAACCGCCGGCCAAACCGACAGAGGGCTGATCATGAAACAAGATCGTCTTAAATCTGCGTTGAATGGGCAACTCACGGAGTTTCTCGACGGTTATTTTCTGGTGGGGTTTGATACATCCGGCGATTGCGTTCTTTGTTGCAATGTGCTGGACGCCAAGACAGCCCTAGCCATTAACAACATATTGAGTGGCATAATGTCGCAGGGGGGAATATCAGTTGAAGTCGCTGACGGATGAAGCATTAGAAGAACTTGCGCTAGAATTCCAGCCACCAGAGTACGAGGCGGGGCAGTCGCCGTACGACAAGTATTTGGCGGGGTGGCGCCCGCGAATGGAGACTACTCAAGCCAGAGCTTACAACAACCGGCGGGCAATATATTTTCTTTTTTATGGAGGCCGGGGAAGCGGCAAAACCTGCCTGGCTTTGGACATGCTGGTTGAACACTGTTTCCTGAATATGAATGCCGTGGCATTTGTTATTGTAAGAGAAGTCGGGCAGAGCAAAGACGGAGGGGCGTGGGATAAGCTCGTCAACTTCACACTTCCACGATGGAAATCGGGAAACCGAAATCCCAAGACGGGTGAGAGTTACGATAACGGCATAGACCTGTATTTTGAACAACCGCGTTACGATCCTGAGACGAAAAAACCATTTATCTGGATCGGGAATAGGTATGGCGGTGGCAGTAAGATTATAAGCTTCAGTCTGCCTATCGGAGCGCATGTCGAAGATAAGATTAAAGGCAGGGAGGCGAGTTTTATTTTGGTGGACGAGGCACAGACATGCGAAGGCAACGCCTATTTTTATTGGGTAATCCAGCAAGTCGGGCGGAAACACGACATCGAAGGGACTCAACCGGTGATCTATTGCTGCAACCCAGAAGGGCCGAGTCATTGGCTTTATCCAATATTCCATCCATTTAATCCCGATACTGGGGCAAGGGTTGATGAAGAGAGCGGAGAAGCTGACGAAGATTACGCTACTTACCACGTTCCCATACAGGAAAATATCAACAATTTGCCGGACGGATATTATGACCGGGTTCAAACAGGTTGCCGTGGGAATCCGATATTTTACAAACGGCTGCTCCTGGGTGAATGGATCGACATGCCGACCGGGGAGGCGATGTTCGCGGAGGTGTTCAGCCGCAGTCGGCACGTGCGGGGCGATCTCACCAAACTCATCGGTCTTGGGCCGGTAAAGGGGCATCCAATCATACTCGGTTACGACCTCGGCCCGGCGCACAGCAGCATTCACTTCATGCAGATGTTGCCTACAATAGATAAACTGGTGTGGCTGGTATTCGATGAGTTGAACTATGTCGGGCTGTACATGCCCTATCAACGCATCGTTCCGCAGATATTAAAGCGCATGGATTATTGGCAGGAAATGGCCAGATGCAAGTTTGAGTGGGAGCACATCTCTGACAACAGCGCCTTCAACCAGGTGCGGACTGATGGATCGTATGATGCAGCGGAGATTGAGCAACTGAGCGACGGACGCATTGGCCTAAAAGAGGCTCCCAAGGGGCAGGGCAGTGTGCCTGGGAGAATGAGGATGCTGATGGAAATGTTTGCGCAGGATGAGATTATCATATCCGCCATGTGCCCCAAAACAATCGACATGTGCGAGTATATGCAGGGGCAGAAGCCGACTAAAGACCAGTACAATCCCGACGGGGCGCTTACCCCCAGCAAGACAAGCCCGCACAGGCACGTTGCCGACAGTGTTACTTACCCGATGTGGTATTACCGGGTTGGCTCTGGGCATCGTCGTTTAGAATCCACGCAAACAGAGAGTCGCATAGTCAGATTCGGCCAGCGCGATTAATTGTTGCGCAAGTGATCCACTAGATATAAGGTAGCAAATGACTAATTCAATAAGGCTGGATTGTGCGGGGAATCCTGCGCTTCAGGAATATTTCGCACGGAAAGAGACGGGGGACAAGTGCGAGATAACCGTCGTATTCACCGTGAAAGAGAAAACCGAGGATGTGGTGGAGGGCAGTCTGAGCCGGGTGGAACTGCCGGGCGAAGATGAGCCGGCTGAAACAACGGGGGATGAGCCGGCGAGCATAGTGCTGCGGGGCGGCAAGAAAGCGATGGAGAAAGAGAGTTATTAAGGGGCAGGTGCGTGAAAGGCGGGATATGGCATGGAACACCCCCATTGGCTTACCTGGTGCGGCGGCACTACGAAAAACTCGGACTTCACCTATGGGACAATGCCAGAGTGGCGCGACTAGCTCGTATGATGCACTGCACGCCGGAAGAGATTTGCGCCTATGCCGGCATTTCCAAGGCCAACTTCGATGCGCGGTGGAAGCGGGGCAAATGGCCAACCGAGAACGGGCTAGTGTTCACCCTGCTAGAGAGCTTTTGGTTGGAGCAATTTATGGGGATAAGGCGCCAACCGGTGATTCCGATAGGGCGGATAATAATTGATGATGAAACCTGAAAAGCAGAGCGTAATCTGGATTCACATAAAGAAAACGTGGTTTATTCCGACCCATATCTCTGCCGGGATAATCGAGCAGCAAGGCAGGCGTGGCAGCAAAAATTGCAGGTACATCGTGATGATTTATAATCCCAGATCGGTCGTGCGCCGGTCAACGCTGTTGTCGGCGATTCTTGAAGCACACATCGAGGAACATCCATGATTGACTACGACATCTTAGCTAAGTGCGGCACAACTGATGATAGGCTGCGGCAGGTATTCACAGCCGAAATGCCGGCCCGCCCGGAGGAGCTTACCGAAGAGGAACGCGAGCGGATCAAGCGCGACATCAAGACCCGCGAGATATGGGAGACGCAAATCCGCGACAGGCTGGAAGAGCACATCAATTTCTCGCTGAAGAATCAGGCGCTTTACGGGGCGGTCGATCTGGCGATGGACGCGGCGCCAATCAACAAGGAGACCTATCCGCTGGTGCTTTATGCACAAGGCAAGCTAGACCAAGGCTCCTGCATCCAAGCCCTAACCGACCTGAAGTGTGCCGAGCAATATGTCACCAAGGACGACAAGGGGAAGGAACATATTGAATTGCAAGCCTTTCTTGAAACGGAAATCAATATCATCCGGAGTTTTGTTAAGCGACGGAAAGCGGCACAGGATGCCAAATATAATTCACTCTGGCCCTTCTATCCATACGAGTCCAGATCGACGAGTTTGGTCGGGAAACTACGGGCTGATGCATGGTCTCAGAGGGTGGACATCATGGCCGATCAGTTAGGATACCGGCATCACGATTCGCAAGTGCTACGAGACATGCTCTTGTACTGCCATTCAGTGGACTTTGTAAGAGCGGCCTGGGAACGGGAAGTGCAATGGCAACGGAAGTTTACTCCTGGGCTTGATACAGACAAGGTGGAATACGAGCCTGTCGTGGTGAAGGAAGGTTTGAATTTTGTGAACCCGCATCCGACGCGGATATTCTGGGACGCGGCCTACCCGCTCAGCAGCATTAACAACGACAATGGCTGTGATTATATCGGGTATTGGGACATCGTGCCATACCGCGCAGCCAAAAACAATCCTGCCTATTTCAACAAGCAGAAGATCAATTTCTCTACAGGTTTCGTCAGTCTGCTTTCCAATTACTCGGTGTATTTCACGCAGTATTACGACCGGGTGACGATCCCGGAAACTGAATATGCAGGGAACCCCGCACTTGAGAATGATAGGATCAGCAATATTGGCCGATACGCCAGCAACGAGGATGACGCATCAATGCTCCAGGCGGTCTATTTCGCCAAGATGGTGCCCAAGGACTGGGGGATCGGCGACTACCCGTATCCGCTTTGGGTGCGATTTATCTGGGCCGGCAACGGCACGGTGGTTTACGCGGAGATTCTTCCATCCACACCTGCCGCTTATTGCGGATTGGATGAGAATGATTCCCGCCGGGTGAATCTGTCCTTTGCAATGGAGCTAATGCCGTTCCAAGACGAGATGACGAACCTGGTAACATTGCTGTTAGCAGTGTGCAAGCAAGAGCAAATTCGGGTCTATGCCATCAATAAGGATGTGCTATCGGCGGAAGACCAAAAGAAGTTGGAAGCGGAGATAAAGGGCAAGAACCCATATACCACGCCACTGGTGGTGTTTTGGTCGTTTAGCGAAAAGGCCAGCTTGGGGCTGGACATTAAATCGCCAGTGGCCCTAGTCCAACCGCAATCGAATCCGCAGGCCATCAGTTTCTTGTTCCAGTCAATCGTACAGTTGCTACACCTGGTCGAGCAACTGGAGGCGATGAGTCCGAATGAGAGCGGGCAACCGATAGTACGGGGCAACGGCGGGGTAACGGCCACTGAGGCGGCACAGATTCAAAGCTCCACCACAGCGGTCTATACCAGCATATCTGACGCGATAGACGAATTCCGAGCAGCCAAAAAGCGGATCATTTATGAGTCGTACATGGCAAAAGGGCCACCAGATATAACGGTGCCAGTAATCAACCGTTACCCGCCGGAGATAATTGCCAAGGCGGGTTTTCAACCGTGGGACGAGGACGAGAACCCCGGCGCAATCCCGACGATGGTTAAAGGGCCGCGACGCGCCTTGATGCATGATTATATCTTCACGTCGAGGGATGGGTCCAACCGAGAATCCAACGTCCAGACCGCTACGACATTGGTGCAGTTGATCCCGTTGCTGACAAACCCATTCGTGTTGAAAAGCATTACCAGGGGCAAGTTTTTCGAGTTCATCAACGAGGCGATTCGCAAATCTGGCGCCGGCGTTGACCTGAATCTCGAACCCGACCCCGGCGAGGCGGATAAACCTATCGGGGAAGAGGATGAGACGGAGCTACAACAAGTCGTCGCCCGCCTGCTGGGGATAGTCGAACAGAACTCGCAGGCAATCAAGGCTCTGCAAGGGGGGGGACAACCTGGCCCTTCCCCCGGACAACCGCCAAACCAAACCCAACAATGAACAGACGGTCATTCCTAGCATCGCTGGCTTTTATTCCAGCGGGGATAAAACGTGCTGTCAGCGCAGGCGCAAAAGCAAAGTCTCGTCTCCATCAGATATTCTGGAAACAGACCATCCGACATACTCGATGCACAGATGACGCCCATGAAAAAGCTGTTTACGAAATTAAATCCAACAAAGGAAGCCATGCCAGACCCAATCCCAACCCAAACTAATCCGAATCCACCAACCCCCGCACCCCCCGTTCCTGACGCAACTCCACCGCCAGCCCCCGCTGCGCCCCCGCCTAAACCGATAGAGACAGGCGCAGACGATCCTTATCTTAACAGTCTTTTTGGGGACATGCCCGATTGGCAAAGATTAAAGGATGTCCGCCCGATAACCGCTCCCGTCCCTGCCGCAACGCCCGCGACGACCACGCCAGGGCCAGCAGCGCCGGCGCCCACGGCTGCCCCGACTACCCCGGCAACCCCGGCAGCCCTGCCCGCTCCGCCCGCTCCTGAACCAGCGGAAGTTGTTCGCAAAACCAATATTGAAGACCAAATCCGGGATCAAGTGCGGCAGGTTATGGAGGCCGCACAACAGCCCAAACCCGCGCAAGACACACCGAAGCCAGTTACGTCCCCAGCCATGCCAGACGAAGATTTAACTGGATGGCAACCGGACGAGATAGAGCAATTGGAGCTTGCCAAGGTGGCTGAACAGAAGATGCCAGAGGTGTATAAAGGGCATGCGGAAAAGGTGCGCCGGTACAAGAAAGCCTTCGACAAATACGTGACTGATGCCAAAGCGGCAGACCCGGAGCGTGCTCTCGACTCGAACGACCGGGAATTTGCCGACTGGGTGGGGAACAATCAGCCACAATTTCGCCCTGGAGATGAGCGTAAGCTGGAGCGAATGCTGGTTGAGGAAGCGGTGTCGGCCAGAATAGACGAAAGGGTAAAAGCCAAGACATCCGAGATCGAAAGACGCCAGCATGTAATGGAGGCCATGCCAAAGGTGCAGGCGGGACTTCAACAGTTCTCCGCAAACCTGGCGGATGTCATGGGGCAGAAGGAATCCGGCAGTGAAGCCTTGGCAAAGCTTGTCGCAGAAGCCAAAGAAAAGGGCGTGCCCGTAGTGATGAAGGAACAACCCTTCCAGACACGGGCGGCCCTAGAAGCGTTCCAGGCCAGCACGAACCTGGCAACGGAGTTCATGGCCCTGGACAACGGGCTAAAGGAGTATGATCCGCAGAACTCGGCACACCGATGGTTGTCAGACTTCATCAACAAACAGGATGCCTACACAGCGAAACTGCCGGAGAAAGAGCGTACGCGAGACGGCAAGACCTTTCTGCCAGTTGGCCAGTTCGATGAATTGCAGCGTTCCGACCCGGCCAGGGCGCAGCGGCATTGGACTTACAACAATGCCGAGTATCTTAAAATGCTGCAAGTCCACTGGACTAAAGATGCGGCAAGGAGAATTGAGCAAATAAATGCGGACTTAACCGCATCCGGCTACGTCAAACCGGCCCCCGCCAGCGCGTCAGAACCGAAACCAGGCCACGGCGCAGCGGCGGCACCCGCCCCTGCGCCTGAACCCACGAAGTCACCCCTGGCGACGCCCAGCCCATCGCTCGGTGCGGCAAATCCGAGTCCACCCACACCCGGTCAAAGGATAATGAGCGAGGCGGAGATGAAGATTATCGGCCTGATCTCGTAAACCGATAGCAGGCCACAGCAGCAGGTAACATATCCCTCAACAAAAGAATGGGTTAAATCAAGTATTAATTAGGATGCCGTCTTTCGATACATTATATTTAACGTATCGAAAGGTAAAATTATGGCACTTGATGCTTGTAACCCAGTTTTGTTAGAGATCGACGATTCTTGCGGGTGCGCCGTCACTAAGGCGACCCTGAAGGCGGTCAGCCCTGAAGACCTCAACTCCGATGATTGGAAGGAAACCGGCATTGCCCGCGTTTACGCATCGGTAAAGGAGGGACGCCTGTGCGGCGTGCAAGAGAAACCGCTGATTGATTTGTTTCTGTCCCGCTTAAAGCCCAAAAAGCGCGGCAACCTGGGCGAATCCGGCCAGGCCAGCCTCATTGCTCCCTACTTCCTCGAACCTTCGCCGGCGGTAATCAACGCCAATTATTTCCTTATCGGTGCCGGGGCCGCAGTGCAGGCCAGCGCGAGGCAATGGTCGTTGACGATCACGAACTCAGAGAGCGAATGGGCGACTGATTTGCCGGCCATCGAGCGGTATTTCCTGCCCGGCCAATATGTGGTTATCCACTACACCGACGCGAATGGCATCGGCAGGACGATTACCCCGAAGGTGATTTCCGCCGTCAATGCGGATATAGTCGGGACACACCAAGCGACTGTCGTTGTCGAGGCGAACTATACCCTGGCGGGATTCAACGCCTTGGATGCAGCGGATCAGGCGGTGTTCCAACCGACGCATGGCGTGGTGCAGTTGCTGGCCAACTCGGTGAGTGATCGGGAAAGCTGGTGCCACAACAAACCGTCTAACATCAACTGGAAGTGGCGCGACTTCTGGTGGCAGACCATCAGGAACACCCACTGCGTCAATGACGAGTACATCAAAGCCCTTCAGGCTCCCTTGCTTTCGGACTATTTCCGAAAGTTCCGCAGTCTGCCGCTGGCGCAGCAACGCAAGCAGCACCAAGCCCTGGCCGAGAAGGAGTTCTTCAACACGGTGTTTTTCGGCGACCGGATCAACGAAAACCAGACCGTGCAGACTTACACCGACTTGGAGAAGGTGTACGACCCGGCGGACGCGGATTGCGTCATTGAGTTGAAGGCGAACACCATCGGGGTGTTGCCGCAGTTGTCGGCTTGTTCTCGCGTGGTTGACTTCGGCGGTGGGGCGCTGGACATGGACGAAATCCTGACGAACCTCAAGACTTTGGCGCGGTATCGCGGCGAGGCGACTGGGGCGAATATCGTCCGCATCGAGGCTATGACCGATCAGGCAACGCTGGCGGGGTTGCGGTACAAGTTCATCAGCTACCTGAAGGACAAGTACGGCATCACCGACATCAACATCTTCTACCAGCCCGGCCAAAAGGTCACTTACACGCTCACCGGGCGGGTGATCTGGAACTATGACCTGTTCATGTTCCTGGATGACGGGTTGGAACTGGCGGTAATCACGGACTTCGCTTTCGACGACCACCTTAGGGCCTTCCCGACGGCTGATAAATCGGCAGGGCGATATTTCTTCATTCTGGACTGGTCGGACATCGACATTTATCTGGCCGGGGCCAAGTCGGTTACGCGCCAAACGAACGTGGCTGACGATCTTTACAAGTGTGTGATTGACCCGGTGGTCACACGCTACTTGTTGGAGTCCAAAACGATTGCGACGTGCGTTCACGATCCGAATCGGCATTTGGTCTATAAGAACTTCAGCGCGAATTGCCCGAAATTGACGGCAACAGTTTGCACGGAGTACGAATAAGCTTACCGTGATACGTTAGGTCTGGCGCAAGGCCGGGGTGTGGTTGGCGCCCCGGCCTTTTCTTTGTTTTCTTTGAATTGATATGGCTCAAAAGTATTATATGACCCGTAATGCAAGTCGCAGGTGCGAATTCAACGGGACGGAAATTCGTTTTGAGCGATGCGGTATAATAGGAGGGGTATGGAACGGAGTAATTGCCGTCAGTGGTCCAGTTGCCATAGCAACGATGGATTTGGTGTCAAGGTCTTTGCCAGGGATAAGTGAGATCACTGAGGAGAGATACAGGCAATTGACCGGATGCGCACCGGCAAAAATAAATACAGCACCCGCACCCGCCCCTTCACCCCCGCCGTTCGCCCGCCCCCCAACGCCGTTCCCTGTCGTATCAACTATTCCTCGGAGATCGGAACCGAAACAACCGGCACCAAATTACAATGTGCCTAACATTGCCGGGATTGAATTGTTTAAAGATTGGGTAGGAGACAGCATGGAACCCGCCCCTAAAGAATTAGCCGAAAAACGAGCGTTAATATGTTCAGCATGTCCGCATAACCTAAGAGGCACATTGGCCAGTGTGTTTATACCACCAGAGATCGAAACAATCCGCAGACAATTGGCCATCAAGACGGATATGGGTTTGGTAACAAGTTGCGATTTGAAACTTGGCATTTGTAAGATGTTTAGGATGCCGATGAAGTTGAGGGTTCATGCGCCGATTGAGCACATCTGGAAGCTGTTGGCTCCTGGAACCGCCGAAACAGCCGATGTTAATTGCTGGGTAAAAGCCAAGGAGTAATGCGGTGATAGACCTTTCCACAACAACTCTTTGGGCGTGCGTATGGAGCGCCAACAAAGCATTGCTGTATTTTTCTCAGAGAGTTCTCAGGCATTGCCGGAGAATAATCAATTTTCAAGACACCATATTGTTTGGCTCTATTGAGCCGGATTTCAACATTGAAGGCATAAGGTTCATCAAGATCCCCGAACTGAGCGCCGATTCCTGGAACGCTTTTCACGTCAAGACTGTGCCGGAATACATTCAAAGCGATTTTGCTATGTCGGTACACGAAGATGGCTTTCCGATTGCCCCTAACTATTGGAATCCTGAATTCTTGAAATACGACTACATAGGAGCACCCTGGAAGCCCGGCATTATTCCAGGTTGCAACGAGACCATAACGGGCAATGGGGGTTTTGCGATTGAGTCAAGGAGGTTTTTGATGGCAAAGCAGCAACTGCAATTTGCGGATTTGCGGGCTTATATACCATCGGATATATGCGTATGCTATTACCATAAAAAGGAGATGGAATCGCAAGGTGTGGTTTATGCCCCCCCCGAATTGGCTCTGAAGTATTCCACGGAATCAATGGGAAACAACAATCCCTCTTTTGGTTTTCATGGCAGGAAGAATCCGAAGTATATAAAAGGATGGGCAGAGATAGATCGGATGGATATAAATTACGCAGTAGCATCCCAAAGAATAAAGGTGGATGTGGTGTATATACTGGTTGCAGGCATACCGGCTTATGTTGACTATGCCAAAAGGTTTGTTGCCAGTTACGTTTCGTCGCCCCCGCAGTACCCGCACAACACGATTATCGTCTGTAATCTTGGGGCGCCCAGTCAGGCCGTTAAGGAGATGTTTAGCCCGTTGCAAAATGTTAAATATGTTCTGCACGACAATTCGGGTTATGACATCGGAGGATTCCAGACAGCAGCCAGAGATAGCGATGCGGACTTAATCCTATGCCTTGGAGCATCAACGTATTTCAACGGGCCAGGATGGTTGAGCCGCGTTGTAGAATCATTTGTCAAACATGGGGATGCGCTTTACGGCACGATGGGAAACAGGGGGGATGCCGGGGCAAAAGTAAACCGGCACATTCGCTCAACTGCATTTTGGCTGCCGCCAAGACTCCTAAACCAATACCCCAAGGTTGTCAGCAAACCGCAACGATATGAATTTGAGCATGGTGGAAACTGCCTTACGGAGTGGATGATGGGCCAAGGTTACGAAGCTTTGGTGGTCTCCAGGAAAGATGAATATGAATGGGATAATTGGGATAGAGTTCCGAACGGGTTCCATCGTGGGGATCAGAGCAACTTGATGATCGGAGACCACATATCGGAGCGACCACATTATCCGCGCTAGTAATTATGAAACCAATTGCCATCTTTTATCACTGCCTGTTTTATGGGGGAACGCCGCCGCAGTTATTGCCGGCAGCCATCCCGATAATCACAGAGCAGATGCTTGCGCTTAGCGGCACCGGATTGCTGGATGCCGCGTCGTATTTTCTTGTGGGTATAAACGGAGGAAGCGAAAGCCGCCCGTTTATTGACAACTGTATTCCGGTTGAAGCCGATTGTGTTATGCACGGACTCGACTGCAAGAATGAGAATAGGACAATACTGGAATTAGAGAAATGGCTTCCAGAGCATAAAGACTGGCATGTGCTTTATTTTCACTCACGAGGGGCAACGCACCCTTTGGGCGATGGGTTCACTGGCCAATGGCGGGCCTGCATGATGAAGCATAATGTCCTGAACTGGAAACAGTGCATTCAGGATTTGGATGCGGGGTATGATGCTGTTGGGGCGCATTGGATGGAACCTCCCGCAACACCTGTGAGCCAGTATATATTTGCCGGCACATTCTGGTGGGCAACGAGTAATTACCTGTTGACTCTTCCATCCATTATGGAGCGCGAGCGCATAAAGATGTCTGGAATAGACTCCCACGAAAGCCGTTACGAGGCTGAGGTATGGATTGGAAACGGCCCGAAACGACCCAGGGTAAAAGACTATCACGGCCCCAACTGGAATCCGTCAAAAATAGCAACCTGCATAATATGACTTTAGATGAATTAAATACTGAATATGCGATTTCTCGCCGCCCTTACGTAGAAGCTCCTGGGCCAACTCCTGAAAGTGCTCTTAGCCTAAAAAGCTGGCGATATGTTCTGGAGATTAATAGCACATGCAATTTAAAATGCGCTCTTTGCCATGCTGGAAATAGACAGGGTTACGAATATCATCCTGGTGTAATGGACATGGATTTGATGGAGAAGATTTTGGACAAGATAAAATCTGAAAATCCAGATGCAGTAATTTGCTGTTATGTAAATTCAGAACCATTTCTTCACCCACGCATTGCTGAGTGCATTGCATCCATAAAACGCAGAGGCTTCCGATGTGAGTTCTCTAGCAATTTAAATCATCTTCATCAGTTAGACCAGGTTCTTGCCGCAAAACCAGACCTGTTTACCGTAAGTGTTTCAGGATTCACCCAAGATGTTTATTCCAAAGCGCATCGTGGTGGAGATATTGAGACCGTAAAGAACAACATTAAGACAGTAAATGAAGCGCGAATCATAGGGAATCATCAAATCCACATGGGCGTTAGCTATCACATGTACGAATATAATCTAGGTGAAGAACTAGAAAAGATGAGAGTATTCACTGAAGAGATTGGATGGCAATTCCTTCTTTCATGGGGCCGAGTTATCAGCATTGAAAATACTGTTCAGGCTTTGCGACAGATAGAGAAGACAAAAACAGGGCGATGCGAACCGTTTGAAACATCTGATAATTTTCCTGATTTGAATGCCATGCTACCACCTGCAAACAAGAAGTTTATGGAAAGCATGAATAACATCAGGTTTCATCCTGAAAGGGCGATGAAATTGTATGAGAAATGGCCTGTTCCTTCTGTGTGTGTAATTGCTGATGTCTTTACTGAGATTAGGTGGGATGGCAGAGTTCAACTATGTGCATGGACAGATGATATGCGATTGACATTAGGAAACTATCTAGAGATGACACAGGAACAAATAAGCCAAGCACGCCGAGGGCATCCACTTTGCAAGGAATGTCTTCGCTATAGATTGCCACTCTATTTTCATATCGTTGACTGTAACAAATGGGATTCAGGAGGTTACCCATGATACTGCTAATCGGAGCATCGGGTTATATCGGCAGCGCGTTCGCCCGAGAGATGGAACGTAGGAGTCTTGATTGGGCGGCAGTAAAGCATGGAGATTGCCACCAAGGAATGAGCATATCGAACAAAGTAAGGTTGGTGATAAACTGCGCAGCGTTCATCCCTAAAGAATCCGTGGCGCTATGCGATAAGCACCCGTTTGAAACTATTCACGGAAACTTTCTGTTCCCTGAAATGCTGTCTCTCGTGTGCATGAAGCACCATGTCACTTTCGCGCATATCTCGACCGGCTGCTTGTGGAATGACGGCGAAGGACACTTCGAGGAAGACCCTCCCCAGCGATACTTTACTGGCCATTGCGGCTTTTACATCGGAACGAAGGTACTCGCAGAAAGGGTGGTGCAGCAAAATCCAAGATCCTACATCTGGCGGGTGCGATTGCCCTTTGACGAGTTCGACAATGAACGGAATTATCTGAGCAAACTGGCTCGCTATGATGAGATATGGGATTGCTCGAACACAATTGCGCATCGAGCAGATTTCGCCAAGGCGTGTTTGGACTTATGGAAGATCGAAGCACCGTACGGAATCTACCACGTTATGAATCCCGGAACTATCAAGGCTTCATGTCTGGCTGATGAACTGTTTTCTCGCGGGATTCGCAAGACTCCGGCCCGGATAGTCCCATCGCTGACAGGGAATTGCCCGGTAAGCGTGCGGAAAGCGTTGAAACTAGGTGTAAAGATTAGACCCGTTGAAGAAGCTATAACCGAATCATTGAACCACTGGACCATACAATAATATGTACGCCAACCATAACAAATGCCGGGCTTGTTCAGGAGCGGACTTAACTTGTGTAGCTGATTTCGGACTTAGGCCGCTTGCCAATGATTTCAAAAGATACGGCGACGATCATGCAGGTTTCGCGCCGTTGAAGGTGCTGCTGTGCGAACGATGTAAGCTGGCTCAATTATCTGTGGTCGTCGATCCCAGGATACTTTACAAGGACTACCCGTATGTGACTTCGAACACTGATACGATGCAGAAGCATTTCGAGATTATATACCGCCAAATCATCGAACATTTTAAAGGGGTTCCGTCGAGCATTTTGGAGATTGGGAGCAACGACGGAACATGCCTGAGGTTCTTCCGGGATAAAGGGATAAAGTTGGTGATGGGGATCGAACCAGACAAAGACTTAGCGACGCAAGCCTGCAACAATGGAATTCCGACAACTGTTGCGTTTTGGCCGCATTTTTTTTCCGACGTGAAATACGATGTTATTATGGCGCGTCATGTGTTCTGCCATGTGGACGATTGGCATGGGTTCATCAACCGCGCATCCCAATTAATGAAGGAGGATTCAATCCTTTGGATTGAAGCGCCATACGTGCAATCGCTTTTAGACAGCATTCAAGTTGACACCATTTACCACGAACACTTGAGCTATCTCAATCTTGAATCCATTTCATGTTTGCTGGACGGCAGCGATTTAATACTAAGCGATGTGCTGCATTATAATTTGCACGGCGGATGTGTTGGTTTAGCTATTCGCAAGAGAGACCATCATCCTGCGTTCAAATGCCCAGACGAGGGCCTAACTAAGGAACGCTGGCGAAACTGTGTTAGCGCATCGGAATTGACGACTGAAAACCTGATTTCAAAATGCAGGTATTTGGTTGGCGGCGGCGCTACGATATGCGGTTATGGCGCATCAGCCAAAAGCTCATTCTGGGTGCAATCCTGCGGTTTCACCAAGAAGCAGATCAAATTCATTTGCGACGATACCAAACGGAAGCAGAATTGCGTTTCACCTGGCACCGACATTCCCATAGTCGCTGAAGAAATGCTGATCGAACAACAACCCAATTATGCGATATGTTTTGCCTGGAACTTCATGGATGAAATCAAAAGGCGGCAGGCGGCATATATCGGGAAGGGCGGCAAGTTTATCGTCCCAATCCCAAAGGTTGAAATAATTTAAACGGATAGGATACACAAGAAAAAGTGTAGTATGATTCTCGCCATCGCATATTGCCACAAAGACATCAATCAGGCATTGCGCCTGATGAAGTGGATTAGCTTTTTATCGGCCAAGCACGGCGATAGCATGAAGCGTGAGCAGTTGTTGCTGGTGGTTAACCAGATGGGCAGCAAGTTTCCTGAACACGAAGCCAATGCGGTTGAGGCACAGAACACCTTTGGCACCGTTTATCAGCATATCCCGGCGAAGCAAGAGGAACACGGGTGGCCGGCCAGCGCCAATGCCATGTTTGCGGAAGCCCTGTTGTGGGTTGAACGGCACATGCAAGATGCGATGTTATGGATCGAGCCTGACTGTGTGCCGGTCTGCCCGGAATGGTTCGAGCGGATTCAGCAGGAATGGGCTGGGGTCGCAATGCCAGCCAACAAGACATTCATGGGCGCCCGCATTCCATACGCCAAACCGCACTTGTCGGGCGTGTCGGTGTACGGCCAGCATTGGCGCAATGTGGCGCCCGACCTTATCACCTGCCCACCGCAAGCGACGTTCGACATCCACGCCTCTCCGCAAACCCTTCCGAATGCACACATCACGAAGCTTTTCCAGCAGGTTTGGAAGCCGCCGCAGATAACGACCAAACTTATTGCGCCAGAAACAGTTCTATGGCACCAGGACAAAACCGGGCAGATGATAAAACTGCTCGACAAAGAGAGGTTTATGAGCGAATTATACCAAGGCCAACCAGACATTATTGAACGGAAGACTATGAGCGAAACTGCAACGAGGTTTTTCATGGCACGAAATGCCAGCCGTAGATACGAGTTCAACGGGACGCGAATCCGCTTCGAGCCATGCAGCCAGGTTGGCGGCGTGTGGAGCGGGGTATTCGGCACTGGCGACCCGGCACAGATTGCGATTCTGGAGACGATGACAGGATCGGTGCCGGGGATAATGGAGATAACCCAGGAGGCGTTTGACGGGATGACTAAAAAAAAAGCGAAAGTAGCGTCCTTGCTCAAATCGAGCGTCTTGAATCTCGACAACCCGTTAAACCCGCCAAGCCCTGTAAAAGCTGCCACTAAGGCTGAGGCGCCCCTGACCCCGCCGGCAGTGCCAAAGATTGATAGCATAGATTCAGTGATCGAGTTGACCAGGATCGTGCCATCACAACCAGTTGAGTCCCCGGCCTTCAAGCCAAGCAGAAGGGGCAGGAGGTCTGAGGCAATGTTGATATGACCTGGAAAGAATTTAAACAACAAGTGATGCTCGCCATAACCGTGGATGCCACACGGTTAAACATGGAGTCATTCATTGCGCAGCAGATCGTTCTTGGCGTGCTGGATTTGCAGCATCATATTCCATCTTACCGCACCGGGCATGAAAGCATCTTTACCCCGGCGGGCTTGGCGGTCGAGGGCTATGCGAGTGTGGGGGCGTTGCCTGATTTGGCTGAGGTAAAGGAAATGTACATGGTCAAGACCGGCCACACTTGCTGCCGGCAACCGATCAATATCCAATACCCGTGGGAACACCGGAACGACCTTGTGTGCGGGCATCCGCGCGTGACCGGCTGCCAGTTCTTTGTGTCAATCGAGGAATACGGGACGCAGTTCATGGTGTTTCCGTTAGTGGCGGATGGCTACCAATTGGAGATGTGGTGGGACGGGATCAAGAACGACTATGAGGATTCCGACATAGTGCGGTTTGATGAACGAACTACCCAGGCGGTGGCTAAATGGGTGAAGGCGCAGGTGGCGATGGAGATGGACAACGACGCCACCGCCTACGCAACGCACATGGGCACCCCCAACATGCCCGGGAACTACGTGTACATGCGTCGGTTGCTGTATTTGTCACGGAAAAGCCACACCGAACTTGCCGTGCAGACGGCCTCGCCGCAACCGAATAGCACCTGCGCCGCGTGCGCCTGTTCGACTCTGGAGGCGTAACAGATGAAATCGAAGAACATAACAGTGGCAATCAGCCCCGATCAAGGTGGGCGTTTGATGACCCGGCTATCTTCCGAAAGGCCGGGTAGCCAGGATTATGTTCTAAAGCGAGACTGGCGGCGCGACCTGGATCAGGAAATCCGGCGCGAGGGGCATGACTATTTTTACCCGATCAATTGGCATCCGTTGGGCAATCAGCCATACCCGCAGAACCAACCCACAGCACCGGCGATCAGCCTGCCGATTACTTTGATTCATCAGGCATGGAATCCGAAAGGGGAAACAGCGGTCGTCACGGGCACCGAGACGGGCCTGTTCGTGTTTTACCCGAACACGCCCAAGCCATATCATGAGGCGGGAGCAACACCGGATGACGATTACTTTGTGGGGCCGGCGTATAATCCTGGGGAGGTTGACCCGGATATTATTACGCCCGATCCAGAACCACAGCCACAGCCTGGGCCAGAACCAGAACCAGAACCGGAACCGGAACCCCCGCAACCACCCGGATGCTCGCTTGTCATAACCACCGGCGCGACATTGCCAGGTGCCACCAAGGGCGCTGATTATTTTCAGACTTTGGCGGCTACCGGAGGCACTGGGGTTTTGACTTGGACGATAACGAGCAACTCGCCTTGGGCGGATATTGATCCAGAAACCGGCGTGTTGGCCATTACAGATTCAGGCATTTCCGCCGGCACCTATTATGTCACCGTGAAGGTTATAGATGGAGCGGGGTGCGAAGATCAGAAACAATTTTCAATCGTAGTGGTTGACCCGTGCGCGGATTTTGCAATTAGCACGCCGGCAACGCTCCCATCAATAATGGCGGGCCAAGCATTGGTTGGGCAAGAATATCTTGTTTCTAAACCCGATTCGACTGTGCCTATGCTACAGGGCATCACGCTAACCGTGGACAACGGCACGGCACCATTCACATGGGAGAAAGTCAGCGGGCCAGCATGGGTTGACGTGTCGGCAACAGGCGAGTTGACGGTAAATTCTGCACAGATCGAAGCGGGAAATTACACGGTCGTAGTTAGAGTTACAGACGCCAATGACTGCACGGTTGAAAAGACTCTTACCCTGCCGGTAACTTCTATTCCGATTAATGGAGTGGCCCCAGAGGGAACATGTTGGGTGCTATTTAGTTCACAGTATCACAACGGTTGGGACGGAGCGATGGCCGATGATGAATATCAGGCATGGATGACGAGCTTCATTGACCCGACAGCATTTCTCAATTTTGCCACCGCTTTGTTGCTGAAAGAACTCATGCTGGCGATTGATGCGGGGACATTGCCGGGTCTGGCACCAGGGGAAGAACCACTTGCAATCGCCGGATTAACCTGGCTGCCAACGTCAGGAGGCATAAATCAATATTCTCTGAATTCAAAATGGTACACACAAAGCACCGAACCTTACACGGATACCCCGACGTATGATGATACCTACGGTAATCCATTAGTGCTCTCGCTTTGGTATAATATGCACTGCTAAATGAGCTACTACACCGACATACCAGGCGAGTGGCGGCCAATCCTAGCTGGCCAGCAGACGGTGACTAACGGAGCGCATCGGTGGGAGGGCGTCAATCTCAATGGTTTTGCGGTGTTCAATAACGGGCGCGACCTGCCGGTGACTTATCGGATTGGCGACACGGATGCAGTGCCGATATACGAGTTACGCGAGCAAGGGGTTGCGGCGGTGGGGACGATTTGCGAGCACTCCGGCATTCTGCTGGTGATGGACATTAAGGAAATCCAGGCGGACAAGCTGGCCGATCTGTTCAGGTTAAAAGGCATTGTCTCATCCGGCCAACTGACGGCCACGCAGGCGGGCAATACGGTGACGGCCTCGGACGAGATATTCACCTCGGCGCATGTGGGCCTGAGGATTGTCTATGCCGATGGCACGGTGCGGGTGATTACAGGCTATACCAGTGCTACGGTGGTCACGGTTGACGGTGCCGCGCTCACGTTTACCACGCCCCAGGCGTTCGAGTTGAAGGCGTCTGCCACGCAGGCAGGCGCTACGCATTCCGGCTTGCTTACCGGGGCAATGGCGAGCGGGGATGCCACGGTAACGGCCAGCGGCGACATCTTCACGGCGGGCATGGTCGGGCGGTGGGTTTGGTTCCAAAACGGTTGGCACCGAAAGATTACCGCATTCACTGACGCCCAGCACGTTGAGCTTTCAGCGGCCCCGACATTCGACATTGTGGCGCAGCCGTTCTTCGTCGTTGACGATGCAACGGATTACACGGTGACGGCCTCGGCCGACATCTTCACCGCCGACATGGTGGGGCTTTCAATCCTCTGGCCGGACGGCACTACGCGGAAGATCACGGCCTACGTGAACGCTACGGCGGTGACGGTGGACATGTACGTGGCGGTGGGCGCCGGGCTTATCGGTATCGAGAATGACGAGACCTACGCCGCCTATACCCGCGATGAGTTTGTCAACCGCATCGGTTACAAGATCATTTGCTCGATGCCGGCTCTGCCCCGGCGCTGGGCGGCGCAAGGGCTGGGTTCGATCCAGGCCGGCAGCCGTTGGTTGACGCTCAAGTATCCAATGAAGTCGCTGGAGGCGGGCCAGCAGATCGAGATAACAGGGGCGGGCTTAGAGGGCGGAAACCATACTAGCACGATTCTTTATGCCCACGCGCTGGGCACCAAGTTCCTGCTATCAACGGCGGTAAACACCACTGTAAGCGAAGCGATAGTTATACGCTCGGACGCGGTGAATTCAATCGTAGGCAGTTTCGAGCTACAGGACGATGGCAGCCGCATCATGCGGGCGAAGGATTGCCGGGGCGAGTTGGTGATTTACAAGGAGACGGCCATATTTCTTGGGCAATATACCGGCCTGGTGGATCAGCCATTCGGGTTCAAAAAATTGTCCATCCCGTCCGGCAGCACGCTTTATTATCCGTGGACGTTGATCGAGGTGGAGGGTCTTTGGCATTTCTATGCCGGGCGGAACGGTTTTTACCGATTCGACATGACGACGCAGTTGCCAGTGCGCATTCCCATAACGGAGGTGTGCAGCGACATATTCTTTGCCAACGTCGATCAGACCAGGAAGGAAGAGATATTCACGGCGGACAATTGGTTGACGCATGAGATATTCCTGTGCTTCCCCACAACCGCCGCCGATACGGTTCGGCCCCCATATGAGGTGCGGTGCAACGACGTGACGATGTGCTTCGATTACCTGCAAGCAACCGTCTCAACGAGCGCTGCCGAATACACCGCAGCCGGGATGATCAAGCGGCCTTATGAAGAAGGCTCCTACGACTGGTTTATTATGGGGCAATGCGACGGGACGGTGTTGCTCTACGGCATGATGGAATGCGCCTGGCCGATCTGGGCGGGGCGTAAGCAGATATTTTTCAGACGCGGCACCAACCCGTACTCAAGCGCCTTGGCGGATTATATCTCGACGCTGCAAAGCGGGTTCAGCGACATCGGGGACAAGTACAACGAGAAGATTCTGCGGGCCATACTGATCATCCTGGCCAGTCAGGAAGTGGAGTTGGAACCGTTGACTTTGATCGTGGATATTCTGGGCGTGCGGAACACCAGCGAGGCCGGGATACTCTTAGGATCACAAACGCTTGTCGGGCCGAAATCGGAAAACCTGGTGCCGACCTTTTATTGCCAGCACTATTTCGCTGACCGGCTTCGCGCATTCGGGAATGTGCCGTGCCGGTTATCACAACGGCTTTGGGAAGTGTCTGGCCGGCAGTCCAAGTCAATCACCCGGAGGAGGGAGTAATGGCCATCCAGGTAAAATCTAGCCAATGGAAATGGCCAACAGATACGCCGGATAAGCAGATAAGTTCGGTAGGCGAATACCCAGCGGAGTTGCCCAAGCTCGATCCGGCATTTGCCGTGCGGATGCCCGCTTTGGCCGAGTGGCTAAAGCAAATGGCCGAATGGTGGTTCAATGTGCGGACTGTCCTTTTGCGGCTTCAAAGCGCAGTCACTAATAGGAATCTGCCGGCGGGTGCCACGATTGGCAGCAAAGCCATCTGCCGGATTTTCACAGCAACATTCACGGGCAGGCTCTATAACTCGCGGGGCTATGCCGATGTGCCGCACGACCTAGCGAGCCAGGATGTAATGATCCAAGTCTATCGCACCCGTGACGCGACGGGGATGGCCGATGTGGATTACCCGGCAATAAGCACAAATCCGCCACACGGGGACGCCAAACGCCTGACGGCAGAAACTGTGCGAATTGAGCTAGAGACCACCCCCAACGACAACGAGGAATTCAAGGTGTTAATAGCCGGTTAAAAATCTTGCTAAATAATAACGATACATTATGATTAGTGTAGCAATTAGAACTTTTATGAAACGATTACTGTCTGTTCTGCTTTTGGTGATGGTGACTGTCTGCGTTGCGCAACCTTTGACAACGGTTCAAAAAGCCGACCGTGTAATAGTCGTCAACACCAACTTCGCGGTTTCGGTTTCTTCGGCGGCGGATGCCGCTTTAACATTCGGCACAATAAGCAAAACGGTGGCCGCTACGGCGGCGCCGGAGCAACTTAGTGCCGCAGCGACGCAATTCCGACATGCGGCTTTTGTGGGGAACAAGTCGGCACGGACGGCGAACACAGGCACCGTCTGGATTCAATTTGCGGCCGCCGATAGTTCGGCGGCCGTTCCGCTGGAAGCCGGCACATTGCTCACCGTGAAAGCGCCGCCTGGCCGCTATTACACCGCCAACACATTCTGGATTGATGTTGAGAATGCCGGGGACGGGGTGCAGGTAATTTACGAACCATAGTTTATGAGGAAGATCATTGCAGCGATTTTGGCCGCGACCGCTTTGGCGGCCCATGCGGAGATTAACATTTACACGCATGACGTTCGGCGCATGAACGGCACAGCAACGAATCTGGACGTTCACAACAGTCTGGATGTGCGCCCCGATGGTTATACAGGCGACGGGTTCGACTCGTATCTGAACTTCTTCGACTTTGCCTCTCCGGTGACGACGCCTCTGTGGCAGGTGCGGACGCGGTTCCTTACGGGAGGCCTTGAGTTCTTAAATTCCAGTTCAAATACCGTGCTCAATTTAACCGGAACGAATCTTGCGGTTGCTGGCACAAACACAGCCGGCTGGTTTGTTGGCAACGGCTCTAACATCACCGTCACGGCTACCGACGGAAATACGTCCAAGAGACTTGCAGACTGGATGACCAACCAGGTTGACGTTATGCAATACGGCGCCGATCCGACAGGCGTATCTGACAGTACGACGGCAATTCAAAATGCTATGAACAAAAAGGGTAATATCTATATACCCAGCGGCACCTATCTCATTGATCCTTTGGTCGGATTGATCCCGCCATCAAACACCCACATAACACTGGCACCAAACGCCACGATAACCTCAACGGTTGCCATCGGAAGCAATGGGACACGCTATTGGTATGTGAACTCAGTCGATAACGTGATAATCGAAGGCGGAAGAGTGCTGGGAGATCACACAGGGGCAGATACAAATCAGTATTCGATGGGTATCCAGATAACAAGTTCTGCGAATGTGACAATCAGAGACATGGTAATCACCAACCTGTTCTACGATGGCGTGTACGTGGGCGGAATAACGTCAAGCAACATTATTCTGGAACGGTTGAAAATTCATCACTCCGGCAGGAATGGAATTGCACTGTGTGGTGGAACCAATATCACTGCGCGGAACATAATCATTTCGGTGGTGACAAATACCACACCGTTAGAGGCGGTGTCAGGTTTGGACATTGAACCAGAGGTTGGAAGTTTCATAAGTGGAGTGGTTTTGGATGGTGTGTATATCGACAGCGTATCGGCAGATGATGGACATGGGCAAGGCTTGTACGTGAACGCCAGAGCGAATGGGGTTGTGGTCAGGAATAGTAAAGTGTTGTGGGCCGGCGATAGTGGTTATGTTACGGGAACCGGAGTTACCAATGTGGTTTTTGATAGCTGCCTCGCCGTGTCGAACGCGCTCAGAGGCTTCGAGAGCCGTGGGCAAAACGTCTTTCTCATAAACTGTAACTCCACCGACAACGGCGATGATGATTACGACCTGACCGGGGGAAGCGTATCGGCGATAAATTGCGCAAGCACCAACAACGTCAGCACTAAAATGGTTGGCGACCGCATAGACCCGCGACTGGATATAATTGGCAATCCTGCTGGAGTTGCCTTTATCGTAAATACCAATCAATTCAGTGTCAATAACGGTAAGGTCGGGGTTGGGACGGGCGGTGCCGCCGAAAAGCTTCAAGTGTCGGGCGGGAACATAATCTTGGATAACGCTACCGCGCTGAAGTTCTATGCAGCGGGGGGCGCAGCGAGGAATGTATTGTCTATCAGTGCCGGAGATAACCTCTCATTGAAAGGCACTGATACAGGAAGCGATCTTAGTCTTGGCACTAGCGCGGCCACACTTATGACGCTGAAGTCAGGGGGGAATATTGGCATCGGGACGATAGCACCGGCGAACAAGCTGGATGTGAACGGCACTATTGCCGCCAACTCCGTCATCGCCACCAACGGAATTACACTACCGTCAACGACAAACGTAACTATGGGCGTCGTGTTCAAAGACGCGGTTAGATTCATCCATGATTTCCACCATCCGACCGGCGCAACTGCTGTTCCGGACGGCCACAACCTATTCATTGGCGTTGGAGCCGGGAATTTCACGCTGGGTTCCACGGCGGCGGCCGTGAACCAAGCAAGCCGGAACACCTTGGGGGGATATGCTGCCGGTGCCAACTTGACGCTTGGTTATGACAACACGGGATATGGCGCCGATACATTTGCCGCCGCAACAACCGCGTATCGGAATACCTATTTAGGAAGCACTGCGTTAGCGAATTGTGTTAATGGATTCGAGAATACCGCACTTGGCATGTATTCCCTCTGGGGAATTACATCGGGGGCGGATAACGTCGGCGCGGGAATGTCATCGGGGGCTTACCTTGCTAACGGTGTTACAGCCAATCAAACCACGGCTCAATCGGTTTACATCGGGGCCAACACCAAGGCATCTGCTGATGGGGTGTCCAATGAGAATGTGTTCGGAAACAACGCCACTGGCAGAGGCAATAACACCGTGCAGATTGGAGACACTAATGTTACCGACACATTTTTACAGGGTAATGTGCATTTGACCAATGGCATTGTCTTCAGCGATGGCACTACCCAAACGACCGCCGCGGCGTCGAGTGCGGCCACGATCACGGTCTTGAAAAAGACCACGAATTACACCCTGCTTTCGACGGATAGCGGGAAGATGTTCACGCAAGAAGGAGCGGCGAGCGCAATCACCAACACCCTGCC
>ERZ1292629.740-Hain-H43-01um-R1-740-length-35812-cov-11_pt1 | contig 35812 bp, 59 predicted proteins | sample MGYA00564399_ERZ1292629 | MGnify/ENA primary metagenome ERZ1292629 (study PRJEB36523, sample SAMEA6512636) | groundwater metagenome | collected 2019-01-08 | study: AquaDiva: Metagenomics assemblies of 32 groundwater samples
TCGCGCAGGACCCGACGTGGCGCGTCGTGGACTCGGCGACCTGCCCGGTCGTGGTACGGATGCACCGGATGGAGGTCTACAACGAGGGAAACTACATCCTGGCCTTCCCGGACGGGTCGCGGAGACCGTTCCCGTGGAACAAGGTGGAGCGTCTCCTCTTCGTGGCAGAGCACGTCAAGGAGCGGTTCGTTGCCTTCGGCAAGGAGAAGTTCGCGGTCCCGCCCTCGCAGATGACCGTGATCCCACATGTCGGCGTGGACCTGGAGAAGTTCCGGTTCGTCAAGCGGTCGTGGGAGCCGCCCTGGACGATCATCCTCGCCGGGCACGTCGTCCCGAAGAAGCGGCAGTACACGGTGCTTCAACTCCTGAAGGATCTGCCGGAGGAGTTTCAGCTCCGCATCGTTGGCGGCCCCGGAATGCCGGGCTACGGGAATGCGGAGTACCCGTCGAACTGCAGCGACTACATCAAGCAGGCCGGCCTCGGGGAGCGCGTGTTTCCGAAGCAGCACGTTCCATTCGAGAACATGCCGGAGGAGTACGGGCAGTGTCACCTCGTCCTCAATGCGAGCAACGAGGAGGGCTGTGCGACGACGGTCGCCGAGGGCATGGCAACGGGTTGCCTGCCGCTCGTGAACCGCTGGCTCGGGGCCGAGGCGCTGTACCCGAAGTCCGGCCTGTGGGACAGCCCGAAGGCCTTCTACCGGCTGTGCGAGGAGTTCGCGGCGCTGACCCCGGAGGAGAAGGACAAGCGGAGCCGCAAGGCTGCGAAGTTCGTCCGCGACCGCTATGACCAGAAGGTCATCGTCGGGAAGACCTGCGACTACATCCAGGGGACGCCGAAGGGCGACTCCTACGACTCCTGGTTGCAGCACTTCATCGAGCAGCGCGACAACCCGAGGAACCAGGCCCTCGGCGAATGGCTCCTGGAGCACGCGCATCCGGGGACCGCGTTCCTAGAGATCGGTTGCTCCATCGGGCGGCAGTGCGAACTCATGCGCACGGTCGCGCAGGGGCCGGGTTCGCGGGTCGTCGGGATCGACCTCTCGCGGGCCTGCCTGCGGTACGCGGCAGATCGGGCGCAGCAGATACAGGCATCCAACCCGCAACTCGACTTCACCATCGAATACCTACTCGGCAGCGAGACCTCCCCGCATTCGGCCATCCCGCCGGGCGAGTGGGACCTCGTGGCGATCTTCGACACGCTGGAGCACATCCACCCGGATAAGCACATGGCGTTGTTCCTGACCGTTGCGTCGTCGCTGAGGTCCGGCGGGAGGGTGCTGCTCAACTTCCCGTACAAGGCACACGACACGACGCAGTGCGAGGAGTACACGGTCTTCCCGAAGGTCATCCGCGCGCAACTGCGGGCGGCGGGTCTGAGGTGCGACCCGCCGGAGCAGGTCTTCAGCCCGTGGCCGGGCGAGGTCTACTTCCGGGTGGAGGGGGTGAAGGCATGACCAAGCCTTGGGCCGACGCCTACCAGCGCGCGATTGTCCCCGGCTTTGCAGAGCAGGCGATCCCGGATGGCTACGCCCTCAGATGTGTCAACCGAGAGGCCTGTGCCGAGGCCTTCCGCCACGTCATCGCAGAGGGCTACGCGATGGCGGCAATCGGGTTGCCAATCGCGAGAATACGGGCACCACAAGACCCCGGAGAGCAGTTAGCTTTCTGGCTCGGCTACGTTGCCTGGTTTGAGGAGGGCGGCACCAAATGACCTTCGTGATCATCGGCTATGGTACGGTCGGTCAGGCAACCCGTGCGGCGGCGGAGTTTCACGGACATAAGTGCGTCGGCGTGATCGACACTCACTGGACCGATGGCGTCCTCCCGGAACCGCACTCGCTCTTCACAACAGCGCGACTGGACCTGGCCGACCTCGCCTTCGTCTGCGTCCCGACGCCCCCCGCCGACGACGGCTCGTGCGACACCTCGGCGGTGCGCGCCGCGGTCGCAGACCTGGAGGCGCGCGGTTACCAGAACGGGGTCGTGGTGCGGTCCACGGTCCCGCCGACGCTCATGGAGGAGATCGCCCTCAACGCGCAGCCCACCGACCGGCGGCGCTTCCTCGCGAACCCGGAGTTCCTACGCGTTCGGGACATCGAGCACACCTCACGCTGGCCCTACTACGTGGTCATCGGGGCGACTGGCGCTTACGGGAAGGCCAGTATCGGGAACGACCCGTGGGCGCGCAAGCTCGCGCACTTCTACCGGCCCTACTTCGACGACCAGGTACAGCCGCCGATCTTCGTGACCGACTACCGGACGGCGGCCTTCTACAAGTACTTGAGCAACGCACTCATCGCGGCGAACGTGATCCTGGCGGACGAGGCATGGCAGGTCGCGCAGGCCCTCGGCGTCGATTGGGGAATCTGCTACTCCATCGCGCAGCGATGCCCGGTGACGCCGAAGACCATCCGCGTCGATCCCGACGACCGGGGCTTCGGGGGGGACTGCCTGCCGAAGGACCTCGGAGAGTTCGTCTGGCAGGCGTATCAAGCGGGCACCGGGGAGCTTTTCGGGGCGGTGCTACAAAAAAACCAAGAGGTGCGTAGTGGAACCGATCATCATCCGTATGCCCAAGACCCCGACGATCTGGGGTGAGGTCGGGCGGGATTGCCGAGTCGGTGCCGGAACGACGGTCTGGAACCACGCCTGCGTGATCCGTGGTTCCCGCGTCGGCGAGGACTGCACTATCGGGCGTCATGCCCACATCGAGGGCAGCACGGTCGGCGACCGTTGCAAGGTGCAGACCTTCGCGTACCTCCCGCCAGGCGTCACCCTGGAGGACGAAGTGTTCGTCGGGCCTCACGCCTGTTTCACGAATCACAAACGCCCGCAGGCCATCCGCGTCGGCGACTTCGAGCCGGAGGGGACGCTGGTGAAGACGGGCGCGGTCATCGGCGCGAACGCGACCATCGGGCCGGGCGTGACCATCGGGGCGGGCGCGGTGATCGCGGCGGGTGCGGTCGTCACGCGCGACGTGCCGGATGGCGCGACGGTATACGGGGTGACGGGTCCGACGATCACGCCGAACTCGTGGGCGGTGACGCGCGGGAGGCCGTGGCAGGAAGTCAAGCCGGAGGAGTGCGGGGAACTCTAGGCCCAGGGCGGGCGAAAGGAGCCGGGCATGATCTGTCCGATACTGACGGCAGCATTTCGTATCTGTTGGGCGTTTCCGGATGGGGTAGCACGGAGCATAGATGATCCGGAAGGAAATCACTGATGCCATACCTAGAAATCGGAACCATCGGCGAAGACGGGATCACCCTCGAAGTGGCGCGGCGGGAAGTGGGGTTCACGGGTCGCGGGATCGACGATTTCTGTGAGCATCTGAGGGCGATCTGCCGGGACGGGGCAAGGGTGCATTACTGCTATGTAGGTGTTGACTCCATAGATGCACGGCTACGCTCACCGTACATTGAGATCGCAGAGGAGGGCCAGGGCTAATGCGTGTGGCCCACTGGACGTTCATCGCAGCCAACCGCTCGGGCATGTATGAGACGGCCAAGGAGCTTTGCCTCGCCCAACGCGCCCTCGGTCTCGACTGCGGCCTTATCGACGCCTTCGACCCGAAGACGCAGCAGTGCGACGGGGACCTGAAGACCGAGACCTACCACTACGCGGATGGGGCCGACCTCTACGTGCTACATTCACACGTCCCCGAACCGTGGATGCACGACGGGACGCCGATCATCGTCATGCTGCACGGGATGCCGCACTACTCCTGGGAGACCGAACTCTACATGCAGGAGGGCGGGAACCAGTCACCCTTTTCGCAGCTCATGGCCTACTTCAACGACATTGAGACCATCGCGCGCTTCGTGACCCTCTGGTCGCCGCAGTTGACGACCTGGGACATCCTCGATGACTACCGGGGACGGACGCGCTTTGCGCCGAACGGGATCGACCTCGGGCGGTATACCCCGGATGGGCCGAAGAAGTCGCTAGCCGGAAACCCGAAGCTGCTCGTGGCCGACCAGGCGCGGATGTGCAAAGACCCGTTCTTCGTAGTAATGGGGGCCGAATGGTTCCGGGCGCACCACGAACCGGAGGCTCGGCTAACGATGGTAGGGATGCCGCCGATTGGCGGCGGCAACCGGGTCCGCGAAAGGTGGGAGCACCTCCTGGAGAACTCGGGCTGCAAGCGCGTCGTCGCCCAGCGGTACGGGATACTCCCCGACCTGGAGAAGCACTACCGCGACGCCGACATCCTCCTGAGCGTGACGCCGGACGAGTCGCGGGTCTACAAGGAGGCCATCGCCTGCGGGTGCGACGTGGTAAGCCCCTACCTCAACACGGCGCAACTGACCGAGGAGTGGCTCGACCTCCCGCACGGTGACCCGGCCCAGTCGCGCGACTCGGAACTGGGGCGATACATGCTCCCGAGGGCGGCGGGGCACCTCGGCGCGCACGCCCTCGTGGAGCGGGAGCGCACGACACCGATCTGGGAGACGATCAACCCGGTTGACGCGGCGCTGGTGGCCGACCAGATCGCTAAGACCTGGGAGGTCCGGCGGCGCGACCCGGAGGGCCGGAGAAGGCTACTTGCGGAGTTTGCCCGAAAGCGGTATGATATGCGCGAGACGGCGGCGGGGATGATCGACATCTACGCCGAGGTCTTGCGGGAGACGGGGAAGTTGCCGATTATCGGGCACCCGTCACCCGGCGAAGTCCACACCGTAGTGCCTCTTATGGGCGGGCGAGCGGAGCCGCAGGCAGGGCTGGTCTGATGGCACTCGCCACGAGCAAGGTCTCCATCAACGACGTGCAGCGCGAACTCTCGCTGCAACCCGACTTCTTCGACGCCTTCTCCGACAGCGAAGGGACCCTCGACTCCCGGATCGGGCGCCGCCGCACCCTGCGGACGGCCTACGTGCAACGCCTCGTCGGGTCGGCGGGCTACACCCCCATGGATGAACCGAAGCACACCTGTATCAAGTTTGCGGAGCAACTCCTCGTCGCCTCGGACGTGCTGGAGGAGATCGTCACCAACATCGCCGCCGTCCCCACGACCGTCATTCACGAAGACGCCGACCTCGGGGCGCTGCAGGACCAGATCGCCCGCAAGCGTGCGGACGCGATGGAACTCCTGCAACCCTACATCGTGGCAACCGACGAGGGGCCGGGGGGCCTCGTGTTCTCCATCGCGAGCACGGGGGTTGACGAGCAGGAACAGGACGACTTCAGCAGCATCGACTTCGGGATGCTGGAGGACAAACGCTGATGGCGACCGGCACCTTCCGCGATATTGCCAAGGCCATGCACAAGCGGGTCATCGAACTGGAACCCGCGTTGAAGGCCGGGGTGGAGGAGTGCACCCGCCTGGTATGGGCCAAGTCGAAGGAGAAGATGCAGGCGCTGATCTATGCGAACCCGCCGGACACGAACAAGACCTCTTACCGAGGCAAGGGCGGGGCGAAGGTCAAGCTGACGGACGCCTGGCGGGAGCGCGCGAAGCGTGGAGGTCGTCGGGGCGGCAAGGGCTTCAAGTGGACGCAGACCGGGAACCTCCTGCGGTCGGAGCGCAAGCGCACGCGCGGGTTAGAGGGTTGGGTCGAGAACGCGGCCAAGGCGAAGAAGGGCGGCACGGGCTACTCCCACGCGCGGCACAACCTCGGCCTGTCGTCGGGCGACCCGTTGGTCATCCCGCCGCCACCGAAGAAGAAGCGCAAGAGCACGCGGATCGCACCCTTCCGGGCCTTGGCGATCCTGGAGACGCACGAGCGCAGGAAGGCCATCATGCGCGGTCGCGTGCATAAGGTTTTGACGGTGTAGGGATTTCGGGGCCGGAGGCGCGTAAGTGCCTGCAATACTCCGCCCGGTTCGCCGGGAGCAGGCCGCCCGCCCAGCGCGTCGGGAAACCGCCGGTCGTGCACCCGGTTCCGGCCCCGAATACACAATAGCGATTGCCGGGCCATACAACCGCCCTGGCGGGCGCGGAGCGACGGAGCGGGGTTAGAGGGGCCGGAGCCACAAACGGGGCCGCAGAACGCCCCTGAACGTGAGGTGCAAACATGGCCGGCCTTGTGGGATACAAGGGCACGCTCAAGTTGTATGGCATCAGCATCGCGGAACTGACGGACCTGACCCTGGACGCGACCCGCGAGGACCACGACATCAGCGACCTCGGCGACTGGGGGGTTCAGCACGCCGGGGGCCGTCTGAAGGTCGTGGTGACGGGGAACGCCAACTACCGCACCTTCGCGACGGCGCTTCACAAATCGCTGCGGTCGGCGGTCTTGGCGAACATCAACGCGACCGGGGTCATCAGCCTCGTGGACCCGCTTGGGATCTCGACGCTGGTCGGCAACTGCGTGTGGCTCGACGGGGGCTTCGCGATGCCGGCAGGTCCGATGGTCCAACCGTTCCGCGCCGCGATGGTCACGATCACTACCCCATGACGGGGAGGAGGAAACAGACATGGCAGGGCTCGCTGGCTACAAAGGGACGTTGACGTTGTACGGAGTCGCCATCGCCGAACTGACCGACCTCTCCGTGGAGGGGACGCGGGAGGACCACGACGTTGCGGACCTCGGAGACTTCATGGCGGTGAGCAAGGGCGGGCGGCTGAACACCATCGTGACCGGGAACGTAAACTACCTCGCGAACCTCTCGTGCCTCTTCAACCGATTGGATGCGAGCGTGTCCGGCAACATCAACGCGACCGGCGCGATCAAGATTGTGGACCCGCGCGGGAGCACGGCGTTGAGCGGGACGGGCGTGTGGTTGGATGGCGGGTTCACCATGCCCGCCGGTCCGATGGTGCAACCGTTCCGGTTCGCGATGAACACCTACACATAGGAGGGCGGAGATGGGCGAGCAGACTGACGGGCAACCGGAGGTCGTTCCCGAGCCGGTCAAAGAGGCCGCGCCGGAAGTCGTCAAGCGGACGTTGACGCGAGCCGATCTGGCGGAGGTCAAGCAGCACCCTCGGTCGTTGCTGCGGCGGAAGCTGATCGACGTGCCGGAGTTCGGCGACGGGGCGCAGGTCTGGTGCTTCGGGATCGACGCGATAGACAGGCAGCTCGCGGACGAGTACGCCGCCCCCGGCGGAAAGCGGAACATGATCCTCTATCAGGAGGCGATGGTCGCGCGGAGCCTGCGCGAGTCGGACGCCGACGACGCAAAGCCGCTGTTCGACGTGCCGGGGCCGGACAACGGGAAGCTGCCCGCGATGGGCTGGACCTTCCTGACCAAGCTCTTCAACGAGACCATGATGGTTGATCTTGGAGAGGACCTCGGGCAGAAGGTCATGGCTGCGTTGCAGGATTTCGGGAAGGCCGAGGAGACCCCGTCCTAGACCAGGCGTACCTCCTCGGCCTGCGCCGCCTGGGCAGACTGCCCTCAGAGTGGCTGCACAAGATCACGCCGCGCGAACTGGTATGCGCCCTGGCCGCCGACCGCTACCTTGAGCAGCTCGAACACGGCTGGCAGTGCTCCGAGTGTGACGAGGAGCAGAAGCAGCGGACGAAGTGCAAGGCCTGCGGGAAGCCCTACGAAGAGAAGCAGGCCGACGGCTCAGTGCGGCGCTACTCGGGGACGGACGCGCTGGCCGAGGTAAGGCGGGAAACTCATGGCCTATGACAAGCTCGTTACCCACCTCGTGCTCGATGGCGTTGGTGGCTATATGCGCGGGCTGTCGCGCGTGGAGTACGGCCTCAACGCGGGCGCCAAGGCAGCAGACGACTTTCGCAAGCGCACGGAGCGGATCAGCAAGGCCGCCAACCAGATTGCGGTCGCCGGGGCCATCGTCACCGGGGCGGGTCTCGCCATCGCGGCGGGCCTCGGGATGGCGACGAAGGGCGCGATAGAGGAGGAGGCGATATTCGATCGCCTGCGGCGAGTCTACGGTGCGGGCGCGGAGGCGGTCCTCGACTACGCACGAGCCACGCAACTTGCGACCCGCTTCTCCGATGATGAGATCGCAGCAGCAGCGATGCTCGGGGCCACCTTCCCAAAGCTAAAGCGGAACATGGAAGACAGCCTGCACACGGCCATGAACCTGTCAGTCGTGTACGGGATGGACCTCACAAGTGCGATGCGGAACCTCGGGCGGGCGAGCGGCGGCTTCCTGATGATGCTTGGGCGAATGGGCATCCTGACGAAGGCAGAGATGCAGTCCGGGATGTCCTACGAAGAACTGCTCGTTCGGATCAACGAGAAGACCAAGGACGCGGCATTCGGGTCGCGTTTCGCGGCGAATGCATTGGCGATCATGCGGAACGCCACGGGGGAGGTCAGCGACGAACTGGGTTCGGTCTATATCCCCATCGTGAAGATCGCCGCCTCCGTCGTGACCGACTTCGCGAAGAGGTTCCTTGCCCTCCCGGATGCCAAGAAGACTTTCATCGCCATCGCCATCGGGGCGACCGCGCTAACGACGGTGCTGGCAGGGCTCGCCCTGTCCTTTGGGGCGATGGCCGTCACCGCCGGGTTGGCGACCGGGGCCGCCGGGGCCTACGTCGGCGCGCTGGTCTTCGAGGCAGGGGCCGCTGGGGCCGCCGCCGGGGCGAACACGCTCCTTGCCGCAAGTCGCCTGGCCGCCGCCGGGGCCGCTGGCCTTGCGGCGCTCGGTGCCGCGACTCTTGCGGGTAGCTTCCTCCTCCTCGGAGGAGTCGTCGCCGGAACGCTGCTGGCGGCGATCACCCTCCCCGGACTGAAGAAGGTCATCGGGGACATTGCGGAGGAAAAGGCCGCGCTGGAGGCGATGGGGGAGGCTGCCGAGGGCGCCGCCGAGAGGCAGGCCGAACTCCAGGCGAGTCAGGCTCGGATCGGGCTGGCGGAAATCGGGGTGCGCCTGGGGATCGTCGGTCCCGAGACGCTGAACCAGGAACGTGCCAAGGCGATGGAGGTCATCAAGGCCCAGTACGCGGCGCTCGACGAGGAACAGCAGAAGGGCGCAGAAGGTCTGCAGCTCCAACTATCCTACTGGCAGCAAGTCGAGGCGGTGGCCAAGTCCACGCTCGATGTGCAGAAGCAGTGGGCGGACACGCTAAGAACGCGGGCCGCTTACGAACTGAAGACGGACGACCTCATGGAGTATGCCGATGCGATGGACGATCTGGCGGGCGCGTGGTTCGACTACTCCGATCAGTTGGAGCGGGCGGGCAAGCATACCGAGGCCGTCGCCGCCGCGACCGAGGCGCTGAACGTGCAAGAGGAAAGGGCGAAGACACTCCTCCAGGCGCAGACGACCGAGATCGAGAAGCAACTCGGCCTCCTCGACGCGCGGGTCGGCTACGCGCAGGCTTACGCCGGCTACCTCGAAGCGAGCGGCCAGCGGGGGGAGGCGAGACGCGTGAGGCGGGAGGTCATTCCTGGTCTGCAGGGACAGGCGGCGCAACGCGGCTTCGGTGCGATGAACCAGTACTTCGGACTCGGCCAGTACACGCAGGGCTTGCAGGTCGGAGCGCAGGCGTGGCGGTCGGCGGGCGAGGCCCAGCAGGCAAGCCGAGGAGGAGGGTATCAAACGCGGGCACAAGTGGACATCGGGAAGATCGACATCCCGATGGAGAAGACTTTCCAGAAGCAGCGGAGCAACGAGACCACGCTATCGGTGTCCGGTGTGAACTAAGTCCTACCTACGCCGCCTTCGAGGCCGCCGAGCAGGCCGTCCGCCTGACGCATTCTGAGCCCCCTCCCGACCCGAGGGGCACCCTTACCCCCCTCGCCCCTTCCGACGCCCCACGCGGCCCCACAACCCCACCAGTGACCCCTTCTCAGTAGGACCCGGAAACGGTGGCGGCCTCCGCGCAAGCGGGGGCCGGTTGCTCTTGACGCGGGAAGCCTTTTCTGGTATCCTATCAGCATGGCCGCGAACGAGTGGATTACTACCGCCGAGGCTGCCGCGATCATCTGTCGAACCCGTCAGCGCGTAAACCAGCTCTGCAAGTCCGGCGTGCTGCGTTACCGCTGCGAGGAGTGCCGCAAGTTCGTGCTCCGCAAGGACGCTAAGGCCTTTGCCGCAAACCCACCTGTGAAGGGCAGGCCGCGTAAGGAGCAGTAATGCCGAGGGCCGGAAAAGCCCCAAACTCCGGGCTAAAAATACTTCAAAAAAAGCTTGACAGGGAAACCCAACCCTGGTATAATGCTCAACGTAGGAAGCCGGAAGACGGGAGGCCCGAGATGACCGGAACCGAGAAGCAGATAGCCTGGGCAGAGAACCTGAAGGCCGAGGCGCTGGCGCAGAAGGAGGAGCTGCTGGCGAAGCTGCCGGAGAAGAGCCAGGCGATGGGCGAGCAGGCGATTGCAGCCGTGGAGGCTGAAGAGCGCGCGGAGTGGTTCATCGAGCACGCGCCTACTGCGGGGGTGCGCAATGGTGAGCTGTACGGCCACAAGGGCGATCTGAAGGCCTACGCTCAGCAGAAGATCCGGGAGGCACAAGCGTAGAGGCCGAAACACAGACCAGGGAGGCCCGAGATGAAAACAGCAACCGAAAAGCAGACTCTGAACCTGGCGGACCTGCATACCAGCCTCAAGCGTCAGGGGTTCTGCCGGATCATGGCCAGCACAGACCTACTTCCGCCATCTATAGCCAACCAGGCCAGCGCCGGGGAACCTAACGCTGATGAGTTCTGGGCGACGGGGACGGACCTAGTAGCTATATCCCCCGTGCGGTACTGGCTGGTGCGATACGGTACGGTGCTGCAGACGGGCAAACTTACAAAGGCCTGACAGCCGAAACCTCCTCCGGGAGGTCGTGGCATCAAGCGCCACCTGACGAGGCCAACAACCGACGAGAGAGAGGCCCGAGATGGCACACCCCCGCAGGTTCCACAGTGTAGCCGAGGCCCATGAGACACTGCGCCGAACGCGAAGGGGTCAGCTCTACCGACTGACGGCTCAGGGTTGCGAAGGTCACGTATGCGCACGCTGCGGCGCTGCCTTACATGAGGGGATGACCTCCTGTTGGTACAACCCGAGGCTAAGGCGCAGCCTCCTCCTGTGTTCCGGATGCAGTTGGGGAAGCATTGTTGAGGACCAGTTTGAGGTCAGCGGGTACGGTCAGTCCGAGTGGAGTTTCGTGGAGGCCTACCGCAACGCAGCGATACCCGCCTGACGAGGCCAACAACGAAAGGGAGAGTGAGAGATGACCCACACAGCGATAGGGACCGTATGCAGCGAGGAGCAAGCAGCAGAGCTGGATCGCGAACGGGCGAGGCAGATCGACAAGCTCAATGAGTGGGAGGAAGCCGCGCTGGCGGAACTGGTGAAGGACATGGCTACGAAGACCCTGTGCGAGAGGGTCGCCTACGGGAACGGTCGCAAGGACACGCTGTCGGGTCGCGGGTTGCAGGCGCTCGATGTCTATGAGCGCGAGTTGGCCTACCGGGCGACGACAGCCTGACTGACCGCTCTACCCGTCCGCAAGCCGCGAACCGGACGACGCTGGCCAGTAAGTAGTCGAGCCGCACAACCCGCGCGAGGGAGGACTCAGATGGATCAGCCTTACCAGCTAACCGAGCAACAGGCAAAGGTACTAGGCCTGCCGCATGATCTACCGGAGGACGAGGGCGACTACATGCAAGACGCACTCGACGAGAAGCTGCTGGCCGCGAACCTCGCCGAGCTGGTCAACGGGGAGTGCGACTCCGAGGACTTCGAGGAGGTCTGGGACCCTGATTGGATGGAGTCCTTCGAGGCAGCCGGAGTCCTCACGAGTGACGAGGGCTTCCGCTTCCGCCTGGGCGATGGGCGCATGGCCTACGTGACGGTCAAGATCCAGGGCCGGTGATGAGCCAAACTCCGGGGCGCGACGAGACACGCGCGGGAGGAGAGTATCATGGGCAAGCGCAGTGAACTGCAGATCAGCGGTGGCAACTTCCACGGGCCGTACCGGGCGACGTTCCGAGGGCCAGCGGCAGGGTTCGTCCTCAGCGACTCCCAGGCCCGCCGGTACTGGGATACGCTCTGCGGGCTGTCGGGCTGCACCTGCGGAGGCGGGTATGGGGATGGGCCGGACCCAGACAGCGCGAACGCGATCACGAGCGCAGACGAGGTGCCTGCCAACTGCCCGCCGGACTTGGCGCGGGCACTAGCTGCCGCGGAGCGCGAGTATCACGCAAGCAACGCCCGCCGCGAGTTCCCGATCTTGCTACTGCCAAGCCGGTAGCCGGGCCGCACATCCTGCCCCTTGGGGAGGGCGCCATGCGAGACGCAGACGGTCGCGATGTGAGTCTCACTAGCATACTGACGAGGCAGGCCATGCTCGAAGTGAAGGAACGGCGGGCACGAGACCTGAAGGTCGCCTGCAAGACCATCGGCGACGAGCGGAACTACCACCAGGCCGCGCTCGACCTCGCGAGCATTCGGCGGGTCGAGAAGCACCTAGCGGAGGTGGCGTGATGAAGTATATCATTCGCTATGCGGTCGGGAAGTTTGGCGATGCTTGGTGGTGCGGTCGCGACCAGTACGGGCACCGTTGGGTTGACGGGGAGACCGGGCGCAGGGAGGCAACGCGGCTGACGCTGACGCAGGCGGAGGAACTGTGTGCCGTGAACGGGTGGTCAACGGGCCGGATCGTGTTGGCGGCGTAGATCGGCAAGGTAGTGCGAGCAGACGGGCATTCGACGGGCGGAGGTGTGACATGGGATACATCGAGGCACACGATGGCGGGAGGCTCTACAGGTGCGACGAGTGCGAAGTGGAGGTGCGCTCGGAACCGCCCGGAGTCTTGCCACCGGGTTGGCGGGAATACTGGCCTCCGATGCTGTCTCAGGCCGTGTACTCCTGCGTCTGCCCAAACTGCGAGCTGGTAGTCTACAACGAGTAGCCCGGCCTTCGGGCCGAGAGGGAGAGTGAGACCATGCCGCACCCGTTACCGGAGTTCGGGAAGTGGATCACGAGCAGGGCCGAGTCCCTGGCGGAAGAGGGAGCGACCGAAGCCGCCGAGGAACTACGGAGCCTGCGCCGGGAGTTTCAGGCGGCCTTCGACCAGTGGACTTCACCGTGCCGCAGAAAGCAGTGCCCAAGGGTAGAGAAGTAGCACACCGCGGGAGCGCGGCCTTGCCGCACAAGGGAGGACCCGATGGACCGAGATCAGCTCGAAGACCTTGATGACGAGGCCTCCGCGATCCTGGAGCGGGTCGCGACGGGCAGCGGGGCGAGCGCGGAGGAGTGGGCCTGGGCGAGGGAATGGGCGCGGTTGGGCGAGGCGGAGAAGGCGGGCAGACTGGCGGAGGAGGAAGCGGCATGAGCAATCCGATCCTGAGACTGGTTGCGGAGCAGAAGGCCCAGGTTGGAGAGGAGGTCATTGTCTGGGTGCGCATCGAGGACTTCTACGAGGTCTTCGGCGAGGACGCGAAGGTATGCGCCCGCGAGCTTGACCTCACGCTGACGAGCCGGGAGGTCCTGCGCGGGCCGTTGGAGCAACGGGTCCCGATGGCGGGCGTCCCAGTCTACGCCATCGAGCGGTACGTGCGGAAGCTGGTCGAGAAGGGCTACCGGACGGTTACGTTGACGCCGGAGGAGGGCGAGGCATGAGTGCCGAAAGCGCCTACCTTGCTGCCGTGAACTCTACGTTGACAGTGACGAACGCCCTCCTGGCCGAGGTCCGCGACGCGCTCGAAGGACTTACCGGGCGGCTGGAGGAACTTGGTGACCTGACCGGGGAGGTCCGTCTGCTGCGCGAGGAGACGCACGAGCTGAGGCTGAAGCTGACGCCCTGGAAACCGGAGGGACAGTGATGGCCGCGATCAAGTGCCGCCGCTGCGAGAACGTGTTCGATGGGAACTGGGTCGTGATGGCCTTCTGTGAACTCTGCCTGGGCTCCTGGTGCCCCGACTGCTGGGAGCAGGAGCAGTTCGCCGCGATGGAGTCGGAGACGCTGACGGACGAAGAGCGCAACCTGTGTGCAGAATGCTGGGAGGAACAGTAATGGCCGCCCACAGAGAGAAGGTCTCGACGCCGCGCAAGGTCCTCTACTGGAGGAGTCCAGTCGGCTACGCCGTAATCGCCGCCTTCGACGAGAAGGATGAGCAGATACCCGAACTCCAGAAGCAGCAACCGAGCCACGCACGCCGGGTGCTCGACGCGGCGGATGAGAAGACCGAATGGTGGAATGGCGAACCGTCCTCTCGCGAGGCGTTCGCCGCCTTCTTTGGAGAGACGGTAGAACGAGAGGAGCAACCCGCATGACCGCACGCACCTACACGCCACGCAAGCCCGCCGAGGCCCGAGTCAAGCTCGGCCTAGCAGTGAAGGAGTCCACGCGGGACAAGCTGTACCGCTGGGCCGAGGGGCAGGGGATCAGCTACGGGTACGCGCTGGAGGTATTGGTAGAGGCGGGGTTGGAGTTCTACCGTGGCGAAGCAGAAGCCGATGGCGCGTAGAAGCCCTACAAGGCCCGTTCGGCAGGTGAGGCTACCCTCTTACCCGCAAACGAGGCCAACGGGGCACCACGGGGCTTGTAGGCGGCAACAAAGACGGCCTACGTGCAGACGGCGGGAACCCGAAGGTCCGAAAGGGGGTTGACAAGGTGCCGTTTCCGGGTATACCCTTGGGGACGAAGCTGTACAACCCTCCGGCTTGCTACCGGAGAGGCCAGGGTGAAGGGCCGGGACCGCTACCTGAGTCCCGGTTCCGGCCCGCCCGGACTCAGGAGCCTACCGTGAGCGTACCCCTCCGCACCGCGTCCGACACCCGCCCGACCGTCCTGCAGCCCGAGACGAACGCCTCCGTGGGCGAACCATACGCGCGTACTGCGGCTACGGTTCGCAGGTTGGCCGGTAGTAGCGGGGTCGTAGCTGGCGGTGAGGACACAATCATAGCCGCGCTCGGCGTAAGCAGGGGCACCGTCTATCGGCACTTCCGGTGGCTAGAGCGTAATGGCGTTCTCTTGCGCATCCCCGCCTATGGTCGCCATGCCGCAAGGTACATCATCGACCTACCCTCATACATGGGGCTTTCGTCTCATGGCAATGACGAAAGCAAGATAGAGGAATACCTCTACGAGGAACTCGTGCAAGGTGGCAGCGAAGTCCGTCGTCAGGTCAGAACCGAGTACGGTATCATCGATCTGCTCGTTGGCCGTCCTCCGCATTCCATTATAGAGGTGAAGGCCGATAGCTGCAGACGCTTGGTGATAGAGGCGATTGGGCAGTTGATCGCCTACTCCTGCGCCTACCCCGGCGCAACGCTGTACATAGCTACGCCAGAGAGAATTGACGGGCCTATGTTAGAGGCCCTGGCGAAAGCTAGAGTGTCGCAGTGGGCAACCTAAGGCGAACCGTCGATGCGGTTCAGGCGTGGTATGCAGCGAACGCCATGCCCCAGGCCGCCGGGTAGGCGAGGACGTTGCGGGGAGCGAGGTTGACCCGACGGGCAGGAGGTGCTACGATGAGACGTTGGCTGAGCCGGCAGTTCGGGACGGTATGGGTGCGGTGGCTGGTGGTGTTCGCCCTCGGACTCATCCTCGGCTTCGCGGTCGGTGAATACCAGGGCGGGCGCGACTACTCGGGGGAACTGGCGATGCTCAAGGCCCAGCGGGCGGCGGAGAATAAGCTCCTGGGCGAGTTCCAGGATACTGCTTATAAGCAAAGTATGGAGCGTGAGCAGTGGCACTCGCAGTCGGTGATAGCCTCCTCTTCGATGGGCAATCAGGAACCATCCGCGCCGTCACCTCCACGACCGACGCCAATGGTCGAGGCTCCATCGTCTACGGCGCGGACACCTTCAGCTTCCGCGCCCTGAAGGCGACGGTCTCGGGCACGGATTACCCCGCTGTGGCGATCGCCGATGCCGTGTTCCGCGTCGGAGTCGTGCAACAGGACGCAGACCCCACGCTTTTCTGCCTCGCGCTTGACGACGGCCCGGCCCCCTGGGGCTGGGGCCGCCGCGTACAAGGCAAGACCTCCTGGGCGATCGCAGGCGAGTTCGCGGCCCAGGACTCCGTGGTCTTCCGCATGGGCTGGGCTCCCGGCACGATCACGATCAAGAAGGGCGGGGTCGTGCAGTCGGGCGTATACGCGGACCTCGTGTTTACCTACTCCACGAGCGACGGGACACATACGGCATGGTGGCAGCCGGCGTACCCCTCGAAGGCGGGCACGACCTGGGGCGCCAAGACAGGCCGCTTCTACACCGATGCGAATGGAGTCCTCTGGGACTGGTCAGATGGGACGCAGCAGCCCATTATTGTCCCACGCGGCTTCGGGGCGTTGGCCTACCGGACGGGCGACGCCTGGCCGTCGGCGCCGGTCGCGGAGCGGACCCTCTCGATGGTGGAGGTGTGGTATCTACAGGAACACGCCGAGGTCGGCGAGGGACAGGCGACGAGCCTCGACATCGCGGCAGTGTCGATCACGGTCACGGGACCGGCTTCCGCCAACTGCCTCATCCAGTGGCAGGACGGCCACCTGCGGCTGACGCCGGAGACCTTCTATGTGCTCGACGGCTCGGGCACGGTGACGGCGACTGGAATGCCTCCGGGCCGTTACTCAGTCTGGTTGGGCCATCCCACGGACGGGAACAAGGGCCTCAGGAAGCAAGACGTTGTGGCGGTCAGCGGCGGCTCGTACACGGTCGCCTTCGGGGCCTCCTGGTCTGACCCGCCTACCGACCAAACGCAGATCAACGTCTACGGCTACGGAGCCGAACCAGGCGTCGGCGCGGAACTCTGGTGCAAGACCGGCCCCGTAGGGCAGGAGGTTTACACCCTCTGGGGTACGGCGGATGCCGACGGCATCATTCTCATCAACGGAACGGTTCCCGGCGCGGATGACCCGATTATCGTGCACCCCGATTGGGGGGCGCTGTGCATCCCTTGGGCTACGTCGGATAGGTGGATCGACGCAACCCTCGCGGGGCGGTTCAGTGGTTATCGCGCCGGACAAGTGGGTGAATATCAGGAAGGCATCGTACCGTGGGGTAATGGCGGGAACCACATCAACCTGCCGACCATGACTCGCGCCGTATATGCCCAGGATACCGTGACGGGTGAGAAGTTCTACTTCTCGGCAGCCTCTGGCGGCTACGGGTCCGTCAGCGAGGTCTGCCCTCGGGGCACCATTGTCGGCATCTTCGATCCGGCGAACTGGACCGTGCGGCAGTACAACATCTACGACGGGGATGCTACGCTGCTCCTTGCGGCACAAACGCTACCCGGCAATACCGTCCCCGTCTGGACGGAGGCCCTCGTCGAGCGCCAACAGACCACGGTCGGACGGCTGCTTGCCGTCGTGACGGGCGGCAAGATCAAGGGCAACCTCGTGGAGTATGCGCCTTCGCAGCGGATCACGACCGCCGATCTAACCGAGGCGGCGCGTATGGGGTTGGAGACGGGACGCTTCACCCAGCCCATCGAAGTGCGATCCGACTCCGCGACCGCCTCCCTCTCCACGAAGCCCGCGGCGTGGGCGGCCCAAGAGTGCCCGTATTGCGGAGGCCCGGCGTGGATAGGGCCGAACTCAGCGCCCTACCAGCGCGGCTACTGCATTCCCTGCCGGGACAACGGTTACACGGTGGACTGCCGGACCTACTTCCTGACACAGACGTTGGCCGCCTTCGCCGACTGGTCAACGCGCGTCGTGAAGAACACGACCGCGGGTGGGCACGCGGACAAGCTCGTGACCGGCTGGCCGCGGCCGGAGGAGTACGCGGAGACGGACGCCTACCTCGTGAGCAACTGGCAGGGCCTCGGCATCCCGAGATGGGTCGCGGTGCACATCGTCCTCGCTACCTACGGCAGCAGTGCATGGAGTGATGGCGAGTCCATCGCCGACGCAGAGGCGCGCCTCGGTCGGACGGTCGGGCCGGTGCAACTCAAGCTGCAACTCAACGACCCGTATATCGGAGCAGGGGCGACGGTCGAGGTGACGGCGACGCGGGCGGACGGTGGCGGCAGTGTCGTCCTGACTTGCGACATTCCAACCGGATCGCAACCGGGCGATCTCTTCTTCCTCCGCCAAGGGCCTCACGACACGTATCTGGGGGTTCCCTGCAAGTGGTTCACCGATGTGACGCTCGTCCATGTGACGGGCCAGACCAACGATCTCGGCTTCTATGTGGTGAACGACGGCCCGGCCTGGAACAACAGCACTGGAGTTGTTGTGACGCATCATGCCTACAGTCCCTTCGCTTGCGACCTGCTGCTTCCGGGGCAACGTTACCCCGACCTTTGGCATGGCCCGTGGGATCGGACGTACCTGGTGTGGAAGGACGACTCAGACATCATCCAGCTACAGAAGTCTACCGATGCGGGACGGACCTGGACGCAGCCGGAGACCGTGACGCCTACCGGCTGGACCTATCCGGCGGTCTGCAAGACGATCAAGGGCGACCTCCTCGTGGCGGCGACGGATACCGCCGAGACGAAGACGAAGGTCTGGCGCAGCCGGAGGGACGGGGCCTCGTTCGCCTCCCTGGCCATGAGCCTCGTCGGCACGCGGATGGACATGATGACCGGCATGGGGCCGAGGAAGTACGGCGCCCTGCTCGACGGCGGGCAGCAGGAACTCCGCGAGACGGTCGGGGACTTCTCGACTACCCTCGCCCGCCCGAGCGCCCTGGCGGCGGGAGGGTCATCGCTGAAGACCTCCACGGTCATCACGACCGACGCGGGCGCCGCGCGAGCCGCGATCCTCCGCGACCCGAAGAACAACCTGTTCGCAGCGTTGGTCAACGACGCCTCGCACGTCAAGGTTTGGCGGTCGCGGCAGAACGGGTTCGGCTGGGCCTCGTGCGCCCGCTCGTTCGTCGGGACCGACCCCGACGTGACCCTCGGGCCGAACCAGAAGGCCTACCTCGCGGCGCGATCGGGGGCGACGGTTCGCTGGTATCGCGGGGTGCGGGAATTGTCAACCGTGCTCGATAGTGCTATAGTGACGGCTGAGGCCGACGCCGAACGTCCGGCGGTCTGGAAACTCAACAGCCGGGGGCGCGAGGCGTTGGCGGCGGTGACGGTCGGCGGGACCGTCAGAATCTACGGCTCCAAGGACGACGGAAGAACCTGGGGCCAGAAGGCTTAGGAGGGCGAACGGAGTGAAGATCGCCAAGAGACAGGTGCTGGAATACCTCGCCGGGTTCCAAGAAGCGGTGCAGGCGGAGAGGCGGGCAGTCGCGGACGAGTCTCGGGCCAAGGGCCAACTGATACTCGCGGCAGGTTGCGAGGTCAATCCCTGGAATCTATACAGCATCCTGAGCAAGGAGATTCCACAAGCAATGGAAGTGGTGCGTTACTACGGCCCGGACGAGGTTGACCTCGGGGCCGATCAGGAACGGGAGGAGTCGGGCGATGGAGTTCAGTGATATGCCGGTGATGGAGCGTGCCGAGTGGGAGGCCTTCGTCGAACGTTCGGTGCGAGCGGGTGTTGCGCACAAGGAGGCGGAGCGCATCGCCTCCGAGGCCGTGGAGGCGGGCGTTCGGTTGCTGCCCGCCCCGGACTCCGTGACCATGCCGGGCGGCACGCTGATCGAGTTGACGGACTCGGCGGTGCGCCTCTCGACCTCTACGGAGAAGGTCGGTTCGTGGTGGGCCGCGCGGCATGAAGGCCGCTGGCCGAGCGGCTGGAAGTCCGGGGAGTGGTCGGGTTGGATCGGCGAGGAGGAGTGCCTCGCCAAGGCGTCGGCGAAGGTCCGGGCGGCCATCGCCACGCTTGACGCGACGAGCGCGCGGAAGGCGGCGCTCTCGACGGAGCGGATGGCGGTGACGAAGCAGGCGTTGTCGGCGGGCTAGGAGCTACGGCGGTCGCAGAGTGCCGAAGAACCGGACGGGCTTCGTCCGAGAGATCACCCTCTGGAACCGAGGCCCGCAGTACATTCAGAAGCACGACGGCTTCGGGCACACGTTCGACCTGAAGGGCATCGTTGACGGCACGGTGCCGGACGGCTACGTGCTCAGTTACGCGCAGCCCGCCGACATCGAGGGGGTTCTTCGCGACGGGTCCGGGCACATCCCGAGCCTGCGCATGATCGAGTTCCCGGACGGGACCTCCTCGCTCATCAGCACCCCCTACCTTTACCTCTGGCCGACGCAGGCGAAGTCGCACTGGACCTTGCTGCCGACCTCCGGCGACTGGGTTGACTACCCTAGTGAGTTCGGAGAGCGCACCCTCGACTACGCGAACAGCGACAGCACGGCGTTCGCGACCGCCGAGAGTACCTTCAAACTCCCGCCGGACCCCTGGTTCGCCATCCAACTGCAGCGCGGCGAGCCGAACGAGGACTGGCCGGGCACGCAACTCCCCTACACCTTCATCGACTTCGGCAAGGAGTACCGCGTCATCGCGCCCTACGCCGGACCTGTCCGGCTTTACGTTGCGGGCGTGTCGAACTGGCTGGAACTGAAAGCCGAGGGTGGCGGCGAAGGCCTCTCCGGCTTCGAGGGGCTGGACAACAACGAGACCAAGATCATCTGCGTCGGCTGCCTGCGTGGGCACATCCTCCTGTCCGATGACGTGTTCGGGAGCAGCATCGCGTTCTACAAGGTCCCGGTCGGAGACGAGTACCGGAACGAGGCCTTGGCCTACGCGCCGCGCTACTGGGTAGACTCGGCAGTCACCGCCTTCCCCCGCGTCTGGTCCGCCAAGGTGACGGTCGGACACAACGCCGGGGACTTCAGCTTCACGTACTCCCCGATCTGGCCGGTGCGGCACAAGACGCCCTCGTCGAGCAACGCGCCCTACATGGTCACGCCCTCCGAGAACTTCGATTACAACCACAGCACGGAAGGCCCTGTGCGCCCGGCCATCGACGTGTGGAACGAGCCGAGCAAGCCTGCATGGGATACGCAGTCGGAGTTCGAGGTCGTAGAGGCCGCGCCGACAACGTGGACCTCCCCGTCCGTTACGATAGGTTCGGGCAGCGTCTACACGGCGTGGCTCGACATCGGTTGGGCTCCCGGGATGTGGACCGATCCGACGACAGGGACGTACTCGCACCTTCGCGCCCCGGCGGTGCACCAGGTCCAGCTCTGGCAGCCCGCGTGGATCGCGTCGGTGGCGGGGACGAGCACCATCCTCCCCGAGGGCTGGGCGAACCGCCTCTCGCTGGAGTACCTGGAGGTCTCGGCGGAGGAGGAGTTCGGGCCGATGATGGCGGGGTTGAAGTTCGTGGAGGGCGCGAACGCCTACACCTGCCGCCTGCTCAAACCGTTCCAGCGCATCAGGATCAAGCTCGGCACGCAGTATAGCGGCGGGATCAGCGACACCGCGACGGTGTTCGACGGCTACATAGCGACGCCGGGCCTCTCGACTCTGCGCGGCCTGCACGACGACATCGCGCGCGGCGACTGGCGGGCCTTCTGCGACCTCAAGCGCGGTACCGACGCGAAGGCCCACCAGCGGGAGCCCGCCTTCGACCTCTTCAGCGTGTCGGGTGCGGCGACGTGGATATGGGGCCACATGGGGGTTCCGTCCGCGCACCTCTCCTTCGCGACGCAGCACGCCGCGCAGATACTTCACGGCCTCGGGCGCGAGTTGGACGGGACGAAGCGCACCTACCAGGGCTTCGTGAAGGATGATCGCTGGAGCCCTGAGGCGGGGACCGAGATGCTGCCAGTCTTGAAGGACATCGCGCGGGCAGCGAACAACAGTCAGTGGTGGTGCGACCCGCCGACGCGCACCTACAAGCTGACGAACGGCTGGTGGCCGGGGGCTGTGAGCCACCTGATCCGCGAGGGGCCGCTTGCCCACGCTTCCGGGGCCTACCGTGTCTTCGAGTTCAACGTCGAGAACCGTAGCTTCGACGGTGACGAGTTCGCCAACCGCGTGACCCTGCTCGGCAAGGACCGTGACGGGAACGCGATCTGGGGGACGCGCAAGGACACGAGTAGCGCGTGGGCCTCAGGGGCGGCGAACTTCGCGGGCCGGTGGATCGACCACGTTGATACGCGCGACGACCTGCGGACGCGGGCGGATCTGGAGGCGGCGGCGGACTCCATGCTGGCGGCCTTGTCGGCGAGGGCCGACCGTGCTACAATCACGACCGACCCGATCATCGGCGTCCGGCGCGGGCACCTCCTGAAGACGAGCGGAGGGACGGACGGGCCTTTCGACCTCTACTCCTGCGTGAACGGGAAGTGGCTCGTGACAGGCTACGCGCACAGTTGGAACAAGGGGGACGGGCCGATGGGGCTGCGCACGACGGCGAAACTCAGGTGGTGGGGGTACTAATGAGAAGCCCCTCGCGGATTGAAGCCGACCGCCTCACCAAGGGGCAGCGCGCCCGGACTAACCAGTCCGCCTCCATGCGCGAGGCAGCAACCGGAGGCACGGCGAGGGTGCCGATGGATGAGTTCGTGACCTGGACCGGCAACACGCCGACCGTCCGCAAGGTCTTCCGGTTCGGGCAGACCGGCGGACGCGGGTTCTCGCAAGGGGGATTGGCCTGATGGCGACCGCTTACCTCAACCTCTGGAACACGGGGGCGCTGGCTGGTGCGCTGTCGCACACTTACTACAACGACGCGATGGGGGCCATCGACCGCCTCGGTCGCGGCCTCTACGAAGCGCGCGTTCAGGGCGCGGTCAGCGGCTGGAGGTTGCCAGCGGCGGCGGGCGTCTCGCGCATCACACAGGGAAAGGGCCTCGTCGGCCCGCAGCTCCTCGTGACGACGGCCAGCGCGACGATCAGCGGCTTGCAGAACGGGACGAATTACATCCACGTCGTTGCGGCGGCGAGCGCAGGTTGGGCCGGGGGCATTGCGGCCAAGGCACGCACGACCTCCGCCCCGCTGCTAAACACGGACGGCACGAGTAGCGGGATCATCCTCGGCAAAGTCACGCGCAACGCCCTGACCGGCGTCACCGCCGGAAGCGCGGACAGCACCCTACGGCAACCGGCCTACTCCTACCGCTGGCACAAACAGACCGAGACCGTGAGCCTCACCGCCGGGCCGACGACGGCGACTTCGGTCGCGATGTACTGGTCAACGAAGGTCGGCTGCCCGACCATCGAGCGCATCCCGAGCGGCACGACTTCGCAGGTGCTTCGCTGCGATACGTTGACGGCAAGCGGAGCGGTACTGCACCTCTACAACAAGAACTCGAACGCAGCCTATACGCTCAACAAGACGCTGACGATCCGAGGCTTCATCTGGTGACCGCCGGGACTTGCCCGGCCCAGGAGCTTGATTGATGACCGCGAAGGCCAATGGTTGCGTTGAGATCAAGCAGAGTACGCTGTATGCCCTCGTGGCGCTCATCACCATTCTGGGCCTCGTCGCGAGCGCCGCCGCCGTGTGGGGTGCGCTCAACAACAGTGTCGGAAGCCATCAGGCGGACAAGGCCAGCCACCTGACCGAACGCGACGTAATGCTCATTGCCCCGACGCGCGGGGAGTATGAGCAGACCTTGAAGAGCATCGACGAGTCACTGGGGAAGATCGACACGCGGCTCAACCGGATCGAGGACAAGGTGTACGGGAGGTAGGCCATGAGACTCATCCCGCCTATTGAGAAGTTCGACTCGGCGACCGTCAACAACACCCTTCACGGGCGCAGCGTTTACCGTTCGGAGGACGTACCCGGCCACAACGTCTTCAAGGGCTGGAGCACCTGGGCCTCCAACGGGCACAAGGGCGTCGGGGATGGTCTCGACATCGGGGGTCAGGGTTGGCGCACGCCAGTCGTTGCAGTGTGCGATGGGGTGCAGACGTACTTCGCCAACGACATGACGAAGCTGGAGGTCCTGTACCTGGAGGGTGATGGGATCGTTGCCGTCTATGCGCACGTCAACGCCGTCTACGAGGGCACCGGCAAGCACTGGAAACAGGGTGATACCATCGGCGTGCTGCGTGGCGATCTGAACTCGCCCCACGTCCATTTCGAGCTATGGGTTGACGGGGCAGTCCTCGCCGACCAGACGCCCGAACGCCTGCGGGCCAAGATGCTTGGACTGTTCGGCGAGCAGACTCCGAGTGCCTATACCCTCGTCGGCCTTGACGGCGTGGCCCGCCCCGGCCCGTGGTTAGGCGAGGACGGGTCCGGTTACTGCTCGCTGCGGGTCGCCGCGCAGGCCGCCAACGTCAACGTGACCTGGGATGGCAGCAAGAACCAGTGGACGTTCACGTCCAAGGAGGCGTAACCGATGGATGCTATCGCCAAGTGGCTTCTCGCCAACCCTGCCGAGGCCCTCAGCATCATCTCGGCCCTTGTCGTCTTGATCGTCGCAGGCCTCTCGAAACTCCCGTGGCTGAAGGTGCCCGAGGCCGCGATGAGACGCTGGCTGACGACCGTGCTCGTAGCGGTCCTGGTTGGCCTCGCGACCGAGTGGCTCTCGCCGCCCTTCGAGATCGGGAAGGCAGTCACCGTGACCCTCGCGACCCTCGGCGGAGCGACGGCGGTCTTCAGGGCAGTGAAGTGGCTGCTTGCCCGCTTCGCGAAGAAGGACTAGGCCATGCGTTACATGATAGCAGTCGTTATCCTCTTGGCCCTCGTCGCCGTCGCGGCTCACGCCGCCACCCACACCTACGTGGTGCGGTTCAGCGCCGATGGGGTGACGTGGCAGAATGCCCCGCAGCAGTACATCTTCGGCCCGTATCCTACATGGCCGACGGTGCCGCAGTACCGGCTGTACCTATCGCGCCGAGACGCGAACGTGGACCGCAACACCGGACAGATGAATCACCCGGACGTGTATTGGCGAGTGCTCGAACTGTAGGAGGAAACATCATGGCACAGTGGCACACAGCGGAAGCAACGCGAACGGGTCTGAACGTGGTGATCCACTTCCTCATGCCGACCGGCAACAACGCGGTTGGCGTCACCTGGAAGGCTGCGGCGCTGAAGGCCGGACTGTCCGGCGGGACGCCCTCTCCCTGGGCCGACGCGGGCGAGGCGGCAGGCCTCGCGGACGGGTCAGTGGTCGAACTGCGGATCGAGGTCTCGCTCGACCGCACGCAAACCCTGTCCGCTCAGAAGTCCGCGATCCAGGCAGCAGTCACGGCGGCCATCGCGCAGAGGAAGTCGGAGTGGGCTGAGGTGCTGAAGCAGGCCGGATACAGCGAAGGGACGGTGGTTTAAGTGGCGTTGACCAAGGGTACGACGGTCATCCAGGATTGGCTGCAGGTCGCGGCGCAGGGCATCGTGGAGGGCGGTCCCGTCAGCATCGCTGACGGGTACGACAACTTCCTCTTCGCGCAGGCGGCGCTCGACTCCACGACCGCACACACTGGCACGAAGTTCCGGGTGCAGGTCTCCAACCAGACCTCCGGCGATGAGGACTGGCACGACCTCTTCGAGATCATCCTGTGCGTTGGCACGGCAGCGACGGAGGCATTGGCCGGAGCGGAGACGGGGGGCGCGGCAACCGTCCTAGAGGTCGCCGACACTACGGGCTTCGTGACGAACGGCATCTGGCTGTTCCTGAAGGATGACACTATCGCCGCCAGCGAACTAGTGTTCCAGCTCTCCTACGTGACCAACACGAGCATCACAGTGCTCGACGCGATCACCAACTCGCACACTGCCGCGGATGCGCTCTGGAACGTGGCGGAGTCGAAGTCCTGGCAACTTCCGTCTGCGGCGCAGCGGGTGCGTCTCATTGTGGACAACAACTACGACTCCGGCGCGAGCACAATCTGCTATCGTGCGTGGGTCGTGAAGGTGACCGCCCTGTGATCCTGCGTCCCTGGACCGGCCAGAACAAGCCGCCGCTCGGCGTGCTCCCGATGATGGGCCATCGGCTGACGCCAGACTACGCATGGCTCTTCGGCGAGGGTGGCGGCCCGCTGGTCAACGAATCGGTCGGCGGCAGGACCGGCATGTTCGATGGAACGTACCCGCCGGTCTGGACGCTTACCGGGGAGGGTCCGGCCATCAGTTTTGCGGGGAACACGCGCGCGCACATCGACATCTCAGGCATCACACTCGCGCCGCCCTTCACCCTCGCCTGGAGATGCAAGCCCGCCGGAACTGTGTCGTGGAAGGCGATCCTGGGCTCAAGCAGCAACAATGCGCTCTGGTGGCTGACGGGCGGGCAGTGGCAACTCTACACCAATGGGCTCAATGCGGTCACTAGTGTCGGTACGGTCCCCGTCGATGTCCCTGTAAGCGGCGCGGCGGTGCTACCCACCACCACGAGCCAGCAGTTGTTCGTCAACGGCCTGCTGTCGGCAACCGATACGGACACCTGGACCGGCGCCTGGGCACCGATCTACCTGGGATGGGATGGGGGAGTCGGGGACAACTGGAACGACTGGATCAGTTGGCTCTACATCTACCGACGTGCGTTGACCCCGACCGACGTAAGGGACATCACAGCCCAACCCTACTGCTGGCTCGGCACCCCGGACCTCGCGGCGATGTGGGCGGGGATACCGGCGGCCGGCGGCCATCCCGGCCTGCGGCGCCTTGGCATCTTCGATACGGGTTTCGGCTTCGACCGTTCCCAGCAAACGAGGTGGGGTTAGATGGCGAACTCGACGACTCATTCCGCACTCGACATTCCGATCCGGGGGGCGCTCTACAACGTGCCTCTCGTCTGGCTCGACGCTGATGGGGACCCGACCCTGCCGACTGGGCTTGACACCGAGATCAGTAAGGACAACGGGACCTTTGCGAATACGACCAACGCGCCGACCCTCGCCAAGGAGGTCGGCGGCGTGACCGACTCGGCCTATGGGTATGTGACGTTGACTGCCGCCGAGATGACGGCCGACATCGTGATCCTGCAGGCGAAAGATGCAACGCAGAAGGCAACGCCAGTCTGCCTCCGCCTGAAGCGCCTGCCGATTGTTGTCGAGGGAACTGCAACCGCTGGCGCGGCGACGACGATCACCCTGGCAGTTGGCTCCTCGGCTGTGGACGACTTCTACAACGGCGCGATCATCTTTACCGATGGAGGAACGGGGCCGGGGCAGGCGAGGCGTATCCTAGATTACGTGGGCAGCACGCGGGTAGCGACCGTGGCCACCTGGGAGACCAACCCGGACGTGACCACGACCTACGACATCCTGGCTACCGCCGAGTGGAACACGGCGCTGAACACGAGGACGATGCTGGCCCTCCCTGCTGTCGCCCCCAACGCTTCCGGCGGTCTCCCCACCTTTGGAACCGGAACCGGTCAACTCAACGTTGCGGGCGGACGGGCGGATGCGGACCTGAAGTACCTGTTCGGGGCGACACTGACGGAGGCAGCGGGGGCGGGCAAGCTCGCAGGTGCCCTCTCAAAGTTCCTGGACGTGGTGACTCCGCTGCTGGACTGTTCGGCGGCCATGCGCGGAACGGATTCGGCGGCCCTCGCCTCCGTTTGGACTTCGGCGCGCGGGACGTTGGTAGACCAACTCGACGGTGCGGTAGACGGGACGGCAGTAGAGATCATTAAGACCGTCCTGACCGAACTCAGCAACCGCACCAACAACCCGAGTTTGCACGACCTGCTGGGCATACCCGACACGGCGGCGCATACGCTGCTCACCGACATCGCGGCGGGCAACGTGACGAACGTAACTGGCAGCGTCAGCGGGTCAGTCGGATCGGTCACTGGAGCCGTAGGTAGTGTGACAGGGGCAGTTGGCTCCGTCAGCGGCGCGGTCGGTTCGGTAGCCGGGAACGTGGCTGGTAACGTGACTGGCAGCATCGGTTCCCTCAATACGCAGGCGAAAGCTGACGTGCAGGCCGAGGCCGAGGAGGCCCTGCGAACGTATGACCTCGACCACCTGATCGAGACGACCGCCGGCGTCGAGGAACCGACCGACGGGACGTACCTCGACCAGATCATGCACAAGGACGCGACCCAGACCTTCGACGCGACGACGGACAGCCTCGAAGGCGCGGTAGACACGGGTCCGACGCTCACGAACCAGACTACGATCCTCTCCCGCCTTGGAGACTTCGCCGGTACGGGCCTGAACAGCATCAAGGGGTTCTTCCAAGCGCTGTTCCGCGACGATGCGGGGGTCACTGGGGTCAACGCTCCGAGTGAGATCAACGAGGTTGAGAACACGGTCGCCGGGGCCTATGACGGACTGACCGATAGCCAGGAGGCGCAGGTCGATACGGGCGTGAACATGAAGGCGATCAGCGGCGACTCTACCGCCGCCGACAACCTGGAGACTATGCTCGACGGGACGGGCGGACAGAAGCTGACCCTGGAGCAGTTGAGGATCGACTCATCGACCGCCGGCGGCGGCATCGACATTGACAACAGTGCAGGTCCCGCCATTGACGCCACGGGCACCACCCACGGAATAAGCGCTTCGGGTTCGAATAGTGCGGGGATCGGGATGAGGTTGGCCGGAGGTACAACCGGGCAGGGTTTATTGGTCTTTGCCGGTCTGACTTCGCCGACCGCGGGCGCCGGTATCTCAGCAAACGGCGCGGGAGCCGCACCGGGGATCGAGGGCAAGGGTGGTGCGACTGGGAATGGGATGCAGCTACGTGGCGGCGCTACGAGCGGCGATGGGCTGAACGCGGCGGCCACTACGGCCGGTGACGGCATTGAGGCGGCGGGTGCGGGCGGCGGGTACGACGTGAACGCGGACATCGTGGGGACAATTAGTACGGTCACGGACGTGACCAACGGCGTGACCCTCGCCGACGACGCGATCACCGCAGCCAAGATCGCACCCGATGCTATCGGGTCGAGCGAACTGGCCGCCAGCGCCGTGACAGAGATCGTCGCGGGCTTGCTCGCGGGGGACTGGGCGAGTGCGGAGGCTGGTGCTGAGAGTAGCACAACGGTGGCAGGTGCGCTGGCGTTGATCCGCGCAGCGGTCGCTGGGCGCATCGCCATCAGCGGTACGACCCTGACGGTCTACGAGGCCGACGGCACGACGGTCATCGCGACCTATACCATCGCGAGTGACTACTCGACCAGGAGTGCGCCCTCGTGAGGATCGCTACTCTGGGCTGGTCGATACCGGGCGGCTCGACGCACTACATCGCGACGCTGGGGTGGGTGGCGGGGCAGCCGACGCCCCTAGAGGCTATTACTCTCCGCCTCGACCACCTGACCCGGACGCTGCAGATCGACCATGAGAAGCCGATACTGAGGATCGACCACGAGACGCGGACCCTGCAGGTCTACTGAGGTGCCCAGATGGCGACGACGATCACGGTTGACTTCAACGAGTTGCCCTACACGAAGGATTACTCGCTCCTGCAGGGCGATACCATCGAGGAACTCTACCATGTCGAACTCAACACAGCGGGCACTTACGCCGACGACAACCTCTCCGCCTGCACGATCACGCTGACGGTCGAGAAGTCAGACGGGACGGCGGTCATTACAGCGCAGGCAATCACGGCCAGCGGGACCTACAGCAACGAGATCAAGATGCTCATCACGGCGACCGACACCGCCGCATGGGATGGTGACTATAACTACGAAATCAAGTGTGTCTGGCCGAACGCCGACAACACATTCGCGAGCGGCGCGACGAGGGTACTGGTGTCGGGCGTCATTACGGCGCAGGATGTGATCTGACCGCCGGGACTGCCCCGGCCCAGGAGTTGCCGCCCTCGTCAGCCTCGGTTCGGCGATCATCCCGGCGGTCTACTCGTGGGCCACGACGCACGCCGCACCCGACTGGCATTCCCTCGGCGAACTCGCGTGGCGCGCGCTGCTCACGTTCATCGTGGCCTCCGGGGCCTGGGCGGTCTTGCTGCACAAGAGCGCGTCGGCGAAGGCGGAGGTCTGAGGGGTAGGCAAGCCGCTTACCCACCCGGAACGGGGCCGCTCGCGAGGGCGGTCCTTCTCGCCTCGGCAACTGTTCGGCTTTCCCGAGTAGTTGGTTTGGGGCCTCTCGCAAAACTCCCGCAAAACCCCGTTGACTTTTCCCTGCGTGTATGGTATCCTTCCTGTCATGAAGCATATCCCGAACCTCAACCTCGTCAGGGCCAGTTACGTCGCCGAGTGCCTCGGCATCCCCGAGTCGCGGGTCTACTCTGCTGCCGCCATGCCGCACTCCGAATTGGTGATGCTGGTCGTCAAGGGCAGGTGCGACCAGCGGGACTCATACGTTTTCATCGAGGAGTCCGTGGAGGCGGAAGTGAAACGCCTGTCAAGTGCGGAATAGGAGGCCCCGATGGTCGAGATGCTGCTGCGGGTCAAGCGGGAAGATCCCGAGTGCAAGTGCCACGCCATCGACCTCGAACGAATGCGGCTCCAGTACGGGTACGAGATGATGGTTGAGGACTGCCCGCACAGGTCTGTCGTCATGGTCATCCCCGCGCAGGTCGTGGAGTGCCAGACCTGCAAGGGTTATGGAGACCTCGGCGCGGGCATCGACTGCTCCGATTGCCTCGGGACCGGCCTGCGCCTCGCGCCGAAGGGAAACTGAGCAATGCGCCGCGAGAAGAAGTTCACCGAGGGGGACGAACGCTGGTCGGGTATCACACTCACCGTCACGCGCAAGGGCGTGGAGGTCGATGGTTGGTATGACCACATCGTTGGCCTTGTGGGACCCGACCTGACGTGGGATGAGCTGCTTGCCGCGAAGGCCGAGGTCGAAAGGAAAGGGACACGCCATGAGCGGTAAGCGACTACACGATCCACTTGACCGACAGCGCCTGGGGCCGGGGACCGCAGAGTTCCGAATGGGCGAATGCGGTTGCGGCCCCTCTTGTTTCCTAACCGCGGAGGAGGCCGCCCGACTTGGCCTCACCGGGGCTTGTTGGATGAGGGGGACGGTGCGGGCCGCGGGAGAGGATGGAGTCTGCCTGACCTGTGGCGAGAAGATCGCGAAGGCCGAGGTCGAGAAGAGGTTCGCCGATGGCTGATCCCTTCGCGGTCGTAGATAACGCGACCCTCTACCGCGGCAACGCGCTCGAAGTCCTGCGCGGGCTGCCGGAGGGGAGCACCGATCTTCTTGTGACCTCGCCCCCCTACTGGCAGATCAAGGACTACATGGAGGAGGGCCAGATCGGACACGGGCAATCCTACGAAATGTACTTGGCGGACCTGTCATTAGTCATCGCCGAATGCCACAGGCTCCTGAGACCCGGCTGTCGAATGGCGGTCAACATCGGTGACCAGTACCTACGGGCGTCCGAGCACGAACGGTATCGCGTGCAGCCGATCCCCGCTGACCTCATCCGCGCCGCGGTTGCGGGCGGCTTCGACTTCATGGGCAACATCATCTGGCGGAAGGTCTCGACCACGAACCCTAGCGGCGGCGGCACCCTCATGGGATCGATGTACTACCCCAAGGATGGACACGTCACCTATGAGCACGAGTACATCATCCTCTTCCGCAAGCAGGGCAAGTGGCGTAAGCCCACTGAGGAGCAGCGTGAGAGGAGCCGCCTCACCAAGGAGCAGCGGTCGGAGTGGTTCCGGGGGTATTGGGACTTCTCCCCGGTGCGTCAGTCCACTCATCCGGCGGCGTTCCCGGAGGAACTTCCGAGGCGGCTCATTCTGATGTATACCTTCTGGGGCGAGACGGTACTTGACCCGTTTGTCGGAAGCGGGACAACGTGCGTCGCAGCGGCCAGCGGCGGGAGGGCAAGCATCGGCGTTGACCTGTCGAAAGAGTACCTTGACCTTGCGGTAAAGAGGCTATCGGGGAAGCTCGCCGAGACCGGCCTGCGCCTCGCGCCGAAGGATGAACCGAGTGCCTGAACCCTTTGCCGTCATCGGAGATGCGACCCTCTACCGCGGCCACGCGCTCGAAGTCCTGCGCGGGTTGGCGGACGCGAGCGTAGAAAACCTCATTGACTTTCCCTGGCCAGGAGCGGTTCCGTATGTCAAGAGAGAAGACCGGCCGTTACTACCCATGTGAGCAGTGCGGCAGTCTTGCTTGGAGAACGCCATCGGCCATTCAACGTGGTCGCAAGCACATCTTCTGCTCCCTCGCCTGCAAAGGCCGGTGGGAGTCCGAGAAGCGACTCGGTAGCAATGCCGCTCACTGGCAGGGCGGTATTCCGCACAAGGCCTGCGCGTGGTGCGGAAAGGTCACGCCTATACCCCGGAGGAGGGCTACTCGCGACTCGGCCTGTTGCAGTCGGGAGTGCGCTGCCAAGTGGCGCGTCGGTCGTTTCTCTGGAGAAAGGTCGGCAACTTGGAAGGGTGGTTACGCAGGGTACAGAACGGACAGGTTGGCTTGGTGGAACCGCATTGGCAGGAAGTTCAACCGAGAGTGCCGGAGGAGAGACGGGTATAGATGCCAAGTATGCGGCAGAATGTTCCACCGGCAAAGCCGGTCGCTCCATGTCCATCACAAGGTGGGCTATCGGCAACTTGCTGTGTTGAGGGATTGGGTCCCCAACGGCGCCTCGGTCTGTGACGAGTGTCATCGGTTCCTGCATTCAGAGGCGGGTTCCGCGCTTCGACTCTGGTGGAGAGCGCAAACCATACGCGACTATCTCGTCATGGGTGCGGGCCGCCTTGCCGAGACCGGCCCCTCCCGCGAGCACGCCGCCGCCGAGAAGGCTGGGCAGGGGAGCCTGTTCGAGGAGGTCGTTCATGCCTGACCTCGCCGCCCTGCGCGAGTACTACCGCCAGGAGGCCGCGAACAAGCGCGCGAGACGCAGGATCGACGAGGCGTGCAAGACGGAGACAGACACCCGAAAGGAGACTCAACCGTGACCAAGATTGGGAGTAAGCTGCTGGGCGTGTCGAGTATCTGGGACATGATCGTCAAGATGCTGTTGGCCGAACTCAAGAAGCAGTGGAAGGACGCGGCCCTCTTCTGGGCCATCGCGAAGAAGCTGGGCGCGGTGACGGACCTCTCAACCGAGGCTGGCTGGAAACTCGTGGTCGCCGACATCGAGTGGTGCGCGTTCCGCGGGACGCCAACCGCTCCCGAGGTCGAGAAGTTCCTGCGCAAGAAGAAGCTGATCGCGTAGCGCGTCTTCCGGCTGGGGGTGCTTACCGTCTGAGGTCTGGCCGAGCCTTCTAGAACATCGGCGACACGGTAGCCCCCAGCCGGAGAGATTGCCCGGTCGGTTCTCGGTACCGTTTGCGCGAGCGGCGGTCATTGCGAGGCTGACCGGGACAAGCCCGGATGGAGGAGGGAGAGGGCGGCTGCGGCAGGCGGCCCCTGTTCGGCCAGGACTTGCCGCCGCTTAGAGGCCGGTTCCCACCCTCCCCCGCCGACCGGGCGCCAATCTGACGAGGTGACCGAATGACCACCAGCGAGAGAATCAGACAGGTCGCCAGGAATGCAGGCGCCGCGACGGGCAACGCGACTCCCGAGGCATTGCACCAACTCGCCGATGAGGTCGCGGAGCTGGAGCGCAAGGCGGAGAGGGTAATGCCGGACGATTGGATGCCCTACCGCCTCGTGCATGAACGCACCGAGGACGAGGTAATCGTCATGCCGGAGGGTTGGTTCCTGTGGCGTATTGGCGACCCCGAGAAGTCAACGCGCCTCGGTGACTTCAGGCTGCCATTCCAGGAGGCAATCGCGCTCGCCGAAGCCCCCAAGGAAGTGACCGCATGAATGCTCGCCGCACCAACCGCAACAAGCTCATCACGCTCGCAGCAGTGGCCGCCGCACTGATCGCCCTCGTGGCGGGGGAGAGAGGGTGTCACGCGGCAGAGGTCCGCAGCCCCCTCGCCCTCGCCAAGTGCCGGTTGATCGTGGAGACCTGCTACCCGAACTCGGGCTTCTACCCCTGGTGCGGCACCCTAGTCGCCGAACATGAACGGTACGCCGACCTGAAGGGCGAGCCGGGCTTTTCGAGTTCCTGGTACTGGTCGCTGGTGTACGCAGGCGCGAATGCGGAACTGAAGGTCGGCGCGGCATTTCCCGAAGGTTGCGCAGGGCCGATGGATGTCAAACATTACCCGAGAATCTTGGAACCCGGTGCGAACATCCGATGGCACGTCCGCGAGGCATACCTCGGCTACTCAAAGGACTACCGTGGACTACGCAATGCGGAGTATGTCATGGTCCCTTCGTCCCCTCGTGACTGGGGCGGTGGAAGGTTCCGTAAGACCGACGCCCGGCACCGCGAGGTGATCCGGGAAGCGTACGCAGAGAGGAGGTTGCCATGAATGGTTTCGTCAAGCTCCATCGCCGCCTCGACCGCGAGGACCTGAACAGGTATCGCGGACAGAAGCCGGTCCTGTTCCTGGGGGTCGCGAGGATCATCGCCTTCGGGGACAGCTACACGGACGCGGCGACGGGGAATGCCATGCAAGCCAACGGTGCCTGGATAGATGTGCCCGCCGCCGACTGCCCCGGCGATGACGACCGCGGGCAATTCCTTGTGACCGAGAGCGCCGAGGAGATCGCGGCGCTGATTGAGGGGGCGAACCGATGACCTCGCCCCCGACCGGCCAGGACGCAGGCGCGGTCCTCTACGCGCTCGCCGCAGTCGTCATCGCCGCGCTCGTCGCGGCGCTACTCGTGTTCGGGAGGTGAACTGATGGACTCAGACTGCCCGCCGGAACGCTGGTCGCCCCTGGACATCCCCGGTTGGTTCCTCGGCCTCTGGCCCGCGCTGAAGGAGAGGCTGCACTGTTGGCTGCATAAGGATCGCCCTGAGTGCCCGGCCTGCGCGAAGAAGGACCGGCAGGCCTCGGTGCTCTGGACACTTGCCGATGAATGGGCCAACGAGTGCTTGCGGTTGGAGACGCTTCTCGCCGCCGAGCAGGCGAAGCGCGAGGTCGCCCCCGGAACCCCGGTTCTCGGAGGCGGGGAGGAGGGTGGCATATCCTGGACTGGCCTCGCGACTCGTGCGACTCGGGAGCCGAACCTGGAGGAGATCGTCGCGAACATGACCGGCCCGCCGAAAGCCGCTACGCCGGAACTGGCGAAGGAACTCCGTACACAACGCGAGTGCGAGGCGGCTGCACATCTATCCTATGCGCGGGTCGTCGCGATGCAGGTGAAGAAGGGGGAAGGCATCATCGACCCCGCGACCATGCGCGACGTTCGTGGGAGGGCCGAAGAGGGTAGGACTTGGTATCCCGATGGCAGTCTCGTCAAGGCGCTCTGCCATCACCCGGACGGCAAACCCGCTCCCACGACCGCCGAGATTAGCGCGCGGGCGCAGGAGATGGTGGATGCGAGGAATACTGCCAAGGAGCCGGTTGCGTTAACGAGGAGCGCGATGGCCGCGAGTATCGCGGCCCAGATCGAGGGGGGTATCTACGGCAGGGAGGTTCGTGATCCATGAGTGTGCAGAAGTTCGCGCTGAAGGACGCCCACGTCTTGACGAACGCGGCGCACGATATGTTCTGCGCGAAGGGAGACCCGGAAGCCAGTGGTTTCCGCCAGGGGTGCGTAAACCATTGGTGCGCTTACTCCCACGATTACGTACTCCAGCGCAAACTCCGCGAGATCGCCCTCCGGTTGGCACAGCGCGGGTACGGGCCGCCGAAGAAGCAGGAGGCCAGGGTATGACCCGCAAGTTCCCCGCACCAGACGACGGTTTCGGGCGCGTTGAGGACGGTCCAGTTCGGTTTGGGGATGACTGGCCCGGCACCTTCATCCGCGGAGACTCCAGCAGAGGGTATGCGGTGAGGATCGAGGAACTACTCGCCGGCGGACTGGAAATCCCTTGGTTCATCAAGCAGGACCTCGAAGAACTTCGGGACCTGCTGAATGAGTGCTATGGCGGACCCCGTCACCCGCGCCGACCTTGAGGCCCTTGGCTACTCGGTCCCTCCCGAGGGCGGAGTCGCTACGCGCGTCTGCGGAGCCGAACTCGGCGAGCGCAAGAGCCGCCCGAAACCCGAACCCCTCGCGCAGTCGATCATCGACGGGATGGTCGCCCGGTTCCCGCTGGCGACGAAGGACCCGGCGTGCTGCCCGCGGGTCATCGGCTGCGATCCGTCGATCAACGCGGCGGGGTTCGCGGAGGTCGGTGGGCCGTTCGGCACGGTGCGCGTCGCCGAGTTCCGGTCGCGCGAGGAGTGGACGACGGGCGAGAAGGTCTTGGCTCTCGCCCGGTTCGCGGAGGACTTCGTGCAGCAGGGGTTCGG